>Ga0187892_10012063_pt1 | contig 10398 bp, 10 predicted proteins | sample MA1701073metaG_FD_139345 | JGI IMG/M metagenome (GOLD analysis project Ga0187892, IMG submission 139345) | Bio-ooze microbial communities from a basaltic lava cave in the Kipuka Kanohina Cave System on the Island of Hawaii, USA - MA170107-3 metaG ...
CGGCATCGCGCTTCTTGCCGCGCTGGATGAACAGGTGGGCGAGGTTGCTGTTCACGTCTCCGTAATCGGGCGCCAGCGACGCCACTTGCAGGTAGTAGTCGATCGCCTGCTCGTCGGTCTGCGGGAAGTGCGCGCAGAGGTACGCGAGCCGATACCAGGCATCGATGCGATAGGGGTCGTGCTTGAGGCACAGAAGGTAGAGTTCCATCGCGCGCTCGGCTTGCTGGATGGGAATGGCGCCTTGTCCCCGCTCGATCAACGCCTGCCGCCACGCCGCGCTTGCAGCCACGCGGTCATGGACCTGGAACCGCATCAACGCGATGATCAGCCCGATGCACAACGCCAGCTTGAGCCCCCGCTCGACCCGCGTCGCGGCGGCGTCAGCCCGCTCGCGCTGCCGGCGCGACAGCGCGTCCTCGGACGACCGGCGACCGAAGACCATGGCCGACCCGGGCTCGTCGGGCCTGGTTGGCGCCGGGGAACATCGGAGCACCAAGCCCATCAGCAGCCAGAGCAAACTCTGGTTCGGCGGTTTGCGCAGGTTGATGTCGAATTGATTGTGCACAAGCAGCGCGATGAACGCTCCCCACGCGCCGAGCAGCAGCCAGCGGTCGGGGTTCGATTCGGCCCCGCCGCGCCAACCGCGAACGAGCACGGTCACGAACAGCCACAGCATGATCCCCAGTCCGAGCAAGCCGGTTTCCCCGGCGATCTCCAGCAGTTCGTTGTGGGCGTGGTCGGTGAGCGTGGCCGGCTGGCGTTTGTGCTTGAAGTCGGCAGGAACGTTGATGCCGGCCAGCACGTTCGTGTTGAAGTAGTCCGGGGGCCGGTACTGTTGGTACTGGTACGTGTACGTGCCGAGTCCGTGGCCGATGAGCGGCGAGTCGGCGATCATGTTCACCGTGCCCCGCCAGATGGAAGGCCGGACGTTCGTCAGCCAGGTCGCGTGCAGGCGATTGAAGTTTGCTGCTGCCAACCCCGCCGCGCCGAGGACCACCACCGCGACCACTCCGAGCGCCGCCGCACGACGCTTCGGCCAAAGGATTCGGACCACGCACAATAGAGCTGCCACGCCGAACCCGATCCACGCGCCGAGGGAATTGCAGACCCAAAAGGCCCGGGCGAGGACCAGATAACACGCGCCGAGCAGGCACGCGAGGACCGGACGCCGTGCGCAGGATTTCCAGAGCGGAAAACAGACGAGCATCGACGCGCCGAGATACCCGGCCTCCCAGTCGCGATTGCCGATCGTGCCCACCGGATATTCGCGATTGGTAACCAGCAGCAGCGTGTACCCGGCCTGTGCGGTCGCCGCGACAAGCCACGTCGTCTGCAATGGCCGCGCGAGGTCGAGGTTGAACCAGACGCCGGCCACGTACAACAGGCTGACGTTGGACAGCAACACCACCCAGGCGGAGATCGACACGGCCGCGTTGCGGCTCAGCAGGATGGAAACGAGCCCAACGCCGAGCACCGCCAGGACCAACCGGTCGATCTGCGTCGGGGCCAGTTGTGGTCGTTCGGTCTTCAGCAGGTGCACGACGATCACCGCCAGCACGCCGGCCAGGTAAAGGAGGGAGATCGGCACCTCGAATTGGAACCGTTCCGGCGCTGACTGCTGCGAAAACCACGCCAGCGGATAACTCAGGCTCGGCAAGGCGACCACGGCGAGGATAAGCAGCCACGACTGCGGTCGGGAAGGGCGCGCGGTGACATCGCCGGTCGTGTCAGACATGCGGCGCATGATGGCGAAGCCGGACGGAATTGTGAATGAGAAAGTGCGGACGCAAAACCGCTGTCCGCTCACGAGACCGGCAACAACAAGTCCAGCGACATCTTGAACAGCGCCGTCTGAACGAACAGCAGCCCGTACGCGATGGGAAAAGTCCAGTCCCTCTCCGGCTCTTCCTCCTCCTCGCGCGGACGGAACGAGTGCGCGGCGACCGCGGCCGCCACCGGCATGAACACCATCCACAACCGCGCCACCTCGCCGCGATTGATACCGGCAAAGTTGACCAACGCAATCGTCGCCAGCAGCGCCACCACCAACCGCCACTGCGTTTCCTCGGCGCGCCGGCGGAGGATTACGATCGCCTCGCGAACGAAGAACACCGCCGTCGGCACTCCGAGGAACAGGACAAAATCGATCGGGTTGTAGATCACCCACGGCAAATACGTGCGGCCCAGGTTGAATTGGGCATTGTTGGCGAGACACAGTTTCCAGACGACCAGGCAGTTGTACCGCTGCGGCAGAAACAGGAACAGCAAGAGCAACACGACGAACCCCGCCCCGGCCCAGGCGAGAAGCCGCAACATGTCCCGGGCGCGGCCTTCCGCCTTGATCTCCAATCCGACCTGCACGGCGATGACGAACAACACGGCCAGGAACGCGAGCGTGAATTGCAGCGCCAGCCACGTCAGCGCGCCGGCAAACGCCAGTTGCCCCGGGTCGCGTCTTGCGAGACCGAGATGGTACAGCGCCAGCAACGCCACCGAGACCGGCACGTAGAGTTGGTCCGTCATCGGGTTGAACAACAGGAAGCTGGGCGTCAGCGAGTAGAACGCCACGGCCACGACGGCACTCGGCGGACCGAACATCTCCGCGGCCCAGAAATACAATGGCACGACGCCGAGCGCGACGGCCAGCCACAGCAACAGCATCGAGCTGTACAGCGTCGCGCGCTCGATGCTCGACAACTGGCGCGGCAGTTCCTTTTGCGCTTCCGCGGCGAAGGGAAGGATGAGTTGCATCGCCGACACGAAATGTTCGGCGGCTTCGGGCGCGGCTTCCCAGCAACGCTTCTGGACCACGTAAAACAGCACCGGCCCGGGCGGGTGCGTGCTGATGTGGATGCGAAAGGGCCGGTTGGGGTCCTGGTATTCCTTGAGCAAATCGGCGAGCGCGCCGGCCTTGCATGCTTCGTCGAAATCGGCATTCGCCTTGGGCGTGCCCATCCAGAGAACGGCCTGACCGTAGGCGTGCTTGCTCACGTACGGGAACGTCGCCTGAATCCAGAAGCACAGCCCAATTGCGCCGAGCAGGAACAACGAGACGCGTCCGCCGATGAGTTCCTGCGCGCGATTGCGCGTGGTGTAACAGAGCCAGCCGAGCAACGCCGCGCCCGCCAGGCAGTACACGGCGCGATCGGAATAGGGCGAATGGTCGTATTTCCAGACCCACTGGCCCGGCACGCCAAGGCGGAGGAGCGGGGATTTGGAGGTTGCCTGCCAAAACACGACTCCCGAAATCGCCACCGTCAGCACCGTCGCAGCGGTCAGCCAGCGTTTCATGCGCGACGGGTTTGTAGCATGAGTCGCGGTCGGAAGGAAGCCCTTCCGCGTCGAGGCGCTGGTAGCACATCGAATCACAATTTCGTAGCAGGTTTCGATGGGGCGAACGCGTTCGCAGTAGTGCGATTCATCGCGCGGTTCAACGGCCCAAGCGCGCGATGAATCGGGCACTACGAACCGAACTGCCCGGCAAACGTGCTGCGAATTTATGGTCGTGCGCGCTTGCAAAGCCGCGCCGCGCACGAATTGCGAGCCGGCGGGGTTGTTCTTTCGGCTTGCCCGCGCGCCCGCAAGTCCGTCTGATGCACGTGGCATGATGCTCATCGCCCATCGCGGCGCGTCGGGCTCGGCGCCGGAGAACACGCTCGCCGCGTTCCGCAAGGCAATCGAACTGGGCGCGGACTACGTCGAGCTGGACGTGTGCGCCAGCCGTGACCGGCACATCGTCGTGTTTCACGACGATGCGCTCGAACGCACGACCGATGGCCGGGGATTGGTCTGCGATCAGAAACTGGCGCAACTGAAACGGCTCGACGCCGGCTCGTGGTTCGATCCCCGGTTCGCCCGCGAGAAAATCCCGACGCTGTACGAGGTAATCCGACTCGTGAAGCCGACACAGACCGGCTTGTTCATCGAGATGAAGCCCGGCCCGCATCTGGACGGCGCTTTCGAGCAAGCGCTGACGCGACTGCTCGTACGCGAGGAGATGACCGCGCGTTCGTTCGTCATGTCCTTCAACCACGCCGCGGTCGGCCGGGTGAAGGAACTCGATCCGAATCTCCGCGGGCTGTTGCTGGCCGGGCGCAGGACGCCCTTGCCGACGTTGCTGCGCGCCGTTCAGGCGCACCGCGCGGACGGGGTTTCGGTCAAGGTTTCACTCGTGAACGAATCGCTCGTTTCGGCCATCCACCAGCGGGGCCTCCGCGTGGTCGTCTGGACCGCGAACAGCCCCCGGCAAATGCGTCGGTTGGTCCGCCTCGGCGTGGACGGGATCACGACGGATTTTCCCGAGAGGCTGGCGCCGGTGCAAGCGCGATAGGGCCGGGGTCGGCTAGAACTTATAGACCAGTGACGTGACGAGGCTCAGGTCGTGGTGATTGCGGCCTCTCGGTGGCCGATTGTCGTATTTGTTCGTGAGCACCGCCCGCAGAGCCAGCCGGGTGGTCATCACAGCTTCCGCCCCGACCTCCGCGTTCAACAAGAAGTTGCCGAGGTAATCGTCCACTTGCGGGAAATAATCCACCTGCTCCCAGACTTTCGCCGTTTTGCTGAGTTGATGCTCAAACCGTTCGGTGAACCGAAGCGCCACGTAGCCGTGCGTGTCCTCGCGGCGCTTGTCGGGTGCGGAACTGATTTCCTCCTTGGTCCGTTCATAAATGAACGACGGCCCAAATTCCCCGTTGAACCTCGTCCGCTCGCTCTTGATGAAGTAATAGCCGATGGCCGGGCCCAAGATGAAGCGATAGTTCACGTTCGCGACACGATCGTAATACGCGTCGCCGCGCAGCGCTCCGTAGAGCCGTTCGGTGAACAGATAATTGTATTGGGCAAACCCGTGCGCATTTTGGGCCGATGTAACCCCTTCGTTCTCGCCGTACGACGCATCGCCGCCGAGACGCAATTCGAACTCCTTGGACTTCCGTTCGCCCAGAATCCCCAGAACCCCCAGCAGCGTGCGGCTGTTGCCTTCCGTCAGCGTCAAGCCGGCGGACACGTTGCCGTCCCACAAATTAGTTTGGGCCGGTGCATCCTCAGCGATCGCGATCCGGGCGCAGACGAACGCCGCCAGGCAAATCGCGAAGCGCAGCGATTGACGTTTCCAGTTTGCGGTACGACATCCCAGTGATGAGTGCATTGCATTCCTTTCCAGTTTTCGGGTTCGAATTCAAGGGCGCCTTGCTCCGCCTCACGACCAAGCAATTGAGCAAAGTCCCGGTTGAAAATGCCAGCTTTTTTATTGCTCCCATGTCCCCGTGTTGGGGTCAGTCCATTAGCTGTGTTCGAGGCAAATTCGCTCGTGAAGATGGGATGGCTGAGCCGTGTTGCCGCAGGGGCAATAAGATATTGACTTTTCCCACTGATTTCCGCTAATTTTCCCTTGTTCACACGAGTGGGCATTTGTCTATGGTTACAATGAGGCAAATCGCGGAGGAGTTGAACCTCTCTCGCTCGACGGTTTCCTACGCCCTGCACGAACGATGGCGCTCCAAGCGAGTTGGACCGGATACTCGTCAGCGAATCCTCGATAGAGCCGCCGCCCTTGGCTACCGCCGCAACCACGCGGCCGTCAGCCTCAAAACCCGGCAGACGCAGACCATCGGGGTAATCGCGCCCACGGTGGCCAGCGATTTCGTGTACCAAATGCTGCACGGCGCCGAGACCGCGCTGCAGGACGACTACACGCTGTTGCTCGGCACGTCCGCATGGGAAGCCTCCAAGGAGCAACGGCTTATCGAGTCGTTCGAAGAGCGGCGCGTGGATGGAATGCTGATCATCCATGCCGGACATGCGGAAATCATCCCGGCTCTCAAACGGCTCATCACCCGCGGAGTGCCGGTCGTGCAGGTCGAACATGGCTTTGCGCAACTGGAGTCCGACGTCGTCCAGCCGGACAACGAAGGACTCAGCTACACGCTCACGCGTCACCTGCTCGATCTGGGCCACCGGCAGATCTGCTTCATCCGCAGCCCGCGCGTTCACCACGGCACGCTCGACCGCGCCAAAGGATACGAGCGCGCGATCAGGGAGGCGGGACTCGCGGCCCACGTTTTTCCAGTTCTGCCCATCGACTCCAGGCAGCCCCGGTTCGATTTCGTCAGCGGGCTCACCCGGAAGGCGTTGCAAACCATTTCGCCGCCGCTGGGGATTGTCACCAACGACCTGGTCAGCGCCCTCGGCGCGTTGCAAGCGGTGGAAGACGCGGGCTTGCGCTGCCCCGACGACGTTTCGATTTGCGCCACCACCGCGGTCAGCGATTCGGCCGCGATCGAGAGCAACCCGGTACACCGTTTCCTTCGGGTTCGCTTCACGACGTTCGAGTGGTCAGTCGAGGAGATGGGGCGGCGCGCGGCGATGCTGCTCCTGGACCGGCTGCAGAACCCGCAGGCGCGCCACGCGCCTTTTCAGAAAATTTCCATTCCCGGCCGGTTGATCGTCGGGGATTCGACGGCACGGCCTCCATTTTCAAACGCAGTTCAACCTCACAGCAAATAGAAGGACCAACATGAAACGCAACTCATTCCTCATTGGAACGACGCTCGCAGCCGTGTGCGCGCTCGCCTTGCCGGCGTCCGCCACGCTCAGCTTCTACGCGCCGTATGACAACAACTTCGACCTCACGGTCGGCTCATTCCCGCAACCGACGATCACCAACGGGTCGCCGGGGTTGACCACGGGCTTTCCGCTGTACGGCATGCCGGCCGGGAACGCCCTGGACGTGCCGGTCAAGACCAACGGGCTGAGCTACCGTCGCGTGGACACGTATTTCACCGGGGTTGGCAACGGCTTGACGATCGGCTCCAATACGTTCCGCCTGCTCTACAAGCCTGACTACTCCGGCGTGCAGGGGCCGTTTGAACTGCGGAAGTTCATTTTCGGCGGCGGTCCGTTGGGTTCCGGCGACTCGTTTGCCATCTATCACGCGGACGGGCCGATTCACGGGCCGACCGCGCTGTTCTCGATCGGCGGCGTCGGCTACGGAGCATTCGGGTTGAGCAATTTCAATTGGAACGCGAGCACGTGGTACTACATGGGCGTCAGCTTCGACAGCACAGGCGGCACGTTCTTCTTTCAACCGATGACCAACGGTTCCTCGGCCACGGTCCAGAACTTCGCGTTCGGTTCCTCTACGTGGGGGAGCGGGTTTCTGGATTCCCTCCCCGTACGTGTCGGAATTCGCTACTTGACCGACAGCGAAGGCGCCGAAGGCCAGATCGACGACATCAAGATTTACAGCAGCGAACGATGGAGCGCCGCGACCTTCCATTCCGACTTCGCGACGATCATCCCCGAAGGCTCGACCGCGATGTTGATCCTGCTGGGAGCCGGGCTTGCGGCGTGGCGTCGGGCCCGGACTCGGAGCTGATTCCGTGAAAGGGCGACGGGCGTTCACATTGATCGAGCTGCTGCTGGTGGTGGCAGTCATTGCGATCCTTGCTGCGATGTTGTTACCCGCGCTCGCGCGCGCAAAGGACCGCGCAAGGGGCGTTGCCTGCATGAGCAACCTGCGTCAACTCGGGCAAGCCGTGTTCCTGTACATGGACGACTACGCCGATACGTTCCCGCGCTACGCCGGCAATCTTCCTGCCAGCCAGGACTACTTGAACGACTTCGCAGTGGTGTGTCCATGGAGTTGGCTTGGCGCCATCTACCCCTACTTCAAGCACAAACCGCTGGCGTGGTGCCCAAAGAACGTTGGCTACCGCAATCTCGATCCCTATGTCGGACACTACGGCGTTTCGCGGATCATGCCGTTCGCGTACCAGGACGAAGGTTGGGTGCCGGTGGAATGGAAGCGCTTCAAGAAACGTTCGGAAGCGACCCAGCCCGACCGACGGATGATGATCTACGACTGCGGCATATTTGCATTTTACAAAGGAGACGAACTCAATCTTGGCTTCAGTTGGACCAGCTACATTCCCGGCTGGCCCGGGAACGGAAGTCTGGGGGCCAATAGTTATCTCGACTCGTTTCAAGCGGACATGAGTCGGCCCCGCCACAGTTCGATCAACAACGCCATATTCGTGGACGGCCACTGCGAAGGGTTGACGCCGCTCAAAATGGTCAACGACACCGTGTGGACCTACCCGTAACGGGAGTCCTCACGCATGCATCAATGCAGATCGCCAGGCGCAAAGCCTTCACACTGATCGAGCTTCTGGTCGTGGTGGCGATCATCGCGATCCTTGCCGCGATGCTGCTGCCGGCGCTCGGTCGAGCGCGCGAAGCGGCCAAGCAGTCCATCTGCATCGGGAATCTCAAGCAGATGATTCTTGCCGTGAAACTATACGTGGAGGAATCGAACGGTTATCTCCCAAATGTCAATTGGGACGTCGCCCCTGCCTGGCCGGTGCCGGTTGGCTACCCGCCGGAGTTCTACCAAGGCACCTTCTTCATGCGGTTGTGGCCGTACCTGAGAGTTCGAGGGGTTTATTTCTGTCCCACCGGCGATTTCAAGGGCAACAGCCAGGCGCCGCCGGTGTCGGGCTTCTATGGCGGCAATTCACCCGCCGTGTTCGCTTATCCGCCGAGTTTCGGACCGGGCAACGTGCCACTCAAACACGACTCCATCCCGAATCCGGCCCACATCTACGCAATCTCGGATTTCGGGATCGCGATGAGCAGCTATCTCCAAGCGATCGGCAACGCTTCATCGTGGAGCGGTTATACTCCCGGGGCGCCATGGAATACCGGTGCGAATATGTATGACATCGACGGCAGTGATTGGTCGAAGAAGCGGCACCCGGGCGGCGTTTGTGTTGTGTTTCTCGATGGGCACGTCGAAGCGAGGGACGTGGTCCGTTTCAGCACCGATACAGCAGCGTGGTTCTGAGCCACGCGCGCGCTTTCCCCACTCTCTTGCCACCATCCGCAGTTCGTTCTGGTTCTCCGGTCGCTTTGCCCTCTGCCCGTCGTGGGGCGCCACGAGCCATCGTGGCCACGAACGAACCGCGGACCCACCTGTTCACTGGCCTTCCACGTGCAACCCATTTGAATTGCAGCGCTTACGAGCCGGCACCGAGTTCGTGGCACGGCCCTAGCGAACGGTGGTTCACGTATGAAAACTCAGCCAGCCAGCGAACCACAACCACAAACGCAAACCATCACCAACACCCCGGCCCAATGGGTGGACCAGCACGGCGATGCGCTGTTCCATTTCGCGCTCGGTCAGGTCCGCGACCGGGCGGTGGCGGAGGACCTCGTGCAGGACACTCTCCTCGCCGCGCTCAAGGCGCGCGATCGCTTCCACGGCGAGTCGTCCGAGCGCACGTGGCTGATCGGGATCTTGCGCCACAAGATCTACGATCATCTCCGAAGAAGCTTCCGGCACAAGACGGTCTCCCTGGACTCCGCGAGCAGGCTTTCGGACGGCGATCCGTTTCGCGAACCACTGGCGTGGGTGCATGAGGTGGCGGCCGATTGCCTGACGCCGAGTCGTCACGTCGAGTTGAAGGAATTCCGCGCCGCGCTCGAACTGGCGCTGGGAAAACTTCCGCCGCGCATCGCCCAGGTCTTTGCGATGTACGAACTCGACGAGCGTCCCGGGCAGGATGTGTGTCGCGCGCTCAACATCTCCGAGGCCAACCTCTGGGTCATGTTGCACCGCGCGCGGAAACAACTCCGCACCGAACTGGCGGAGTGGTGCGAGGAGGAAAAGGCCATCCGCCCGGCGACGGCGAACGCATGAGGAAATGGTCATGCTAAAGATTGCCGCCGTCGAATCCATGGGGCCTGGGGTGGCGCTCCGCCTCGAAGGCCAGATCATCGGCCCGTGGGTCGAGGAACTCCAGAAGGTATGTCAGGCCGCCGGCGCGGCGGACCGTTCGCTCCGCCTCGACCTGGGCGATGTCTCCTTCGTCGATCACTCGGGCGTGCGTCTGCTGGCGGGACTGCGCGCACGCGGGGTGCGTCTGCTCCGGTGCACGCCGTTTGTGAGGGAGCAGTTGCGGGCGGGCGCGGAACGAATGGCGAAAGCCTAGCCCAGTCTATGCCGGCCGCTTGATTCCCAGCTTTTGCATGCGGCTGCGAAGTGTGCTGGGATGGAGATTGAGAATTTTCGCCGCGCCGCGCTCGCCTTCGATCATCCAGTTGGCTTGTTTCAGGACCGACTCGATGTGGCGCCGCTCGACGTCTTCCAGCGAAACGGCCGCCGGGGAATCTGCGGAGGCTGGCCCTGCTGTTTGCGCAGCCGGCAGGGTCACCGCCTTTGGCGGCGTTGACGCGGCGACCGTCGTGGCCGGCAGCACGCTTTCCTCGACGTGCAACGCGTCGTGCTTACATCTTTATGGCCGAGGAGCTCTTGCAAGGTTCGGATATCAGTCCCGGATTCCAGTAAATGCGCGGGACAAGACCACCGGCAACCGCTCGACCGGGCGGGCTCGGGTGTAA
>Ga0187892_10012064_pt1 | contig 10396 bp, 8 predicted proteins | sample MA1701073metaG_FD_139345 | JGI IMG/M metagenome (GOLD analysis project Ga0187892, IMG submission 139345) | Bio-ooze microbial communities from a basaltic lava cave in the Kipuka Kanohina Cave System on the Island of Hawaii, USA - MA170107-3 metaG ...
ATGGCCGGCGCTTCTGCGCCGCTTGGTCGAGCACGTCTCCCCCCCCGCGCCGGGCATCGCGGGCGCCTCCGCGCGCCTCGAGCGCGGCGAGGTCGTCTTCTCGGTGCGGCGCGCGGGCGGCGCCGACGCGATCGACGCGCTCCCGGTCCGCCTCCTGCGCCGCGGCGCGGACCTCTACGAGGGGCGCGTCCCCGCCCGCGCCGGCACGACGGTCCTCCGCATCGGCGGACGCGCCGTCGCCGCGTTCACGCTCGCGCACGCGCCGGAGTACGCGGCGCTCGGACCGGACGCGGCGTCGATCGCCCGCATCACGGGACGGACGGGCGGGCGCGTGGTCGCCGGCACGAACGACCTCGGCGCGCTTCCTCCGCGCCGGGCGGCGGGCACCGCGCCGGGCCGGCCGTTCTTCCTCATCGCCGCGCTGGCGGGCTTTCTCCTGGACCTGGCACTCGGCATTTTCTGGAAGTGATTCCGCCCCCCTCGATACGTCCAAAAGGATGGTATAATTCCGAACGGAGGTAGCCCATGGAGATGAAGAAGGTGATCCTGTACGTGGTCCTGCCCGCCTCGCTCATCTTCGGGCCGCTCATCGCCATCAGCAGCCCGTCGGTCGGCTGCTACCAGAAGCAGATCGACAAGAACCCCAACTCCGAGTCCTCCAAGAAGTGGCAGATCCGCCTGGCCGACCTCTGTCTCAAGACGATGCGGCCCGACATGGCAGCCGAGATGTACGGGAAGTTCGCGGCGCGCTACGTGGACGACCCGCGCCGCCCCGACGCGCTCTGGTATCAGGCGATCGCCTATCAGCGCAACGAGCAGAAGGCGGAGGCCATCGCGACCCTCGTCAAGCTCTTCAAGGAGCACAACGGCCACCACCGCAGGCAGGACGCCGACGACAAGCTGGTGAAGGAGTACCAGTACTTCGCCCACCGCGCGGGGGGGTAGCGGCAGGCCATCGCCTGCTGTCGCGAGTATCAGGCAGCAGGTATCATGTCGTCGCAGGCGACCCGCCGCCGGTCGTCGACCGGGGACGGCGGGCGTGAACGACCTGATACTTCACACCTGATACCTGGAACTTCATGGGCATCTTCAAGGCCTACGACGTCCGCGGACGCTACCCCAATGAGATCGACGAGGCCTTTGCCCTGCGCCTCGGCCGCGCCACCGCCCGCTTCCTCGGCGCGAAGCGCATGGCCGTCGGACGCGACGTCCGCAGGAGCGCTCCCGCCGTCGCGAAAGCCGTAATCGACGGGCTTGCCGGCACCGGCGTCGAGGTCCTCGACCTCGGCCTCTGCACCACGCCCATGCTCTACTTCGCCGTCGGCAGCCTCGGCCTCGACGGCGGCGTCATGGTCACCGCGTCGCACAACCCGCCCGACGACATCGGCTTCAAGATCTGCCGCGAGCGCGCCTTCCCCGTCGGCGAGCGCACCGGCCTCAAGGACATCGAGCGCACGATCGACGAGCCGGCGCCCGACGCCCGCGGGACTTGCAAGCCGCACAACATCGTGCCCGCCTACCGCCAGCACCTCCACCGCTTCGTCGGGAAGATCCGCCCGCTCGCCGTCGCCGTCGACTGCGCCAACGGCTGCGTCGGCGCGCACTTCGACACCCTCCTCGGCGGCGTCCCCGTCCGTTTCGAGCGCCTCTGCTTCCCGCCCGACGGTGCGTTCCCGAACCACGAGCCGAACCCGCTCAAGGACGAGAACGTGCGCGACCTCCAGAAGCGCCTGCGCGAGACCCGCTGCGACCTCGGCGTCGCCTTCGACGGCGACGGCGACCGCGCCATGTTCTTCCGCCCCGACGGCGGCCGCATCGCGAGCGACCTCATCACCGTCCTCCTCGCGAAGCGCGAGCTGGAGCGCACCCCCGGCGCCGCCATCGTCTACGACCTCCGCTCGAGCCGCGTCGTCCGCGAGGAGGTCGAGAAGGCGGGCGGGCGCGCCATCCGCGAGCGCGTCGGCCACGCCTTCATCAAGGAGACGATGAAGAAGAACGACGCCGTGCTCGGCGGCGAGCTCTCCGGCCACTACTACTTCCGCGACAACTACTTCGCCGACAGCGGCCTGCTCGCCTTCGTCAAGATGATCGACCTCCTCGGCGGCCAGCCGAAGCCGGTCGCCGACCTCCTCAAGCCCTTCGAGCGGACCTTCGCCACCGGCGAGATCAACTTCCACGTCGCCGACAAGGACGCCGCGATGGAGCGCGTCGCCGCCGCCTTCCAGGACGCGCGCCAGGACCGCCTCGACGGGATCACGATCGAGTACGACGCGTGGTGGTGCAATGTGCGGCCGTCGAACACCGAGCCGCTCCTGCGCCTCAACCTCGAAGCCGGCACGCCCGAGCTGCGCGATCGAATGCGCGGGCAGGTCGAGCGGTTGATATCCGCAGGATGAGCCGCGACCGGACGTTCCAGGTCTTCTTCTTCGCGTCGGGCTGCGCGGGCCTGATGTACCAGGTCGTCTGGACGCGCCAGGCCGGCCTCACGCTCGGCAATACGACCGCCGCGATCGGCACCGTCGTCGCCGTCTTCATGGGCGGCCTCGCCCTCGGCAGCGCGCTCGCCGGGCGCTGGGCCGCCCGCCGCGCGCCCCGTCCCGGCGATCTCCTGCGGGCGTATGCGATCCTCGAGGCCTGCATCGGCGCGTTCGGCCTCGCCGTGCCGTTCCTCTTCCGCGCCATCGAGCCGGTCCTGCGCCTGACCTACGACTCCGCGCCCACCGTCTTCGGCGCCGCGCGCGTCGTCCTGTCGGCGCTCGTCCTCCTCGCCCCCGCGACGCTGATGGGCGCGACGCTGCCGGTCCTCGTCCAGTACTTCGCGCGCGAGGCGTCCGGCACCGCCCGCGCCGCGGGCCGCCTCTACGCGATCAACACCACCGGCGCCGCGTTCGGCACGGCGCTCGCCGGGCTTCTCCTCCTCCCGCGCTTCGGCCAGACCGTGACGACGATCGTCGCCGCCGCGATCAACCTGTCGGTCGGCGCGGCCGCCTTCCATCTCGCGCGCGGCGCGGCCTCCGAGACGGCGCCCGAGCCCGGGGCGGCGGCCGTTCCGGCGCCGGGCGTGCGGCTCGTCTTCGTCCTCTACGGGCTCTCCGGCTTCACCGCGCTCCTCTACGAGGTCGCCTGGACGCGCGCGCTGACCCTCGTCATGGGCTCGACCACCTACGCGTTCACGCTCATCCTGCTCGCGTTCATCGGCGGGCTCGCCCTGGGGGCCGCCGTGTCCGCGCGCTACGCCGACCGCATGGCCGATCCCGCCCGGCTGTTCGTCACCGTCCAGATGCTCATCGCGGGCGCGTCGGTCGGCCTCTTCTTCTTCCTGCGGTCGCTCCCCGAGACGCTTCTCGGAATCTACGACGCCTTCCAGCACTCGTTCGCGGCGCTCAAGGCCGCGGAGTTCGCGATCATCTGCGTCTTCATCCTGGTCCCGACGATGCTGATGGGCGCGCTCCTGCCGGTCGCCTGCCGCATGATCGGCGGCGGGGAGCGCAGCGCGGGGCGCGCGATCGGGCGGCTCTACGCGTGGAACACCGTCGGGTGCATCCTGGGGTCGGCCGGCGCCTCGTTCGCCCTCATCCCGCTGATCGGGCTCGACTGGACGCTCCGGACCGGCATCCTCCTCAATGTAGCGATCGCGCTGATCGCCGGGGCGCTCTCCGCGAAGCCGACCGCCGTGGTCGCGGCCGCGCTCGCCGTTGCCGCGATCGCGCTGCCGCGCTGGCACGCGAACTCGATGAGCCTGGGAGCGTACATCTACGGCCCGAACATCGTGCGCGAGGCGCGCGAGAGCGGGCGCGACCTCGACCAGATGATCGCCCTCCAGGAGAAGCCGATCGCCTCGTACTGGGACTCGTACGCCCTCGTCACCGTCCACCGGGTGCGCGGCACCCACCTCGCGCTGCGCATCAACGGGAAGACGGACGCGTCGACCGGCATCCTCGACCAGGCGACGCAGATCCTCGCGTCCGCGATCCCGATGGCGATCCACCCCGAGCCGAAGTCGGTGCTCGTCATCGGGCTCGGGAGCGGCGTGACGCTCGCGAACGTGGTCGCCTATCCCGGCGTGAAGGCGGACTGCGTCGAGCTGTGCCCCGCGGTCGTCGCGGCGGGCGGGCACTTCGCCCCGGTGACGGACAACGTGCTCCAGCACCCCGACGTGCGGGTCATCGTCAACGACGCGCGCACGCACCTCCAGTACACGCGCGACACGTACGACGTCATCGCCTCGGAGCCGTCGAACCTGTGGCTGTCGGGGATGGCGACGCTCTTCACGCGCGAGTACTTCCAGGTCGCGAAGTCGCACCTGCGGCCGCGCGGCATGATGGCGCAGTGGATCCACGCGTACCGGATGTCGGAGCGCGACTTCCGCGCGGTCGTGCGCACGTTCGCGGACGTCTTCCCGCACGTGCAGCTCTGGGAGACGCACCCGGCGGGCGACTACCTCTTCCTCGGGTGGCTGGAGAAGCCGCGGATCGACCTCGACCAGGTGGCGCGCCGGCTGGCCTCGCTGAAGGCGACGGAGGAGCGCAAGCAGGCGGGGCTCGGCGGGCCGGCGCCGTTCATGGGGCACTTCGTCGCCGGCGATGCAGGGCTGCGCAAGGTCTCCGGGGGCGTGCCGCTGATCACGGACGACCACTGCTGGATCGAGTACACGGCGCCGCGCGCGATGTACGTCGACGAGCGCTACCTGATCGCCAAAGCGCTCGACGAGCACCGCGTGGCGCCGATGGATGAGATCGTCGGAGGCACGAAGGAGATGCAGTCGCTCGTCCAGCGGCGCGTGAAGGCGCGGAAGTTCCTGTCGCGCGTCGCGGTCATGGACCCGACGCAGGGGGACACGCGCCAGCTGCGGGCGTACCTGAACGCGGCGCTGGAAGATGGGCTCGACGATCCGGTCATCGAGGTGATCGCGGAGGGGCAGATCCTGGCGGCGCTCACGTTCGCGGACATCATGAAGCGGCAGGGGCGGGTCGCCGACACGCTGCGGGCGCTCGCGGTCGTGCCGCCGCTGAGCCCGCACTTCGCGGACGCGTGCACGCAGGCCGGGCACATCTACGCGGACGGCAACCGCATGGACCTCGCCGCCACCGCGTTCCGCGAGGCGTGGAAGGCGCAGCCGGGGCACGTGAAGGCCGGGACGGCGCACGCGGAGTGCCTCATCGCCGAGGGCAAGCCGCTCGAGGCGCTGCCGGTCATCGAGCGCGTGCTCAAGGAGATGCCGACGGACACGGACGCGCGGGTGACGTACGCGCGGGCGCTCTGGAAGGCGGGGCGGGAGCCGGAGGCTCGAGCGGAGCTGGACCGCATCGCCGCCGCGCATCCCGAGCACAAGGGGGCGACCGAGTTGCGCACGGACCTGGACAAGAAGTGACGATTTTCCCCCCGTGCGGCCGCGGAATCGGCTATACTCTCCTAGCTCTTTGAGACGCGAAGCGCGGGCGGACCATCGCCGCCGCGGTGCGGCAGTCGACAGGCCAGGTGCGTGCGACGAAACGCAATCATGTATCCATAGGGCGCCACCTGCCTTGGACCTGCGGTCCCGTAGATCAGCGGCGCCTTTCCCGTCCCGCTTGGGGTCTCCGGGGCCCGGAGCCTGTGTGCACATGCTCCGCGAAGGGCGGGGATTCCGGATCAACCAAACGAGGAGGAATCATGAGGCACGGAAGGAAGAGCGGCTTCACGCTGGTGGAACTGCTCGTCGTCATCGTCATCATCGGCATCCTGGCCGCGCTGCTGCTGCCGGCCATCTCGCGCGCCATCCGCAACGGCAAGCTGGCGAACGACGCGAACAACCTCAAGCAGCTGTGGACGATGCAGGCCAACTACACGGCGCAGTTCGGCGGACGCGCGAAGCTCCTGCCGTCCCAGACCGGCGCGGGCTTCTGGCTGCAGCTGACGCTGACCACGCCCCCGCTGATCGATTCCACGCTGACGGACATCTTCGACTGCTCGCTGTCGCCGACGATTCCGGCGGCCGGCTCCTGCGAGTACCGCGGACCGTCGAGCGACGTCAACCAGTTCCTGGACGGCGACCCGGTCGGCGCGGACCTCGTGGGCGCCCACGGGCCGAGCGAAGGCGGCATGGTGCTGCGCAAGTCGTCGGACGCGATGAACTACTCGGAGACCGACCCCATCTGGCTGTCGGCCGCCTCCAAGACGATGCCGTAACGCGGTGATTCACGGCGGCTCCCGGCACCGTGCCGGGAGCCGCCTTTTTTTCCGCTCTCTGACAATCGTGGACGACCGGGCGGGACGCGGCCGCCGCTGAAACGCGCAGCATGCCGGACCGTCGGATGCGGAACGAAAACTGTCATCATAAGCACATTCCTTTCATAGTCGCGATGCGTTCGATCGGGCCCTTCCGCGCGCGACGTCGATAGCGGGCGCCTTCCCCACTCCGGTCCTCCGACCTTGACAGGGAGATTCTCTGTCCCGAAAGGAGGACGCATGAGGCACTCCAGGTCCGGCTTGCCCTCCGTAGCCTTCCCAACCCGCCCGGTTCGGCGTGGGACGGCGAAGGAGGGGTTCACGCTGGTGGAGCTGCTGGTGGTGATCGTCATCATCGGCATCCTGGCCGCGCTGCTGCTGCCCGCCATCAGCCGGGCGATCAAGAACGCCAGGCTGACCAGCGACACGAACAACCTGAAGCAGCTGTGGACGATGCAGAACAACTACATCTGCCAGTTCAGCAAGCACAGGCTGATGCCGCCGGACACGGGCGGGGCGTTCTGGCTCAAGCTGACGCTCACGACGCCGCCGCTGATCGACTCCACGCTGACGGACATCTTCGACTGCTCGTTCACTCCGCTGGTCGCAGGCGTCGGCACGTGCGAGTACCGGGGCCCCGCCAGCGACGTCAACGTGTTCGCCGACGCCGACCCGGTCGGCGCGGACCTCGTCGGCTCGCACGGGCCGGGCGAGGGCGGCGTCGTGCTGCGCAAGTCGTGCGACGCGATGGTCGTGATGGAGACCGACCCGACGTGGCTGTCGGCGAACTCGAAGCTGATGCCGTAGGAGACTTCCGTGGTCATACCGGGGGATGGCGGCCTCGACCCCCGCCTCCCCCGGTCCCTCCTTCGCCGTCGCAGAGTCGACGGAATCTGTGGGAAGGCTGCGGAGGGCAAGCCCTCCTGGAGGAACCATGATTCGCGGACGCAGACGCCGCTTGCTTCCGCCGCCCGAGCCGCGGGGCCTCGCGGCCCACGTGAACTGCACGGGCGCGCTGGTCGTGCTCGTGGTGGCGCACTTCGCTCTGGCTGCGGCGCTCCTCGTCGTGGCCCTGCGGGAGCTGTCGCGCCTGAGCGGAGGCGGGCCGTGAGGCGGGGATACACGCTACTCGAGCTCCTGCTCATCGTCGCGCTCTTCGCGACCGCGGCCGCGTGCATCGCCCCGGCTGGGCGGCGGGTCCCCCGGCCCCGCCAGGAGGATTCGTGGCCCTGCCCGTCGTGCGGCGGGAAGTACCTGCTGGTGCGCAGCGCGGTCCGGCATGTCTCCCCTGCTCCCGTCGCTTCGAACCTGGGCTTCTGGCTCAACCCCCACGGGCATTCGTGCGCCTTGGACCTGGTGGACATCTTCGACTGCCAGCTTGAGGAGATGTGGGCCGCCGCCGCGTCGAGGACCAGGCCGTGATGCACTCCCCGGGCGCCCAGCGGATGCGCGAGATCGTCGAGGAGCCCGCGCCCAAGCCAAGCGAAACCTTCCGCTGGGGGAATGTGGCCATCGTATTTGTGGTCATCTTGGGACTGGCGATGCTGCTGCTTCCCATGATCGGCGGCTCCACGTGCCGCCGCGGCAAGCTCATGAACGACGCGAACAACCTCAAGCAGCTCTGGACCATGCAGAACAACTACATGTGCCAGTTCGGCGGACGCGATCGCCTCATGCCGCCCACCACCGGCTCCGACTTCTGGCTGACCCCGACCCGGACGAACCCGCCGCTCATCGACTCCACGCTGTTCGACATCTTCGACTGAACGCTGAGCCCGACGATCCCCGGGCCGGGACAGTGCGAGTACCGCGGGCCAAGCGGCAACGTCAACGCGTACGAGGACGGCGACCCGGTCGGCGCCTGCCCGATCGGCGGCCACGGCGAGGGCGAAGGCGGCGTCGTCCTGCGCAAGTCGTCCGACGCGATGAACTACAGCGAGACCGATCCCGTCTGGCGGGCGTCGCTGGAGAAGTGCAAGCCGTGACGCGCAAGATCCCGTGGGGGCTGGACGCAATGCGTGATGCGTTGCGCCGAGGGTTTGTCTAAACTCCAGGTATGCGGCTCGTCCCCCTCTTCTTCTTCGCCTCCGGCTTCGCCGCCCTCATCTACCAGATCGTCTGGACCCGCGCCGCCGGCCTCGTCATCGGCAACACCACCGCCGCCATCGGCACCGTCGTCGCCGTCTTCATGGCCGGACTCGCCCTCGGCTCCGCCTGGGCCGGCCGCGTCGCCGCCCGCCGCACCGGCCTCCTCCGCCTCTACGGCATCCTCGAGCTCGGCATCGGCCTCTTCGGCGTCGCCGTCCCCTTCCTCCTCGCCGCCCTCGGCCCCCTCTTCGCCGCCCTCTACTCCTCCCCGACCGCCTTCGCCATCGCCCGCGTCGCCGCCGTCGCGATCGTCCTGCTCCCGCCGACCGCCCTCATGGGCGCCACCCTCCCCCTGCTCGTCCAGGACCTCTCCCGCGAAACCGACCCCGCCCGCGCCGCCGGCAGCCTCTACGCCGTCAACAGCATCGGCGCCGCCGCCGGAGCCTTCATCGCCGGCCTCGCCATCATCCCCGCCGCCGGAACCCGCATCGCCACCCTCGTCGCCGTCGCCATCAACATCGCGATCGGCATCGCCGCCTTCCAGCTCGGCAGGCGCGCTGCGGCACCCCCCTCCGCCGTCGCACCGCCCCCTGAAACTCCAGGCAAGGCTGCGGGGGGCAGGACCCTCGCCCTCGCCGCCTACGCCGCCTCCGGCTTCTGCGCCCTCGCCTACCAGATCGCCTGGACGCGCGCGATCACGCTCGCGATCGGCTCGACCGTCTACGCCTTCACCCTCATCGTCGGCGGCTTCATCGCCGGCCTCGCCCTCGGCGCCTGGATCATGGCCCGCCGCGCCGCCCGCCTCGCCGATCCCCTCGCCGCCGTCGCCGTCATCCAGCTCGCGATCGGCGCCTGGGCCGTCTTCCTCGTCTGGTTCCTCGAGCGCCTCTCGATCTTCGCCGCCGGCTTCGTGCTCGACTACTCCGAGAGCTTCGCCCTCCTCCAGTTCGTCCAGTTCGCCGTCATCCTCGTCTGCGTCCTCGTCCCGTGCACCCTTATGGGCGCCCTCCTGCCGATCGTCATGCGCGCCGTCGCCGAGACTCCCGCCGACGCCGGCCGCGCCGCGGGGCGCGTCTACGCCTGGAACACCCTCCTCTGCATCGCCGGCAGCCTCGCCGCGAGCTTCCTCCTCATCCCGCTCCTCGGGATCGACTGGACCCTGCGCGCGACCGCGATCCTCAGCCTCGCCATCGCCGCGGGCGTCGTCATCCTCAGCCGCCTCCGCCTCGCCACCCGCGGCCTCGCCGTCGCCCTCGCCGCCCCCGCGATCGCCGCCGTCGCGCTCATCCTCCCCCGCTGGGACCCCCGCGTGGTCGGCAGCGCCCCGTTCCTCCACGCGAGCCTCTACATCACCCAGGCCCGCGTCGAGAAGAAGAGCCTGCGCGACTACCTCCTCGACGACGCGCGCCTCGACGCCGTGTACTGGGACTCCTACGCGCTCGTCACGATCCACACCCTCCGCGACGGCAAGCTCACCCTCCGCATCAACGGCAAGACCGACGCCTCCAACGGCCGCGCCGACATGTCGACGCAGTCCCTCGCCGGCCACATCCCGATGGTCCTGCACGACAACCCGCGCGACGTGCTCGTCGTCGGCCTCGGCAGCGGCGTCACCGTCGGCGAGATCCTGCGCCACCCGGTCGACTCCGTCGAATGCGTCGAGATCTCGCCGGCCGTTGCGAAGGGCGCGGCGCACTTCGCGAAGGACAACCGCGGCGCGCTCGCCGACCCGAAGCTCCGCCTGATCCTGAACGACGGGCGCGCGCACATGCGGTGCTCGCCACGCTCCTACGACGTCATCGTCTCCGAGCCGTCGAACCTGTGGATCAGCGGCATGTCGACGCTCTTCACGCGCGAGTTCTTCGCCGACGTGAAGGCGCGCCTCCGCCCGGGCGGCATCTTCGCGCAGTGGATCCACGCCTACAAGCTCGCGCTCGACGACATGCGCGCCGTCGTGCGCACCGTGCGCGACGTCTTCCCGGAGGTGTGGCTGTGGGAGACGTACGTCGGGGGCGACTATCTGCTCGTCGCCTTCCCCGACGCGCGCCGCCCGGCCTGGGCGGGCGTCGAGGCGCGCCTCGCCCGCGCGCTCACCCCCGAG
>Ga0187892_10012065_pt1 | contig 10396 bp, 11 predicted proteins | sample MA1701073metaG_FD_139345 | JGI IMG/M metagenome (GOLD analysis project Ga0187892, IMG submission 139345) | Bio-ooze microbial communities from a basaltic lava cave in the Kipuka Kanohina Cave System on the Island of Hawaii, USA - MA170107-3 metaG ...
CCAGGACCCCGCCGCCATCGTCCGGGCCATGCAGGAGTTCCGCTCGGGACAGCGCGCCGGCACCGTCATGGACCGGATCGCCAAGGGCTTCACCGACGACGAGATCCGGGCCATCGCGGCCTGGTACGCGGCCGGGCGATGACGGGGCGGCGGACCCGCCGCGAGTTCCTGGCGCTCGGGGCGGCCGCGGCCGCCGCGGCCACGCTCTCCCCGTCCCGCGCCCGCGCCCAGCCGGCCGGGCCCCGCGTGGTGGTGGTGGGCGGGGGCTTCGCGGGGACCACCTGCGCCCGCGCCCTCCGCGCGATCGACCCCGCCATCCTGGTCACGCTCGTCGAGCCCACCCCGACGTTCACCGCCTGCCCGTTCAGCAACGCCGTGATCGCCGGCCTGCGCGAGCTCTCGGCCCAGCAGTTCACCTACGAGCGCGTGGCCGCCGACGGCGTGGCCATCCGGCCCACGAGCGCGACCGGGGTGGACCCCGCCGCCCGCTCCGTCACGCTGGCCGACGGCGGGCGCCTCCCCTACGACCGGCTCGTCATGGCGCCGGGCATCGACATCCGCTGGGGCGCCCTGCCCGGCTACGACGAGGCGGCCGCCGCCACCATGCCGCACGCCTGGCAGGCGGGGGAGCAGACGCTCCTCCTGCGCCGGCAGCTCGAGGCCATGCCGGACGGCGGGCTCGTGGTCCTGTCGGCGCCGGCCAACCCGTTCCGCTGCCCGCCCGGCCCCTACGAGCGCGCCAGCCTGATCGCCCACTACCTGAAGACGCGCAAGCCGCGCTCCAAGCTGATCCTGCTCGACGCCAAGGACGCGTTCTCCAAGCAGCGGCTGTTCCAGCAGGGCTGGGCCGACCTCTACCCGGGGCTCCTCGAGTGGGTGCCGCTGTCCAAGGGCGGCGCCGTGACCTCGGTGGAGGCCGCGACGCGCACGCTCGTCACCGACTTCGGGCGGCACAAGGCCGACGTGGCCAACGTGATCCCGCCCCAGCGGGCCGGCCGCATCGCGGCGGCGGCCGGCGTCGCCGACCGCAGCGGCTGGTGCCCCATCGACCCCGTGACCTTCGAGTCGACGCTCCAGCCGCGGGTCCACGTCATCGGCGACGCCGCCATCGCCGGCGCGATGCCGAAGTCGGCCTTCGCCGCCAACTCCCAGGCCAAGACCTGCGCGGCGGCGGTGGCCCGGCTCCTCACCGGGGCCGCGCCCGCCGCGCCCAAGCTCATCAACACCTGCTACAGCCTCCTGGCGCCCGACTACGGGATCTCCGTGGCCGGCGTCTACCAGCCCGCGGGCGGCCAGCTCGCCGAGGTGCCGGGCTCGGGCGGGGTGAGCCCGGCCGGGGCCTCCCGCGACACGCGCGTCACCGAGGCGGTGCTGGCCGAGGCCTGGTTCCGCACCATCACCGCCGAGGTGTTCGGGTGAGGGTGTCGGCGACCCTCCTCGCGCTCGGCTGCCTCGCGGGGGCGGCGCACGGCCAGGACGGGATCCCCCACTCCCTGACCGGCGACAAGGGCGATCCGGCGCGCGGCCGGGCCATCGTCACCAACCGCCACGTCGGCCTGTGCCTGCTCTGCCACCGCGGCCCGTTCCCCGAGGAGCGCTTCCAGGGCAACCTGGCCGGCGACCTCGCCGGGGTCGGCCGTCGGCTGTCGGAGGCCCAGCTGCGCCTGCGGATCGTGGACCCGGCCCGGGTCAACCCCGCGACGATCATGCCGGCGTACCATCGCACCGAGGGCCTGGCGCGGGTGGCCCCGGCCCACCGCGGCAAGCCCATCCTGAGCGCGGAGGAGATCGAGGACGTGGTGGCCTTCTTGACGACGCTCGTAGAGTGAGGGACATGGACCGCCGCGCCTTCCTCCGGCTGGCCGGCGCCGGGCTCGGGGCCGCCGTGGCCGTGTCGGTCCGCCCCGCCGACGCCACGCCCGCGGCCATGGAGGCGGCCATCCGGCAGGTGGTGGGCGGGGCCCCGGTCACGCCAGGCCGGGTGAAGCTCGAGCTGCCGCCCCTGTCCGAGAACGGCCACGCCGTGCCGCTCACGGTGAGCGTGGAGAGCCCGATGACCGAGGCCGACCACGTCCGGGCCATCCACGTCTTCACCGAGATCAACCCGCTGCCCGAGGTCGCCACGTTCCGCCTGGGCCCGCGGGCGGGCCGGGCGCGGGTGTCCACGCGCATCCGCCTCGCCAACACCCAGACCGTGGTCGCCATCTCCGAGCTGAGCGACGGGTCGTTCTGGTCGGACCGGGCCAACGTCGTGGTGACCCTGGCCGCGTGCCTGGAGGAGGCCTGATCCCGTGGCCAGCGCGCTGATCAACGTGCCGCCCCGGGCCCGGCGCGGCGAGATCGTCGAGATCAAGGCGCTGATCTCCCACGTCATGGAGACCGGCCACCGCCGCACCCAGACGGGGGCGCGGATCCCCCGCGACATCATCCGGCTGTTCGTCTGCGCCTACAACGGCGCGGAGGTCTTCCGCGCCGAGTTCCACCCCGCCATCGCCGCGAACCCGTTCATCGCCTTCTCCACCCTCGCCACCGAGAGCGGCACGCTCACGTTCACCTGGACCGGCGACAACGGCTTCTCGGCGACGGAGTCGGCCGCCATCACCGTCACCTAGCCGCGTGCGGCGCGGGCTGGCGGTGGCGGGCGCGGTCGTCGGGCTGGCGGCGTCGGCCCTGGCCGGGGAGATCCCGATGGCCGAGCGCCGCTCCGGGTACGCCTTCATGCGGCCGGAGACGCGGGCCATGCAGGACGACGACACCGCGAATCCCGGCATGCTCTGGGTGCTCGAGGGGCAGGCGCTCTGGGGCCGGAAGGCGGGCGCGGCCGGCCGCGCCTGCGTGGACTGCCACGGCGACGCGCGGGCGAGCATGAAGGGGGTGGCCGCCCGCCAGCCGGCGTTCGACCCCGCGGAGCGGCGGCCCCTCAACCTCGAGCAGCGGATCAACCGCTGCCGCGTGGATCGGCAGCAGGCGACCGCCCTCGCCTGGGAAGGGCGGGACCTGCTGGCGCTCACCGCCTACGTCGCCCGCCAGTCGCGCGGGCTGCCCGTCGACGTCGGGGCCGACCCGCGGGCCCGGCCGTTCCTCGAGGCCGGGCGGGCGACGTTCTACCGGCGGCAGGGGCAGCTCAACCTGGCCTGCCGCCAGTGCCACGACGACCACTGGGGCCGCCAGCTCGCCGGCAACGTCATTCCCCAGGCCCACCCCACCGGCTACCCGCTCTACCGGCTGGAGTGGCAGGGGCTCGGCTCGCTCCAGCGGCGGCTGCGCAGCTGCCTGGTCGGGATCCGCGCCGAGCCCCACGACTACGGCGCCCCCGAGCTGGTCGATCTCGAGCTCTACCTGATGTGGCGCGCGCGGGGGATGCCGCTCGAGGCCCCGGCCGTGCGGCCCTAGCGCCGGCCGGCTCGAGTCGCCGGGCGGCCTACGGCGCCTGCGAGATCGACGCCGTCTGGAACTCGCAGAAGCCGGGGATCAGCTCGCCGCGCCACCAGCCGCCCTGTCGCTCGCAGATGGCCTTCAGCTCGGCGTCGGTGTAGGTCGGGCCGTGCGCCACCCCCGCGCACCCGGCGAGCAGCAGACACAGCCCCACCACCAGCGCGCCGCCGCCTCGCCGCCGCCGGGAGGCCCCCGTCCTCGAACCCGTCATCGTCGGCATCGTCGCCCCTCGCCCGCGCGTCTCTCGCACTGGTTGAGACGTCCCGGGGGAGGCGGTGGGTGCGCGGCCGCCGTCGCCGGGGCCGGCCCCCGCCCCCCGGCCGTCAGCGCTTCTCGAAGAGGTGGAACTCCCGCAGCGTGAACCGCGCGACCCGGAAGCCCATCCGCCGCGCGCCGCGCAGGAACGCGGCCGGGTCGTAGGGGATGTGCATCGGGTGGATGTCGGTGACGCCGAACGGCGTGTTGGCCACCAGACAGCCGCCGGGCCGGAGCGACCGGTGGATGGCGGCGAGGGCGTCGAGGGGGCTCGCGACGTGCTCGAGCGTGTCGAAGGCCGTCACGAGGTCGAAGGCGCCCGCGGGGAGGGCCTCGTCGGGCAGGAGGAGGAAGGCGCCCCGCAGGCCGCGCCGGGCGAAGCGCCGGCGGACGAACGCGAGCAGGTACGGGGACACGTCGGCCACCGTCGTGTCGAGCCCGTTCCGCGCGTAGAGCACGCCGCACGACCCGTCGCCGCTCCCGAAGTCGAGCACCGAGGCGAACCCCCGGGCCCGGGCGAGGAGGACGGACTCGACGGCGTGGTAGCCGCCGAACCCGAACGGCTTGCTGCGCTCGTGGACAAGGTCGCCGATGTAGCTGGTGGTCTCCCGGTAGAAGCGCAGGATGCCGTCGGGGGTCTCCGGGTTGGCCGCGCGCCACTCGTCGGCCATCCGGCGCGCGGCCAGCCAGCAGCGCGCCTCGGCCTCCTCGACCGAGACGCCGAGGTACTCGGCCAGCTCGGCCATGGCGCTGTCGTGGGCGGTGGCGTGGCCGGGGAGCGTCAGCGCCTCCTCCCAGAGCCGGTGCCAGAGCTTGCGCCGGGAGCCGGCCAGCCGCGCGGCGAGCCGCGCCGGCAGGTGGCTCACGACGAGCCGCACGAGGCGCTCGATCCGCCAGGGCCGGGCCCGCACGGCCTGGCGGAGCCAGGGCCGGGCCCGGTCGAACTCGTTCAGGTGGAAGTAGAAGCGGCCGACCTGATAGGCGTCCGCCGGCGGCGGCATGGGCGGATTCTAGCACCGGCGCCGCGGCCCGGGCGGCGGCGCCGGATCACGGTCCGGCCAGGGGGATGCAGGCGGCGGGGTCGATGGACAGCGCCACCGCGTCGCCCGCCCGGAGCGGGGCCGAGGGGGCGCCGGTCACGCGCAGGACGAGGTCGCCGGCCGCCACGCGGACCTGGTAGTCCACGGCGTCGCCCAGGAAGCTCGCGCGCTCCACGGTGCCGGCCAGCACGTTGAGGCCGGCCGGAGCCGGATCCGACCCCGGGGCGCCCGGCGCGATCTGGATCTGGTGCGGCCGGACCGAGACCGTCACGCGCGCGCCAGGCACGAGGGCGCCGGCCGCCACGCGGAGCCGGATCGCCCGGAGGGCCACGCTGGCCGGCCCCGCGGCGACGCCGTCCAGGAGGTTGGTCTTGCCGATGAACTCCGCCACGAAGCGGGTGCGGGGCCGCCGGTACAGCTCGTCGGCCGTCCCGACCTGCGCCACGCGCCCGCCCTCCAGCACCGCGATGCGATCGGAGATGACCATGGCCTCGGCCTGGTCGTGGGTGACGTAGAGGGTCGTGATCGCGAACGCCTCGTGCAGCCGCCGGATCTCGAAGCGCATGTCCTCCCGGAGGTTGGCGTCCAGGTTGGAGAGCGGCTCGTCCAGCAGGAGGATCTCGGGCTCGACCACCAGCGCCCGGGCCAGGGCCACGCGCTGCTGCTGGCCGCCCGACAGCTCGCCCGGGTAGCGCGCCGCTAGGCCGTCGAGCTGGACCACGCGCAAGATCTCCCGCACGCGGTCCTCGCGCTCCCGCCGCCCGAGCCCGGTCCGGAAGCGGAGCCCGTAGCCCACGTTCCGGGCCACCGTCATGTGGGGCCACAGGGCGTAGCTCTGGAAGATCATGGCCATGCGCCGCCGCTCGGGAGGCACCACCGCCGCCGGCGACGACAGGCAGCGGTCGCCGACCCAGATCTCGCCGGCCTCCGGCCGGAGGAAGCCCGCCACCAGCCGGAGGGTGGTGGTCTTGCCGCAGCCGGACGGGCCGAGCAGCGCCACCAGCTCGCCGGGGGCGACCTCGAGGGACAGGCGCTCCACGGCGGCCACGTCGCCGTACCGCTTGCCGAGCCCGCGCAGGCTCACGCCGGGCACGGCGTCGCTCCGCGGCCTGGCGTCACTCCCGCGCCCCCAGCACGTCGCGCCCGAGCACGGCCTGCACCAGCGCCACGGTGGCGAAGGTGAGCGCCAGCATGACCAGGCCGAGCACGGCGATGGCGCCGAACTGCCCCTCCTCCTTCAGGTCGAAGATGATCACCGACATCACCCGGGTGCGGGGGGTGAACAGGATGATGGAGGCCGAGAGCTCGCGGATCACCCCGATGAAGACGAAGCACCAGGCGGCGATGATCCCGCTCCGGGCCAGGGGCGCCGTCACGTCCACGAGCACGCCGAGCCGCCCCCGTCCCAGGATGCGGGCCGCCTCCTCCAGGTCCGGCGGGATGGTCCGGAAGGTCGCGTCGGCCTGCGCGTAGCCCACCGGCATCTCCTTGGTGAGGTAGGCGACGAACAGGATGGCCAGGGTGCCGTAGAGGACGAGCGGGGGCCGGGTGTAGGCGATGAACAGCGCCACGGCCAGGACCACGCCCGGGATCACCACCGGGGACAGGGCCAGGAACGCCACCGCCTGGTGCCCGGGCACGAGGCGCCGGGTGGCGACGTAGGCGAGGACGGCCACGAGCACGGCGCCGACGCACGCCGTCAGGAACCCCAGCTCCAGCGTGTTGAGGATCGCGGCCCGGGTGGCGCTGTACTCGAAGAAGGTGAACCGGAAGTTGCCGAGGGTCAGGTTGTCCCACGTGAGCGGCTGGGCCCAGGCCCGGGACACCGCCGCCTTCGCGAGGATGCCGTAGGGGAGGAAGATCGAGCACGCCATGACGGCCAGGCACGCGAGGAGGGCGGGGAGGCGAAGGCGGCCGAGCGCGATGGGCCGTCGCCGGCCGCCCTTGCCGCCCACCGCCGCGTACCCCCGCCGCCCGAGCACGACCTTCTGGACCAGCAGCAGGAGGGCGGTGGCCAGGAGCAGCGGGATGGAGAAGGCGGCGGCCATCTCGGTCTTGGGCGGGAAGTGCAGGAGCGCCCAGATCTGGGTGGTCACGGTGTGGAAGCCGGCGGGCAGGGCGAGGATGGCCGGCGAGCCGAACAGCGCCAGCGCCTGCAGCGCGGCCAGGATGAACCCGCTCGCCAGCGCCGGCGCCACCAGCGGCAGCGTCACCGTGCGCGCCACCGCCAGCCGCCCGGCGCCCAGGATGGCCGCCGCCTCCTCCAGGTCGGAGGCGATCAGCCCGAGCGTGTTGGCGATCATGATGTACACGTAGGGGAACGTGTACATGGTGACCACGAAGACGAGCCCGGGCATGGTGAAGACGTCCAGGAGGGCGGCCTCGGCGCCGGTGACGGCTCGCCAGAGCTGGTTCAGGAGCCCCGCGTTGGGCCCGGCCAGCATCACCCACGCGAAGGCCCCCAGGAAGGGCGGGGTGACGAACGAGGCCATCACGAGGGTGCGGATCGCGCCCTTGCCGGGCACGTCGGTGCGCGCGGTGAGCCAGGCGAGCGGCGCGCCGACGGCGAGGGAGGCCACGCCCACCCAGAAGGCCAGCACCACCGTGTTCCAGAGGGCGCGCTGGAGGGCCGGGTCGGTGAGCACCGCCCGGTAGTGGCCGAGGGTCGCGCCGTCCCCGCCCTGGAGACTCAGGGCCACCAGCCACGCGAGCGGCAGGCCCATGAGGAAGGCCAGCGCGAGCGCGGCCGCGAGCCACAGGGGCAGCGCCCGGTCCAGGCCCCGGAGGCGCCCGGCGACCGTCGGGGAGGCCGGGGGGCTCACCGCCGCGCTAGGCTCCGAAGAACTCCACGAAGCGCCGGCGGATCTCCTCGCTCCGCTTCTCGAGCTCCTCCGGGTCCGTCATCAGGAGCCTGAGGTCGGACAGCTTCGGCTTGTCGGCGGGATAGGTGACGTCCGGGTGCCCGGTGTAGAGCCCCTCGCTGTCGGCCAGCGCCTGCTGCACCTCCCGCCGGAAGCTGAAGTCGGTGAACAGGCGGGCGGCGTTCGGATGCGGGGCGAAGCTCGTGATCGCGGTGGGCGAGACGATCAGCGGCACGCCCTCGCGGGGGTAGACGATCTCCACCGGGTTGCCCTTCTTCTTCGCCTGGTAGAAGGTGTAGTCGCCCCCGTTGACCGCGATCGGGCGCTCGCCGGAGGCCACCACCCCGGCCGGGTCCACCGCCGACTGCACGAGCATGGGCCGGCTCTGCCCGAGCTGCTTGAAGTAGTCCCACCCGAACTGGTGCACGAGGGCCAGCACGTGGGTGGCGATGACGCCGCTGTAGCCCGGGTGCGCCGTGACCAGCTTGCCGCGCCACCGCGGGTCGAGGAGGTCCTTCCAGGCCCGCGGCGCCTCCGCGGCCGGGACGAGCTTGGGGTTGAACGCGATCACGGTGACGGTGGCGCGCAGGCCGAAGTGGTAGCCGTCGCGCTCCTTGAAGCCCGGGGGGAAGCGCTCGACGCCGGCGGGCGTGTACCAGGCCAGGAGCTTCCGCTCCTTGAGCAGCACGTAGTGCCCGGCGTCGGAGGTGTGCACGACGTCCGCGGTCTTGATGCCCGCCTGCAGCTCCTGCATCACCCGCTGCAGGATCCGCTGGGAGCCCGTCCGGTGCACCTCCACCGTGATCCCCGGGTGCGCCGCCTCGAAGAGCCGGGCCACCTTCTCGGCGCTGGGCAAGGCGAGCGACGTGTACCACACCACCTTGCCCTCCTTCTTCGCGGCCTCCAGGCGCGCGTCCTGGGCGGGGAGGGGGCTCGCGGCCAGCAGGGTGGCCAGCGCCGCGACGGCGGCGATGGCCCGCGGGTCGAGCGGGCGTCTCGTCATGGTCGGCTCCTCGTCGGCGTGAGCGCGGCGACCAGCTCGGTGAGATCCCGGGCGGCGGGGAGCGCGGTGACGGCCCGGAGGACCCGTTCCACCTGCTCGCCGGGCAGGGCCCGCGCGGCGTTGCCGCGGAACTTGTCCTCCAGCTCGTGGCGGGCCATGGGGCGGTCGGGTCCCCCCCGCGGCCGGTCCTGGCGCTCGCGGAGGACCCGTCCGTCGGCCAGGGTGATCTCCACGTCGCCCACGAACTGGCGGGGGTAGTCGATGGTCTCGTCCAGCTCGTAGCCGACGCGGCGGGCGACCCGCAGCACCGCCTCGTCCCGGACGGCGGCGTCGGTGAACTCGGCCAGGCCGGCCCGTCCCTTGACCAGGATCACGGCCACGAGGTAGGGCAGGCTGAACTTGGCCGCGTAGCCGTTGGGAGGCGTGTGCTTGGCGGCGAGCGGCTCCCAGAGCCGGGGGACGGGCCCGGCCGCCGTGCGGCAGCGCACCGTCCGCACCTCCGTCGGGTCCAGGCGGTGGCCCGCGCGGAGCCGGAGGGCGCAGTCCATGTGGCCCCCTCGCGCGTGTCGTCGAAGTCGAGGCCGTGGGCCAGCGTGGCGTTGGCGAGGACGGCGTTGGCGGCCGTCACGCGGGCGGGGTGGCCGATGAGGGCGCTCTCGCCGGGCCCCCCCAGCTCCGCGGCGACCTCGAGCGCGGCGCGGGCGAAGTCCTCGCGGGAGGCCGCCAGGGCGTTGCCGAGGGTGTCCAGGACGAGGTCGGCCGCCTTGGCCAGCACCGGGGCCGGCGCGCGGCCGAGCGCGGCGCCGGTGGCGAAGCGGGCCAGGCGTCGCGCGGCAGGGGCGGCCCGGACGGAGCCCGGGTGGTGCGGGGCGGTCACGGCCGCGGCGGGCGGGGGCCGCCGGCTCAGCCGAGTCGCGACAGGTACTGCGCCACGAAGTCCGTGCCCACGTGGTCGACGTAGGCCCGGGTCAGGCGCCCGGTGACGGGTCCCGGCACCGCGCCCTCGGCGATCACCTGGCCGTTGACCGAGCGCACCGGGCAGATGCAGAGGCTGGTGGAGGTGAGGAACACCTCCTCCGCCGTCACCGCGTCGTAGACGTCGAGGTCCCGCTCCTCGCAGGGGATCCCGTTGGCCGCGGCCAGCTCGATGACGGTGCGGCGGCTGACCCCCGGCAGGACGTACTGCTCGCGGGGCGTGTAGAGGCGGCCGGCGCGCACGACGAACACGTTGCTCCCGATGCCCTCGCACAGGTTGCCGCGCTCGTCGAGGAGCAGGGACCAGGCCTCGGGGTCGCGCGCCTTGACCTCCTTGTCGGCCAGGATCAGGTTCAGGTAGTTGTGCGTCTTGGCCCGCGGGCTCAGCATGGAGGGCCCCGTCCGCCGGATCGACGGCACCTGGACGTCGATGCCGTCGCGGAACACGCGCGCCCGCGCCCGGAGCGGCAGCGGCGTGCAGTCCACGATGAGCTGGGGGCCGGTGTGGGCCCAGCCCTCGTCCCCGATGGCGTCCACCCCCCGGCTCACGCGCTGGGCCACCCACCAGTCCCCGGCGGCGGGGCGCAGCGGCTCGTTGCGCTCGACCACCTCCTCGCTGATCGCGACGACCTGCTTGGGCTCCAGGCCGAGGTCGATGCGCAGGTAGGCGAGGGAGCGGTAGAGGCGCTCGACGTGCTCCGCCAGCCGGAAGATGCGCCCGTCGAAGGTCCGCGTCATGTCGAAGCAGCCGTCGCCCCGGTTGAAGCTCCGGTCGCGGTACGGGATGAGCACGTCGGTCTCGGGCACGAAGCGGCCGTTGAAGTAGG
>Ga0187892_10012066_pt1 | contig 10396 bp, 9 predicted proteins | sample MA1701073metaG_FD_139345 | JGI IMG/M metagenome (GOLD analysis project Ga0187892, IMG submission 139345) | Bio-ooze microbial communities from a basaltic lava cave in the Kipuka Kanohina Cave System on the Island of Hawaii, USA - MA170107-3 metaG ...
AGTACGTCGTTCCGTTCGCTCCGAAGTCGCTGGAGCTGTCGGACGTGGAGCGCGAGGCCCTCGCCATGTTCGCGCGCCAGAACAACCTGCAGGCGGGCACCCACGTGTCCGTGGCCGCTCCGACGAAGTCGGCCACCCAGGCGGCGCGTTCGCGCAATCGCCTGGCGTCGGTCCGCAACGAGCTGCAGCGCTTGGGCATCTCGAGCACGATCGTGCAGGCGCAGCCGACCAACAACCAGAGCACGGGCGACGAGATCGTCGTCTTCGCCCAGACCGTCGCCGTGCTGCCGCCCGATTGCCCCGGCTACAACACGCCGATCACGCTCGACTACGAGTGGCGTCCGGCGACGCGCCTCGGCTGCGCCAATGCCGTGAACCTCGGCCTCATGGTCGCCAATCCCGGCGATCTGGCCCAGGGCCGGCCGGTCAGCGCGGCCGACGGCGAAGCCATGGCGCTGGGCATCCAGCGGTACCGCGCCGGGGAGACGTACCCGTCGGGCGCCGCGCAATCGAACGTTCCGTTCCGCGTTTCGACCAACTGATAACGGGAGTCCTCTCTCATGAGCTTTGCAATGAATCTGCGCCGCGGATCGGCGATTGAGGCCAACGAGCCGACCTTTGGCGACTCGTCCGCCCAGGCGGATTGCGTCGCCTTCGTCGCGGATCCCGAGACGCACGGTGCGGTCACCCAGGTCTGCCAGATCCACTTCCCGGGCCTGCAGGTCCATCACGGCGGCACCAAGGAGGCGGTCGACTACCTCGCCGCCGGCGCTCCGCCGAAGATCCTGATCGTCGACGTGTCCGATTCGAGCAATCCGCTGTCGGCGATGCTGCCGATCATCGCGGCGTTCGCCGAGGACACCCGCGTCGTCGCCATCGGCGCCGTCAACGACATCGAGCTGTACCGCGAGATGATCGAGGCCGGCATCAGCGACTACCTGGTGAAGCCGATCGGCGAGAAGGCCCTCACCGTCGCCCTCGAGCGCGCGCAGCAGCGCAAGGCCGCGGCGGTCGCCGCCGCCGAGCCCGAGGCCCGGGTCGTGGCGGACGCCGGCAAGCGGTCGCTGGTCGCCGTCATGGGCACCCGCGGCGGCGTTGGCGCCAGCACGATGGCGATGAACCTCGCCTGGCTGATGGCCAACGAGCACAAGCGCGAGACCATGCTGGTGGACCTCGACCTGCAGGGCGGCACGATCGCCCTCGCCCTCGATGTCGAGCCGTCGCACGGCCTGCGCGAGGTGCTCGACAACCCGAACCGCATCGACAGCCTGTTCGTGACCAGCGTCGCCACCAAGTGCGGCGACCGGCTGCACGTCCTGGCTGCCGAGGAAGCGGTCGACGACGAGGTCCACTACAACACCTCGGCCGTGTCGCTCCTGCTCGACGAGCTGAAGAAGACCTCGGCCTCGGTGATCGTCGATCTGCCCCGCAATGCACCCGGCGCGCGCGCCGTCGTGCTGGCAGCGGCGACGGAGATCGTCATCGTCACCGACCTGACGCTGGCCGGCCTGCGCGACGCCATTCGTCTCTTCACGATGGTCCAGCAGGTGGCCCCCAGCGCTCGCGTCGTCTTCGTCGCCAACCGCGACGGCGGACGCGAGGGCACGGTGTCGAAGGGCGAGTTCGAGAAGGCCCTCGGCAAGCCGATCCAGTTCATCCTGCCCGAGGACGCGAAGGCCAACCAGGCGGCTGCCAACGCCGGCAAGCCCGTGGTTGCCGCGTCGGCCAACAGCAAGATGACGGCGGCGCTGAAGACCCTGGCCAAGAGCCTCACGGCGTCGGCCGACGGCGCGAAGAAGCAGAAGAAGTCGTTCTGGTCCCTGTCGAGGAAGTAATAGATCATGGCCGCAGTGCCGCCGACCGAGGGAGCATTGGCGCGGGGGAACGGAGCCGACGGTTCCGATCCCCTGGCCAGCCTCGGACCGATCATCGCCAAGCTTCAGCCGATCGTCGCTCAGCGCCTGGCCGAGCAGGGCGCCAGCAACCTGTCGCGCCACATGCTCGCGCTCAAGGTCGGTGAGATCGCCTCCGCCGAGCTCGAAGCGATGCACCACAATCTCAACCTGCTCGAGCGCCGGACTCTCATCGGCGCGCTGATCAGCAACCTGCCGACCGGCATGCCCGACGCCGGCGGCGGCAATGGTGCGGCGGCAGAAGCCAGGCCGACGCCCAACGTTCCGGCGACGGCCGCGGCGGCCCAGGCGACTGCGCCGAGCACCGCCAGCAACTTGGCGGCGCAGAGCCAGATCAAGACGATGTCGACCAAGGGCAATGACGCGGCCAGCCAGGCGAGCCGGCAGAGCGTCGAGGAAGCCAAGCTCAAGATCCAGCCGCTGGTCGTCGATCGCATCAACATCGGCGCCGCGGCCCGACTGGACCGCGACGAGCTCGGCCGCCAGATCGGCGAGCTGGTCGGCGAAATCCTGCGCGAGGAGCGCCTCCGCCTCAACCAGCGGGAGCAGAAGGACCTCGTCGAGCTGCTGCTCGACGACATGCTGGGCCTCGGCCCGCTGGAGCCGCTGCTCGCCGAAGAGACCGTGACCGACATTCTCGTCAACGGCCCGTACCAGGTCTACGTCGAGCGCAAGGGCAAGCTGGAGCTGTCGGACGTGAAGTTCCGCGACAACCAGCACGTCCTCAACATCTGCAGCCGCATCGTCTCGCAGGTCGGTCGGCGCGTCGACGAATCGCAACCGCTTTGCGACGCGCGCCTCCTCGACGGCAGCCGCGTCAACATCATCATCCCGCCCCTCGCGATCGACGGCCCGAGCATCTCGATCCGCAAGTTTTCCAAGAAGGGCATCACCCTCGACATCATGGCCAAGCAGCGGAACGTCTCCGAGGGCATGGCCAAGGTGATGAAGATCGCCGCCCGCTCGCGCCTCAACATCCTGATCTCCGGCGGTACCGGCTCCGGCAAGACGACGCTGCTGAACGCAATGTCCCAGCTGATCGACGTCGGCGAGCGCATCGTCACCATCGAGGACGCGGCCGAGCTGCAGCTGCAGCAGCCGCACGTGGTCCGCCTGGAAACCCGTCCGCCGAACCTGGAAGGCGTCGGCGAGATCAACATGCGCGACCTCGTGAAGAACTCGCTGCGTATGCGCCCGGACCGCATCATCCTCGGCGAGGTCCGCGGTCCCGAGGCTCTCGACATGCTGCAGGCCATGAACACCGGCCACGACGGCTCGCTCGGCACCATCCACGCCAACCGTCCGCGCGAGGCGCTCACCCGCCTCGAGAACATGATCGGCATGGCCAGCATCAACCTGCCGGCCAAGGCGGTGCGCACGCAGATCTCCTCGGCCATCGACATGATCGTCCAGGTGAGCCGCATGCGCGACGGCATGCGCCGCATCACCCACATCATGGAAGTGGTGGGCATGGAAGGCGACGTCATCACCACGCAGGATCTCTACACCTTCGAGTTCGAAGGCGAGGACACGCAGGGCAACATCAAGGGCAACTTCAAGTCGTCCGGATTGCGCCCGCACTTCCTGCCGAAGGCGTCCTACTTCGGGCTCGATCGTGCACTGATGGAGGCCATGTAATGCTCAAGTCCCTCATCGACGCCGGCATGACGCCGATCGACGTCATGATCGTCGGCGGCGCCATCGTCCTGGCGCTGCTTCTGGTCATCGTCGCCTTCGCCGCCGGCGCCAACCAGTCGAAGCAGCGCCTGAAGCGCGTCACGCGGCTCTCGCAGAAGGCCGACGCCGCCGCCGGCCGTTCGTCCGCGGTCAACGTGAAGCGGGCGACTGCCGACAGCTCGATCGCCGCGGTCGACTACATCATCAAGCGCTGGCTGCCGAACCCGCAGAAGCTGCGCGCGCGGCTGCTGCGCACCGGCCGCCGCATCTCGCTGGGTCAATACCTCACCTTCTCCATGGTCCTGGCGGCGCTGGCCGCCGGCGCGCTGAAGGTGTCGTTCGCCATTCCCTTCATCGCCTGCCTGATGATCGGGGTCGTCATCGGCCTCGGCATCCCGCACATGGTCGTCGGCTTCATGGGCAAGCGGAGGCAGAACAAGTTCAATGCGCTCTTCCCCGAAGGCATCGACCTGATCGTCCGCGGCCTGAAATCCGGCTTGCCGGCCTCCGAATCGATCCGCGTCGTCGGCCAGGAGATCGGCGATCCCGTGGGCGTCGAATTCCGCGAGGTCTCCGACCAGATCAAGTTCGGCAAGACCATGACCGATGCGTTGTGGACGGTCGCCCCGCGCATCGATACGCCGGAATTCCGCTTCTTCATCATCGCCCTGTCGATCCAGCAGGAGACCGGCGGCAACCTGGCGGAGACGCTGGAGAACCTGTCCATGGTCCTGCGCAAGAGAAAGACGCTGAAGCTGAAGATCAAGGCGCTGTCGTCGGAAGCCAAGGCCAGCGCCTACATCATCGGCTCGCTGCCGTTCATCATGTTCGGCATCCTGTTGACGATGAACTATGGCTACGCCAGCACGCTCTATACCGATCCGCGCGGCATCATTCTCGTCGGCTGCGGCCTGGCGAGCTATGCCGTCGGTATCGGCGTGATGGCCAAGATGGTGAGGTTTGAGGTATGAACGAGCTCGTCAATTACCTGCCTGATGGCGTCACGCCGGAGGACGTCGTCATCTGGATGGCGGCGGTCTCGTCCTTCCTGACGGTCATGGCCGTCTGGTTCGGACTGATCGTCCCGCAGCAGAGCTCGCGCCGCGTCAAGGAGCTGGCGCTGCGCCGCGAGCAGCTGAAGGCCGGCGTCGTCAGTCCGGCGCGCCGCAAGAACCGCCAGGCGTCGACCAGCTTCATGCGCCAGGTCGTCACCAAGCTCAACCTGCAGCGCAGCCAGCGGGCCGACCTGATCACCCGCCGCCTGCAGCAGGCCGGCTGGCGCTCCGGTGACGCCGTCATCCGCTACCTGTTCTTCAAGGCGGTCATGCCGATCTTTATGGGCATCGTCGCCGTGATCGCGCTGTACGGCGCCAACATCTATCCGATGGAAGGCGCCTACAAGATGCTGGCGACCGCCGGCGCCGTGATGTTCGGCTTCATGGGCCCGGACATCTTCATCAAGAACGCCGTGCAGAAGCGGCAGAAGGAAATCCGCAAGGGACTGCCCGACGCGCTCGACCTGATGGTCATCTGCGCCGAAGCCGGCCTCAGCCTCGACGCGATGCTGAAGCGAGTCTCCGAAGAGTTCGCCACCTCCTGCCCCGAACTGGCCGAGGAACTGCAGCTGACGTCGCTCGAAGTCGGCTTCCTGCCCGATCGCCGTCAGGCCCTGCAGAACCTCAACAACCGCACGGACATGCCGGGCATCCGCGGCGTCGTCAACGCGCTCATCCAGAGCGACAAGTACGGCACGCCCCTGGCCCAGTCCTTGCGCGTGCTGTCGGCCGAGTTCCGCGAAGAGCGCATGCTCAGGGCCGAGGAGAAGGCGGCGCGGTTGCCCGCCATGCTGACCGTGCCGATGATCCTCTTCATCCTGCCGCCGCTCTTCATCGTGCTGATCGGTCCGGCCATCCTGCGCGTCATGGACGCCCTCAGCGGCTTCGGCAGCTGATCCCGGACCTGCGTCGCTGACCAAAAGCCGCCATCGGGGCAACCGATGGCGGCTTTTTTCTTGCCCCTCCCTCATCCGAGACCCGGCACGACTCGAACCTGCGACGAATTGCTGCAGCCATGCGGCCGGGGACCTGACTGACGCCCATTTCGGCCTGTGTGATCTGCGCGGCCCGATGGAACGCCTCCTATTCGAATGAATTGACCGCGAGAGAGCCAGGAACCCACCGTTCCTGGCCGTACGACCGGAATTGAGGTTTGGAGGTACGCGATGAACCGAACTCTTCGCCGTTTGTTTATGTCAACGAGTGTTGGCGTGAGCGTCGTTGCCTTGCCGTTGCTTTTCGGCGGCAGCGTTCAGGCCCAGGATAGCAGCAGCTGCATGCAAGACGTCCAGATGTTGCGCGAGGAGGCTTCCCTCGGCAAAGGCGGCGACTCCGCCATCGCTGCTTCGGGCAACGCCGCCGCAGAGGCATGCGCGGCCGGCAATCACGCACAGGCCAGCGCATACCTCGCTGATGCGCGGCAGCGCCTCAACCTGCGGGAAGCGCAGCGGGACGAGTCCGGGGCCGCCGGCGGCCTCGGCTCGGCAGCAGAGACCTCCTCCGGCAACGCGGCGGCCGGCGTGGCCGGTGCCCGCGTAGGCAGTACGGGGTCCGGCAACGACGTCGATGACACCGCGGCAGATGACGTCGAAAGCGCCGCCAACGATGCTGCCGAGGAGGTGGACGACGCCGCGGATGACGCCGGCGACGCGATCTCCGACGCTGCCGACGACATCGGTGATGCGTTTGATGATGCGTTCTAAGTGACCGCTGCTCCCTGTTCCCGGCCTCGCTGATCTGGATCTGCGGGGCCGGGGACTTGCGTCGTTCCGCAGCGCTTGAACTACGCTGAACGGCCTTGTGTCAGGAACATGACGTAAGGCTCGCGGGCACAATTCCTGCTGATTCCCGGATCCTGCTGATTCCCGGAAAAGACTGTGCTTCGATTCCCGAGTGTAGACGCATGCCGCCTTGACGAGGCGGGAGCGTTGTTTTGGCGAAACGGGAAGGAAGGAGCGCCATGCAGTCGAAGTGTCCCAAGTGCAACGGCACGGCGTTTCGGATGCTGCCGGAGACGGCGAACGCGACAGAAGTTCAATGCCTGACCTGCGGTCACGTCGCCCCATTCTACGCAACGCCGAGCGGCCGGACGGAACAGCCGACGCATCCAGAGTAGAGCGCGTTCGATTTCAGCGGGCCGGTTGCAGACGAAATTGACGCGCTATTCTTGGACGTCTGCGCCGTCTGGATTGGAACCTAAACCAAGCCGAAGTGTTTTCAGGCTGCGCGGCAAATGCCGGCAATCCTCGCAGCAGGGAGACGAGCATGAGCAGCCTGGTTGCAGTGGTTTTCAACGACGAGACGACCGCGTTCGAGATGCGGGCGGCCCTTGCCAAGATGCAGAAGGACTATCTGATCGAGATGGAGGACGCCGTCGTCGTGACCAAGGACAAGGATGGCAAGACCAAGCTCCATCAGGCGGTCAATCTGACCGCCGCGGGTGCGGTCGGCGGCGGCTTCTGGGGCATGCTCATCGGGATGCTGTTCCTCAACCCGCTGATCGGTGCGGCGGTGGGCGCGGCCGGCGGCGCGATCGCGGGCAAGCTTTCCGACATCGGCATCAGCGACAAGACGATGAAGGAGCTGGCTGAGTCTTTCAGCCCGGGCTGCTCGGCCCTGTTCGTGCTGGTCCGTCGGGCAACGGCAGACAAGGTCCTCGACGGCCTGAAGCCGTTCGCCGGCAAGGGCAAGGTCTTTCAGACGTCGCTCAGCAAGGACGACGAAGCGGCGCTGCGGAAGGTGATCGAGACCCTGTGAGGCCATCGTCGTGAAGCGGCGAACGGGGCAATTTACGGCGCACTCTCGTGGAAGAACTGGCTTCCCGCCTCGGCCACGGACTCGCGGATCACCGAGCGCAGGTTCTCGCGTGAAAACGGCTTGCTGATGGTCCGCGTGGCGCCCAACTCCTCCGCGACGCTCAGCGTGTAGCTGGTGATCTGTTGCCCACACCCTCCGGCCGAGAAATGCGTGCCGCCGGACATGGCGACGATAGGGATGTCGGGTGACATCTCGCGGATCTCGCGGATGGCCTGCAGTCCATCCTTTCGGGGCATGACGATATCGGAGATCACGAGATCGAACCGCTCCTGCCGAAATTGCTCGACACCGTCCTGGCCATCGGCGGCCACCGAAACATCGAAACCCATGGATTCCATCATGGCCCGAACAGACGATCGAATCTCTTCACTGTCGTCTATTATGAGTACGTGAGACATGCCTTTGCCTTGCAATTTGAACGCCGCAGTCATCAAGGAAACCGCCCCGCCAGCGCATTGTTACCGGGAGCTTGTGGAATAAAGATGTCAAGGCGCGGCTGACCGCAACGTGTCAGGTACGGTAGGTCAGCTTTCATGACATGGGCGGTCGGTTTTCCACAATGATCGGAACTCGCGACGCCAATCTGGATTGGTCTTATGTCTGCGCGTTCATTCGACCGGGCCGTCAGTCAGCTTGCGCCCACGCGCGGATTGACCACTTACGGGTCAGGCCGTTTTCATGGGTGTGAGCCCGCTTTCTCGCACCTATCGTCACAAAATTTAGGCAATTTTTAATCGGTCTCCGGCAAGCTCATCGCCGATACCAGACTGAACAAAGTATTCCGCTACTGCCCCGCCGGACCCCAATTCGGCGGGGCTTTTCGCCCGGAGCCGAGATACGCACCAGCGGCCCGGAAACGAAGCCGGCAATATCTCCATGTCTGTATCGACACCCGTGTGATGGGGAGAAATGGGGTCGTAGCTGACTTGCTTGCACTTCGGCCTAAACCTGCGCCCGAACTACGAGCGCGATCGAGCGGCTGCAGGCGACGAAGCCAAGCGGGGGCGAGCAGGTTCAGTAGGAACGCTACTGGGAACTACCAATCGATGCGGTGGTACACGAGCGAGATTTCTTCGGTCGGGACGTGGCGGCTACTGCCCTTCGTGATTTCGACCTTCGGCGCTCCGATCTGACGCTGCGGAGTGAGCTTGCCGAGGAACGCGGCCAAATTCATTCGTGAATTGCGGGCATTCTCGGGGTCATGATAAATGACCTCGTGCTTCGCGGCGACTCCTATCACCACGGATGCGTGATCATAGGTCGCCCCGTGCAGATTCTTGTGCCAGCAGACGATCAGTGGCCCCCACTTGCGCAGGCTCAGCGCCAGATCTTCTGGTCTCCGGGGGAAGCCGCCGGCGAGCGCGGCAAGTTTCTCGCGACTCGCAAACGCTGCTAGCCATTCGTCCGACGATTGCCAGCGGCCGGGAGTCGGCACGTCCAGGCCCCTGTTCGTCAGTTGATAGTCCCAGGAGCCACCGGACGGGGTGCTTCCGGCCGATCCTGCGGGGAGCACAAAATCGCTACTCTTCGTGAAGTCCCAGCGCGTGCCGTCTGAGCTGACCCCGGTTCCATCGGGCAGCCTGAAATTGCTATTCTTCGTGAAGTCCCAGCGTGTGCCGTCGGCCGTACTGCTACCCCCGGTCGAAAGCGCAAATCCGTGAACCATGCGAGCGCAGGCCTGCCAACATCCCGTAGGATCGTGCGCGGTCTTGCGCACTTCCAGCTGCGTCACAAAGGGGACATCGAGATACATGCTCGCCTCCCATGCGGGACGACGTTTGCGATGCGATACTGATGATGACACATTGCCAGCAAGCAGAAATGTGACGGCAGTCACATCTGGCCTGAACATCCCGCCCGCGGCCGGTCGCACCCGCTGTTGCTGGTCTATGTAGCCCGCGTGGGATCTGACTTCGCATCAACCGTCGCCGACCATGAAGCTGGACACGCCGTCGTAGCATGGCTGCTTGGGGCACAGGTCACGGCGGTTTGGATCGTGCCTAACAGCACGGTCGGAAAGACCGAAATTGACCGGGAGCCTACCGACCCAAGCCAGATGGCCATGATCAGCTACGCCGGGGCCCTATCGGAATGGAACGCTCGACCGAACGTGTGTCCTCTCCGGGCGCTTCGTGACTTCAACGAGGCGGAAGAATTGGTCCCGGGACCCGATCGAACGACGCGCCTCATTGACTCGGGCACAGGCCCCTCGTCGCGGGCGACTCTGAGTGGAGGACGACGACTGTAGTGTTCGGGCGAGTCGACGACCGTGATCTGTTCGTTTGGCGGAGATGAAGGGGCAAAGGCAACTGCGAGGCCAGCGGCCGTCCCGATCTCCAGTAGCGTGCAAAACATCGCCACCTTCGCATCGTCAGACCAGTTCAAGAAATCAAAGAAACCGCGCAGCTTTGGACTTAGGTCATCGGCCCTCTTCTGGGCTTCTCCGGGAGTGATTTTCCCTTGGTGCACTTCACGAACAAGAGCGAGGAGCGCCTGTCGAATTTCGACGGGAAGATCTGGACTGGTGATGACCTGCAGCCGATCAATCGTCTGTTAACCCATTGATTTTGGCGACCCCGGCAGGACTTGAACCTGCGACCACCTGCTTAGAAGGCAGGTGCTCTATCCAGCTGAGCTACGGGGTCGTGACTTCCTAGTGCGTCCAGCGGCCGATGCGGTCGTAGCGGAAATTGTCGGAGTAGCTCTTCGGCCGGATCGTCCGCGCCTGGGCCTGCTGCACCGCATAGGCGTAGCCCTGCTTCTCGGCATAGGCGACGGCGTCCTCGAGCGTGTCGAACGCCATGCGCACCTGGGTGCGCGTGTTGCGCGAGCTGGTCCAGCCCATCAGCGGATCCAGCTCCCGCCGGGCCTCGGGCTCGAACTCCAGCACCCACTGCCGAGTGCCGGCGCGGCCGGATTGCATGGCCGTCTTGG
>Ga0187892_10012067_pt1 | contig 10395 bp, 14 predicted proteins | sample MA1701073metaG_FD_139345 | JGI IMG/M metagenome (GOLD analysis project Ga0187892, IMG submission 139345) | Bio-ooze microbial communities from a basaltic lava cave in the Kipuka Kanohina Cave System on the Island of Hawaii, USA - MA170107-3 metaG ...
GATAAAAACCTATCAGAACGAGACTTCAACTGCGCTATAGAAGTGGTGCTTCTTTATCGCATCCGCAATCTCGCTCTGGGTGAACACGTCCGTGATGGGCTCGTAGGAAACTGGAGATTCCGTCGCGAATCCTAGCACCTGCACGTCATGCGGCGAATACTTTTCTTTCGGGTCATTCTCGCAGAATTTGTACACTATTTGCCTGTTCTCGAATCCAAGGCGCATTTCTTTTGCCATGCTTTCACCAATTGTAAGGCTGCCGAAATATATAAGAGTTCACTTCTTCGCGCTCAGGTAAGCGAGCAGCGTTTCGAGCTGTATCCTGGGATCAGAGCCCTCGATAATCCTGAATTCGCATTCCCCAACCCTCTCCAGCAGCTGCAGCTTCCTTTCGTCCGGAATCTGCAGCTCCATCAGCTGTGCATGCGTCTCTTTTATTACGTCCTCGCCTGACAGCGAGTCAAGGAGTTCGTGAAGCGAGCCGCGCGCAGCCTTGAAGCTTCCGTCCAGCGCAGACTTCAGCATGAGCCTGACGCGCTCCGGGTCCTTGCTCGACAGGGCGTAGACTTTCTCGCGGGTGATGGGCCCGTCGAAGGCCGCGCTCTGCAAAAGGTTGATGGCGCGGCGCATGTCGCCCCCGGAAACGTCGTAAATCGCAAGAAGCGCATCTGCGCTCGCCTTGAGCCCTTCTGCAAATACAATGTTCTCGAGGAACCTCACCGCGGTTTCCATAGCTAGCGGGGAGAAGCGGAAAATTGCGCATCGCGACTGTATGGGAGGGATGATGCGAGAAGAATAGTTGCATGAAAGCACGAACCTGCAGCCCTCGGAAAACTGCTCCATTATCCTTCTCAGTGCATGCTGCGCGTCTTTTGTCAGCGCATCAGCCTCGTCGAGGTAGACTATCTTGAACCCTCCGCCGACCGCCATTGTGCGGGCGAATTCCTTGACCTTGTCGCGGATTGTGTCTATGCCGCGCTCGTCGGAAGCGTTGAGCTCCAGGAAATTCCCTTTCCAGCGCTCGCCGTAAAGCTCAGTGGCAATTGCAAGCGCCGCCGTGGTCTTCCCTATGCCTGCAGGGCCGGAGAAGAGGCAGTGCGGGAGCGCCTTCTTTTCTATCAGGGCTTTCAGCCTTCGCACTATCACTTCCTGCCCGACAAGCTGGTCGAGCCTGGAAGGCCTGTACTTTTCCGTCCATATGTCGGTCGTCATCGCACTAACTCTGGAACGAATTTATAAAAAACGAACTCCGCTGCGGCATTCAGGTCGCACTTTAATGCTTTGCCGAAGGTTTCCGTATTTTTATACGGGACTTCGTCAAATAGAAGCATGGCAAAGCGTTTCCTAGCAATTATAGCCCTGCTTTTGCTTGCTTCGATAGCTTCGGCGCAGATTGACACCGACCCCGGCACGATATCCGAGCTTACCGCCGTGATGCGCTATGAAGGCACGGTGCGCTCGTCGGGAGTGGGCTCGGCTGCCCTGAACGTCAGGATACCCCAGGCAGACATCGACACCATAAAGACCACGGGCGCAACAGGCTTCCTTTTTGAAGATTCAACTGGCAATCGCGTGCTGCGCCTGGTATTCAGGGACCTCAAGGAAGGCGATTTCCCCTTCAGTGCAGACATAGTTTTCAGGAACTTTGCCAAGTCAACCCCCGCAGGGCTCAATATTGATGAAAGTGATACTTACTGGCTCAGGCCATCACAAAGCGTTCCGCTCACCGAGCAGGTTTTCAGGAGGGCATGGCCCTTCGACGACAGGACCCTCAGCCATGCTGCGGAGCTTGCGCTGGACGTGGCTGCAAAGGAGAAGAACGCAGTGACGCTCGCCGCGCTCCTCAGGGCCGCAGGGATACCCGCAAGGATGGCCGAAGGCTACGCGCCAAGGACCCCGGGGAAGTACGAAAGGGTCTCGTGGGTCGAAATCCCCGCGCTTGACGCCCAGCTCAATGAACACTGGGTTCCGTTCGACCCCGCTAACCAGCGCGGCGGATGGCTCAGCGCAGCCAGCATACCTTTTGCTTACCTTCTTGACAGCTCGCAATACAGCACTCAACTCGAATATACCGGAACAGGCTCCGCAAGTTTAGTGGCGAGCAGCGTATCCATAAGCCCGGAAGCGCTCAGGAGGTCGCTGCCGATCGCGATAGAATCCGCGCAGCCTGCAATAGCCTTCCCCGACAACCTCAACGGCTTCATCTCGGTGAGGGCGAAGACTGACGGATGCACGCTGGTCCCGATCGAAGCCCTTTCGTGCCGCGACGAGTCCGGCAGGCCGGTCCTCGACATAATGGAGAGCAGAAAGAACATGTGGGTATGCGGCGAGCAGGGGGTAAGGTGGTTCTTCTCGACGCAGCGCTCGAACTTTGTCTGCCCCGTGGTCGTGAAGAGCCCGATATCCGCCGATGCAAGCGTCCGCGTCGACGTGAATGGAGGAGCCGAGAGGAAGCAGCTATTGATTGCAGGGCCTGCTGCGGCCAAGCTTGGCGGTTCGATAGGCCTTGAGGCACGGGGAGTTCCCGAATCCGCATTCGGCAGCGCCTTGTTCTATTCGCAGCAATTCGGCTCAAGCAGCGCTCCATACTGGGAGCTTGCGATAAGCAAGCCGGGCAAGCACACTTTCTATCTTTACTACGACGGTTCCCTTGCGACGCACGCTGTGGAAACCACTAGGGGCAAGTCTTTCATACTTTCCGCCTCTTCGCCCAATTCTGTAAGGTTCGGCTCCGAGCTGAAGGTGCGCACGTCCGTCCAGAACCTTGCCGCAGAGGCGCGCGCAGTGCTCGTCAGGATGAGGGTAGGAGGGAACATACAGAGCAGGCAAGTCGAAGTGCCTGCCCTGCAGTCGGCAACTGCAGACTTCAGCATCAGCCCCGAAGCCGTGGGGACGCTCGAATACTTTGTCTACACCGACGACCCCGCAGTTGAAATCGTGTCGGGCAGGGTCGAAGTGACTCCGCTCCGGGGAATAGAAACCGCGATAGCACAACCCACGGCGGACTTCCTGACGTCATTCATCAAGCTCTTTTTTGGTATCTTCGGACTGGGATAAGAATTATTTCTTAGCCATTGCCCGCAGCCTTGCCACGCGCTCTTCTATCGGCGGGTGCGTGCTGAACAGCCTTATGAGCATGTTCGCGTTGAACGGGTTGACTATGAACATGTGGGCTGTGCTGGGATTTCCCTTCTTGAGCGGGCGGGCTTTCGCGACTGCGCCAATCTTCTCAAGCGCGCTCGCAAGCTTGAGCGGGTCGGTGAGCTGCGCGCCTCCAGTGTCTGCATGATATTCGCGCGCCCTCGTTATGGCGAGCCTTATCAGCGTGGCGGCGATAGGCACGAGCACGAAGAGCAGCAGGAACGTGAAGGCGTTCCTGTTGTTCCTGTCCGTGGAGTACCAGAATATGTGGCTCACCCACGCCAGCGCTCCCGCCACCGTCGCAGCCAAAGTGCTGATGAGTATGTCCCTGTGCTTGATATGGCTGATTTCGTGCGCAAGCACGCCTTCGATTTCGTCGTGAGTGAGGCTGTTTGTCAGGCCCCTCGTGACCGCCACGGCAGAGTGCTTGGGGTTCCTTCCCGTGGCAAAAGCATTCGGGACGTCCAGTTCAATCATATAGGTCTTGGGCATCGGCACGCCTGCCTTCTTCGCGAGGTCTTCAATCATCTTGTTGAGCTTCGCGTCCTGCAGGGGCTTCGCCCTGTACATCCTGAGAACGATCTTGTCGGACCAGAAGTACATTATGAAATTAGTGAGTATCGCCACGCCAAGGCCGAGCGTCATTCCCTCTATCCCGCCGAGAAGCCACCCGATACCAAGAAATATCGCCGTCAGCAATCCCAGCAGCATCGTCGTCCTCAGAAACGCCATAAAATCACAGCATCTTTACCAGCTTCCTGTTCCTGAGCCAGTCTATTTTTCCAGGAAGGTATCTCTTACCAAGATTGGAGTCCTTAAGTATGTTTTCGATTATTCCGGCTGTCCTTCGCGGCGCCAGTCCTGTGGTGTCAAGCTCGTAAACGCCCTTCTTTTTCCTCTGCAGCGCCTCGAAGGTTATGACGCCCAGCGCTTCGGCTGCAACGTTCTCAAGGACCTTTTGCTCGCCCCATTTCCTTTTCTCCAGGCGCTTCTTCAGCACACGGGGGTTGCAGCGCAGGACTATAAGGACGTCCCATTTGAGCAGGTGCGCAAGCAGCCCTTCAACCACATTCCAGCCCTCGTTTAGGCTGCGCGAAACCGCAGGCTGCAAGTCTTTGGGGTCGATTACCTTCGACTTCCTGCGCCTGTCCCAGCGGAACTTTACCTTCTCCTTTTCGATTGTTTCCTTTATTGAAATGAGGGAAGCTCCTATCTCCTCCGCAAGGATTTCGGCTATCTCGGTCTTTCCCGTTCCAGGTGAGCCGCTTACTGCTATAACTTTCTTTGCCATGAAAATAGCTCGCTTGTGTTATCCTTAAAAAGAAGAAATTTTACAGTTCAGTACCTTGCCGTCGCTCCGATAAGTGCAGCCGGAAGCGCACGCTTGAAAGCCTTTTTCATGGACTAAAAAGAGCTAGAAAATAATTTAAGACTTCAGTCTTTCGCGTTGGCCGCCTTCATTTCCTTCTTGAACTGCTGCTTCATCTTCGGGACAGAAATCTTGTAGCCACAATGCTGGCATTTGGTGAACAACGGACGCTTGAACTCGCTCTCGCCATAGCCGTACTTTCCGCATTCCGGGCAGATGTATTCGTAGCGGGCGATGTTGTCTTCCTTGAGCGCAAGCACGCGCATCTTTCCCGTAGCCTTGCCTTTTGAATTCAGCGCAGAGCGGTTAGTGTGATAAAGCGTATCCTTCGGGCCTATGTTCTTCTTGTCGATTATCTCCTGGATTTTTTTCATTTCGGTCATTTTCACTACCTTCTTATTTCCAATAAAGCGAAAGGCAAGCATCGATAGCAGATTTTCGCACCCTCCGCTGGACAGCAAATCGGAAAAAGCTATCGATTCTTTTCCCTTTGTCATATTGGACTAGAGCATTATCTTAAAGATTTGTCTTATTGAGAACATCACTTAGCGGCAGCCGTGGTCTTTGCGCCGCGGGGCTCCTTCGCCTTTGGGCGAAGCTTGTAGGACCCGCACTTCTTGCACTTTACCTTCATGTTCTCGACCGCCGTAGAGCTAGCCCTGACTTTTCCGTTGCATTTCAGGCATATCCAGACGTTCTTGAACAAGCGCTCGAACGCCGGCCCCATCGCTTTCTTCGCCATAAAGCATCAACAATCCGAATTAGATTTACCAATTTCTGATAGGAAAGCTTAAAAGCAACTATTCCCCCATTTCCCGTTTCAGGTTAAGGTTCGCCTGCAGGCGCTTGTAGAAGGCGTTGATGTTCTTTTCACAGACGTAATCGTGATGGCGGAAGCCGCCCCCAAAGCTCTTCGGAATGTGCAGTATTTCATGTATGAGCGTCTTCATCTGCTCCTCCTGCTCCAGCCTGTCGAACTTCTCGGAAAGCACTTCTATGACATAATAGGCATCAATGCCTATCGCCTGCTGCATTATCTTGGGCAGCGCGTGGCACCTTGCAATGGTGCGGGGCGATGAAGAGCCTTTGCTCCTCACAACCTTAAGGCGCGAAAGCTGCAGGTGCCTCATCCCGAGCTTTTCCGCTATCGTGTGTATCTGCTTTTCCACGTCGGGCGCATGCTCGTATTTGATACCCATACTAATCGCTGTCGCGCTCATGCCTGAAATCGCTGTGCGATTCCGGCACAAGGAGAAGCTTTGCTTCTCCTTGTGCAGGAGGAACTTGTTCCTCCTTGCAAGCTGTCAGCAATTATGCTGACATCAGCTCGCTTCGCTGCGGTCATTCTTCCCTTTCTCTGCGGCTTCGCTTGACTTAAATAAATTACAAATGGCTTTAATAGGAATTGCCGCTCCTATCGGAGCAGTCATTATATTGCCTCGGTAGCTCAGTTTGGAAGAGCGCGTCCTTGGTAGCTTTTTGCCAAACAGGACGAGGTCGCGAGTTCGATTCTCGCTCGAGGCTTTCATGTCCAAGGAACTCGACGTGGCAGTCAAGGCAGCCAAAGCCGCAGGAAAAGTCCTGCTCAAGCACTTCGAGACCCGCGGCGGCAAGCAAGTAGCAAAGAGCGAGTTTGACTTCGTCACTGAAGCTGACAAGGCTGCCGAGGACGTGATAATCAGCGCAATCAGGGCAGAGTTTCCCGGGCACAGTATTCTTAGCGAGGAAATAGGCTCCATAGACAACGGCTCCGAATACAAATGGGTTATAGACCCGCTTGACGGCACGAAGAATTTCGGTTTTGGCGTTCCCCTCTGGGGCGTCAGCATAGGCCTCGAGAAGTCGGGCGAAATAATAGCAGGTGTCATATTCCTTCCTGTGACAGGCGAGATTTTCACTGCAGAAAAAGGGAAAGGCGCGTTCCTTGACGGGAAGCGCATCAGGGTTTCGAGCAACAAGTTCCCGAAATGCATGATAAGCTTCGGCGGCCACTGGGCCTTCAGCGAAGAGCCGCTCGTTAAGGACAATTTCTATCCCGTTTACCAGAAATTCCACCAGTACTTCCGCATAACTGGAAGCGCCGTGCTCGTCCTTTCGTATATAGCGGCAGGAAGGCTGGACGCCTACCCATGCTTCCGCGAAAGCCCATGGGACGTTGCTGCGGGAATCCTGCTCATAAAGGAAGCCGGGGGCATAGCTACGGACATCTACGGCAACGAGGCGACGCCTTACCAGAAGCATTACATTTTTGCAAACAACCGCGCCCTCTACGAAGAAATCAGGAAAGTCCTGAAAGTATAATTTGTCGAACGAAGTGAGCAATTTATGCCAAGCCCCAGCGACTGCACAACTCTGCGAAAGCTCAGCCTGAAAACATGGTACAAAATAAAGTGGACGGAAGGAAAGCACTCAGGCAAAATCGACCTGATGAGAGAAGATGCTATTGAAAATTATCGCTCAAGCCTGGACGTCCTTGAGGAAATCAAGACCGAAAGCTGCGCAAAAGGTATCAGGCTCGGCTGGGGAATTACAGAAGAAAACGAGATTGATTCTTGGATTAAATCGAATAAAATAACGAACCGAGTGAGCGAATGATTTCCATGAGATTCAAAGCAGTTTTCTTCGACCTCGACGGCACGCTGATTGAAACTGAAAAGTTGCACCACCAGGTGTGGAACAGCCTGGTCAAGCAGCTCGGAGGGCCTGGAATCTCGGAAAGTGAGTATGCGGCTTTCATCGGAGGCTCGGCAAGGCTTGTTGCGGACACTTTGATAGAGAAGTTCAAGCTGCCTATAACAACGAGAGGCCTGATGGACCACAGCAGGAAGATGGCGATGGGAACCTACGCAAAGGCGCCCATCAGGGAAGGGGCGGTCGAACTCATAGGCAGGCTCAAGCCCGCCGCAAAGATCGGGATTGCAACAGGCGCGCCTAGGATACTCGCCTCGCAAGCCATAGGAAGGATAGGGCACAGCTTCGACGTCATAGTATGCGGCGACGAGATACAGAGACCGAAGCCCAATCCCGAGATTTACCTCAAGGCTGCAGAGCTTGCAGGCGTTAAGCCCAAGGAATGCGCAGCCTTCGAAGACTCGCTCGCCGGAATAGAGGCTGCGAAAGCTGCGGGAATGCACACAATAGCAGTTTCCAGCCCGTACTTCAGCATAGAGCGCCTGAAGATCGCCGACAGGGTAATCAGAAGCTTCAGCGAAGTCTCGCCAGAAACCTTATAACTTAACGAGCATCGGCGAGCTATTCGTATTCTTTATATATCGCCGTCGGACAAGAAACATATTATGCGTAAAATAGCTCCGCTGCTAGCTTTGTTGCTAGCTTTTTCCAGCGTAGGCTTCGCCTTCGAGGTCTCGATCCAGCCCAAGGAGCTTACGGTTAGGGCAGGCGGCAACGCGACCTTCGACCTCATAATAGCCAGCGGAATAAACGAGACCCTCATAGTCTCGCCCAAAGGCGAGCAGCCGTGGATAACCACCCCGACAACCGTGACGGTGGGCGCAGGGATCCCAAAGGTCGAAGTGGTAAACATCCAGCCCTACACGTCGTCGAAGCCCTCGATTTACCACGTCGAGTACGGCCTGGAATCAATAGTGACAGGCGAGAAGAAGTTCACGAACCTTACGGTAATAATCAGGATAGCCGATATAACCATAGAGAAGGTTGATATCAAGGGCACGCTTGAGCCGTCTAGTTTCGCAGAATCGTCGTTCTTTATCAAGAGCTACGAGAACGCGACCTTCAACGCAGTCCTCAAGACTTCGGTCGAGAACGAGGCAGGAAATGTGAAAGTCCTGCAGCATGAGGAAGTCCTGGTGCTCAACCCGCTCGAATTCCGCGTGGTGCGCCTCGGGCTTGACTTGCCGGAGTGCCTCCCGTCGGGAGAATATTTCTTCCGCTCGACCCTGCAGGCAAGGGGCCTTAATGTGTTCTACACCGAAGATCCGTTCCTGGTCCCCGCAAAATTCGTGTCAAAGATAGAGAAGAACGAAAGCAGCACCGGCCTCAGGAGCGACGTTGCGATAACAATCAAGAACGCGGGCAACGTGCCCGGCACGGGGCAGATCAGGGAAAGCATATTCGGCTCTCTCTTCTTCAGCGGCGATGCGCCCACTGACACAAGCGACGGCTTCAGGTGGGACCGACAGCTCGGGACGTGCGAGAGCTCAGTCGTGAGGTACTCCGTCGACTATTCCCCGCTGCTTGCGCTGATACTCCTGGTCTTCGCGCTATGGTACATATTTTTCCGCATGCGCACGCTTCGCCTCAAGAAGATGGTCATACAGAAGCAGAAGGTCGAGAAGGGGGTGGAGTTCACAATAGGCATAGACCTCAAGACTTACGTCAAGACAAAGGACATCGAAGTCCGCGACTTCGTGCCCTCGCTGTTTGAAGTGAAGGATGCGCCGGGCATGAAGCCAATAAAACACAAGACTTCAGCGGGTACTGAGCTCATCTGGAGGTTCCCGCTGCTTTACCCGTACGAGGAACGCATGCTCGTCTATAAGATAGTCCCATCGTTCACAATCACGGGCCACGTAACTCTTCCGCGCTCAAGCGTCACTTTCACCTATTTCGGCAGGAGGATATTGAGGAAGTCTGACGCAGCAGGGATAGGCATGCACATGCTGAAGGACGCGGTAGACCTTGACCAGAGCATAGCCCAGGGCGTCAGCAAAGGAGTTGAAAAAATCAAGGACCTCCCGCTGAAGCTAAAGACTTCCGGCATTCCTTCGGACATAGCCTACAAGCAGGACCGCCTCGCAAAGGAAGCTGCCCGAAGGGCGGAAGAAGCAAAAAAGAACGTAAGGAAGTTCTTCGAGAAGAAGCCCGAAGAAAAGAAGAAAGATAAGGACAAGGGCAGCGTCGGCGAGCTCGGCACGACGGACAAGTAATCAGATAAGAACTGGCTCTCCCTTAACAGCTGGGGTTTTCATCCATAGTATAGCATTCTGAATGTTTCTGTAAGTTACACAGGGCTCTGAGTCTAGAACGTATGTTCCTTTGAGCTTGCTTCCGTTAAAAATGACGGTTTCATAATCAGCCTGGCAATAAATTCCAGAATCAAGGCGCTTGATGCGCCCTCTATTTCCGCTCATAGTGCCTTCGTAAGTAAGATACCTGCGCCTTATCATTCTCCGCAAATCAGCCCAGAATTCTTTTCCCTTAGGGAACTTATCAGAAACAAACTTCATCAGGACTTCTGCCTCGGAGTTATCGCCAGGCTCAGCTTCAAGTGCCAAGTCGTAATGATCCTTTTCACCAGGCCAATCAGTATGATGAAGAACTGCAAAGCGTAGCCATTTTCCATAGCGATCGGAAGGTCGCATACGTACCAGCTAAGCTTCATCAAAGAGCTTCTTCAGCTTCGCAGATACTTCGCCGAAGGCCATGGGTGTCTCGTCGAGAGTTCCCTGCGTCCATGACTTGGGCACGAGGTTCACAGCCCATCCCCATATGAGCATTGCGGAAATCGCAAGCCACAGTATGATTACTGCGCTCCACGGGCTCTTCCAGTCCCAGGGCTCCGAAGGAACCACGATTTCTCCGGTTATCGGAGGCTGAGGTTCCGGCTCAGTCTCAGGCACGGGCTGCGTCTGTATCGGCGCGCCAAACACTATGAACTTCGAAAAGCCCGGAGTCTTTGAGGCGTGGTAAGTGTAATTGTCGTCAGAGCCGAGCAGGCTTGTGTTCAGCCTGTTCCATTCTCCGCCTGCAAGCCTTGCCAATGCTACATCAGCAAAGCGGACCTGGTTGTCCACTACCCACTTCAGCTGCACCCTGTACTTTATCTCAATGTCAGAGATGAACTCTGCCGGAAGCGTAGCGGTTATGTTTACCGCCTTGTAGGGCTTCTCGATTGAAGGCAAGCC
>Ga0187892_10012068_pt1 | contig 10395 bp, 8 predicted proteins | sample MA1701073metaG_FD_139345 | JGI IMG/M metagenome (GOLD analysis project Ga0187892, IMG submission 139345) | Bio-ooze microbial communities from a basaltic lava cave in the Kipuka Kanohina Cave System on the Island of Hawaii, USA - MA170107-3 metaG ...
AACACCCCCGCCGAGACTCGCACGTTGATTTTCTCGCCGTCCGGGCTTTAGTGTTGCCGACTATGACCATTCGCGGCGTCATTTTCGACATGGACGGCACGATCACCGAGCCGTACTTCGACTTCGCCCGCATCCGCGCGGAAGTGGACGTGGGCGACCGCGATCTGCTCGACTACCTGCAAGACGCAGGCGCCACGGAACGCGCGCGTTTGCTTGCGATCCTGCATCGATTCGAGGAAGCGGGCGTGATGAATGCAAAGCTGAATCGTGGCGCCCGCGAGTTGCTCGATTTTCTCTCGATGCAACGTCTGCCCACCGCGCTGCTCACCCGCAACTCGCGGAAATCCCTCGATGGCGTCTGCCGCAAGCTCGCTCTCCGGTTCGACATTGCCTTCTCACGCGACGACGGCCCGCACAAGCCCGCGCCTGACGCGATCTGGGAGATTGCCAAACGTTGGGAAGCGAAGCCGGCTGAACTACTCGTCGTTGGCGATTACAAATGGGACCTGTTCTGCGCCAAGAACGCCGGCTGCCCTTGCGCGATCCTGAGCAATGGAGACCCCTTGCAAGACTGGGCAAAGGAAGCGGATTACATCGTCCATGAGCTGATCGAAGTGATCGGCATACTCTCAGGCGAAACGCAGCGCGCGACCTCTGCTTGAAGCTTACTGCAAGTCTGGGTTTACAGGTTCTCCTTCAGCAACCGCCCGAATCCCTCGACCGGCTCGCTAATCCCAGCCATCCGCAACGCCATCCAGGTCGTTGCCGGGCTGCTGGCGACGGCGGGCTTGCCGGTGTGTTGTTCGATCCCTGCGACAATATCGAGATACGGTACGTTGCCGCAGCTAAGAAAAATCCCGTCCGCCTCTTGCCAGCGCAGTCGTTTGGCCAGAGCGAACAACTCCTCCGGCGACTGCGATCCACGGTCGAGATTGTCGGGAATGTCGCGGTAATGGAAATCAATCACCTCGATGCCGTTGTCGGCGAGCCAGCGGATTTCCCGCCGCGTCAGGTCTTCGTTGTACGGCGTTAGCATCACCACCCGCTGGAGCTTGAACTTCCTCATCGCGGCGATGACCGCCTGCGACGTGCTCATCGTCGGCTTGCCGGTGAGTTGCGCGACACGCTGGCGAATCGCCTCGTCGCCTTTGTTCCCGTCCATGAAGCTGCCGGAGGTGCACATGTAGATCACCACGTCGCAATCGCAAGTCGCGAGTTGCCGGGCGGCCAGATCAATGTGTTCGTTCATCGCACCCAGCCCGGCTGCGTCGCATTGCGTGATCAACAGCCGCGCCGGCACGCCGATGACGCCTTCGAGCCCGCGCGTGATCTTGAGAAATTCCTGCTCATACACGAGACACGAACTCGGCAGCATGAACCCGATTTTGGCGCGCGCGCCGTACACGTTCACCTCGAAGGTCGTTCGAACCGATCCGGCCGCATCAGTTCGAGGTCGAATGCCGGTTGCTCGCCCGCGATGAGTTGCGCGATCAACCGACCTGTGATCGGCGCAAGACCAAGGCCGAGAATCCCGTGGCCGGTGGCCAGTATCAGGTTTTTCGCGCGCGGATGTGGCCCGAGCAGCGGCAAGCCATCGGGCGTCAAGGGGCGCAATCCGCACCAGCGCGTCGCCCCCGAAAAATCGCCTTTGAATCGGAGATACTCGCCGGCCAACTGCGGCAGATTGCGCACGCGGCGTTCGTCCAGGTCGAGGTTCAGGCCGACCAGGTCGAGCTTCGCCGTCACGCGCAGATTGCCGCTCATCGGCGTCACCACCATCCGCGCATCGCTCAGCCGCACGGGATGAGTGCAACCGTTCGCGCCACCGGCGAGGGTGAGACTGTAGCCCTTTGCCGGCTCGATCAACAACGGCAGGCCCAGCCGGTCCGCGAGTCGTGGCGACCACGAACCAGCCGCCAGCACGATCCGTTCGGCGGTGAACGTGCCCGCGGTGGTTTCCACTGCCGATACCTTGTCGCCGCTGACCTGCAACGCGAGGACCTCCGTCTTCGTCTGAATGCGCGCACCGCGTTTCTCGGCGAGACGGCCCATTGCCTCAACGAACGGTGGTGGATCGAGGTGAGCGTCCTCGGGAAAGTAAATCGCCCCGGCAACCTGGTTGGTCGCGCGCGGGTCGCGTTGTCGGACCACACCGGCATCCAAAACCTCGGAACGAATGTCCATCCCCGCGAGCACACGCGCCGCCGCCGCTCCCTTTTCGAGCGTTTCCGCCGTGCGATAGAACACGAGAATGCCGTTCTGGTGGTAGTCGAAATCGCTCTCGGCGGCGCGTTCCGCAAAAAGCTTCTGGCTCGCCCGCATCAGGTCGCGGGTGTAGATGAGCGAGCGCCGCCATGTGTGCTCGTTGCAAGCCCGCCGAAACAACCACAGCCAGCGAACCAACTTCGGGTCGGCGCGAACTTTGATGCGAAGCGGACCTTCTGGATCGCGCAGCCAGCGCATCGCCTTTCCGATCACGCCCGGTTCCGCGATCGGGCCGCAGACGCTGGTCGGGACAAGCCCGGCGTTGCCGGCCGAACAACCCGCGCAGAGTTCGCCTCGTTCGATCAACCGTACGCTGCGGCCTGCGCGCGCCAGTTCGTAGGCGCAACACACGCCGACCGCACCGCCGCCGATCACCAATATCTCGTCGCGTTCAGCCATGTGCCGTCCCTCCGCGGGCGGGCGCGAATGCGAGGACGCGCGCCGGGTTCTTGACGAGGATGGTTTCAATTTCCGCCTCGGAGAATCCGCGCGAGCGCATGCGCGGGACGACACATTCGAGGATGTATCCGTAACCGTGACCGCCGTAACGGACGAGCCGGTGCTTCGTGCAGATGTCGTGCGAAATCAGAATCCGCTCCAGCCGTCCCAGCTTCTTGACGTGCGCGAGGAGGTCGAGCCGTTGCGCGTCGCTCGGCATGTCGCGCGGAGCGAGCGGGTAATAGGAGCTTTCGTGTCCGAACAGATCGAATTCCAGATAGCAGCCGGTGCGGGCGAGTTCGTCGAGTGTCGTGAGATGCTCGATGCGCAGTTCGAGATGCGCCAAAATCGCGCGCTCCAAGTCAGCACCGGCTTTCTTTAGCACACCGACGATCTGATGCGCCGAGCGATCGTGACGTCCGACGTGGATCATGATCGCGGCACCGGTCACGCGTTGTGCAGTCGCGGCCGCGCGCAGGACTTTTTCCTCGTTGGTTGTGAGTGGATAGCTGCAGCCGACTTTGATGATGCCCGCGCGCACTTCGCCTTCAGACAACTCCGCCACCATACCGCGCGCGAGTTCTTCCTCGCTTGCTACTGCAACCCCGGGCGGATGCGTCGCCGCGACGTAGAAGCCGGTGGACATGACGACGTGAAGCCCGGTGGCCCGTGCGACTCGGGCGAGCGCGGACGGATCGCGACCGATGCCGGGGGTGGACACATCCACAATCGCGCCGCCGCCCGCGTGCTGGAACAGTCCGACCTCGGCGATCGTGGTAGCTTCGTCGGTGAGGAGAAGATTGTCGCGGTGGCGAAAGTAGTTGTAGCGAATCCAGCCGAGGTTCTCCATCGCGAACGGCGCAAAGGCTCGCTCGCGTTCGCCCGCCTCCTTCGGCGGATCGAACACGCGCGTCAGGTCAACGAACAGATGCTCGTGCGGCAGCGTCACGCCCAGGCGTTCGGCGGGGATGAGCCCCTGCACCGTCTGCACCTGACCGGTCTGATCGAGCATCGCGGAAGCAGCGCCGCTCATTTCCCTTGCTCGACTTTCGCGTACTTCGCGCGGGGCGGATTGAACACATCGAGAATCCGGCATGTCCCGCCGATGGCTCGACCGCCGTGCGGGACGTTCGGCGCAACGTAGAAACCCTCGCCCTTCTTGAGCACGCGCACCTCGCCGCCCTGGTGTCGCTCGAACGTGCCTTCGAGCACGATGCCCATCTGCACCTCGGGATGGCTGTGAATCGGCGACGAACAGCCGTCGTCAATCTCGACCATCGAAAACATCAATTGCCCCCGCGTGAGCGTTCGCGTCCTCACCCCGGGCGCGATCTCGATCAGCGGGCCGAAATCCTCCTGCGAAAAGAAGTGGTCCATAAGCATCCTCCTATTTGCGGCCAGCCACGTTGAGCTTCAGCACTTGGACGGTTGTTTCCCCTCTCGCCAAACGGGTCGCGATGGCTTCCTCCCGCTTGACCAGCGCCTCGGCATCGGCTGTGACGCGCTCGATCCAGCGTTTCGGGACGACGACAATCCCGTCGTCGTCCGCCACGATCAGATCTTCGGGATGAATCACGACGCCGCCAAGTCGGATGGGCACGCGCAACGTTCCCGGCAGCTTCTTCGTTACCGGGCGCGGACAAGTACCGCGATGAAAAACCGGAAATCGCCGCTCCGCAAACTCCGCCCGGTCGCGTACCGTTCCGCCGACGATCACCCCGGCAATGCCGCGCGCCTGGGCCGAGACCGTCATCAATCCGCCCCAGTGTCCGCCGATGCCTTTGCCGGTGAGTTGGGCGACAACGACATCTTCGGCAGCCGCTTCGGCCAACGCGTGGTGCAACGCAAGGTTGTCCCCGGCCCGGCCCCGCGCGGTGAACGCCCGGCCCGCGAGCCGCGCGCCAAACCACGCGCTTTCGAGTCCCTCGATTAACGCGACATGTTCGCCGCCGACCGTGGCGATCACGGCGGAACTCAGCGAATCATTACTGGCCGACTTCTTCATGTTTGTCGTCGCTCTTCTCATTTACGCCCTGCTTCGCACCTGGCTAGCGCACGGTTAGCTTGCGTTTGTAGTTCAAGCTTCAGCTTGTGTGGCCGGTAAGCCCACGAAGACAAGCTGAAGCTTGAACTACAAACGCTGTCGTCGATATGGCGAGAGCCAAACACATCAGACGCTCATCCATCCTTCCCTTCCACCTTGTCTCGCTCGTTGCGCGCCGCGTCACGCTCGCCCGCGTCGCCGTAGCCGCCGCCGCCGGGCGTTTGCATCGAGATCACGTCGCCTTTCATCATGCGATAATTCGACAGCTTGTTCGGCATCACGCGCGCCCCGGGCGTGTCGGGATTCAACACATAACGTCCCGTCGCGCCGTCGCCGCCGCCGAGCAGACCTTTCGGCGCGAACTTGCTGTGATCGCCAAGCAGGTTCAACGAGACGTTGTCCACCAACACGCGCATGTCTCGCCGCAGCCCGAGCCCGCCGCGATGCCTGCCTTTGCCACCCGAACCCGCGATCAACTCGTATCGCTCGACGCGCAACAGCGCGTTCTGTTCGACCACCTCGATGGGCGTGTTGGCGACATTGTGAATGTGCGCGCTGAACCCGTCAAGACCATCGGACGCCGGCCGGCCGCCCCAACCGCCGACTTCGATCTCGAAATGAACCCACGGCTTGCCGGTACGAGCGTCGTGACCGCCGAGGTTGCAGATGTTGCTCACGCCATAATAGCCCGCCATCACCCGGTCGGGGATCACTTGCGCGAGCGCCTGGAGCATCACGTCCACGATGCGATGGCAGGTTGTGACGCGACTGACGAGGGGCGCGGGGAACTGGGCGTTGACGACGGTGCGCTCGGGCGCGATGACGCGGACCGCGCGCCGGCAGCCATCGGTCTTCGCGATGCCCTTCCCCAACGCCGCCATAAGGACGTAGGTCACGGTGGTTTCGGTCATCGCGAGCGTGGCATTGACCGGGCCGCGCACTTGCGGCGAGGTGCCGGTGAAGTCGGCGACAACGGAATCGCGCTTCACGGTCAAGGCCAACTCCAGCCGGATCGGTTCGTTGCCGATGCCATCGTCGTCCACAAAATCCACGGCGCGGTAAGTGCCGCGAGGCAGTTCAGCGATGCGTTGGCGCAACAACCGCTCCGACCCGTCCTGGATTTCGTTCATGCTGCGTCGCAGCGTCGCAGCGCCATAACGCAACGCCAATTCCTGCAAGCCCTGCTCGCCGACAGCGGTGCACGCGATCATCGCGTTCACGTCGCCGATGGTTTTCTCCGGCTCGCGCACGTTGAGTCGGAGGATGTCGAACACGTCGTCGTTCCTGCGTCCCGCGCGAAGAATTTTCAGGGGCGGCAACCGCAGTCCCTCCTGATAAATCTCGGTCGCGGTGGCGAGATAGCTCCCCGGCGCGCCGCCGCCGACGTCAATCATGTGGGCAATGGCGCCGGTGAACCCGATTCGCTTTCGACCGTGAAAGACCGGGCGGAAGGTCATCACGTCGGGCAGATGCTGGCCGGGGCAGTCGTAGGGATCGTTGAGCATGACGACGTCGCCCGGCTGCCAGTCGAACCCGTGTTCGTTGAGATGTTGCAGCGGCGCAGACATCGTCATCATCTGGAATGGCAACTGGGCCGATTGCGCGACCATGCGACCGTGTTCATCGAAGATCGCGGTCGAGTAATCGAGCACCTCGCGGATCACCGTCGAATAAGAGCTTTTCCAGAGCGACGCGGCCATCTGTTGCGCGCCCGCTTCGAGCCGGCAACGGATGAGTTCGAGGGTGATGGGATCGAGGTTCATCGGCGCGCCTCCGTTCGTCCTCGTCCTCCTCGTCGTCGTAATCGAAATCCCGAGACGGACGAGGACGAGTGGGGAGCGAGCATGATGTCGCCGGTCGCTTCCACTACGGCAACGCGGACCGGCGGGACGGCAATCGTCGTTTCCTCCTGGATGACCAACGCCGGTCCAGCGATGCGATCGCCAGCAAACAACTTCGAGCGATGATAAACCGGCGATGCGACTTGCTTGCCGTTCCACACCATCTCCTGCGTGGCATACCGGCGTTGCGCGAGAGGCTTGTCCGCGGCCGGCAACTTGCGCAACGCGGGCCGACGCACTCGCGCCGTCACGGAAACACGCATCGTTACCCACTCAACGGCGGAACCGGCATCGCTATGGCCGTAGAGACGCTGATGGTTCTCGTGAAACGCCCGATTGATTTTCTCGACCATCGCGCGGGTGAACGTCGGCGGCCCGCTCAGTTCGACGGTGACCTCGTACGCCTGACCGACATAACGAGCGTCCACGCTAAGCCGACTCTCCAGCACGCCGTCGCCGAAGCCAGCCTCGCGCAATTCGTCCGCGCCCCGCTGCGCAAGCGAGGCGAACAGCCGCTTCATAGCCGGGAGGTCCGCGCGATCGGAGCGGCACAGGAACGCCTGGCTGCAATCGCGTCGGCAATCGGAGACGAGCAACCCCCACGCAGATTGAACGCCTGCCTCGGGGGGAATGACCACTCGCGGACAACCCAGCTCGGCGGCCAGTTGCGCGGCGTGCATCGGCCCGGCGCCGCCGAACGCAACGAGAGTCAACTCGCGCGGATCGTAGCCGCGTTCGATGGAAACGAGTTGGAGCGCGCGAACCATCTGGGCGTTCGCGAGAGAGAGAATGCCTTCCGCCGCGTTGCTCGCCGTCATGCCCAGCGGTTTGGCCACTTTTTCCTCGATCGCCTTGCGGGCGGCTTCGATGTTCAACGCAAATTGCCCGCCCGCAAAGTTGTCCGCGCGCAACCGGCCAAGCACGGCATGGGCGTCGGTGATCGTAGGCTGCGTTCCGCCGCGACCGTAGCAGGCGGGACCGGGATCGGCGCCGGCGCTTTGCGGGCCGACGTGCAGGTGGCCGGCATCGTCCACGAAACAAATCGAGCCGCCACCGGTGCCGATCTCGACCACGTCCACGACGGGCGTGCGCAACGGGTAGCCGGTGCCGAAGCCGCCCTGGATGCCGCCACCGACCTCGTAGTCGGTCTTGAGCGTGATTTGTCCGCCTCGAACGAGGCTGGCTTTCGTGGTCGTCCCGCCCATGTCGAAGGCGATGAAATCGGCGAACCCGAGTCGCCGTCCCACTTCGACCGCCGAGATCACGCCCGCCGCCGGGCCAGACTCCACGATCGAGCCCGGTCGTTCGGCAACATGGGCCGCTTTCGAGATGCCGCCGCTCGATTGCATCACGGAAAGGGGCGCGCGGATGCCGCTCTTCTTGAGGCGCGTCTGAATGTTGCCGAGGTAGCCGCGCACCAGTGGCAGCACCGCTCCGTGCACCGCAGCGGTGCTGAAGCGCTCATACTCGCGGTACTCGGCACAGACCGCATGACTGAGGATCACCGGCACATTGCATCGCCCTCGGACCATCTCGCCGACTTCCAGTTCGTGATCCGGTCGGAGGTAGCTGTGAAGGAAGCAAACGAGGATCACTTCCACCTTTTCTTGCAACAACTTCGCGATGGCCTGCTCGACATCGGACGGATCGAGCGGCGTGACGACGCTCCCGTCTGCGGCGACGCGTTCGCGGACTTCAAGTCGGCGCTGACGCGGCACGAGCACGGGCGGTTTTTCGAGGAAGAAGTTGTAAAGGTCGCGTCGAAAGTGTCGTCCGATTTCGAGCACGTCACGAAAGCCCGCCGTGGTGATCATTCCCAGCCGGGCGGTCTTGCCTTCGAGGATGGCGTTGGTGGCGACGGTGGTGGCGTGGACGATTTCCTGAACGCCTCGGAAGTCGGAATCGGCGGAGAGTGCCTTCTCCAGGATTGTGAGAAACCCGGCCGACGGATCGTGTGGCGTGGTGAGCACCTTGGCGCTCCACGCTTTGCCGTCTTTACCGAGGGCGTACAAATCGGTAAAAGTGCCGCCGATGTCTATGCCGAGGCGAACCATGCAACGCGGATTGTGCGGGAGGGCGGCCACATTCGACAATAGGGATTCGTTGCGATTTGTAGGGAGATTTTGACATGGCGAGAGCGCGCTATCCGTGGCAGTTGCTGCCGAAACTGGCTTCGGAGATCGAGCACGGCCAACGGGCGCAAGCCCGGCGCGACCTCGACGCGTTGCTCGCCATCATCGCCGAGAGCAGCGGTGACGACCTGACGCTACGGAAATTGCGTTGCGCCCAAATGATCAGCGCCTGTCTGCGGGGCGCCCATGCCGGCGGCGCGTTGAGCGAGCGTTTGCTGCGGGACAACCTGCAATTATTGCGAACGCTGGCCGAACTGCCCGGATGGCCCCCCATCGTCCAACGGATGCGTCGGTACGTGGATGGATTGCTCCGGCAGGTGCGACCTAATCACCGCACGCACATGGAGCGAGTAGTGGCAGAGGTTCGTCGCGGAATGCAAACGCCGGCGGGCATGGGCCGATCTCTCGCCCAGCATGCGAACGCGCTGCAAGTGAGCATGGGCCATCTTTCGCGGTCGTTTGCCGCAACCGTCGGACGGACTTTTCGAGAGGAATTGCGCCGGGTCCGTATCGAGGCCGCCTGCCGGTTGTTGCGCGGGACGGATCTGAAAATCAGTGTCATCGCGCACCGCGTCGGCTTGCGTGATCCGTCGCAGTTTGCCAGCGATTTTCGGCGCGAGACCGGCGTGACGCCGGGCGCCTATCGGTTGCGTCATCGAGCTTGAGCAGCGTCGCGAGCGAATGGACGGGGTGATTCGCTCGGACGGGCTGCCGACGAAACGTGCGACGCGTGGAGTCGTCGCACGGAAATGCGTCCCTGCTTTCGGACGCTGCCAGACAGAAAAGCGTGGTTTGAAGTGTTCTCTGGCCCGTTGTCCTCTTCAAAGCTTGTCGCCTTCCGGCGCCGTCCCCGTGTGACCGAGGTCGGGTTCGTTCGAGGCGACGCGATCTGGTTTCCTGCATCGCGTCCTCCTCTCGTGGAATTCACCTGCCCTGCAGAGTTGGCGTTCGCGCGTATCGCCGGATGAGTTTGGCGATCCCCCTGTGCGTTTTGGCCGAAGAATTCGGCGTGCCGCTTTGGGGTTTTCCGCGCGAGCGTTGGTTCGTGGGGCTCACCCCATGACCTTCTCTCGTGGGCTTGGGCGCTCCTGCAGAGTTTGACCCGAACGACTGTGACGACCCTCGCGAGCCGTCGCGGCTTTCTTGAGGTTTACCGCCCCTACAGCGTCTTCGAGCTCGCGCGTGACGCCGGCATTGCCGGCGCCGCCCGCCTTCGACGTTTTGACGTCCATGACGGTGCCGCGCCCGAGTCTCTACGCCTCGATTGCTCGTGGCGTCCGCTCGTGGGGTTCTCCCTTCGAAGCGTTTCCTTCTCACCTGGTCCCCTCTCCGCTGGTGCGGGGGAACGAGAGCCGTGCCGGGGGGAACGTTTCCGTTCCGTCCCGGCCATTGCCCACATACCGTTTGCGGGCGCGGTTTCCGTCGAATAATCGCGGTGTCACGCACCCGGGTCGGTTTCTGGGCTTTCCTCCCTCTGAGAATCCGACAACCGCCTGCGAGCTGTCCCCGCAAACGGTCCGTTGCTCCCTTGGGTTTGGCCTCTGTAAGGATTTCTCCCTCTCCGCCCCGAGTCCGCCTTCACGGACCTTCCGTTCTCGGACTTGCCCTTTGCGCCCGAAGGCCGCCGGGATGCCCCTCAACGGTTTTCTCTGCGGAGAGGTTGGCTGTCCCTCGC
>Ga0187892_10012069_pt1 | contig 10394 bp, 11 predicted proteins | sample MA1701073metaG_FD_139345 | JGI IMG/M metagenome (GOLD analysis project Ga0187892, IMG submission 139345) | Bio-ooze microbial communities from a basaltic lava cave in the Kipuka Kanohina Cave System on the Island of Hawaii, USA - MA170107-3 metaG ...
CGCGGGGACCCGTACATTCGCATGAACGTTGAACCCGTCGACCACCGCACAGCGCGGGGCCGGATTCACGCTCCAGTCGATCGCCTCCGGATCGATCCGATCTCCCAGCCGCAGCAGCGGCTGACCCGGAGGAGTTCGCAGCGGACTGGCGCGAGCAGGCTGGACCGGCGGCATGAACGGGCGGGATCGGGCCTCGAGGCGCTGGTGTGTCGCGCCGTGAAGTTCGGGACCGGGACGGGCTGAGAAGGGGGGTTCCCGCGGGACCCGAGGCGACCTGGAATCACCTCTCGCGCGCTGCCTGCGGGAGGGCTACCCGGACGGAGACGCGGAAAGGCCGCTCGATTCTCCTACGCGCCTCGATAAGCACCGCAACGAGTGCGTTTTTCACTCACCGCCGGCGGTGTGACCAGGGTCGTCCCTTGGTCGCCCAAGGCAGCGTGTCCCAGAATCATTCCGCGGCACGCGCGACGGCTGATCACGGGCGACGCCGCGCGAAAAACCGTGGCCTGCGGCTGCCATCGTTTTCCAGCGAGCACGGCTGAACTCTCGTTACGCTCTGCCATCGGTGCCACATGTCCACAGCAGTGCTGCATCACAACGTCGTCTCTCTGGACACGAATGGCACTTAAAGACTCTTGACAACGGAAGCCGGCTCGAGTTACAAAACGAGTTGTTGGCTGGTCGGCATGCCCCTTGTCGTCCGCTCCCGGCGTGTGACTCGTCCATGACGACGCGGAACTTAGTCGGCGGGTCCGTTGCCCAGCTCGATCCGCTGCTGATCCTGCACTCCCTGATCGACGAGCCGGATTGCCTCGAGCGCGGCCTGCGGCTGCTGGCCCTGGACCGGCCGAGCGCGGAGGCCTGCACTGCCTGGGGCCTCGACGCGGAGAACCGGCCGGTGGGTGTCTGCGTGACGTCGAGGGAGGTCGGATCCGACGATCTGAGGAAATGGCTCGCGAGCAACGCCGCCGCGCGCCCCGCGGAGCGACGCTTGCTCGTCCTCGCCCCGCGTTTCCTCGAGGATCCCGAGGTCAATGAGTGGATCGTGGAGCCCTGGCTGTGGGGCCGCGAGGGCTCGGAGGGCGATGCCATCTGGATCGAGCGACTCGAGCCGCGCGAGGAGGCCGACGTCGATCTCGCCGCCGTCCGTCTGACCCGCGGTGAGGTCGCGAGCCTTTTGGGTGTGGGCCCCGCTGTGGAGAGCGGCCCATGAGCGTCGTCCGCTTCAGGAAGAGCGGCGTTCCGGGATGCCGCGACGTCAGCGGCGCCATTCGCGCCGGCCTGCAAGGGCGGGCGCAGGGCGGCCGGGCCATCGTCGTGGGCGGGGGCAAGGGCGGCACGGGAAAGTCGCTGATCACGGCCAACCTCGCCGTGCTCGCGTCCCTGCGGGGTCGCGCCACGGTCGCCGTCGACGCGGACCTCGGTCTGGCCAACCTCCACCTGCTGCTCGGCATCGACCCGGGGGCCGACCTGTCGAGCCTGCTCGAGGCCCGCCGCTCCGCCGGGGCTCCCGGACGCGATCTGCTGGCCCGGGGTCCGGCGGGCGTGTGGCTCCTTCCGGGTGCGTCGGGCGTCGCGCGGCTGGCCGGCCTCGACCGCGGCGAGCTGAGGCGTCTGGTCCACCGTCTGGAGCCGCATCTGCGCGAGGGCGAGGCGGTCTTCTTCGATCTCTCCTCCGGCCTGTCCCCGGCCACACGGCTGTTCCTCAGGGCCGCGCACGAGATCGTCATCGTGGCCAACCCGGAGCCGACGGCGGTCCTCGACGCGTACGGTGTGATCAAGATGCTGGTGGAGTACGGCCACTCGGGGCGGGTCCACCTCGTCATGAACCGCGTGCACGACCCGCAGGCCGCCGACGACTGCGCCCGGCGCATCGTCGGCACGGCGCAGCAGTACCTCGATCGCGGCGTGAGCTTCCTGGGCTCGGTTCCCGAGGACGAGGCGGTCGCGGCCTCCGTCGCGCGGCGGCGCCCGGTCGTGCTGGATCGGCCGCAAGCGCCCGCGGCGGCGGCACTGCGCGCGATCGCCCAGCAGCTTTTCGTGGACGCCGAGCCCGCTGCGGACACCCTCTCGGCTTTCTTTTCCACGGCGAAAGCCCTGCTCGCCCCTCGCAGCCGAACGACGAGGTCCTCATGCGCGTTGTAGCGATCGCCAATCAGAAGGGCGGATGCGGCAAGACGACCACCGCGGTCAACCTGGGCGCGTGCCTCGGCGCGCTGGGCCGGCGGACCCTGCTGGTGGATATGGATCCGCAGTCCCACGCGACGGTGGCCCTGACCGACCCGAAGAGCATGGGTGGCCCCGGCGTCGCGGAGGTCCTCGCCGGGAGGGTCGCGCCCGAGGACGCGGTCGTCGCCGTCGCGAGCGGCCTGGACCTGCTCGGCTCGTCCCCCCGGCTCGACGAGCTGGAGGCCTCGTGGAATCCCGGCGCCGCGACGTCGCTCGTCCTGAAGAAGGCGCTGCGGGAGGCCGGCGACGGGTACGACCACGCCGTGCTCGACTGTCCGCCGAACACGGGTCCCCTGACGCGGGCCGCGCTCGCGGCGGCGGACTTCCTCGTCCTTCCCGTCGAGACGAGCTACTTCGCCCTCTACGGCGTGGGGCGGATGCTGCGCCTCGTCGAGGAGGAGGTCTTCCGCCGAGGCGGGCCTCTGCCCTACGGCGTCCTGCTGACGCTGTTCGATCGCAGGACGGCACACGCCCGCGAGGTCCTCATGCAGCTGCGCGGCCATTTCGGCAAGGATCTGTTCAACACGGTGATCGGCATCGACGTCCGTCTGCGGGAAGCCGCCAGCCATGGGCGGCCGATCACCGAGTATCGACCGCGGTCCCGGGGCTTCCAACGGCACATGGAGCTCGCTCGGGAGCTGACGGCCCGGTTGGCCAGCAGGGCGGGGCGGCGGACGGCGGCATCGGGAGGGAGCGGATGGACGAACTGACGATGCTGGTGCAGGTGGCGGGAGGCGAGCCCGAGGCGGTGGAACGCCTGCGCGCGGCCGGCCTGCGAAGGGTGAAAGACATCGCCGCAGCCGACGCCGAGGAAGTCGGCGAGCAGGGCGGCCTGCCGGGTGCGGTCGCGAAGCGCCTGGTCAAGGCCGCCCGGGAACACATGGAGCCCGCCGAGGAGCGGCCGAGCCGCGCTCCGAGAAACGGCCTTGCCGCCGTGTCTCCGGTCGTGCAGGCGTGGGGGACGGACGCACGCGCCTCGACCGCAGCGGCGGATCGGACGGATGCGGGGGTGAGCCGGGCGGAGAGTGCCGCCCTGGTGGGCGAGGCTCCCCGCGAAGAACCCGACTCCCTGTCGTTTTGGAGGTTCGGATGAATCTGGACCGCGAGCAGGTTCGCCGCCGGAGGAAGCGAGCGTTCGTGGCCAAGAAGGACGGCCCTGACGGGACCACGCGGGTGGCCGAGACCGTGCCGGCGGAAGCCAAGGGCCGAGCGGCGAATGCCGAGCCCGCCGGCGACGGCTATCGCAAGGTCCTCGGCTGCCGCACCCGGCCGGACGCGACGCCGGTCGACTGAGTTGGCAAACCGCGCCGACCGCGGCCGGCGGGAGTGCCGGCCGGGGGAAGCGCACTTTCGAAAGGACAGGAGGTGTCGAATGACCCGTTTCCGGTTCCATGACCTCAAGTCGCTGGAGGTCGCGCCCACGAGCCCCGGTGCGATGCGCACCAAGGTCAGCGAGATGATCGTCAACAGCACGCTCTGCCGGGCCAAGGTGGACTCGATCAACCAGGAAACCGGCGAGTACCGCATCGTGCTTCAAGGCACGCTGGACAAGGAGGAGAGCCGCTTCGACTGAGACGGTCCTCGTCTGCCTTTTTTTTCGCCGGCCGCCGGGCCGGCCCATCCGATGGAGGTCACACATGCCACGGTTCCGCATCCAGGACATCCAGTCCCTAGAAAACGCCCCGACGAGCGCCGGTACGCTGCGCTCGAAGATCGGCGAGATGATCGTCAACAGCACGAACTTCCGCGCGAAGGTCGACTCGCTCAACCCCGAGACCTGGGAGTACCGGATCGTGCTCCAGGGCACGCTGGACAAGCAGGAGACGAAGTTCGAGCAGCCCTGAGGCGGCAACCGACGGGCGCGGCCCGGGTCCCTCGGGCCGCGCCCGGTCCGTTCTTTCCTGGCCGACATGAGGGAGTCCTTTGCCTCGGGGAGCCCTGATCCGCATTCGGGAAACCGACCTCGGACCCCATCCGGAGGCGTTCGCCCTCAACGCCGCCTTCCGCAAGGATCTCCCGATCCTCAAGGTGCGCGTAGAGGTCGACTGGGAGCCGCGAGCGCCCGCGGCGGCCGTGGCCTCCGTCGAAGCGGGACTCTTCGAGGTCTGCCCGGGCCTGCGCGACCATCAGTGCCGGGGCGACGAGGCCTATCACGTGCTGCGCTCGACGGACGGCGAGCACGGCCGGCGCGCGGAGGCCGCAGAGGCGATCGAGGCTCCGCTGGCCCTGGCCCATCTCTTCGAGCACGTCGTGATCGACGCCATCTCCTTCATCACCGGCGAGCCGGTGATCTCCGGGGCGACCGCGGCGCTCGCGGGCTCGCTGCATGAGTTCGACGTCTTCGTGGAGAGCCCCGACGCGGACGTCGCAGGGTTGACCGTCGGGCTGGCGCGAAGCTGGCTCGTCACGCTCTCCCGCGGCCGGGGCCGCGACGGCGAGAGGAGGACGACGCTCGAGCTGTGCCGGCAGCTCTACCGGGCCCATCCGGAGCCCGTCGACCTCGACGCGGCCGCCCGGGAACTCGGGCGCGGCGCGGACGAGGTGCGGAGCGGCCTGGAGTGGCTCGTGCGCCACGATCTCGCGAGGCCGGTCCGCTTCACGATCAACTTCAGCGGCGTCTCCTACTACGGGCTGGCCCGCGACCGTTCACCCCAGCTTCCCTCGACGTCGTCCCGGCCGGCGACGAGCAGCGGCCGGTAGCCCGCGGGCCGCCCACGGGGTCGGGGAGGGGCTCCCCGCGTGAGGGCAGGCGTCGTGGGTGCTGCGCCGGGGCCGGAAGCCGTACGAACAGTCCAAGAAGCCCTGCTCGTAGATCGCCTCCAGCACCTCACGCACGGCGTCCTGGACCAACTTGTCCTCGAACGCCGAGATCCCAATCGGCCGTGTCTTTCCCTGGCCCTTCGGGATGTGGACGCGTCGGATCGGTTGGTGCCGATAACGCTTCGACCGCAACCGCGCGTGCAGATCCTCGAGCCGTGCCTCGAGGTCCTGCCCGTACTGCTCCTTCGTCATCCCATCCACGCCGACAGCCGCATCCTTGCGCATGCGGTCGTAGGCTCGTCTCAGGGTCGGCACATCGATGAGGTGTGCCAGTGAGTGGAACCGTCCCTCGGGCTCGCGTTGCGCTCGTTCCACTACCTTCAGAAGTCCCGGTGACATGTCCCCCAACGTCGATGCGTTGGTCATGGTCCCCTCCTGAAGCTCGCATCCACACGGGCCGCCTTCGCTCGGCCGGGTCCGGGCGCCACCCCGTTCCCCGACGTCTTCGCTCGTATGCGGCCCTCCGACTCCCTCGCCTCGTCGGCCGCGGCTCTGGTTCCCCTCGCCAGCGGCCTACCTCGGTGCAGACGCTTTTCTTGGCCGCCGGCGCGCGGTCCGCGTGCGCGAAGGCGTCGGAGAAGGGGCCACCGGATTCTCCGTGGCTCCGGGTAGTGCCGAGGAAAACGAGGGCCTCCCAGGTGCCTGGGCCGTCCTCTTCCTGCGTGCCGTGGTCCAAGACCCCGCCGGGTGCGGACCTCCCCTCGCCCGTTTGCGGGAAGGCCGCCGTCGCCTTCAGGGGAATCAAAACCCTGGGCACCCGGAATGGACATAGTTTTCGAGGCTACACTCCCACGGCCCACACGCTCGCGTGCCTAGGCTTCGCCGGCCGCGTTACCGCGACCGCCGCCAGGCTCGCTACCGGCTCGGGCGGGCTCACCCCTCGCCGGACGGGTTTCGCACCCGCTGGACGACAAACGAAGTTTCATGGAGTCATCGCATCCTCCATTCCTCTTCGACCAGCCTTGCCTGGTCGCACGGATTCTCCTACGCGCTTCTCGGCCTGTTGAACGGCCTGAGCACGGGCGCAGTGGCCTCGCTCGTCCCAGGCGAAGGCCGCCCGACCGTGCTGACGACGGGCAAGGGACGCATCGTCGAGCGCCTGTTCGTCTCACACCTCGGCGACGCGGGCCTAGCGGCGACGCGAGCCCGTGACGCGTTTCACGAGCTCTTCCGCCTGCACCTGGACACCGTCCTCCGCCAGCTTGGCGAGCGCCGCGTCGCGGTAGACCGCGAGGTCGTTGCGCGTGAGCGGGAGTGCCGAGGCATCGATCGGCCGCAGGTTCGAGAAGGTCAGCGCGCTCGTCTCCGACGACCGGGACGCGTCGCGCATGTCGATCCGCATCGCCCGCAACCCGAGCGGCCCGTTCCGATAGTCGAGGTAGGTCGCCGTCTTGAGGAGCGCCCCGGTCTCACCGTAGTACTCGAACTTCCTCGGTAGGTACCCGTCCTTCGCGACCCAGGCGCGGATCCGCGAGTACGCGCCGAGCGGGTTCCGGCGCTCGAGCTCGAGCCGGAAGCAGGTCTCGTCGCCGCAGGGCTCCTCGCCGACGAGCCGCGGGGCGTAGTGGCGCTCCAGGTTGGCGCGGGCGATATCCCCGCTGGCGATGTCTCCGCTCAACACCTGACGGGGTGAGAGCTGGATCGGCATGGACGACCGTGGCAGGAGCAACCAGAAGAGGCCGTCGGCGATCAGCAGCACGCCGGGATGGAACGGCGCCGGCTCGCGCATCAGCACGACCGACCGGTCCTTCCCCACCGCGATCATCGTGTAGGCGGCGGTGCGCGCCTTCCAGGCGCTGTCGGGATCCGCGACGTCGAGGCGGAACTCGACGGCGTAGTCGCGATCCGGGTTTCGCACCTGCTCCGCCAAGGCGAGGATCCTGGCGCCTTCGTCATCCGGCGTGGCCCCGGCGCCGACGCCGAGCAGGGCCGCCGTCCCGGCAGTCCAGCGCGCGAGCGCGAGACGTCCGTGCGCCCGCCCGGCGCGGGCGCACGACCTCCTCGACCCGTCCTTCACCACCCCACGCGCTAGGGCAGGGCGACATCCCGGCCCGGCTCCGCCCCGAGCGTCGTCTGGTAGCTCCCCGCCGGGCAGGCGGGTTCGACGACGTAGTACCTGCCTTGGGCTGGCAGAGGCATCTCGGGCGCGATGTGACAGGTACCGTTGTCGTTGTACTGGTTGTTGACGGCGTAGGTGCTGACGCCCGCCAGCGGCCCGACCACCCCGTGGATGGCGGCCGGGTTGGCCCAGCAGAACTGGTTCTTCGACGGCCAGAGAATTGGCTGGGCGAAGACCGGACCCTGCCCCGGGTTCGCGTAGTTCGGACAGTTGTCCTGACCGTCGCATATGCCGTCCCCGTCGCTGTCGGGCAGCGGCGCGTGCGTGCAGGCCCCGCTCGGAAGGCAGGCGTCCGTCGTGCACGGATTGAGATCGTCGCAGTCGGCGGCGACGACGCAGCGCGGCCGGTGCGAGGCGAAGTTGAGCGTCCCGCGCGGGTTCCCGACCGGGTCGAGCAGCTGCACCGGCCCGACCCCCTGGTAGTCCGCGCCGTACGGCGGGAAGTCGTGGACGGGCACCGGGGTCTGCACGCGGAACGACTCGCTGGTGTGGAGCTGCATCCCGATCCCAGGGATGTCGACCGTGACGAACACGTCGAAGAAGCTCTGCGCGGGCAGATCGCTCTCCGGCGACAGCGGCAGGTTGGAGCCTGTCGACGGCGTCAGGCCGAACGCCCGACCGGCCTTGACGGTCATCGGCCCGAATGGGCCGTTGCCGGTGAGGTTCATCGAGATCAGCTCGGTCGGGATAGAGGCCTGGAGCGTCGTCGGGTTGAACGTCGTGGCCGTGCGCACGCCGCTCGAAGGCCCGTTGGCGTTCACGGTGAACGTCCCGAACCCGAAGATCGTCACTTGGAACGTGCCGGTCGTGGTCATGTTGCAGCGGCGCTTCTGCGAAACGCGGATGCCGTGCTTGGCACGCGCCTCTTCCTCCTTGCTGAGCTTCTTCTTGCCGCCGCCGCCACCCCCACCCGGCGGGGGGATGTCCTTCGGCAGGATGTCGATCGCGTTCACGTTGTCTCCGGCGAGCAGGCCGAGCGCCGCGGCGCTCGCGTACAGGACGTTTCCGCCGGTGAAGCTCGTGTAGAAGACGTCGGCCGCCGAGACCTCGTCCCCGTTGGCGGGGATCCCGTCCGGACCGAACAGCACGCTCGTGGATCCCCGGTGAAGGCTGAACAGCGCCTCGTCCAATCCGGGATCGAGCACTCCGGGGGTCGCCACGTCGGAGAGCGCGAGGGCGTCGATGTCGTCCCCGGGAAGGAGCCCGATGTCGATCGTGCCGTCGGCGTAGAGGCCGAACAAGAATCCGCCGGGTGGGACGACCAGAACGTCGTCGGGGTCGAAGCCCGGTGACGAAGTGGGCGAGGCGGTGTCGTAGCTGAAGAACACGTACCGATCGGGAATCCCGTCCGGCGGCCCGATCCCCGTGCCGTTGTCGATGAGGTCGACGCCGAAGATCGGATCGCCCGCATCCGACAGCTCGAGCCCGTCGAGGTCGTCCTCGGGGGGGCCCAGCGAGGAGCCGTTCAGCGCGGGGGCCTGCAACCCCAGGAGGCGCTCGTCGGTCGCCAGCTCGTTGGCGGCGACCGTGGCCGGTGTCAGGTAGTTCCCCGTCGCGTAGTGCAGCGGGATGTAGCTGCCGAACGGTGCGAACGGCAGGCTCTTGAAGACGTCTCCGGCGGCCTCGTCACCGGGATCCCCGCCGCCGGGGTTCGTCGGGAAGGGCGCGAGCGCCGCACCGGCGAAGGGCGAGGTGACCGCGTGGATGCGCACGTGCGTCCCGGGCACGCCCATCGATGCCGGATCGACGGAGAACAGCAGCACGTTGCCGCTGTCCCGCCCGAACGACAGGCCGTCGACGTTGTCGTCGGACGTCAGGCCGAACGTGCCGAGCGCTCCGGGCGGGGGCGGCGCCGGTGCCGGCGCCCCCGGGTTGGGCGCGAAAGGCCCGAGGTAGGGCGGGCCGCCCGGGAACGGACCGATCCCCAGCGAGGAGGACAGGCGCGTGACGTTGGTTCCGTTCGGTGGCGCGCCGAGCACGTCACCTGCCGACTGGAAGATCTCACCCTCCGTGGCGTACCCGTTGCCGCCGGGAGCCGTGCCGAGCGCGTAGACGTCGTTCGGCACGGGATGGCGCGGGTCGGGCTGCAGCAGCCCCTCGGCCGGATTCGGCAGCGGCGTCAGCGGCGCCCCGTTGCGCGCGGGGTTGAAGGCGCCGCCGTCCACCGAGTAGCAGACCGCCGGCTCGCGCGGCGGCGGGCAGGTCGCGCAGACGCAGCCTGGGAAGAAGTTGGTGGTCAGCCCGAGCGCCTCGTTCGCGGCCTGGCCATCGGCCGGGAAGATCAGCGGGTTGGCGGCGTGGCTCCACGACTCGCCCGTGACGCCTAGGTTGAGCGGCGCGGGTACCAGGATCGGTCCGACGACCCCCGGCCCGCTGATCTGCGTGAATGTCAGGTAGGGCCGGACCGGGAGCAGGGAGTCGAACGTCCCGCCGTCGGCGTACTCGTGCCGGATCGTCATGTTGCCCAGCAGCTGCGGCGGATCGACGAGCCCGGTGGCGGGGTTGACGTGGATGTCGACCCGCACCGACCACTGGGTGATGACCGCCCCCCCGCCGAACGTGACCGTCATCGGCGCCGCGCTCGTGAGCGACAGCTCGACGATCTCGATCGGGATCGTGGATGGGAACACGGGCCCTGCCGGCGCCATGCGCCGGACGATGGTGTCGGTCGGCCACAGGTCGGTGAACGTCGGGGCCGGCCCCGGACCGTCGGGGTCGAACGTGTCGAAGGGGATCCCCCTCAGGTACACCCGTCCGACGAAGGGATCGCTCCCGGGTCCGAAGAAGCCCGCCATCAGCACCAAGTCGTCCAGGGTGGCCGACGTGTCCGTCTCGAGCAGGTCGTGGCCCGCCGCGATGGGGCTGGCGCGGACGACGCCGGGAGGTGCCGCGACGAGGAGCAAGAGGAAAACGATAGCGAGGAGCGACCGGACCGCGAAGCAAGTCGACCGCTGTGACATGTGGCCCTCCTGGCGGTCCCCTTTTGGAATTCCAAGGACCTTGAGGCCGGACCGCCTTCCCCCCGCTTGCGCGGAGGATTGCCTAGACCTTACGCCGATCGGACCGCCCGCGTCAAGGTTTTTTTCGCTACTCCAGGGATCTCGCCCGCCGTCGCGGGGCGTGCTAGACTCGGGCCACTTTCCGTCGGTGGCCGGCCGAGTCCGTTCGAACACGGGGGGCGGCGATGAGAATCCTGCGGATCCGGGCATCTTCCCTGCTCCCGATC
>Ga0187892_10012071_pt1 | contig 10393 bp, 12 predicted proteins | sample MA1701073metaG_FD_139345 | JGI IMG/M metagenome (GOLD analysis project Ga0187892, IMG submission 139345) | Bio-ooze microbial communities from a basaltic lava cave in the Kipuka Kanohina Cave System on the Island of Hawaii, USA - MA170107-3 metaG ...
TGTGCGGGGCGCCGTGTACCTGGACGCGCGGCCCCGTCCGGCGTTTTTGCTCGGTGGCGTGCTCGAAGCGACTGGCGCCTACGGACAAGGCCTGCGAGCTGTGCGGCCGGCGTTTTCGAGGCCACGGGAACCGGAGGTTTTGCACAGCACGGTGCAAGTCAACGATGAACGGCCGGCGCTTTCGGGCGCGGCGGGCTAGCCAGCGGGTACGCTGAGCTGCTCGCCGTGAAACTCAAAACAGAGCTGCTGCAGGTCGGCGGCGCGGGAAAAGCAGTGGCGCCCGCGGGCAGCCCAGCGTTCGATCTGCGTGCGGAACTCGTCAACAGTAAGGGCGGAGACGTGCTTGTAGACGGTCGCGGCGGCGCCGTCGGGCTTGACGGTGTCGAGCGACTCCCACAAGCGGCGCTGCCGGGCGTCCTGCTGGTCGCGGAGCCATGCACGCACGTGCTCGCACTTCGCATCGTGAATGGCCCGCGCGCTGAAGTCTGTAGGCCAGTAGCCGGCTTCGTCGCAGCGTTTGACCAGGTCAGCGGTCCACACGCCGGCGGGCGTGAGCGGGCCGATGATCTCGTCGAGAGTCTTTTCGGTTTCCAAGGGTCTGTCTCCATTCGAGCAGGGTGTCGATGATCGTGGTGAGCCGGCGCACGGCCTCAGTTTTCTGGGCGGCAGGCCAGTCTCGGGTGAGCTTGGCCATCCCGCCGCAACGCTCGACGCCACGCGTGAGCTTGCTCGTGTGTAGCAGCAGATCGAGCCAGCGCAGCACCACGTCGGTTTTCGCGCTGGGGACGAACGGCTTGCCGTTCACCGTGACGGTGCGATAGGCCGCGTCGACGTTTCCGCTGCGATCCATTTCGGCGGCGACCGACTCGAGGGCGGGATCCGCGGCCGCGGCGTCGGCCACAGCTTTTGCCTTGGCGTAGGTCGTCCGGCTCATGCCTACGGCCGCGGCGACCTTGTCGCGTGTGTCGCCCTTGACCGCTTCCGCCAAATTGGCGGAAGCGGTCGACTTGGCGCCCCGGCCGGACCGCGGGCCGGCCACACGCTGCCGGTCCCTGGCGGCCGCACGTTCCAACGCTTCCAGCCGGCGGCCAAGGTCAACCGCTTCGCGCGGACGGAGCGGCTGCCGGCAGTCGTTCTCGTCGCGCTCGGCGCGAAGCGCGGCGACCGCATCGTCGAGGCCCTCGACGATTCGGCACGGCACGTGCGACCAGCCCAGGCGCTTGACCGCGGCCAGGCGGCGCCCGCCAGCGATCAGCTCGTGCCGCCCGTTCAGCACCACCGGGTGGAGCAAGCCGAGCGCGGCGATGCTGGCGGCGAGCTGGTCGATGTCCTGCAAGTCCCGACGGGCGCGACCGTTCACGATGACTGCAGCAACGGGAATAGACCGTTCAAAACTCATCATCGCGAGTCCCGATTAGCCGCCATCATGCGGCCGACTTCCGTCAGAGCCTTGGCCTCGGCGTGCTCACGGGGATGGCCGGCGCCTTCGAGCATGCGGCTCCAGTTCAAACCGAAACACCGGAGCTCCTTGTCCTCTATCGAGTCGAGATCAGGTAACTCCGTCGCTGCCGCCAACGGGGCGAGCAGAGCGAGGATTTCAGGCTTTAGGCGGGTGAGCAGCTCGCGGACCTCGGGCGTGACGACGCCAAGCGGGGCGGAAATGTGCAGCCGGTCGCCGCGCACGACAAACCGGCAGCCCTTCTGGCGGAGTCGAGCCAGCACCCCGAGCGCTTTCACAGGGCGAACTCCTGTCGGATGGGACGCATAGATTCCATAGATTCCCTGTCCGCGCACGCGGAATCTATGGAATCTATGAGACCAGCGGGAGGGTCAGCGGCAGACCTGGCTGCTGCTGGATGCCACCAGATTACGGAACTACCGCGGCCGAAGCCTTCTCGCTTGTGCCGCACTCCAAGCCGTCGCTTCGCCAGCCACAGCTGCTTTCTGGTAAATCCAGCGTCGGCTGCCGCACGTTGGATGTCGCGGCATAACACCGGCCCAGCCGAAAGTTCTTCCTTCAGCCACGGGTCAACGTCCCCTGCCTGGCTGTCATTCCGATCGGTCTGGACGGACTCAAGGAGGCTTTCGGCGGTAAGGCCAACGGGCGCGGGTTCCCATTCAAGCGGGCCATGCGGGCCGATACAGGTGAAGCGGAGTCCGGCTTGATTGGTGGGCAAGTTCGACTTCGCGTGCACGAGGTATCGAGGGGATTCAGGCGCGTCGCCGGACGCCGCGGCAATCCAGCAAACACGCGCGATGTTGACCAGGCCGGCCGACCCCATGACACGGTTGACGGCGGCGCCGGCAGCGTTCTTGTTGAGGTGGGCGACCAGAATGGCGGCGATGTTGAACGTGCGGGTCAGGGTGGCAAGCGGGCGAAACGCCGAGCGGACATCATTGTCCTTGTCCGTGTTGACCTGCTCGAGGTAGTCACCGATCGGATCCACGACGAGGAGTCGCGGGGTGACGCACCGGCTGAGGGCATCCTCAATCACGTCGATGTCCCGCGGCAGCGTTATCGATCGCAGCTTTCCGTTCGCGTCATGGGCGCCCGGGACCCAGTGGATGCGCGTGGCATCGGCGCAGGCCGCCAAGATCCGGGGTTTCAACACGTGCTCGGCGTGGTCTTCGTTTGCCAGCAGAACAACATCGCCTTGCAGTGCCCGGGCATCCTTCCGATCCGGCCAAGCGCGGCCGGTGGTGACACGCGCGGCTATGTCGATCTCGATCATAGACTTACCGACGCCGCCGCGACCCGCGATCATCGAGAGCATCCCGACCGGAATGCGGTCCGGCCAGAGCCATTGAATCGGCCGGGCCTCGACCTCGGACATCCGTCGCATGATGGCACGCGGTTTGTGCTGCGGTGCGCTGATGCGCTCCATGACATCCTGGGTCCGGTTCAAGGTCTCACTCCCTTTCGACGCAGAGCCGAGTTGGCGGCTGCGATTGCTTCGCGCTCGGGCAGGCCCGACGCCACCGCGCCTGAAACTACGAGCCGTCGTACTTCGCTGGGATCAAGTCCCAAGCTGAGCAGGTTACAGGCGCCGGCGAACGTCGCCTTGTTCCGCTCGCCCTCGGGCGCGTGCCCGTCGAGTAGCTGCAACGTCCGCGGGTGCGCGCGTTCGAGCGGATCGGCGGACTGCCACGATCGCTGGCGGTGTGGCGCGAAGTTGCTGCGCGGCGATTGCAACGCGCGACGATGGCGATTGACGACGGCTGTCCACGCGGTCGATGCGGCGCTCGGCACGGTCAGCAGCTTGGTCGGCACGTCGCTGAACGGATCGACGATGACACCACCGCCGACGCTGGCCAGCGCGCCGGCAGCCGGCAGGGCGAGCTGCCAGCCGGCGGGCGGACGCTGGTCGGAATGCGGGAACAGGTCAATCGCGCCGCTGTCGCCAGGTCGAGCAATGGATCCATCCGCCCGGCGAAACGGAGCGCGGCCGTCAGGTGCGTCGTCGCGGGCGAGCGCGATCGCGCGGGCCGCAAGCGCGGCAGCCACAATCACCGCTTCCACCAAGGCAACGGGCCCGGGGGTAAGTAGCCAGACGTGCCGCCCGCGTCCACCGCGCGACCGCGCCACGAACATGCCCGTCAGCAGTCCGCAATCGTCCGCCGCGGCCGCGAAGTAACGTGCCGCTTGCGGTGGATCCACGAGACCCCGTGCACCGTGGCCATCGGCCGCGTCGAGGTCGAACGCCAGCCACCGCACAAGGCCATCGGCGCCCGGACAGCGGGCGAAGAGCTGGACAGCCGCAACGTCGACGGGCTTGTAGAGCTTGTCCTTGCTGTAGAGCACGCGGCCAGGTGCGCCGCTGACGTGGGCGGCAACCAGGGCGGCACGCTGCGCATCGTCGTCGGGCAACCGGATCGGTCCGGGCGCAGGCCGCGACCAGTGCGCCATCCAGGCGCTGGCGTGTGAGCTGCCCTCAAGAATGGCCAGCAGCGCGGCCGTGAGCGGGTCAGATTGCACCGGGGTTCTAGCTCCCTGCGCTGGCGAGCCGCTTCTCGGCCCGCTGGATGGCTCGCTGGCGCTGCAGAGCGGTCCGGCCGCGGACCGTACGACGATCCGGGCGCGGCGGCCTGGACGGCTGTGCGGAATCACGACTGAAATGAGCGGCGTCGGCGTTGGCCAGGGCCTTAAAGAAGCGATCCGGCGCGTCTCGCGGAACCAGTACTTTGCCGCCTACCCGCACGTGGTCGAGATGCACGCGCTGGCCGGTACGGGCCTTTACGCCTTTTCGGCACCAGCGCCAGATACAATTTGTGGTGGGCTTTCCCGGCGCGGATCGCGCTACTTCCGAGAGAGTGAGGTACTCCATTTTTCGGCTCCTTCTGGCTGCTCGATTGCAGCTTTGGGGAGCCTTGTACCTGATGCTCAGTAAGGAACCTCGCTTACTTAAGCGATCACGATCAGATCTGCGTCTTTTCGGCTGAGACCGATGTGAATCGGTGCACCAGCGTCGTGCAGTCTCGCCGTCAGGACGGACAGCGCCTGTTTGATGTTATTGCGCTTGGCCTTCGAGTAGCGCTGCCCCCAGACGGCCCGGTAGAAGTCGGCCAGGTCAACCTGCTGTTTGCCATCGACGAACTCAAGGATGCGCCGTTCCAGGTCTGAAACCTTGAGCGTGACGCCGTTGACGGTGTACAGGAATTCGCGCGCATACTTGGCGTACGGTTCGAAGGGCCGGACCGACAGACGTTCGTGGCACTGGCCGAGATGGAACGCCAGCCGCATGGCCTCGGCCACATCGCCGGCGTCGCGGGCCGCGCTGGCCTGTGCGCACAACTCGATGATGCGGCGGGCGTCGCCAAGCGCTTCGTCAGGGGCGCGGCCGGTCATGTTATCGAGGTACGCCTGGGCGTCGCCGCTGAAGTGCTCGAGCCAATTGCGGGAGCGTTCGTGAGACTCGGCGTACTCGCGAAGTACTTCCTTCTGGGATCGCCAATCCGGTCCCGATCGGACGTCGACTTGTTTGTAGATACCGGTGTCTTTTTCCGTTCGCTCGGCGGGAGCGCCGTCGGCGTGCGTGGGGTCGGCGAGTGCCTGCTTTATGGCGCGATTGATTCTGTCTACGACGCTGGCGGCGTCCTCGTTACCGGGGATATCGATCGTGAGTGTAGCGGTGCGATGGGTCGGCTCGGACATGGTTCACCTGTTTTCGGTCGGGGACCGGGCAACCGCCGCCGCGTCCAGGTGATGAAACGCGGCGACGGTTGACCGTTCGTCCGGTCGCGAACCGGACGCCCGAATGCGCACATCTTGTTACCCGACGCGCTGCATGACCTCAATAGCCTTGGTCACGTTCGCTTCGGCGTACAGCTCCGTGATGGCGCTGCCCAGCCGATGCCCGAGAATCGTCTGGGCCAGGTCGATGCCGAAGTCGCGGCGCAGGCGCGTGGCCGCGTTGTGCCGCAACTGGTGCGGATGCCAGCTCGGCACGTTAGCCCGTACGCAGGCCCGCTGAATTGCACGGCGATACGTGCCCACGTCGTACGCCTCGCCAGGCTTGCATTCGGGACGGGCCTTCACGTTCGTGCCGGGCGAGTTGCCGTGATGAAGCGGCGTCTTGCGCTGACGATGAAGCTGGTCGCGATGCTCGGCGTCGGCTTCGGCCGGCGAGAAGAGCGGCTTGTCGGTGCCGCGGCCGGCCAGGAACGCCGTGACAATCTGCTGGGCCTGCGGACCGAGGTAGATCGTCCGGCCGTGGCCGTGATGCTCGGTCTTGTGCGTGGCGGGGGTGTAGGTCCAGACGGGGCCGCGCGTGTCCATGTCCATCGGTCGCATCGGCAGCAGCTCGCCCGGCCGGGCGGCAGTGAGAAGCTGCAACTGGATCAGTGCCCAGACCTGTCGGCCGACGTGCGCTTGAAGGGCGTCCACGTGCTCCTGCGGAACCGGCCGCACCGGCTCGGACTCTCGTGCCGCTGATCGGCCGCGCTTGAGGCCGGCGACGATGGACAAGGCGCCGTACGTGCTGTGTGCCACCAGCCCTTCGTCGACGCCCCACTTGAACATCATGCGCACGCGGCAGACCTGCTTATTGATATGGTTGCGGCACCAGCCGAGTTCGATCATGCGCGTGCGGACGGTCTTCAGGCAGCGCGGGGTGAAGTCGGCCGCCAGCGTGCGGCCGTACAAGTCTGTCACCGGTTTGATCGCCGCCCGCAGACAGGTGACCTCGTTGGTTGGCTGGCCGGCTTTGACGTAGTAGACGCCGGCGTGCTCCATGAAGCGCTCGGCCAGCTCGACGATCGTGATGTCGGCCGGATCCACGGGCAAGCGCCGCCCGCCGGCCTTCCACTCAGCAATCAGCCGAGCGTACTCAGCGTGACTCTCGGGCGTCTCGTAGCGCCCGAGATAGCGGCGCTGCCCATCGAGCAGCACGAAGGCCAGGTCTCTGCCGTCCGATTTACGTTGACGACGGTACTGCGGGGTGTGGTCGTGTTGCACGGTGCAGCTCCTCCGAAGGCGGTATACCTTTGGTATACCCAAGCCTCGCGGTGCAGCCGCGCCGTCACGTGACGGGTAATCGCAGGAAACCCTGCAATTTCAGCTATTTTACGTACGGGTGAGCGACGGGGCTTGAACCCGCGACCCCGAGGACCACAACCTCGTGCTCTGCCAACTGAGCTACGCTCACCAGATGCACGCCGGGCGGGCTGTGCAGCCCAGCGGCAGCTAAGCATATGCCGCTGCGAAGTGCGGGTCAAAGCCAAACCCTGAACCCTAAGCCGTGAGGCCTGATCCCTTCGCCTACGCCTCCTGCATCTCCTTGGTCTTTGCGGCCGTCAGGGCGTCGATCTCGTCCTCGTGCTTCTTGGTCAGCTTCTGGATGCGGTCCTTGGCGTCCTTGGCTTCGTCTTCAGTGAACTTGGCGGCCTTCTCGCCCGCGTCGATTTCCTTGTTGAGGTCGCGCCGCACGTTGCGCACGGCAATCTTCTGGGCCTCGGCCATCTTCTTGACCTGGTTGACGAGCTGCTGCCGGCGCTCGCCGGACAGGGCCGGCACGGGCAGGCGGATGACCTTGCCGTCCGACATGGGCGTGATGCCGATGTCCGACGTGCGGATGCCGCGCTCAATGTCCTTGAGCGTGCCGGGGTCAAACGGCTTGACCATCAGCGTGCCCGGATCGGGAGCGCTGATCGAGGCCAGCTCGCGCAGGTCCATCGTGCTGCCGTACGAGGCCACCTCGATCTTGAGGTGCTCGACCAGCCCCGGCGTAGCCCGGCCGGTGCGCACACCTCGCAACTCGTCCTTCAGATACGACACCGCCTTGGCCATCTGGGCGATGCACTGTTTCTCGATGTCCGCAACGCTCATGAAACTAACTCCACATCCCACCGTTCGCCTGCCGCTGGTGCGAGAACCGCTGGTGCGAGAATCGCTGGTGCGCGAATCCCTTCTCGCACCTCGAGCGCCGCTGGTGCGAGAATCCCTTCTCGCACCTCGAGCGCCGCTGGCGCGAGAGTCCCTTCTCGCACCTCGATCGGAGACATATCCCGCACCGATCGCGCCTACCTACTGCCGCAACTCGCGGGAGGGGATTCCCGCGAAAGCAGGAACGAGAACGGATTCTCGTTCCAGCAACGAGAACGGATTCTCGTTCCAGCAACGAGAACGGATTCTCGTTCCAGCAACGAGAACATTCTACCACCGGCGACGGTGCAACCAAGCCGTGTGGCGGATACGATGTGGTGCATGGACGTGAACCACCTGCTGGTCATCGTCAGCCTGCTGCGCGACCGCGTGCCGTCGTTCGACGAGTATCCGTTCAACGTCCCGGCCGTGCGGCACCTCGATACGCTCGATTTTCACCCGAACGTGACGTTCCTGGTCGGCGAGAACGGCTCGGGCAAGTCCACGCTGCTGGAGGCATCGCCGTGACGCTGGGCGTAAATCCGGAGGGCGGATCGCGGCACTTCCGCTTTTCGACCCGCGCGGACGCGCACTCGCACCTGTTCCGGTTCATCCGGGTTCGGCGCGGCGTGCTCGCGCCGAAGGACTACTTCTTCCTGCGGGCTGAGAGCCTGTTCAACCTGGCCACCGAAATTGAGCGGCTCGACCGCGAGGGCGGCGGCCGGCCGATCATCGACTCGTACGGCGGCAAGTCGCTGCACGAGCAGTCGCACGGCGAGTCGTTCTACGCCGTCTTCGCCCACCGCTTCCGCGCCCAGAGCGTCTACCTGCTCGACGAGCCCGAAGCCGCCCTGTCGCCGATGCGGCAGCTCGGTTTCCTGACCCTCATGAACGACCTGGTCCGCGGTCAGTCGCAATTCATCATCGCCACGCACTCGCCCATCATCCTGGCCTATCCCAACGCCTGGATCTACCTGCTCGGCAACGACGGCATCGCCCGCACGCCATACGAAGAGACCGAACACTACCGCACGACCAAACAGTTCCTCGACAACCCGCAGCGGATGCTGTCGATCCTGCTCGAACCGCCCGAGTGACGGCCGGGCAACGGCGATGCGCGATGTGATGCCCAGAAGCCAAACCTCGACTTACGATCCGTCGGCGGTATCATCTAGACGAGGTGAATCCATGAGCAGGGCCGTTGCCAGATTAGTGATCGGACCGGAACACGACGGGATGCAGATGTCACTGGCGGACTTCGCCCGCGCGGAGGCGCAGCCAGGTTATCTCTACGAGTTGGAGAAAGGAGTCGTAGTCGTGGCCGACCTGCCCGATATGTGGCACGCGCTCATAGTCCACCGCCTTCGGCGCGCCTTCTACCAATACGATGTCGCACATCCGGGTTCCGTCGCCTTCATCGGCGGGGGTGGCGAGTCGTGCTTGCGCATGACCGACATCGAGTCCGAGCGCCATCCGGACGTTTCGGTCTACCTGACGGCGCCACCGGCCGACGATCCGCAGCCCTGGGACTGCTGGACGCCCGATATCGTCATCGAGGTCGTCTCGAAGTCGAGCAAGCAGCGAGACTACAAGATCAAGCCGACGGAATACCTCGAGGCAGGCGTTCGCCTGTGTTGCATCGTCGACCGGTTCACGCGTCGGATCACCGTTCTCACCCGCAAGCTGAACCAATGGCGCCGGCAGGAACTAGGCTCGGGCGACACGTTGCGAACCAGCCTGCTGCCCGGCTTCGCCCTGAAACTCGCCGACGCCTTCGCCGACATCCCCACCCGAGAGCTAAAGGCACCACGCCGCTCACGGCGGCGTTAGCCGTCCGATCAACGCCGCCAGATCATGCCCGCGCCGGTCGTGGCGCCTTTCTGCTTGAGTCAGCCGCACGGGCTCATCGAATACGCCCGACTGTCGCTCGCTGAGGCGCGAAGGGCGCGGCGAGCGCAGCGCGGCCTTCGGGCCGCAACCAAAACGAACGACGGGATCGCACGCCGAGACGCCAAGGCGCAAAGCAAGACGCGGCGGCAAGCCCACCCCTTGGCGGCTTTGCGACTTTGCGTGAGGCTCTTGAACGGCTTTCTTGCCACAAAAACAAGTTACGAGACGTTTGCAGTGCAGAGCGCGAGGCGGGCGTGGCGTAACTCATCCTTCGCTTCTTTCTCCGCGTGCTCGGCGACTCTGCGAGAGATCGTCGTCACGGACAGGCCGCGACCGTCGCGCCGTTGAACGCTTGCGTCGTGTTCGTTCCGTACAGCAGTTGAATCAGCCGCAACAGGTCTTGGGTGTTTCACCCCTCACCGCAGTTGCTGTGAGTTAGCGCGCCCGGCGAGTTGAAGGCGTCGCGCGCAATCCACGCGCCGCGCCTACAGGAGCTTGTGGAAACCCGCCTGCGTGAAGTGGTGATCAGACGTGAAGACATCGACGATGGCGCGCTGATCCATCACCCAGAAGCTGGTGCAATCCGTCAGACCCCAGTCCTTGTCGGGTCGCGCGGCGTAAAGTTGCCAACCACCGTCGAAGACACCCGAGCTGGCAGGCACGATCTCCAGCACCGCCATTCTGCGAAGGCCCGCAACAAAGGCGACAGTCTTGGAACGCAAAGATCGAGCCGACAGCGCATCGGCGACCTCAAGCAGAACGAACTCGGTCGTGACGAGCTGCGTCTGCTGGCGTCGCATTGTTCATGACCTCGCGGGCACGAGCGTGGTAGGTATCGCTCGTGTTGAGCAGCGCGATCCACGCGGCCGTGTCGACGAAGACCGTAGGCACGGCGTCAATCCCGTTTTGGCGTCCCGTGGATGTAGTGGTCGTGCTCGTGGGCCAGATCGGGTATTCCCGTTTCGACTTGGCAAGCGTCGATCAAGTTGTCAAGGGCGGCCCATGCGTCGTTGGCTTCGGGCCAGGGCTATCGCATCTAATTTCGGCCGCCGCTGATGACCTTGAGCAGGCAGGCGTCATCGAGGGCCGCCTTGAGCCGTTTTCCCTTCACGCCGACCTTGCAGGTTTTTTCGGTCCGCAACA
>Ga0187892_10012072_pt1 | contig 10393 bp, 9 predicted proteins | sample MA1701073metaG_FD_139345 | JGI IMG/M metagenome (GOLD analysis project Ga0187892, IMG submission 139345) | Bio-ooze microbial communities from a basaltic lava cave in the Kipuka Kanohina Cave System on the Island of Hawaii, USA - MA170107-3 metaG ...
ACCTTCCAGGCGGCCGCCGTGGCGCGGAAACGGTGAAAGTGGTTGGCGGTAACAGTCCACGAGCTACCCCGCCGTACGAGTGCGAGGAGTCCGCTGACGCGGCCAAGCAGGCCGCCCCGAGGCACGTCGACAAGATTGAAGGCGGTACCGAGCCGCTCGCCTAGCTGGTCGGCGTCGCGTGGAAACCATACCTCCTGCAAGAGCGCGACGTCCGGTTGCCGCCTGGCGATTTCGTCGGCGATGCGGCGCAAGCGCAGTGACCGGTCGCGGGTGAACGGCGGGCCATGCACGTTCCACGACAGCAGTTGGAGACGCACGTTCATGACAGACGGAGAGCGCAAAGCACGGGCCGTAGCGCGCAGCGCGAAGCCTGCGGACCGGACCGCATCAGTCGGGTGCCCATTCCGGAGCGTGATATGCGCACGGATTCAATCCGGATTGCGTGCCGTCACGATGCGCGCACCGGCGGCCATCCGGAGGCCTTGAGCCGTTTGATACGGAGCGACGGCGTCGCGCACCGCGGCGGCGACGCGGGTGCGTACTGCGGGTTCGACGTCTCGGAGCACTGCCGCGGCAGGGCCCATTTGCATCAGGAACTCCACGGCGCGCTCGAGGCTTTGCTGGCCGCCGACGGTCACGTCCGTATTCACGTCCTCGAGCACCACGTCCTCGAACCCCGCCCCTGTGAGAATGGACTGCAAGCGAACGCCGTCCCCCAGCGCGAAAGGGCCCGGTGCGTCGGGCGCTGGCGGTGGCGGCAGCTGCACGTGGGCGGCGGCAGCCATCAGCGGAATCAGCAGCCAGGGATTCTCCGGCAGCGTACGCCAACAAATGAATGCCAATCGTCCGCCTGGACGGAGCCCGCGCCGCAGGTTGGCGAACGCCGCCACCGGGTCAGCGAAGAACATGACGCCGAAACGCGAATACGCCAGGTCGTAGCTGTGTGGCGGGAAGGGGTGTGTTTGCGCATCCGCATGCTCGAAGCGAACCCAGCTCACCCCGGCGGCGGCTGCTGCCTCGCGAGCGCGCGCGAGCATGACCCCGGAGATGTCGATTCCGACAACGCTCCCGTGCGCTCCGACCCGCCGCCCGAGGTCGATGCTCGTGGCGCCGCAACCGCAGCCAACATCGAGAACACGCTCGCTGATGCGAATGCGGGCTCGGTCCATCGCCAACTGCCCGAGGTCGACAATCTGCGCGTCGATGATGTCATGCAGTGTCACCCATTTGGGACCAGCGGTCTCGTTCCAATACGTGATCTGCTCTGCGTTCGGTCCGCTTGCTTGCAGGTTACCCATACGCACCTCGGTGTGCTGCAATATGAGCACGCCTAGCTGCGGACCGTGTACGATGCAACGGTGCGTGACGAAGAATGGTGGTGCCGCGCGCCGGCGGAGGGTGCACATCTGCCCCCGGCCGTTCTGGACGATGCGGCGGGGCCAGAGCGCGTTGAACTACAGTCGCGCTTCCACTATGAGGCCTCCCATGCGGAAGCTCATAGCATCGACCAATTTGATGTTGATCGTCTTCAGCACGGCGGCGGCGGCAGACGATCTGACGCTGCGGCAGCGAACCAATGCGGGATTTGAGTCGACGGAATATTGGAGCGGCGCCAAGCGCGCGCGTGATCTGGGGGACACCCGGATCATCGTCGACCTCGAAACCGACACCATCACGACCATCGACAAGGACGCCAAGAGCTACAGCGTCAAGAAAATTCCAGGCGGCGCGCTGCTAGCACCTCTGACTGCGACCGGCAACGGCAAACCCGCTACGCCAAAGCCGGCGACGGTAGCTGTCAAGCCGACTGGAAAGACCGAAACCATTGCGGGCGTTGAGGCGAAGGAATACGCGTTCGAGAGTGAGTCGACGAAGGGCTCGATCTGGGTCGCGGATGTGCAAGGCATCGATACCGTGGGCCAGGCACGGGCGATGGCACGGACGAGTGAGGGGGCCACGAGCATCGAAGTCCTGGCGCGGGCGCTCGAGCAAACGCCGGGCATTGCATTGCGGATCAGCTTGAGTCGTCCGACGGGCGAGCTCATCAGCGCCACGGATGTGACCGAGGTTCAGCGGACGATTCCTGCAGACGCGTTCACCATACCGCCCGACTACAAGAAGGTGGACGAACCACAGCCTCCCCCAGTCTCGTAGCTGCCCGCGGTGGCGCCGCCGTTGTCGGTGTCCCGGATTTGCTCAGGACCTAACGGTCCCCGGCAATGTGTCGGTGCTCGAACGGAAGGCCTGCTCGGATCGCTCTTCGGGTCCGCCAACATGCGGCGCGACATGCTCAAGCTCATTGACCTCTACATGCGGCAAGCGACTGAAGATTGACGAGTTGATCTCGCGTCGCATCACCTCGATCAGGTGAACGAGGCTTGCAGCGCGATGGAGCGCGGCGAGGTCGCCCGTAGTGACATCATTTACAACTAGCGCGCTGGATCCCGATCGCCGCGACGGTGGCCAGTGTGTGATTCGAATCGAGGTGCGCGGACGTCGAAATGTGTCTTGGAAAGGCATGCTGCGTCGGATATTGTCGTGGCTGGTTCTCCCTGTCTCCGGGGGAACGAGGCGAGCCCGGTACGAAAGGACGGCATGAGGAACTCGCAGCGGCCCTCGACCAATCGCCGGTAATCCTATCGCGTTACGAGTGCCGTTGTCTGTGTGGCGAGTCATGAACCACGAAGCGCCCCCCGATCCGACTCGCTCGCTGAGCGACAACGATGCCGCCGACGTGGCCGGGGCGGTATTGCAGGTTGCTCAAGCGACGCACGACAGCTTGATCGAGGCAGACCTGTTGTCGCGGGCCGCCACCAGTTTGCGTCAAGCCCTGGGTTGCGAGTGGGTCTTGATCGCCCTCTGGGATGCCAGCGCCAAAGCCTTCCGGGGTGCGGCGGGTGACGGGTGGGACGTAGCCGTTGAGGCGCAGCTGCCGCTGATCGAGATCCGCCCGGACACCATTGCGGCACTCCATCCCCTTCTCGAAGGGCAGCGCGTCGAGGTCGAAGACCCGCCAGACGACATCAAGCTCTTCTGCCGCCAATGGGGGCTGCGCTCGTTCCTCGCCGTGCCGATGTGCGACACATACGACGTCATCCTCGGCGCCATCTTGGTGGGCTACCGGCGTCGTCGCGGGCCATTCGCCCCACGTGAGCGCGGCGTGACGGACGGCGTCGCGCGTCACCTGGCGATCTCGATCGAGAATGTCCGCGCATTGGAGGCGGTACGCCGCACCAGTCGCCTGAAGACCGACATCCTGGCGACGATCTCGCATGAGTTACGTACGCCCTTGAACGCCATCCTCGGCTATACGGACCTCATGCGTGACGGTGCGATGGGTCCGATCAATGCCGAGCAGACGCAAGCGCTCGATCGCATTTTGTTCAATGGTCGGACGGTGATGGAGATGATCAGCATGGCGCTGGATCTCAACCGGCTCGAAGCCGGTCGTCTGGCTGTGCACGCCTCCGAGTTCCGTCTGCAAGAAATCATCGCAGAGCTGTCGAATGAGTTTGCGGCGCGGCCGCTGAACACCGCGGTACACTTGGTCTGGCCCGACTACCGGGACATGCCCACCCTCTGGGCCGACCGCGCCATGCTGAAGGTCTCGGTCCGTAATCTCGTGAACAATGCCCTCAAGTTCACACCGAAAGGCAGTGTGGCGGTCGCGGTCGACTGCAATAAGGCGCGCGGTCGCGTGCGCATCTCCGTGAGCGATACCGGTGTGGGTATTCCGCGCGAACAGCATGCCTCCATCTTCGACATGTTCAGCCAAGGCGGCGCCCCGCCGCGCTCGGCGCGCGGCGGTGTCGGACTTGGGTTGTATCTGGTGCGCAGCTACACCGAGCTCATGGGTGGAACCGTGACAGTGGAGAGCACCCCGGGCAAGGGTTCGACCTTTACCGTCGAGATTCCCTGGCGTACGCGCGCCAACATCGCTGCAATCGCGCCTTAGTCTCACCCTCCGCCATCGCGTGCTTGCTCTTGCGTGGCTCGCGGCCTCGTGCTGAGAAGCCTTACCGAGCGCATGATGCACGAGGATCAACAGCCAATCTTGATCGGGGCAGGACAATTCACGCAACGCGACGTGGATCCGACCGCTGCGCTCGACCCGATGGCGATGATGGTCGAATGTGCGCGGCGCGCTGCCGTCGATGCCGGTCTCACTGCCACGCAACTCAGCCGTGTGGATACGGTCGCGGTCGTGAACATCTTCGGGTGGCACTATGGCAACGCGCCCGCGCTGCTGGCGGAGGAATTGGACGCCCAGCCGTCACGGCAGCTCTACACCACCGTGGGTGGAAACACCCCGCAATGGCTGGTCAACGAAACCGCCGCTGCGATCGCCTCCGGCCGCACCCGGTTTGCACTGCTGGCGGGCGCCGAAGCCATCAACACCTTGATGCGGGCGCGACGCGCCGGTGTGACGGTGTCGTGGCGAGCCGGGGGAGCCGGAGAACCCACCGTCATCGGTGAGTCGCGCCCAGGGACGACAGACGCCGAAGTCGACCACGGCCTGCAGCTACCGACGGCGATCTACCCGCTCTTTGAGAACGCTCTGCGAGCCCAGTACGGAGTGGGGTTGCGGACGCATCAGGATCGGCTGGGCGCATTGTGTGCCGCGCTCTCGGCGGTGGCCGCGGACAATCCCTACGCGTGGTTTCGACAGCGGCGAACGGCCGAAGAGATTGCGACCGTTACTCCCGACAATCGCCTGATCGGCTTTCCGTACCCGAAGTACATGAACGCCATCATCGACGTCGACCAAGCCGCGGCTGTGCTCATGACCTCGGTCGCGGGAGCGCGCGCGCTCGGCGTGCCGCCATCCCGCTGGGTGTACCTAAGCGGCTGTGCGGACGCGCACGATCACTGGTTCGTCTCCGATCGCGCCGACTACAACAGCTCTCCGGCGCTGCGCGGAGTAGGGCGCACCGCTCTCGAGATGGCAGGCATCGGCGTCGATGACGTCAACTACCTCGATCTGTACAGCTGCTTTCCTTCGGCGCTACAGATTGCCCGGGACATGCTGGGCATCACCCCCGATGATCCACGGCCGCTTACCGTGACGGGTGGACTCCCGTATCACGGCGGGCCGGGAAACAACTACAGCATGCATGCCATCGCGACGATGCTCGACAAGGTTCGGGCGCGCGCCGGGAGCACGGGCCTGGTGACGGCACTGGGATGGTACATCACCAAGCATGCCGCAGGGGTGTATCGTACGGCCCTGGCCGACGGGGCGGGCGCGGTGTGGACGCGCCCGGACCCGACCCGCCTTCAGGCGGAGGTCGACGCGCAGCCGCATCCGGAACTGGCGGTCGCACCGCAGGGCCGGGCGACGATCGAGACCTATACCGTGCTGCATGATCGCGGCGGCGCGCCAATACGCGGAATTGTCATTGGGCGCCTGGAAGACGGCCGGCGTTTCCTGGCCAATACGCCGGACGACCGCATTGTCCTCGAAACGCTCATGCAGCAGGAAAGCGTCGGACGAAGTGGTACAGCGTCGTCGAATGATGGTACGAACGTGTTCGAGCCGGATGGGGGATGAGGGCTTCAGGTCACGGGCAGTCTTCCCTCAAGCCGCACTTTCGGGCAGCCCGAGAAGCTCGGCGTGCTGGTCCGCGAGTCCCGTCGCTAGTGAGCTGGAAGCTCCTTCCATACAGAGCAGCGCCAACACCGTAATTCACAAGAGTTATCGCTGATCGTGGGATCCGAGCCCCGCTGCGTCTTGGGTGTACCGAGGGCGGGAAACGGGGGCCCGCTGCGTCTTGGGTGTGCCGAGGCGGGAAACGGCGCCTAGGTGTCTACTCGATCAGACGGTTCCGAAGTTAGCGTGTCTACTTGACTGCACACTCTTGCGGCCCTTGGGGGTTGAGCGGGACTCGTCTTGGACCACCTGGCATACGGCGCACCATTTGCGGTGTCGAATGTCACATCACGTGGGGTTTTAGGGTTGACGAAATCGCACAGACAGTGATAGCGGACGCGAGAAATGGGGGCCACAATGAGCTCGACTGGGGGTACGCAGTCAGCAGCACTGAGCAGGTCGCAATCGACGAACGCCGGATCAACAGTGCGACTGAAGGTCAGTCTGTTTCGCAAGCTATCGGTCCGGTGGAACGAGCAGGAGCTCGCGACCCTGACCGGTTCAAAGGTGCAGGAGCTGTTTTCTTTTCTACTCTTGCACCGTGATCGGCCGCATGCCCGAGAGTCGCTTGCCAGCCTGTTGTGGGGCGACGCTTCCACGGCGCAATCGAAGAAGTACTTGCGACAAGCGTTGTGGCAGTTGCAGGTGGCGTTGAAGTGCCACGTTGAGCCGAGCGAAGCGCGGACGCTGCTGATCGATTCCGACTGGGTGCAGCTCAACAGCGCTTCAGGCCTGTGGCTGGATGTCGCGGTTTTCGAACGTGCTTGGGCGGATGCGAAGGGTCTCGCCGATGAGAGCCTGCCGGAGGCGACGGCGGCGAGCCTGCAGGACGCGGTCGATCTCTATCAGGGCGAACTGTTGGAGGGATGGTACCAGGAATGGTGCCTGTACGAACGCGAGCGGCTGCAGCGCATGTACCTTGCCATGCTCGACAAGCTGATGGGGCACTACGAAGCGCACGGCTTGTTCGACGCGGGATTGCACAACGCCATTCTGAGCTTGCGCCATGACCGTGCCCGCGAGTGTACCTACCAGCGCCTCATGCGTCTGCACTATCTTGCCGGCGACCGTGCCGCGGCCCTACGGCAGTACGACCGCTGCGTTGTGGCGCTCGACGAGGAGCTGGCGGTCAAGCCGTCGCAGGCGACGGTCGATTTGTACCAGCAGATCATCGCCGGCGGGCTGCCCGCACCGCACGCACCGCTCCGGGCCGGTATGGCGGCAGCTCCCACCCTGTCGGAGATGCTCGGGCGCCTCAGGCGTCTCGAGGGCGTACTCGCCGGCATCCAGGAAGAAGTGCGCGGCGACATCCAGGTCGTCGAGCGTGCCTTGAAGTGCGAGGGCGGAGGGCCGGGCCGCGAGCCTTTGGCGAAAGTGCGGTCCTTGGCACGCGCTGCCACCCCGAGCCGTCTCTCCAAATAGGTCTGTGCGCGCGAACCGATTGACGCGCGGCGCCGTCCGCCTCGAGTTGACACGGCAGTCACGACACGTGCTCCGTTGCCGGGGCTAACGGAGCAACTCCTCCAATAGCTTGCCGGCCGCAGCGGCGTCGCGACTTGATCAAAACTGAATCCCTATTGCGTTGCTCGACCAGTTCGTCCGAGTCTTTCTGCCATGTTTTCAGAGGGCCGGCCCGCACTCGACCCTGACTGCAGGTGGGTGAGCCGCATATGAGCCCGGGATAGGCACGACTGCGCCTTCGCCGCGACTCGCGGCTGTCTCCTGAGAGTCTCAATGCCAGGTCAAGTGCGCTGCCGAGTGTCCGCCAGCTGCCAGGGCGAATCAGTAGTTGAGTGTGGAGGAGCACGGCGGATGAGGTTTTGGAGCCTCCAAGCGTTGCGGCGGCGGCACATCAGCGCGCGCTGCTAGCGAGGCGCGGAAAGAGCGTCGCGCATTCGGCTGCCGCGTCAAACACGACGGCATCGACGGGCGCGTACTCTAGCAGGCCGGGTCGACTTCGCCCCGGTGCTGGGTCAATTCCGTCCCACTCTTCTGCACTGGCCAAGCGGGTTTGTCGGCGGGGATTTTCGTGCCGGTGCTGCAACGGAGAGTGCGCTCGCTGCGACCCGCATGGCCCCTGCCGAGCTCTACGGCTGCACCCGCTGCGCAACCCGCTCTGCAGGACCGACCTGGCATCGGCTTTGCTCAAGGCGCTAGCGACCGGTGGAGCTGAACCTCGTGCCACGGAGCGGACATGCGCCTGAGAGAACGAAAGACATCCTCCAGTATTTTCTGCGCCACCCGCAGGCCGCTGACAGCCTTGAGGGCATGGCGCGATGGCGGGTGTTGGACGAGACGATTCACCGCAGCGTTGAGGAGATCAACGCCGCCCTGACCTGGTTAGTGGCGGAAGGGTTCTTAGTGCAACGGGCGCCAGCCGGATCGGAGCCGATCTTCTACTTGAACTGCGAGAAAGCAGATGAAGCAGTGCGCTTTCTGACCGAGGCGCCCCGTCGAAAAAAGTCGAGAAGGGGACGAAGGTGACCGATGAGCGACTATGGAGTCGTTGCGGACGTCAGCGAAACCCTTCTGAAGCTCTTGCGAGAGCGGTTGAGTGATCTGGTGGCCGCCGACCACATCACGCCAGCGTCGCCCGCGGAGATTGATCTGGACACATCACCCTGGCTGGCCGTCTTTCTCTATCGGATCGTCGAGCATCTGCAGTTGAACAACGAGCACATGGAGCGCATCGGCGAGAACCAAGCGCGCCGTCCCCCATTTGTCGTCGACCTGCTCTATTTGGTGGTGCCCTACGCGCAGAGCCGCGAAGACGAGCAGCGGATCCTCGGTCGGGTCATCCAGGTCTTCTCCGCCCAAGCGATTCTGCGCGGCTCGTGGTTGCAGGGAAAATTGGCGGGGACCGACGACGAGTTTCGGGTCGTGTTTCACCCCCTCCCCCATGAAGAGTTGTTGCGGCTGTGGAGCGCGTTTGACAACAAGCCGTACAAGCTCTCGATTTGTTACCTCGTCACCCCGGTCAAGATCGACTCCGCCGCACCGCCGATCAGCGTACAGCCGGTGGTGGAGCGCACTGTGCGAGTCTACGAGCAATGAAATTGCTGGCGCAGTCGACGGCCACGCTCTCCCTGGCTATCAAATTGAGGGATGAGTTTGCACCCGACGCGCCACCGCTCGGCACGGTCTCGGCTTCGTTGAACGATTCCACGATCAAAGCGTTCGTCAAGCGTGCAACCGGGGAGCACCTCTTCATCGGTCTGCCAGCTGGAAAATACACGGTACGGTTCCACTCCACCTATTATCTCGAAGAGGCTTGCGAGGTGATTCTGCCGTTGCCGAATGCGCGGAGCCCGGTGCTTGCCGTAATGCTGAAACCCCATCGGCTTTACCCATTTCCGAGTGGGACCACGCTCATTCTCGGCACTGTCGAGGACCCGGATGGTCACCCCGTCCCGGGCATGCACGTGCGACTCACTGAGCGCGCCGTCGGTACCCGCACCGGTAGCGACGGCAAGTTTGTTCTCTACTTGAAGGCATTGACTGAGGATGAGGTGACGACCGTGGTCGGCCGCCGACTCGTCAAAGGAAATGGTGGTGGGCACGCGCTACCGATCAGCTTGAACCTGCCAAATTACGAGCCGAAGACGGTGACTGTAAAAGATGTCGAGGAAGCGAAGACCACGTTGGTAAGCACGCCGATCGTGGTGCAGCCAATGTAATCGGCCACACGTAGGGAGCGCGCACATGATTCGAATCACAAACAGATTAAATCAACCCCTGGTGATCAACCGCGGAAACGGCCGAGTGGTGCATCTGCTGGTCGGAGCGGCAACCATCGTTTCAGAGGCGGAGTTCGAGAGCCGCGAGATTCAAAGCCTCGTCCGCCAGAATGCGCTTGCCGCAACCGAAGTGCAGGGGGGGGCAGCGGTCGAGAAGAAGCCCGTGGAGAAACCGACTCAACCACCCATTCGGAGAAAGGACAGCTGACCATGCCACAATACCTCGCGCCGGGAGTTTACATCGAGGAAATCCCTGGGGCCCGACCGATCGAGGGCGTTGGGACCGCCACGGGCGCGTTCGTCGGAATCGCGCAACGCGGGCCGATCGGTGAGCCGATCTTGATTACGAACTGGACCCAGTTCACGGAGACGTTCGGGGGATACATCGCCAACGGCTATCTAGGCTACGCCGTCAATCAATTCTTTACCGAGGGCGGGACTCGTTGCTACGTGGTCCGCACCTGCCATTACACCGACGTGACCGATGCGGCCAGTATCGCGGCGAAGACAGCGACTCTGACCCTGAAGGATCGGGCCGTCGCGCCGGTTCCGACTTTGAAAATCGAAGCCCTCAGCCCCGGAAGCTGGGGTGACAACATCGCCGTCGTGATCGACCGCGCGGCAGCAGCCAAAGACCCAGACGACAAAAAGTTCAAGCTCGCGGTCCTGTATCGGGGGGTTGAGGTTGAGAGCTACGACGAACTGGTCGTTGCGATGGCGCCGGGGCGAATTAACAACCGCTCCAAATACGTCCACTTGACCAATCTGAGCTCTCCCACTGCGGGTCCCGGCAATCGCCCGGCGCTTTCGGCCCTGGTGATGAACGATCTGCTCGTTACAGCCCTGTCCGCTGGCGTGACCGTCGAGGTGGCCGCGGGGAGTACGGCCGGAACCTTCAAGCTCATCGTTCGACAGGCGGGAAGCCAAGTCGAGCCCGCATTCGACAATCTCGCCATGAGTGATGCCGAGCGCCGCGTCAATGGCATCTCCAAGTACGTTGTGGTCA
>Ga0187892_10012073_pt1 | contig 10393 bp, 9 predicted proteins | sample MA1701073metaG_FD_139345 | JGI IMG/M metagenome (GOLD analysis project Ga0187892, IMG submission 139345) | Bio-ooze microbial communities from a basaltic lava cave in the Kipuka Kanohina Cave System on the Island of Hawaii, USA - MA170107-3 metaG ...
AATTGGCCGCAAGGTTGGCTCAACGATGCGGTCAAGGGTTTCCTCAGTCCTCGCCAGCGCGATCCCGAGGCTTTGCGCCTCTTTCGCAGCTATCCCTCCGAGCCGAGCTGCGGTCTGCGCGTCTTTGTCGCGCGGCCCGAATATCTCCTTGCCATGAAGTGCATCGCCATGCGCATCGATCCGGCGGAGACTTCGGAGGACGTCGGCGACATCAGGCTGCTGATTCAAGCGCTCGGATTGACTGCGGTGGATCAGGTCCTGGCGATCGTCGCCGAGTATTACCCGAACAATCGCATTCGGCCCAAGACGCAGTTCGGGGTGGAGGAGATCATGGACCAGCTCGCGCGCGAGGCCCGAGATGCCAAGTTCGTTTAGCCGGCCGGCGAGCCTGCGTGAGGTCGCGGAGGTCGCGATCGACGCGATGGGTGATCGCGCCGCCTTCGGCCGGGCTGTTGCGGAGTTTCTCGACGAGTTCTACATGCATCCGGCGAAGCGTCAGGTCATGATTGCCGACGAGCCGGTGGGCGTGGCGAAGTTCGAGGATGCGTATCTCGGCGCCGTTGCCGAGCACCTGGCCCGCCGCTGGAACCTCGGAATCCCTGTCTGGGCCGATCAGCCGCATCGTTTCCTCGATCGCGCCTACTTCGCCGGCGGTCTGGAGAGCCTCAAGGCGATCCTGCTGGCCGAGAGCCCGCTCGCGTTTCGCAAGCGCCAGATCTTCGTCGAGGCCGAACCGCTGCGCCGGGCGCGCATGCCGCGGGACGAGGCGGCGGCGTGACCGTCCGCGTCCGCTTCGCGCCGAGCCCGACGGGACGGCTGCATGTCGGCAACATCTACATCGCGCTCGCCAACTGGCTGTTCGCGCGCCGGCAGGGCGGCACCTTCGTCCTCCGCCTCGACGACACCGACCGCGAGCGCTCGACGGCGGCCTTCGCCGCCGGCATCGAGGAAGATCTGACATGGCTCGGGCTTGAATGGCAGGAAAAGGTCCGCCAGTCCGATCGCTTCGCCTCCTACGCTGCCGCCGTCGCGAAACTGAAGGCCGCCGGCCGCCTCTATCCCTGCTACGAGACGCCGGAGGAGCTCGAGCTCAAGCGCAAGAGCCAGCTGCAGCGCCACCTGCCGCCGGTCTACGACCGCGCTGCCCTCAAGCTTACCGACTCCGATCGCGCGCGCCATGAATCCGCCGGCCAGCGCCCGCATTGGCGCTTCCTGCTGGAGCACGAGGACGTGCGCTGGGACGACCTCGTGCGCGGACCCCAGCATATCGACGAGGCCAGCCAGAGCGATCCCGTCCTGGTGCGGGCCGACGGCAGCTATCTCTACACGCTGCCCTCCGTCGTCGACGACATCGAGCTCGCCATCACCCACGTCATCCGCGGCGCCGACCATGTCACCAACACCGGTACGCAGGCACAGCTGTTCCAGGCCCTCGGCGCGCCGCCGCCGCGGTTCGGCCATCTGCCGCTGCTCGCCGACATCAGCGGCGAGGGCCTCTCCAAGCGCACCGGCAGCCTGTCGATCGCCGATCTGCGCGCCGACGGCATCGAGGTCCTGGCCATCGACAGCTATCTCGGCCATCTCGGCACCACCGACCGCATCGAGCCGAAGCTCAGCCTCGACGATCTCGCGAGCGGCTTCGCCCTCGACCACTACAATGCCGCCACGCCCAAGTTCGATCTCGCGGAGCTGCAGCATCTGAGTGCGCGGCTGCTGCACATCACGCCCTTCGCCGCGATCCGGGAGAGGCTGGCCGCATCGAACCTCGTGATCGACGAACCTCTCTGGACCGTCGCCCGCGCCAATATCGGCCGGCTCGATGACCTGCGCGAGTGGATTGCGGTGTGCCGCGGCGCGATCGCCCCGGTCATCGACGACGAGCCCTTCGCTGCCAAGGCCGCGGCGCTGCTGCCGCCGGAGCCGTGGAACGGTGGCACCTGGAGCGCCTGGACCACGGCGGTGAAGGATGCCACCGGACGCAAGGGCAAGGAGCTGTTCCGGCCGCTTCGCCTCGCCCTCACCGGCCGCGACCACGGCCCGGAAATGAAGGACCTGCTGCCGCTGATCGGCCGCGCCAAGGCCGCGGCCCGCCTGCGCGGCGAGGCGGGGTAGCGCACAACACGGCGCTGTGTTAGGCTTCCGCCATGCTCACGCCGTTCGCCAGCACCGCGACCCTCCTGCACTGTCATTGCCGGGCTTGACCCGGCAATCCAGGCCTGCCCCCAGTTCTGGATCTCCGATCAAGCCCGGATCAATCGGTTCGCGCGCTGTCTGCGCCCCCGATTTTGCCGCTTGCAGCGCTCTCGCCGAATGGGAAGTAATAGGCCGTGCCGATCAACCTCTACAACACCCTGACCCGCAAGAAGGAACCGTTCGCGCCGATCGATGCGGGCAATGTGCGCATGTATGTCTGCGGTCCCACGGTCTATGACTACGCGCATATCGGCAACGCCCGGCCGGTCGTCGTCTTCGACACGCTGTTCCGCCTGTTGTGCCATATTTACGGCGCAGAGCACGTGACCTACGTGCGCAACGTCACGGACGTCGACGACAAGATCATCAAGGCGGCGACGGAGAACAACGAACCGATCGCCGCCCTCACCGCGCGCACGTTCGAGGCGTACGAGGACGACATGGCCGCGCTCGGTGCGCTAACGCCGACGCACCAGCCGCGCTGCACCGAAACCATCCCGCAGATGGTTGCGCTCATTGATATCCTGATCGCCAAGGGCTTCGCCTACGCGGCCGACGGCCACGTCCTCTTCCACGTTCCGGCGATGGCGACGTACGGCCAGCTGTCGCGGCGCTCGCTCGACGATATGATCGCCGGCGCCCGCGTCGAGGTGGCGCCGTACAAGAAGCACCCGGCCGATTTCGTGCTGTGGAAGCCGAGCACGCTGGAGCAGCCGGGCTGGGACAGCCCCTGGGGCCGCGGCCGTCCCGGCTGGCACATCGAATGCTCGGCCATGGCCAAGGACCTCCTCGGCATCACCTTCGACATCCACGGCGGCGGCCAGGACTTGATCTTCCCGCACCACGAGAACGAGATCGCGCAGAGCCTTTCCGCCCATGACGGCGCGCCGCTCGCCCGCGTCTGGATGCACAACGGGTTCGTCCAGATCGGCGCCGAGAAGATGTCGAAGTCGCTGGGTAACTTCTTCACCGTGCACGAGCTGCTGGAGGAGGGCCATCGCGGCGAGGCGATCCGCCTGGCGCTGCTCTCCGCCCACTACCGCCAGCCGCTCGACATCTCCCGCGATGCCATTAGGGAGGCCAAGGAGCAGCTCGACCGCTTCTACATCGCCCTCGACAAGGTCCGCGACCTGGCGCCCGAGTCGGTGCAGGAGCCGCCGCTCGACGTGCTGGCCGCACTCGAAGACGACCTCAACACGCCGATGGCGCTCTCCCACCTGCACGAAGCGCTGAGCGCGCTGAACCGCGCCACCTCGACAACCGAGCGAGCGCATTGGAAGGCCGCACTTCTCGCCGACGGCCAGCTCCTCGGCCTGCTGCAGGACGACGCCGCCCGTTGGCTCAAAGGTGAGGCTGCGACAAAGGGCGACGGCGCCGATCCGGCCTGGATCGACGACCGCATTGCCGCCCGTGCGGCGGCGCGCAAGGCGAAGGATTTCGCCGAGGCTGATCGCATCCGCAAGGAACTGCTCGATGCCGGCATCATCCTCGAAGACGGTGCAAAGGGCACGACCTGGCGCCGCGTGACATAGGAAGATTCTTGGAACCGCAGATGAACGCAGATGCTCGGTCCCAATGGCCGCCGTCGTCGCTCCTGACCTATCAACAGCTCGCTGTCATTCCCGCGAAAGCGGGAATCCAGAGCAACCGCAGTGCCGCATGCCCTGGATTCCCGCTTTCGCGGGAATGACAGCGAGGGGAACGAAAGGCGAGTCAAGGATCGCAGAGACCGAGACTGGATCATCTGCGTTCATCTGCGTTCATCTGCGGTTCAATTCCTGACCACGCATGACCGACACCGCTCCATCCGTCATCGGTCTCCTCCTTGCCGGTGGGAAGTCGCGCCGGATGGGCGGCGGCGACAAGTGCCTGCGGCTCCTCTGCGGCGAGACCATCCTGTCGCGGATCGTCGCGCGGGTCCGGCCGCAGGTGCGCCATCTCGTCCTCAATGCCAACGGCGATCCGGCGCGCTTCGCCGACTATGGAATGCCGGTCGTTGCCGACAGCGTCGAGGGCTTCGCCGGCCCGCTGGCCGGCGTGCTCGCCGGCCTCGACTGGGCGGCCGCGAATGCGCCCGATTGTCCGTGGGTGGCGAGCGTTCCCACCGACGCACCGTTCCTGCCGGCAGATCTCGTCGCCCGCCTGCAGGCCGCGATGGAGCAGGGCGCCGACATGGCCTGCGCCGCCAGCGGCGGGCAGGCCCATCCCGTCGTCGGCCTCTGGCCGGTCCGCCTGCGCGACGATCTGCGCCATGCACTGACCGCGGAGCAGATCCACAAAGTTGATATCTGGACGGCGCGCTATCGCGTCGCCACAGTCGAATTCCCGATCGTAGACGTCGATCCGTTCTTCAACGCCAATCGTCCCGAGGATCTGGCCGAAGCGGAACGCCGGCTCTCCATGCAACTCGCGCAACAGGAAACCCGCTGACATGTACACCCTCATCGGCGCCCCTGGCTGGGGCTCGGCCATCGCCGAAGCGCTGCTCGAGCTCTCCGGCCTGCCCTATCGGGTCGAGGACATCGACACCAGCAAACCGCCGGCGGAATCGAAACGCCTCACCGCCGCAAACCCGCTCGCCCAGGTCCCCACCCTGCTGCTGCCGGACGGCACGGTGATGACGGAGAGCGCGGCCATTGCGCTGCACATCGCCGACCGAGCGCCCGGCGCCAACCTCGTTCCGCCGCCGGGCGATGCCGCGCGCGACGCGTTCCTGCGCTGGCTCGTCTTCATCGTCGCCAACGTCTATCCGATGTACACGGTCGGCGACGATCCCAGCCGTTTCGTTTCCGGCGAGGCCGCGCAGAAGGAACTGCGCGCCAGCACCGATGCCTATCGCGAGAAATCCTGGCGCATCGTCGAAGCCAACATCGCGCCCGAGCCATGGTTCCTCGGCACGCGCTTCTCGGCGCTCGACGTCTACGTCAAGGTGATGACGCACTGGCGGCCGCGGCGCGATTGGTTCAAGGACAACTGCCCGAAACTCATGTCTGTCGCCCTCGCTGCCGACAAGGACCCGAGGCTGGCCAAGGTCTGGCAGCGCAACTTCCCCTAGATTCGGTCCATCCCATGTAGGGGCGAGCGGCGCTCGCCCACCTTGCCGCAACCGGCACCATTGGAGGCTCGCGACCAGGGCGAGCGCCGCTCGCCCCTACACAGGCAGGGTCACTGCTCGAGTTCGACGCCGGTGTAGCGGGTCGTGGGAAATCCCTCCGCGGCGTCTTGCCAGAACCAGTCCGAGCGCAGCCACACCGGATAGACGATGAACCCCTCCAGCTGCGGTCGCTCCACCCAGCGCAGTTCCTTGATGAACTGGGCCTCGGCTTCATCGTGACGGATGTGACGCAGCGACGCCTCGCCGATGTAGCTGTCAACCGGCACGAAGAATTCGACATGGTGAATGCCCGTCGATGCCTGCCGCCACTCGTTGACGTAGGCGATGCGGCTCACAGTGGCTGTCAGCCCGGTCTCTTCGAAGACCTCGCGCCGCGCCGTGTCGAGCACGCCGGCATCCGCGGGCGTCAGCCCGCCGCCCGGCGGAATCCACCAGTCCCGCTCGGTCCCGGGCGTCCGGTGCCGGACCAGCAGGATGAACTGCGACTCGACGATCAGGCCCGCGGCGCGGACACGATGGATCATGGCGGGCTCCGGTGGTGTTGTCGATCATGCGGCCTCGCCGCAAGCAACGGATAGACGGCGGAACGGTTTAGACCGAGTCTGCGCCATCGCAACATTGCTGATCGAGGAGAGCAAGGATGGCAAGAGCGTCGACCCGCCGCGTTCAGCGATCCGCGGCCGTTGTCTCGGCCATCGCGCCGCGGATCGACGCGTTGGCCTGGGACACCGTGGCCGTAGCGCTCGACGAGCGCGGCTATGCGACGACCGGCCCGCTGCTCGATCCCGATGCCTGCGCCGCGTCGGTCGATCTCTATTCGGACGCGAAGCGCTTCCGCAGCCGCATCATCATGCAGCGCCACGCCTTCGGCCGGGGCGAGTATCAGTACTTCGACTCTCCGCTGCCGGCGCTGGTCGCCGAGCTACGCGAATCTCTCTATCCGCATCTGGCGCCCCTCGCCAACCGCTGGAACGAGAACCTGCAGTCTGCCACGCGGTTCCCGGCCTCGCTCCAGGCCTATCTGAAGCAATGCCACGCTGCCGGACAGACCCGGCCGACGCCGCTGATGCTCAAATATGGCGCCGACGACTTCAATTGCCTCCACCAGGACCTCTACGGCCCGTTCGCCTTCCCCATGCAGGTCACGATTCTGCTGAGCGATCCCGGCCGCGACTTCACCGGCGGCGAGTTCCTGCTGGTCGAGCAGCGCCCGCGGGCACAATCGCGGGCGGAAGTCGTGCCGCTCCGCCAGGGCGAGGCGGTGATCTTCGCCGTCAACCACCGGCCGGTGCGTGGCGCCCGCGGCTTCTATCGCGTCGCCCTGCGCCACGGCGTCAGCCGCATTAGATCGGGCGCGCGCTACACCCTCGGCATCATCTTCCACGACGCCGCCTAGCGTTCCCTTAGACCGGACGCGTGCTCCAAACCGGGATCCAGGTGCTCCGAGAACCGCCGGCCACGTCGCTGAAGCAAGTGAAGTAGAATGTATAACAGACTATGCTATTATAGGTTGTGGCCGGTGAATCTGGGGTCGGGAGCACGGAATGGGTCCGGACTGGCAGCCCCTCGGCAAGCCGAGGCATGGTCACGAAGTGGAATTCGACGCGCTCTATGAGGAGCTGGTTCGGTCAAAGGACGTAGACTCATCCATCTGGGACCGCTTCGCCAAGATCGAAATCAGTCCCTACGAGACGCTGGGTGCGCCGCGCGTCGGCACCGACGCGGAGGCCGGCCGTTGGGCGTTGCTGGAATATCGGAATCGCCCTTGGCGGAAACTGTTCGTCTCTCGGCGAAAATGGATGAAAGTCTTCAACGGCTACTACGTGCTCGATTTGGTGCCACGGAACGACGGCATCCCAGCCTATTCCAACGGCGGACGGGGCAGCTACTGCGAGGTCTTCAGCTTTCGCGGCAAGTTCCTGGAGCTCTGCAACGACCTCCTGAGTGAGGAGCTGCTCGGTGAGGCTTGGACACATCACACCGCTGCAGAACTGATGGACTATGGCGCGCGGCTCCACGATCGTGCGGTTGCGTATGCCGAGATGCATCGTGTCACCGAAGTGCTGGCCAGCCGCGATCCCCCCAGGGAAGAGCTGGAAGAACCGTCGAGCCAGGCGCACATCGTCATATCAGCTGCGCGCTGGTGCCAATTCTGGGGCGGACGCGGCCATGGCATGGTCGCCGATTTCTAGAGAGGGGCGCCGCCGAATCTATCGCTCGTCCTGATGATGCACGTGCTCGTCCCGCCCGCTGCGGTTGCTGTAGAAGACGAGCGCCATCAGGGCGACCGCGAGTAGGACCGAGAATGTGACGCCAAGCACGATGGCCGCAATCCCGTGCCCGCTGAGCCCGCCGGTCGAGAACCCATTGGACCCCCAAAGGACAGCAAGAATCGCGGTGATAGCACCAACGCTCCCGAGCGAGAAGGTGACAAACCACTTCATCGACTGCATTCCCGATCCCACCGATATGGTGAGGCGACTGCGACGATCAACTGCGACTCAATGGCAGAGCACACGCCCGCCGCGGAGCGGCAGATACGTCTCCCGCGATGCTTCGTGCGCCAGCCTGCGTCAATTCAGAGGAGACGTTTGCGCGCCCACTCGGTGCTGGCATCCGTCTGCGGCTTCCACGACGCTCCCGTAGCTCACCGCTGCCGTGACTACTCCGCCGCCCGTTGCTCCGGCACCGTCTCCACCTTCGCCGCGCAGAACTTGAACTCCGGAATCTTCCCGAACGGATCGAGGGCCGGGTTGGTCAGCAGGTTAGCCGCCGCCTCGGCGAAGCAGAAGGGGATGAACACCATGCCCTGCGGCACGTCGCGGTCGCTGCGCAGCTTGATGTCGACGGCACCGCGCCGCGTCGACACCCGGATCATCTGGCCCGGCCGGAAGCCCCGCCGCTCGATGTCGTGCGGCGCCATGTGCGCCACCGCCTCCGGCTCGATCGTGTCGAGCGTGCTGGCCCGCCGGGTCATGGCGCCGGTGTGCCAGTGCTCGAGCAGCCGCCCGGTCGAGAGCACCAGTGGATAGCTGGCATCCGGCAGCTCGTCCGGCGGCACGATGTCGGTCGGCACCAGCTTGCCGCGGCCGCTCTTGGTCGGGAAGCCGTCGCCGAAGATGATCTCGTTGCCCGGTCCATCCGCGCTGTCGACGGGATAGGTCACCGAGCTCTCGCGCATCAGCCGATCCCAGGTGATGTTCTTCATCGATGGCATGATCTTCGCCATCTCCGCGAAGACGTCGCGCGGATGCGCGTAGGTCCAGTTCAGGCCCATGCGCCGGGCGATCTCCTGGATGATCCACCAGTCCTGCCGCGTCTCGCCCGGGAGGGGCAGGGCGGTGCGGCCCATCTGCACCTGCCGGTTGGTATTCGTGAAGGTGCCGTCCTTCTCCGGGAAGGCCGAGGCCGGCAGCACCACGTCGGCATGGAACGCCGTCTCCGTCAGGAACAGGTCCTGCACGACAAGGTGCTCCAGCCGCGCCATGCCCGTGCGCGCATGATGCACGTCGGGATCGGACATGGCCGGATTCTCGCCCTCGATATACATTCCCTTGATCTGGCCGTCGTAGGCCGCATTCATGATCTCGACGACCGTGAGCCCGCGCTGCGGATCGAGCGTCGTGCCCCAGAAATCCTCGAACAGCTTCTGGATCGCGCCGTCCTCGACGCGCTGATAGTCCGGATACACCATCGGGATGAGCCCGGCGTCCGACGCGCCCTGCACGTTGTTCTGCCCGCGCAGCGGATGCAGCCCGGTACCCGGCCGCCCGACCTGCCCCGTGATCAGCGCCAGCGAGATCAGGCAGCGGGCATTGTCCGTGCCGTGCACGTGCTGGGAGATGCCCATGCCCCAGAAGATGATGGACGCCCGCGACTTGGCGTAGAGCCGCGCCACCTCGCGCAGGGTCGCCGCGTCGATGCCGCAGATCGGCGCCATCTTCTCCGGCGTGAAATCCTTGATCTTTGCCGTCAGCTCCGCAAAGCCCTCGGTGAAGCCGTCGACATATTGCTGGTCGTAGAGCTTCTCCGCGATGATCGTATGGAGCATCGCGTTCAGCATGGGCACGTCGGTGCCCGGCTTGAAGCGCAGCACGTGCGAGGCATGGCGCGCCAGCTGCGAGCCCCGCGGATCCATGACGATCAGCTTGGCGCCGCGCTTCGCCGCGTTCTTGATGAAGGTCGCCGCGACCGGATGGTTCACCGTCGGCCGCGCCCCGATGACGATGATGACCTCGGCGTCCTTGGCCGCCATGAACGGTGCCGACACCGCGCCGGAATTGATGCACTCCATCAGTGCCGCCACCGACGAGGCGTGGCAGAGCCGCGTGCAGTGATCGACGTTGTTGGAGCCGAAGCCCGTCCGCACGAGCTTCTGGAACAGGTAGGCTTCCTCGTTCGAGCCCTTGGCCGAGCCGAAGCCGGCCAGCGCCTTCGGCCCGTCGCGGTCGCGGATCGTCTTCAGCCCCGCAGCGGCGAAGTCGAGCGCCTCTTCCCACGTGGCCTCGCGGAAATGCGTCCAGGGATTTGCGGGGTCGACGGTATCGTCGGCGCTCTTGGCCACGCCGGGCTTGCGGATCAGCGGCCTGGTCAGGCGGTGCGGATGCGACACGTAGTCGAAGCCGAACCGCCCCTTCACGCAGAGCCGCTCCTGGTTCGACGGCCCGTTGCGGCCCTCGACGAAGAGCAGCTTGTCATCCCTGATGTTGTAGGTGATCTGGCAGCCGACGCCGCAATAGGGGCACACCGAATCGACCTGGCGGTCCGCATAGCCGACCCGCTTTTGAGTCTTGTCCAGCAGGTTCGCCGGCATCAGCGCGCCCGTCGGGCAGGCCTGCACGCATTCGCCGCAGGCCACGCAGGTGCTCTCGCCCATGGGATCGTCGAAATCGAACACGATCTTGGCGCCGTGGCCGCGATAGGCCATGCCGATGACGTCGTTCACCTGCACCTCGCGGCAGGCGCGCACGCACAGATTGCATTGGATGCAGGCATCGAGATTCACGGCCATCGCCGAGTGCGAGAGGTCGGGCGTCGGCACGCCGTTGGTGCCGGCCCTGCCGCGCGACGGGAAGCGGCTCGTCT
>Ga0187892_10012074_pt1 | contig 10392 bp, 11 predicted proteins | sample MA1701073metaG_FD_139345 | JGI IMG/M metagenome (GOLD analysis project Ga0187892, IMG submission 139345) | Bio-ooze microbial communities from a basaltic lava cave in the Kipuka Kanohina Cave System on the Island of Hawaii, USA - MA170107-3 metaG ...
GATCGACCCGAGCGCACCCTCGTTGGTCTGGGCCGGGACCGGCGATCAGGGCATGGTGAAGAGTGAGAATGGCGGAGTCGGATGGTCGCGTTCCAACACTGAGCTCACGCGCGATGCTTTCGTGAACAGCGTCGTGATCGACCCGACCGCATCACCCGTGATTTACATCGGCACGCAAAAGAGCTTGTACGGCAGCGCCTTCAAGAGCACCGACGGCGGTCGCGTGTGGATGCCACTCTCCATCCCACAACCCGACAGTGGCCGCATCGACGTGCGCGCCTTAGCTCTCGATGAACAGTCGACCGAGATCCTGTACGCCGGAACGTCGGCCGGTTTGTTCAAGAGCACGGACAGCGGCGCGACCTGGAGCAGCGACCGATTGAACGGGCGATCGGTCAACAGCTTGGCGATCGACCCAGAACGGCCGGCTGTCATCTATGCCGGGACTGCCGCCGACGGAGTATTCAAGACCACAGACGCCGGTTCGACGTGGAGTGCCCTCAACAATGGATTGGCGACGATGAGCATCAACGCCGTCGTGGTCAATCCCGCGCGGCCGAGCACACTCTACGTTGCGACGGCCGGCGGCGGTGTATCCGGACTCGAGCAGGTGCCGCTGTGTGACGGCGACTGCAACATCGACGACGCGGTCACGGTTGACGAGTTACTGATCCTGGTGAACGTCGCGCTCGGCAACTCGTCGGCATCCAACTGCGTGCAGGGCGACGTGAACGGCGACCGCGGCATCACGATCGAGGAAATCCTCGTCGCCGTAAACAACGGCCTCGCCGGCTGCCCGGCAGGCTAGCGCCCTCTCAAATCCTTCCACCTTCTACTTCCTTCCTTTCTCTCCAGACAAGCGCCATCGGCGCTTAAGCCATTGGAGTTTTTAAACAAACAGTCCAACCTCCTTCCGTGGAGGGGGCGAAAAAGAATCTTCTTGCCTAAGACATAAAATGGGAATATTACCCATCTTAGTGGGTAGAACTTCCCATGAATACAAGAGGTCCTCCGTAACTGCAGCGACTGGCGTCCCCACTGGGGCGGCGCGTGGGTTGAGGGCTTCGGCAAGAAGCTCAGCGATTGAGACGTAAGGAGAAACAAACCATGAAACGAAGCACCCTATTCGCAATCTTCACTGCCTGCGGCATTGCTACGGCGTTGCCGGCAATCGCCCACCCGGGGAGAACCCCGAAGGATCCGCAGTGCCTGCATGACTGTCTCAGCACCGCCCGATCGTGTGCGGATGCTGCCCGCGAAACGTTCGAGACCTGTCGCGAAACCAATTGCAGTGCCGCTCAAGAAGCCGCACGTCAGGCTTGCGGTGCGGAGTCCCGTTCGGAGGCCTGCAAAGAGGCTCGCCGCGCGCTCGCGCAATGTGTGAAGCCGTGTCGAGAGGCCTACCGCACAACCGTGCACGAGTGCTGGACGGTGGCGCGGGAGTGCATCGGACAATGCCCGCAAGCTGATCCCAAAGATCCGGAGTGCGTCGCCGCGTGCCGCGAGGATGTCGAAGCGTGCAAGGGCGCCGCACGCATGGCTGCCCAGGAATGTCGCCAGCAATGCACGGACGAAATGCAGGCAGTGCGCCGCGCGTGCAACCGATTCAGGCCATCGCCGCGATGCCGAGCCGCTCGGCAGGCCCTCTACACGTGTCTCGACCCGTGTAACGAGGCTTTGCACGAGGCCATCGAGGCGTGTCGGGCAGCGAACGCTGATTGCCTGGCAGCTTGTCCGGACGCGGACCCGTCGTAGTGCCCGCCACCCCGCCCCCTCGCGCCGCTGACGTCCAGCGGTTTCCGACGGGCTGTGTCACCGTTCGGCGGCTAGCGCGGCTCCTCCCCCCGGCCGCGCTGGCCGCCGACGGGTCACGTCGTCTGACAGGCAGCAGCTCGATCGCGTCGGTACTATGCTTCGCGGCTCGCTGAAAACCCGCTTCGTGGCGGCGATCCGTCAGATGCTACGACCCGTGGTGCGGCAACTGATTGCGAACGGAGTTTCGTATTCGGCGTTCAACCGCATCGTCAAGGAGCTGTACGTCGAGGTCGCCGAGGACGACTTCGCGCTCGCGTTCAAGCGCCAGACCGACAGTCGGCTCTCATTGGTCACCGGCATCAATCGCAAGGAGGTCTCGAGTCTGCGCCGTCGTGTCGCTTGGCGCGCGCCACTCCCCGAGGTCGAGGATACGTTGGCGACGCACGTCATCGGTCGTTGGATGGCTGGACCACCCTTTGCCACCGACGATGGCACCCCGTTGCTACTCGCCTACGAGACCAAGGATCCGGACGAGGCGAGTTTCGCGCGGCTCGTTCGCGATCTGGGCGCAGACGTGCCGGTGCGCTCCGTGCTCGACGAGTTGCTGCGCATCGGCGCGGTCGAGCTGCGACCGGACGGTCGCGTGCTGCTGCGCCAGGAGGTCCACGTTCCGGCTGGTGACGTGGAAGGCAAGTTTACGCTCCTCGGTTCGGAACCAGCGGAACTGTTCGAGACCATCATGCACAACATCCAGCACGACGATACCCCGCGTCTCCAGCGCAAAGTCGTCTACGACAATGTCGGCGCCGCAGCGCTCCCCGAGCTGCGTACACGCGTGCGGCGTGTCGGTGAGGCCTTCGTCCGCCAGGCGAACGCCTTGCTTGCTTCATACGATCGAGACCGCAACCCTGCCGCTCCTGGTGGACCGCGCTCACGCGTGGTCCTCGCGACCTACTACTTCGAGGAAGAGCTTGCACCGGACGCATCGCCGACCGACCCGGCGCCTCCACCCGGTCGCATCAAGAGGTCATCATGATTGCGCTTCGCAGCCGCTTGCTCGGCATACTGAGCTTACTCGCCTTGGCCGGTTGTTCAGCCGACGGTGGGCCGGTTGGCACCGGGATCACGTCCTCAGCGATTACCGGCAACGTCGTCGCCGTCGAGACCGGTGCAGCCGCAGAGGGCCACGGCGCCCGCCTCGACGTCACCGTGCGCGTCACGCTCGACGAGGTCCCCGGGATCGAAGATACGACCGATGAGAACGGCAACTTCGAGCTCGAGGGTGACTTCTCGGGGCCGCTGACCTTGCGCTTCGCGACCGCAGCCGTCGAGGCCACCCAGGCCATCGACATCCCAACGGGGTCGACCACCGTCCTCGAAGACATCACCGTTCGACCCCAGCGGATCGAAACGGCGAGCGTGCGCCAGTTGGGCTTCCTTGGCCGCATCGACGTGGCGGACTGCACGGACGGCACGCTGCTCGTCAACGACCGACGGGTTCAGCCACGCCAGTTCTTGGTGCGGATCGTGTCCGAAACGTTGATTGAGCACCATTTCGGCGAGCAACTGGATTGCACGGACCTCGTCCCGACCACCTTTGTCGAGGTTCAAGGGATCGTCAGGGGGGATCGCACGATCGAAGCGCTGGCCATCACCGTGTCGCCACCACCACCGCCACCGCAACCGCCTGCGGTGCGCCGTGTGCGCTTCTCCGGCAACGTCACTTTGATCGACTGCCGGGGTGGCGTGCTCCTCTTGGGCTCCCCGGCCGGCCGTTCGCGGCTCCACCTGCGCCCGTCGACCCAGTACCTTCGGGAGGATGCTGCGATGAATCGTGTCCCGTCGACGTGCTCCGCAATCGCAATCGGTGACCGCGTCCAGGGCAGCGGATTGCTCCGCATCGCCGCGCCGGGCGCGATTGAGGCTGATCTGGTCATTTCGCGGCCACCGCTTCGGCCGGCTAGCGAACGCTGAGTGAGGAGTGGTAGATGAGGCTGCGTTCGTGCTCCGTGTGGAACGCCAAGAGGGAGAGCCGGCATGGCCTTTCAGGACATCCTGTACGAGACGAAAGACAACGTCGCCTGGATCACCATCAACCGACCCGAGGTGCGCAATGCGTTCCGCGCCCGCACCGTCGACGAGATGGTGGTTGCCTTTCGCGAGGCGTGGGCGGACGCTGATGTCGGCGTGGTCGTCCTGACCGGTGCGGGTGACAAAGCATTCTGCTCGGGCGGTGATCAAAAGGAACGCGGCGATACCGGCTACGGAAAGACCAACGGGATCGGCCTCGACGTCGCGTCTTTACACAGCGTGATTCGCAATATCCCCAAACCGGTGATCGCCATGGTCAACGGCTATGCAATCGGCGGCGGGCACGTCCTGCACGTGCTCTGTGATCTCTCGATCGCCGCCGACAGCGCGATCTTTGGGCAGACCGGCCCGCGCGTCGGCAGTGTCGATCCGGGGTTTGGTACGGCATACCTGGCCCGCATCGTCGGCGAGAAGAAAGCGCGCGAGATTTGGTACCTCTGCCGCCAGTACAGCGCCCAGCAGGCACTCGAGATGGGCCTCGTCAACAAAGTCGTCCCGGCCGCACAATTGCGAGCCGAAGTGGAGCAATGGTGCGTCGAGCTCCTCGAGAAGAGCCCGACAGCGCTCAAGCTGGCCAAGTACTCGTTCAACGCGGACACCGATCACATTCACGGCATCACCGAGATGGGCTTCAGCGCTCTCGAGCTGTATTACCAAACCCCCGAAGCACAAGAGGGTCGCAACGCATTCGTCGAGAAACGCAAGCCGAACTTCCGCAAGTACTCCCGTTGAATCTGAGAGCCCAGAACCCAGATCTCAGAACACAGACGACGCGGCATTGTGGCCGTCAGGGTCTGTTCTCTGGGCTCTGGGCTCTGGGTTCTGGGTTCTTCTATTCGGTCACCACCAGATCGTTGCGATGGATGATCTCTGCGGCGAGCTTGTATCCCAAGACGCTCTCGATGCGCCCGGAGTGCAATCCCTTGATCTTGTCGAGCTCGGCGGCGCTATAGTTCACCAGGCCGCGGGCGAACTCGTGCCCGTCCGGATCGACACAGCGGACGCAATCGCCACTGCCGAATCGTCCCTCGATTCCGGTGAGGCCGCTGGCCAGCAGACTTCGACCGCGCAACGTCACCGCCTCGTAGGCACCCTTGTCGACGACGAGCGTGCCGCACGGCTTGAGCGTGTACGCAATCCAATGCTTGCGCCGCGCCAGCCGGTCCCCTCGGGGTAGCACGAGCGTCCCGACTGCTTGGCGGGGATCGAACACCGCCGGCAGCACGCCAGCGTTCAGGCCGTCGGCGATGATCGTCGGAATGCCCGCTGAGGCCGCTTTGGCTGCCGCGGCGAGCTTCGAGGCCATCCCACCCGTGCCGAGCGGTCCCGTGCCGTCGGTCGCATACAGCGCAGTGGCGCGCGCCGCGTGCTCGACGACTTGCACGAGCTCGGCATCCGTATTCGTCCGGGGATTCTTCGTGTGCAGCCCCGTCACGTCGCTCAACAGGATCAGCAAGTCCGCTTCAACCAAACCGGCGATCAGTGCGGACAAATTGTCATTGTCGCCGAAGTTCGTGAGCTCCTCGATCACCACGGTATCGTTTTCATTGGCGACCGGCACCACTCCAGCAGCAATCAAGGTCTCGATGGTGTGGCGCGCATTCTGGTAGCGGCTGCGGTTGGCGAGATCATCGTGGGTCAGCAGGATCTGCGCAACCTGCGTGTCGAAGCGCGCAAAGTACTCCTCGTACAAGGCCATCAAATCGATCTGACCGATGGCTGCGGCGGCCTGGCGCTGCGGGACCGTACGCGGTCGTTGTTTCGTTCCGAGACGCGCCATGCCGGCGGCCACGGCGCCGGAGCTGACGACGACGATCTCGACTCCGCGCGCATGCACCCCGCAGATCTCTGTGGCCAACGACTGCAAGCGCGCGCGATTGATACCGCCCGAGCCAGAAAGAATGCTGCTGCCGATCTTCACGACGGCGCGGCGGACGCGACGCAAGATTTGCTGCTTGTGATCGAGATGCGTCTTCACCGTCATCCCGTCACTCCCGCCGTGGGCTCCGTTGCAGCTTGGAGGCGGTGCAGCTGGGTGAGTCGTTGCCCCACGGTGCGCATCAGCGAGCCGACTCCATCGCCGGTCGCTGCCGAAATGCCGTGAAGCGTGATACCGCGCTCGGCAAAACGCGCTTGCAGAGCCGGAAAAGCGGCGCGCCCTTCCGCCAGGTCCAGCTTGTTGACGGCGACGATCTGGGGTTTCGCGGCTACCCCTACCTCAAATGCGTGCAACTCCCTGTTGATCGCGTCGTAGTCCGCAAGCGGGTCACGTCCCGACAACCCACTGCCATCGAGGAGATGAATGAGCATGGCGCACCGTGACACATGCCGCAAGAAACGGTGACCCAATCCGGCGCCGCGGTGCGCGCCTTCGATGAGGCCCGGGATGTCAGCTAGAACGAACGTGCGTTCCGCGTCGATGCGTACTACACCGAGATGCGGTACGAGCGTCGTGAATGGATAGTCGGCAACGCGCGGGCGGGCCGCGGACACCTTGGTGATCAGCGTCGACTTGCCCACATTAGGATATCCGACCAATCCGACGTCCGCCACCAAGTGCAGCTCGAGGCGCAATCGCCGCTCCTCACCAGGCAGACCCGGTTGGGCGAAGCGTGGCGCTTGGTTGGTCGGCGTCGCAAAGTGCATGTTGCCGCGGCCACCCCGTCCGCCGCGTGCGATGATACGTCGGGTTCGCGCCTCGCGGAGGTCCGCGATGATTTCGCCGGTCTCCGTATCGTGCACGATGGTACCCGGTGGCACGCGGATTTCCTGGTCGGCGCCGCGTTTCCCGTACTGGTGCTTGCCGCGCCCATGCTCCCCGCGCCCGGCCTGCAGGAGCGGCTGGAACTTGAAGTCGAGCAGGGTCGTCAGCCCGGGATCGACGATGAAGACCACATCACCCCCATCGCCGCCATCGCCGCCCGAGGGGCCGCCGTGCGGCCGGTACTTCTCACGCAAGAAGGCGACACAGCCGCGCCCACCGTCACCGGCGCGCACGTGGATCTCCGCTTCGTCGATGAATTTCATCGCTGGGAAGTCATAAATTGTAAGTTACGCGCGCTGATGCGGTTGCCTGAGGAACGATGAGCGGATTCATCATTCATCATTCACCATTTCCCTACCGCGGCTCTGCCGCGGCGGCACGCGCGTTAGGAGCCTGTGGGGCTTGGCAGCCCGCAGCGACCCAACGGGGAGCGGGCCATAGAAAGACGCCGGCCGCAGGCCTTAGGCGGGGAAAATATGAACCTGCTTACGATCCTTGCCGACCCGTTCGTAGCGCACGATGCCGTCGATCTTCGCAAACAGGGTGAAATCGCGCCCCATGCCGACGTTCTTCCCCGGATGAATACGCGTGCCGACTTGCCGGACGAGGATGTTGCCCGCCTTGGCGAGTTGACCGGCGAAGACCTTGACGCCACGCCGCTGGCCGTGGCTGTCGCGGCCGTTCCGCGTGCTACCCTGCCCTTTCTTATGCGCCATGGTTGTCTGCTCCGATCTCGATCGCGGTCACCCGCACGTCGGTAAACAGTTGCCGATGTCCTCGATGACGCCGGTAGTTCTTCCGGCGCTTTTTCTTGAATACCAGTATTTTCTTCGCCTTCCCCTGCTGCACGACACGCGCCGTGACGCGTACACCCGTTACCAGCGGTCGCCCAATTTGCACGACTCCATCACGGGCCGTGGCCAAAACTTCGGTGAATTCCACGTCGGCGCCTGGTTCGGCCACCAGTTTCTCGACGCGCACCGTTTCCCCAGGGGTCACCCGATACTGCTTGCCCCCCGTGCGGATGACTGCATACTCCATTGGTCGATTCTCCAATCGCGGAACCCAAACCATTAGAAAAACCCCGTCATCTTGTCAACGCATCGGGGGCCCGGTATCAACGGCGCATGAGCCCGGTTGCCCTGACGCTATACACCCGCCTCGGTTGTCACTTATGTGACGACATGGAGGCGATCGTCCTGCCCTTGGTCGCTGAGCTCGGATGTACCCTCGAGCGGGTCGAGATTTCCGACCAGCCAGGGCTGGAAGCTCAGTTTGGTGAGGAGGTACCGGTCCTCTTCGTCAATGGCCGGAAGGCGTTCAAATACCGCGTCTCCGAACGAGAATTGCGTCAGCGGCTCCGCCGCGAGCAACGCGCCGCTTAGCCGCCCTGCCGATGCCGACAATCGCCATCGACGCGATGGGCGGCGACTTCGCCCCCGAAGAAATCGTCAAAGGCGTCGCGCACGCATCGCTCGAGACAGAAATCGAGAGTCTGTTGGTCGGCGACGAGCGCCAAATCCAGGCCATCCTGGACGGGGTGGCCTACAATCCGGAGCACATCAGCATCCACCATACCGGCGAAGTCATCGGCATGGCTGAGGATCCAAAGGCGGCGGTGCGTCACAAGCGCCACGCCTCGATCCTGGTCGCCGCCCGGCTGGTCGCCGAGGGGCACGCCGACGCGCTGGTCACTGCCGGCAATACGGGAGCCGCCGTGCTGGCGTGCGCGCAGTACTTCAAGACCATCCGCGGGGTCCGCAAGGCAGCGTTGGCAAGTGTGTACCCCCGCCAGACCGAGTACCCAGGTCAGGACCAGCTAGCGCTGCTGCTCGACGTCGGTGCGACGATTCGGTGTGATGCCACCGAGCTGGTACAGTTCGCGCTGATGGGTAACGCCTATGCGCGGAAGATCTCGAAGGTGGCGAGCCCGCGCGTGGCTTTGTTGAACATGGGGACAGAGGACACCAAGGGTGGGGACGTCCTGGTACACGCACACCGCCAGCTGAAAACCATTACCGGGATGAACTTCGTCGGCAACATCGAAGGCAACGATTTGGCGAAGGGTAAGGCCGATGTGATCGTGTGCGAGGGGCTGCTGGGCAACGTCGTCCTCAAGCTCCTCGAAGGCTTGGCCGAGGTCGTGGTGGATCTGGCCGGTACGGCAGCCCGAGAGCACTGGCGCTGGAAGTTGGGCTTGATGATGTTAGCCAGTGGCTTCGGCCGACTCCGCGACCTCACCGATTACTCCGCGTACGGCGGTGCACCCATTCTTGGCTTGCAGAATCTGGTCATCAAGTCGCACGGTCGTTCGAACGCCCGTGCCATCAAGAACGCGATCAAGGTCGCGGGCAAGGGTGTTCGCGACGGCGTCACGCAGGAGATCTCTTCAGCCATCGAACAGCTATGAGCGCCATGCGCCGGAACAAGAGCCGAGCGCCCAAGCCACCGCGCCCGGTGGTGTACCGTTGGGATCTCGACAAGACGTATCTGCGGAGCGATTTCGACTCATTGCGCGAGCTGGTCAGGATCCCCTTCGAGAAGCCGGAGGACAAGGTTGCCGTCCCGGGCGTCGCACCCCTGATCCGCAATCTGCGCAAGACGGCGACCGATCGAGGTCGGACGGTGCGCGTGTTCTTCATCTCGGCAAGCCCACCGCAAATTTCCAAAGCGATCAAAGAAAAGCTGACGCTGGACGGCATCGAATACGACGGCATCGTGTTCAAGAACCAACTGCACTACCTGGTACGGGGCAAGTTCCGCGGTCTCCGTGAGCAGGTCGGCTTCAAGCTCACCGAGCTGCTCAAGAGTCACCGCGATGTACCGGCTGACTCGGAAGAGTTGCTCTTTGGCGACGATTGGGAGTCGGATCCGCTCATCTACTCCCTGTACGCCGACATCGTCGCCGGTCGGATCCAGAACGAGGAACTCGGCCAGGTCCTGCGAGCGATCGGTGTCGATCCGCCATTGGTAGTCGCCGCCCAAGACCTGTGCACCGACATGCAGTGTAGTGACGTCGTCGCCAAGATTTTCATCAACCTCGAGCGGCGAACTCCACCGACAAACTTCCGCTCATTCGGGACCCGATTGGTCCCCGCCTTCAACTACTTTCAGACCGCCGCGTGTCTCTACGATAGCGGCCATCTCACTCTGGACGCCGTCGCCGAAGTGGCTACCAGCCTGGTGACCGGATCGTCCTATACACCCTTACGGCTGGCCAACTCGCTGGCGGACATCGTGCGTCGCGGCCACTTGCGCGAGCCGAGTGCCGCAGCGGTGAGGCACCACCTGAGCCCGCTTGGGTTGATGCCGCAGCGACAGCGCCCGGCCGCGCAGCCGCCGTGGTGGCAGCGCGTCCTCAGTTGGTTCACGTCGACGCCGGAAGAGCAGCCCGTTGCGGACCAGGCCATCGACTACCAAGCCTTGGTCACGCAGTGGCGCGTCACGCGTTAGCCGTGCTGCAACGTTGATCAGCCCGGGCTCACGGAAGAGGTCGCCATGACGGATACGATCGTCGTACTTGTCACCGTCGGATCGCAGAACGAAGCTGACCACCTTGCCACCACGCTCGTCGAGGAGCATCTGGTTGCGTGCGTGAACATCGTCGGTCCAATCCGTTCCGTGTATCGATGGCAGGGACGGGTCCACAACGACGAAGAGCTGCTGCTAGTGATCAAGACGCGCGCGGCGCTGTTTGAATCGCTGGCAACGCGTGTGCGGACCCTGCACTCGTACGAGACTCCGGAAGTCATCGCCCTGCCGATCGTCGCCGGGGCGCAACC
>Ga0187892_10012075_pt1 | contig 10392 bp, 7 predicted proteins | sample MA1701073metaG_FD_139345 | JGI IMG/M metagenome (GOLD analysis project Ga0187892, IMG submission 139345) | Bio-ooze microbial communities from a basaltic lava cave in the Kipuka Kanohina Cave System on the Island of Hawaii, USA - MA170107-3 metaG ...
CCGCATTTAATTCTGCCCCTATCAAGGCTATTAACGCGGTAAGGTATAACCACACCATCAGGACGATGACACCGCCCAGGGTCCCATACGTTGCGTTGTAGGAGGCGATATTCGAGACGTAGAACCCGAACGCAATTGTGGCGATTATCCATAAGACGACGAACATCACAGCCCCCGGCGTAACCCAGCGAAAGGGAATGTCGACGTTGGGTGCTGCCCGGTAAAGAAAGGCCATGGCTACCGCTACTAGGAGCGCAACAAACGGAAACCGAAGGATGTTTAAAAGGGTGACGAGAGCACCCTCCAAGCCGATCGCATCACCAATCGCTCCTGCGAAAAGCTGGCCTACTATTAACATTGCGAACGCGCCTACTAGAAAAACCCCTGCCAGGACGGTGAGGCCTAGAGCTAGGAACGTCCTCTTCAAGAATGGGCGCGTTTCCTCCACGTGGTAGGCCCGGTTGAACGCTTTGATAGCCGTGTTCATCGCGGCTGACGAGCCCCAGATTGCGCCGAGGATGCCTACGGAAAGCAGCCCAGGGTTCTGATTTTCGAGCACCTCCTCTAGTTGCCCCTCTAACACGCTTGCCGCATCCACTGGCAAATTATCTTGGAGATTGTCCATGATGCGCTCGGTCGGGTTATCGATATTCGCAGCTGCAGCAACGAATCCGCCGAGGGCAGCGAGAAAGATGAAGAAAGGGAAGAGGGCAAGAAGAAGGCGGTAGCTTAGCTCAGCGGCCAGGCCAGTTAGATCATCATCGCCCACTTTTTTTAGCAGCTGTTTAGCCGTATCGATTAGCTCTCTTGGACTCATAGCAATTTAATATTAGCACTCTCGGTTCGGCTTTCGCGGGGCAAACGAACAATAGTCCGCGGCCCCTGCCAATAGCATAAAAACGGTGTCCCAGCCTATTGCGATGGTATAAACCCACCGACTAGCTGGTTGACGGTGGATGTGCTGCGGATAGTTGAGGAAGGTTGTCGTTAGCATTCGTCATTCGGGACTCGGCGAGGTTCAAGGAATTTTCTGAACAGCCGTCCCTTCCAGGTACAGCACTGCACCGTTATTCGAAAAGAAATGGCGCGCTCGGTGGGACTCGAACCCACGACCTCAGCCTCCGCAGGGCTGCGCTCTATCCAGACTGAGCTACGAGCGCGCTATGATGGTGCCGAAGGTGGGATTTGAACCCACACGCCCGTTACGGGCACTGCGCCCTGAACGCAGCGCGTCTGCCATTCCGCCACTTCGGCACGGTAACTCCAAATAGAGATGGCGGTCCTGGGTTTAAACCTAGGACACCCTTGTGAAGCATAAACTCTATGCCTCATGCCGTCAATTTCGAAAGCATGTATTATCCTCTACCAGGCGATCAGCGCGCTTGTTAGAATAATCGAAACGTTTCGGTCGATGACGAACACTATCTAGAGCCAGCATGCATCCATTTTCATCCGAAATTAAGGGCTGCCCTTACCCCTATTACGATCGTTGGCGCGAGGAAGGGCCTGTCGTTTGGAACGAGGAGATGGGCGCCTGGCTGGTGACGGGATATAAAGAAGCTTGTTTTGTCCTCGAAAAGCACTATATCTTTTCCTCCATGAACAGCGTCTTTTCCCCAGAGGCTGAAGATGTCCAGGAATTCCCATCGATTATCAATATTGACCAGCCACGCCACAAGAAGCTGCGTGCCCTTGCCGCCAAAGCCTTCACGCCAAAGTCCATCGAACGGGATTGGCTGCCCCGAATCAATAGGATCGTCGATGAACAACTAGCGAGCGTGAAGGGAGGCACCTTCTACGTCGTCCGCGACCTGGCCTACCCACTCCCGGTGCGGATGATCGCCGAGATAATAGGCGTTGAGTCCGAGAGGTTCGCGCAGTTTAAGTACTGGTCCAACGAAGTAATAAAGGGTATCGGTATGGAGGCTGAAGAGCCCGAGCAATTCTCTGAGGCCGTGACGGCATTGCGCGAGTACTTCATGTCTCAGGTTGTCTCGCGAAGCGCCGAGCCGCGCGATGACTTGTTGACACGCCTGATTGAAGCCGAGGTGGACGGCGAAAAATTAACTGACTTGGAGCTTCAAGCATTCCTAATCCTTTTGCTGGTGGCGGGCAACGAGACAACGACAAATCTTATCGCTACAGCCATACGCGTATTGGCAGAGGATCCCGATCTAATGCGACGTATCCGCGACGACCGCTCCCTTGTTGGGAACCTGATCGAGGAATCACTGCGCTGGGATGCCCCTATCCAGGGCTTCTACCGCAAGGCCACCCGTGACATCGAGCTTGCCGGCAAGCAGATAAAGGCGGGCGATCCCCTGTGCGTGCTCTATGGGGCCGCCAACCGCGACCCAGCCGAGTTTAAATGCCCTTCAGAGGTAGACCTTGATGCGGCACGCCGCGACCATTTGGCTTTCGGCAAAGGCATTCATTTCTGCCTCGGCGCTAGCCTTGCCCGTATCGAAACGGCGATCGCCATTAACGCCGTGCTCGATCGCTTCGAAGTCCTCAGACCAAAGCCTGGATTCCAGGTCAGTTACCGGCGGACGCCGATGTTTCAGGGGATGGAAGAGTACCCTGTCAGGTACACTCTGCGCGTGCGGGGAAGGAAGCACCGACCTGTAGCGCCTGTCTAGTGCCCAGCCTAAGGCTCGCTTTCTGGGCGCCGCTGATTAAGAGATTCGAAAATTTTGGCCGACGGGCATTCACCGTTTAGGCTGGCAGGCCAGCCGTAAATTGCTGATACAGCTCGTCGGTTTTGGCGGCCATTATGAAATCGTTTCCGTGAAGCCCGCGGATTTTGTGTGTCCACCAGGTAACAGTAACCCGTCCCCATTCGGTAACCAGGCGAGGGTGATGTCCTTCCTCTTCCGCCAGGGCACCTACCTGGTCGGTGAATAGCAGCGCCTGGGCAAAGTTGCGGAAACGAAAGGAACGCTCTAACCGTTTGATGCCGTCCTGCTCCAAGATTTGCCATTCTGGCACCTGAGGATGCAGGCTAGCGATCTCTTCCTCTGTTACCTGGGGAGAATCGGCACGACAAGCCACACACTTCTGCTGGGCTAACTCATTCATCTTAATCCCCTCTAGTCGCAACTGATTGAAAGGGAGACAAGCATCGAGGCGACAGTTGATACCGGCTGGACTGTACTGTCTATCAACTGCAAAGTCAAACAGCGAGCTAACCGCTTGTCTTCCGCAGTGATTCTAACTGTGTTCCGACCAAGTTCTGACTTTTAACTACCGCTTCAAGCAGTAGGCTGGAAACGAAGAGCTCACCGCTGCCGATGTGAGTGCATCCCTTAGTTTCAATTTCCGGCTATTCAGTCCGATTCAATGGGTAATTGAATGCCCAAAGTAAGCATCGTCATCCCCTCATACAATATGGCTCGCTACATCGGTCAGGCCATAGAGAGCGCCCTCAATCAGACCTATGGCGACCGCGAAGTCATCGTCGTCGATGACGGGTCGAGCGACGAGACGCCACATTTGGCCCGCTCCTACATTCCGCACATTCGCTATTATTGGCAGGAGAATCAGGGCTTGGTCGCTGCCCGTAACCAAGGTATTCGACTGGCCCGAGGTGTCTATGTTAGCCGTCTAGACGCTGACGATGTCCTTTGTCCCGACACCATCGCTCAAGAAGTCGCGTTGATGGAAGCCCATCCCCGGGTAGGCCTTGTCCACGGTCAGGTCTACATCATTGACGAGGGAGGAAATATCTGCGGCTTCCGCAAGCCGTTAGCGGCGAGTCGGCCTACTGTGCTGCCCTCGGATGAAGCATTTCGCTGGCTCCTCAGGCGCAACCGTATCTCTGTCAGCACAGTGATGGTTCGCAAATCGACCCTCGACGATCTCGGCGAGCTCGAACAGGCTTTCACGGGCGAGGATAGGGGCGAAGATTGGGAAATGTGGCTTCATTTAGCCGCCCGTCACGACATCGCCTATATACCTCGCCCTCTGGCCTACCGTCGACAACATACGGCCAGCATAACAGCCCAATATAGCTTGGAGGCCATGGAAGTCTCCCACAGGCGCATCCTGCAGGCTCTGTTCTCACGGCCCGATTTACCCTATGCCAAACTGGAGGACATTGCCTACGCCAATTTGGACCGCATACTAGCTCGCCAGGCCGTCTACCTGCGCCAGCGACTTCTGTTCTGGCGATACTTGGCTAGGGCTCTTAAAAGAAAGCCCCGTCTCCTACTGGAGAACGAGTCCTGGTCCGCCCTCGGCGCCTGGAGCAGAACCTTGCTTCCTGCCTCGATGCTCCGCTGGGCGAAGCGACGGCTCCTCCCTTATTGGTATGGGAATCGTAACCCCGGTAGTGTTGCCACATAGGGTTGCGAATATCAGCATGCGGTCACTTATCCAAGAAATAGCACACCTGTTAGGCAGCGGCCCCATATAGCCAACGCCGCGCGACGACTTACAATGGTTAGAAGAAGGAGCTAACCGTCGCGTTTAGGTCTATACCTCAGCCGGCCTAGACCTAGGCGGCCAAGAAAGAGACAACTCTGTTGGCAGCTCGTCAACGAAGCTATAGCCGATCCCGTATTTGGTAAGGATCCAGCGAGGATGGCTGGGATCACGCTCCAGCTTGCGCCTTAAGTACCAGATATAAAGCTTCACACTATCCCTGTCGCCGATGTAATTTGTTCCCCATACATGGGATAGGATTTGATCATACGTTAACACCCAGCCCCGCCGCTTCACCAGAAGAGAAAGGAGCTTGAATTCGGTTGGGCTCAGGCGAACAACACGTCCGTTAACACAAACCTCGAACCGGTTCCAATCGATAATGAGATCCTCATGTCGAAAAACGGAAGAGGAAACTCTATGATTATTACCGGCCTTACGCAGGACAGTTGACAGCCGCCCAATCAACTGCTGAACATGTAGGGGCTTAACCAAATAACCGTCTAGTCCCAGGTCGAAAGCCTTCCGCAACGACCCACTACTGGCACGAGATGTGACCAGGATGATCGGAATATCGCACAACTCACGGATACGCTCCACTCCCGCCCAGCCATTAGCTTCGATCCCATTGATGGCGAAGATCACTGCATCGGGATGATAATTATAGAGCTCACGCAAGCCGCTGCTTACATCCTCTGCTCCAATCGACTGGTAGCCAGCTTGAGTGAGCCACTGGACGGCTTGATCGCGCTCGACAGACTCACCATCGATGACCAGGACCGTTGGGCCAACAAGGCTGAGCCCATCGGCTTGATTAAGCCTAGGCCAAATCATACCCTAACTCCGGCTAGCACGAATGATAATGCCGCGAACCAATGCTTTCGAAAAGATAATAGCGGCCAAGTGGAGAGCCCCCGCAACCTCCCGCCGCCACCTATTGTTAACGTATATGGGCCTTATTGGTTTGTCAAACATTTTGTAACAAGTGCATAATCTGCGCGTCTTCGCTTAAGAGGTAGCGATGAAGAACTTGTTCGAAGAGGAAAAAATTTACACAGTCGCGGAAATGGCAACTACCCTTCGCGTTAGCGCAGCAACAGTGATCCGAGCCATCCATAGGGGCAAGCTAAAGGCTTTGCGGGTAGAGGGGCAGTGGCGCATCCCGGGCAAGGAGGCGCGGCGCTACCTATGGGCGGAAACTATGAGGACATTAACCGAAGCGTCCGGACCTCATCAGGAAGATTAAAGCGCCGAATCCCTCAGAGATGAGGGGAAATCTAGCAGCCGCCCTCCGGCGACAAATCTTTCATCGTTAGCCTCTCATCTAAGACGCGCAGATTATTCACCTGCTCCAAAATGTTTGACAGCGGCCCCCAACTGTGGTTATTACCAGTGGGGCTCAAGAGCCCAAAAAATGAGGAGGGAGGTACCGTCCGGCCATGGCTACCGAATCTCCAAACTTGCGCATGCTGCCCATTAGGACAGCCCTGAACATCAAGTCAAGCGCCTAACAGAATCCCCTGGCGCCTTCCTGCAAATGCCATTCCTGTAACGGTTCCTGTAACCAAGGCGTCTATGACACATAACCTGGACGCCTGAGTTATGTCAAATCTATTTGGCTGACGGGCGACCAAAGGAGGTGGAGGAAGTATTGAATACTGACCACCACACCACCCGGCACCCGGCACGTTTTATACGGGCCATCGCCAAACTGTGGCCTATCTTGCTGGTCACAGCAGTTATTAGCCTTCTCATCCCTCAAGAGAGCCACGCTAACACTCTAACCGTTGGGAACGGGGGCTACAGTACTATCCAGGCTGCCGTCAACGCTGCTAGTGCTGGCGACACTGTGCATGTCAAACCTGGCACTTATCACGAGCGCGTGACGATGAAGTCAGGCGTCACCGTAGAGGGTGAGCCGGGGGCCGTTTTAGAAGGGGATGGCTCTACAGCCGTCACCTTCGGAACAGGCGTACATGACGCCGTCTTGGAGGGCTTCGATATCCGCAACGGCGGGCGCTACGGCGTGCGTATCAGCGGCAACCCGATGCCCACCAACAACGTCATTCGGAACAACGCGATTACGCAGCTTGGCTATCGAGACGCAGGGGCCTCCTGGGGTGCTGTCAAGGGAAGCTCAAAGGAAGGCTCGCTTATCCGTATCGATCGTGCGGATGGCCTCCTCATCGAGGGCAATACCCTGCGCTATCACTTCGACAGCATAGGAGTAGCAGGAGGAAATACGAGAAACATTACCATCAGAGGAAATCATATCTACGGCTGTCTGGATGACGGAATGGAACTCGATACAGGATATAGCGGTGGCTTTGGGTCTGACTACTTCGTCTATGGTAACGTTATCGATTTCTGCAAGGTTGGTGTCTCTACCGCTCCCTTTGGCCCAGGCCCCATCTATTTCTATCGCAACCAGCTCATCAACATCGAGTCCTACGCTTTTAAAGTAGGCTGGCGGAACGGCTCAGAAGATACGGGCCTAAAGGCTTTTTACCATAACACCGTCTATGGGCCACGCGACGGCATTACTACCACAGGCGGCGACTATGGAAGTAACCTCGTATTTCGTAACAACGCTATTCAGGTTAGCGGCTCACCCATCTGGAAGAAATCGTCCTGGGCTGGCCAGTGGTCGCTCGACTACGACAACCTGGGAAAGAATACTAGTTTTACAGAGCCACATGGACTTGAGGTCGATAACCGCTTCATGGCTGCTCCTGGCAACCTGCACCTGCGAGCGGACAGCCCGGACATCGACGCTGGCGTGCGTCTGCCCGGCTTCAACGATGACTACTGTGGCGTCGCGCCCGACATCGGCGCCTTTGAATACTGCTCCGGGACTTCGCCAACTCCTATTCCTACACCTTTGCCTTTACCGACGGTAACGCCAGGGCCTTCTCCCACACCTACACCAACGCCTACGTCCGGACCATCAGGGACACCGACGCCAACGCCTTCTTATGAACTGCTGTTGAGCTCGTCTCCTGACCGCTCTAACCCGGTACCGCTGGCGGGTCAGACCGTCTCCGGCACCATATACGTTTTCGTCGGCCCCCAGACGGGCGTCGCCCGGGTGAGGTTCTACCTTGATGATGCGTCTATGACCGGGGCTCCTCGCCAGACCGAAAACAACCCTCCCCACGACTTTGCGGGCGGCTCTTTCAGTACGGCTAACCCGTATTTTACTTCCCAGATAACTAACGGACCCCACACCGTCACCGCGGCCATCGACCTGGCGGTTGGCGGCAGCAAGGTGGTGAGCTCCACCTTCACTACTGTCGGGGGAAGTTCCACGCCAACGCCGACGCCTTATGAACTGCTGTTGAGCTCGTCTCCTGACCGTTCTAACCCGGTACCTTTGGCGGGGCAAACGGTCACCGGCAATATCTACGTTTTCGTCAGCCCAGAGACGGGCATCACCCGGGTGAGGTTCTTCCTGGACGATCCGGGGATGAGCGGCAGCCCGAAAAAGACCGAAGATAGGGCCCCCTGGGACTTCGCGGGGACTGCCACGGCCAATCCGGCCCGTATCGCCCTGCCGTTTGACAGTCGTCAGCTAGCGAATGGGTCACATACAATCACTGCTGCGGTAACCCTATCGAGTGGCGGGACAGCGGTAGTGAGCTCCACCTTCTCCGTTCACAATTGAAGGTCAGTGACCAACCGTGAAAAAGGGTTAGCGGTTCTCACTAATCAGGCTTTCTTAGGCGAACCTATCTGTCGACTTGGCAGATGGGTTCGCCCATAGTCCGGGACATTGCAGCTAGGTGCTCGCCTAGTAAAGGAGATTCTAACGGCATTCCGACTTCGTTCCAACTTTACTTCTAGATGCCTTGCGATAAGCTGTCAAGAAGAGGCCTATTTTGTGTTTGGGTTAGCATTTCGTCGTCGCTGGTAGCTTCTAACAGACAGCTCCCTTCTCACCCCAGCCGGAACCCTCTGATTAAGAACGACGCTATGGTGCTTGAATTCTTGCAACGTCTGACGGGAATGACTAGCATGGAATACACCGCATGATTAGTAAGCTGGGACATTTCAGGGGCAGCATCTACCTTGTTCTCCTCGCGATAATCTTTTCTCTTCTTTTCCTCCAGGCGACGGAAGCGGAAACCTATGAATTATCGTTGAGTTTTTCTCCTAACCGCTCTAGTCCAGTACCGTTGGCGGGCCAAACGGTATCCGGTAATATCTACGTTTTCGTCAGTCCTCAGACGGGTATGACTCAGGTACGGTTTTACCTCGATGACCCGTCGATGACAGGCGCCCCGAAACAGGTCGAAAACAACCCTCCCCACGACTTTGCCGGCGGTTCCGTCAGCACTGCAAACCCGTATAACACCACGCAAGTGGGAGACGGCCCACACACCATCACCGCGGCGATCGATCTGTCGGCTGGTGGCACGATTATCGTGAGCTCTACCTTTGCCATCGCCAACAATACTCTTACTCCTACACCAACCCCATCTCCAACGCCAACGACGGCGCCTTCTTATGACTTGCAGCTGAGTTCCTCTCCTAACCGTTCCAGTCCGGTACCGTTGGCGGGTCAAACGGTCACTGGCAATATCTACGTTTTTGTTAGCCCCCAGACCGGCGTCAACCAGGTGCGGTTCTTCCTCGACAACCCGGGGATGAGCGGTACGCCTATTAAGGTCGAAAATAACGCCCCCTGGGACTTCGCCGGGACAGCCTCAAATGGTACTGCTAATCCTTATAACAGTAGCCAGCTGACGTTCGGCTCGCACACCATTACAGCAGCCATAGACCTATCCAGCGGTGGCACTCAGGTGGTGAGCGCCAATTTCGATGTTGCTGTGTCCGCCCCTGATCAGGTCCACCTCGCCTGGGTCGACGATCCCTCTACGACGTTGACGATCATCTGGCGAACTTGGGACACGAGCACTCCTTCGATGGTCGAATACCGTCCTGCGGGCGAAGCGTCCTGGCAGAGCACACTTGGGGCACTCCGCACATCGGGGACGACAGGCACCTTGCATGAAGTTACCCTCACGTCGTTGACGCCTTCCACGTCCTATGAATACCGGGTAAGAGGCGATGGCTCGAGCTGGAGCCCGATTTTCACCACACGCACGGCGCCACCACCGGGTCCAGCCAACTTCGACGCCGTTTACGTGGCCGACACAGGGCTGATAGGGCGGAGCGATGGTCTGGCCACTGGAACTGAACAGGTTGTCGAAGAAATCGCCTAGCTGAATCCACTGGTTGTACTTTTGGGCGGAGATTACGCCTACTACAACACCGATAAGCGCTACGGGACTCTGAATAATACGATCGACGCCTGGTTCAACCAGATGCAGCCGGTTGGAGCCCAGTCGCCGATGATGGTGTCTTATGGCAACCACGAAATCATACTTGAGGAAGGATACGAACACTGGGCGCCCCGCTTCGCGACGCCCAGCGGCTTCGACGAGCGAAGAAATTACTCGTTCGATGTAGGCGACGTGCATTTTATCTCCATCTTTGCCGTCCAAGGCACAACCGGCCTTTCCTCACAAACGCTGAATTGGATTCAGCAAGACATCATCGCGGCGCAGGCTGGGGGACAGCGCTGGATCATCCCCTTCTTCCACGTATCGCCTTTTGCTGACGGCACCAACCACCCGTCGAATTTGCAGCTCCGAGCGCAGTTGGGACCCCTGTTCGAGAGCCTCGGCGTGAAGCTGGTCATCTCCTCCCACGACCAGGCCTACGAGCGGACATATCCCCTTACCGATGTCCCCGCCACCAACACGCCGACATCAACGTCCCTGACCTGTTACACCATGGCTGACGGCGTGACCTGGGTGAAGGTGAGCCCCGGCGGCAAGCTAAGCAATATCAGTGGGGACTTTTCTCCATTTGCCCATGAGCCGGCACCAGCCTGGACAGCCTTCCGCGATAACACGATGCACCACTTCTCACGGCTGATCGTATCCGAGTCGGGCTCTATCCGCC
>Ga0187892_10012076_pt1 | contig 10391 bp, 6 predicted proteins | sample MA1701073metaG_FD_139345 | JGI IMG/M metagenome (GOLD analysis project Ga0187892, IMG submission 139345) | Bio-ooze microbial communities from a basaltic lava cave in the Kipuka Kanohina Cave System on the Island of Hawaii, USA - MA170107-3 metaG ...
AAGTAGTCGACGCGCATGTTGGTGGTCGCCAACCAGGTGCCGAAGCCCTTGCCGTCGCGAGGCTGTCCCGCTCGGACGGTCAGGAGGGCGATCAGATCGACGTATGTCGGCGTGAATCCCCCGAACAGCTGCCCGCGCGGGTTCTTCACATGCGTGGGGAGATGGGCACGCAAACGGAGATGCCCGGAATTCTCTTCGAGCACTGACCACTCGTACGCTTCGAGGAAGTCGCCTGCCGGATGGCCCTTGCCCAACAAGCGCCCCGGTTGCCGGTTCATCCACGGGCGTGCGACCCGCGGACCGTCGTGCTGCGCTTCGTCGCTCATCCCGTTGATCCTTAGGGAGAGGCAGCCCTGTCGTCAACCAACCCGCATACGGGTTGGCGTCGTGCAGCAGTTTGATTCGTTCGGACCGCGCTCACATCAACCCAATTGTAGTTCGGGAGCGGGGTCGGGGTCGGAATCACTATCGGAATCGAGGACGACGACATGAATATCGATTTCGATCCCGATACCGACTGCCGACCCCGGGAGAACAGGAGGGTTGACGTCAGGTGACAAACGCCCTCGCCCACTGACCGGGAATCGGAATGATGCACTACCCGCGTTGGGATAGTGGGTCAGTCTGATCCTGTTTCGCGCGTGAGGGGACACAGGGGTACCGCCCCTCAAAGATCAGATCGAACAAAAGACCCGCTACTCCGCATTGCAATCAGTGCACTGGGACGACTAGTCTGCCTCAATCCACCTCACACTCCATGACGCCGCTGATCATCGAGGCCGCCATCAATGGTGTAACCGGCAAAGAGCGTAACCCGCACGTGCCGCGGACGCCGGCGGAGATTGCCGATGACGGACGACGCTGCCTCGCAGCCGGCGCAACCATCGTCCACAATCATATCGACACCATCACGACCGACGGGAACGCCGCTGCCGCACGGTATCTCGAAGGGTGGCGGCCGCTCCTGCAGACACACGCCGACGCGATCGTGTATCCGACCGTGGGGTTCGGCAGCACGGCGGAGGAACGGTTCGGGCACATCGCGCCGCTCGCCGCTTCCGATCTCATGCGCATGAGTATTCTCGATCCAGGGTCGGTCAATCTCGGTGGCTGCGATGCCGACGGACTTCCCGGCGGCGCGGTGGACTTCGTCTATGCAAACAGCTTCGGCGACATTCGCCATGCCGCCGCGCTCTGCGAACGCCACCGGCTCGGGCCGAGCATCTCGATCTTCGAGCCCGGCTTCCTGCGAACCACGTTGGCGTACGCGCGCTGCGGCCGTCTGCCGCGCGGCGCGTTCGTCAAGTTCTACTTCGGGGGCGAGGCCGACTACCTCACCGGCCAAGCGGGTGGCGTCGGTTTTGGGATGCCGCCTACTGCGGCCGCACTCGATCTCTACTTGAGCATGCTCGGTGATTGTCACTTACCCTGGGCCGTCGCAGTCATCGGCGGCGACGTCGTCGCCAGCGGTCTCGCACGTCTTGCCATCGAGCGCGGCGGGCACGTCCGCGTCGGCCTCGAGGATTACGTGGGTACACGCACGCCCACCAACGTTGAGCTCGTCGAAGAAGTCGTAGCCCTCGCCAGCACGTGCGGCCGTCCCATCGCGACCGCCGTCGATACGTCTCGAGTCCTCGATCTACCGCGCTAGCTGCCGCACACGGTCAGCAGCCTGATGAAAAAACTCGCAGAACCCAGATCACAGAGCACAGACGAAAGCTCAATGACCCGCTGAATCTGTCTGGGCTCTGTGCTCTCATCAGTTCCTCAACAGGGCTGCTAGATTCCACTCTCGGCCCGTGTGCCCAGCACCAGCGCGCCGAGCAGGATCGCCCCGACACCCACCACACCCAGCGTGCTGCCGACGAAGTACGGATAGATCATCAGCGCCAACCCCACGAGCGTCGGCACCAAGAGCCGCTGCCGCCGGCCGTAGACGAAGGCCGCCATACCGACGATGGAGAACAGGCCCGCAGCGATCAGCCAGACGGAGTCCATGCTCTGGTCCCTTTAGCGCACGTTTCCGTGCAGGGGAACGCAGCACCTCATCTTGCCTGAGCGACGCCGTACTCTATGGTCGTGCACGATGCCGCCACGTGTGCACCGTATCGCCACAGCCGAGCTCACGCTCGTTGCCTATGAGTGGCACCCCGAGCGGCGCGGCGCGGCGCCCACGATTCTCCTCGCCCACGCCACCGGCTTTCATGCACGCTGTTGGGTCCGCGTTGTAGATCGACTCGGAGCGCGTCATGTCGTTGCCGTCGACCAGCGCGGTCATGGGGGCAGCGACAAGGTCTTACCGACCTCCTGGCGCGATTTTGGCCGCGATCTGCTGCAGATCGTACGCGCGCTGGAGCTCTCCGACATCCTCGGCGTCGGCCATTCAATGGGTGGCTATGCGGTGACCGACGCAGCCGCTGCGGCACCGCAGTCCTTCCGCCGGCTCATTCTGATTGACCCCGTGATCGCCTCCCTTGCGGACTACCACGAGCGCAATGCGTGGAACCCCCCCGCGGACGTCGCCCATCCGACCGCCAAGCGTCGCAACCACTGGGCGTCGGCGCGTGAGATGTTCGAGCGCTTCCGCCATCGCGTACCATTCTCGAGTTGGAACCCCGACGTGCTGCGGGATTATTGCGAGCACGGTTTGCTACCCGACCCAAATGGCAACGGCTACATCCTCGCCTGCCCGCCCGATTTCGAGGCGCACATCTACATGACCAGCCGAAGCGGCGCGGGCATTCACGACAGCGTGCGCGCGGTTCAGGTCCCAGTGCTGGTAGTCCGCGCGCTGGGGCCACAAGCACCGCGTGATTGGATGGACTTTCGCGCCTCTCCTACCTGGCCAGGACTTGCGCGAGCATTTCCGAACGGTCGGGATCTCTACCTTCCGGATCGCACCCACTTCATTCCGATGGAGGATCCGGAGCTGGTCGCCCGCCTGATTTGCGAATCGGACGGGTGAGACGCGCGCCGGTGCGCGTCTTCCGCAACACCCCACCGCCGCGCCTACGAGTTGAACGGATAGAGGATCCACTCATGGCCATGGCGCAGCTCGATGGTGGGCACGTCGACGCGCCCGGCGCCACAATCCATTCCGCCGATCTCCAAGGACAGCGTCGACGGAATGGCCGGCATGTCGAAACGCAGCTCAACCATGGTCGGTCCGCTGATGCGCAACGGTTCCGCCGGCAGCGGCGTCTCGGGCACACGGACGCAGGCAGCATGATCGGTGGTGCCAAACGCCGCGGCCGTAATGCGTTGGTCCTCCGGCGTAATCACCGCCACCTGCGACAGGTCGAACGTCAGACTGCTCATGCCGATGGCGACGACCACCACCAACGGCGGATGCGGCTCAACCGTGAAGGCGTGGACGACGCTCGGCGGCCACGGAATCACTGGCAGGAAGGGCCCCACAGTGATGCCTACGACTTCTTCGCGGTTGCAGGCACGCACGTGCAGCTCGCTGCCATTCACGGGTTGGAGGCGCACGGTGTCCGGAGAACGAAATACGGTGACCACGTGATAATCGTTGTAATCGATTTCCTGAATTGCCCCGGGAGCGCTCGGAACGAGAAATTTGTATTGCCCCGTGGCAATGCAGCCGCACGTCGCCGCCAGTACGGCGAGGCCGGCTGCCTCTCCCGTCCACCGCACCCACCTCCCCCGGGCGATCACGCCGCACCCAGAATCTGCTGCTCGGCTGCCGGCCAGACATCCGCGAGAATTGCCACCATGCGGTCGACCTCGCTGATGGTGGAACACAGCGGCGGTGACAGCGCCACGCACTGAAAGAGGGCGCGGGCAATCAAGCCGTGCTCAAACGCGGCGGCAACAATGCGGTGCGGGTCTTCAATGTTCGGAAACGGCTCCTTGGTCGTCTGATCGCGCACGATCTCCATCGCCGCGAGCATGCCGCAGCCGCGGATCTCACCGACAATCGGCGACCGCCCGAACCTCTCACGCAAGCGCGTCAAGAGATGCGCGCCGACGATGCGCGCGTTCTCGACGAGTCCCTCACGCTCGATGATGTCGATGTTGGCCAGACCGGCCACGCAACAGGTCGGATGGTTGTTGTAGGTCAGCCCAAACATCATGGGAATGCCGTCCGGCATCTCATCGCGGATGGTTTCGTAGACGTGATCGGCCATGACCGACGCCGAGAGCGGCAAGTAGCCTGAGGAGATCCCTTTGGCGAACGACACCAGATCCGGACGGATGTTCCACTGTTCCATGCCGAACCACTTCCCGGTACGGCCGAAACCGGTCACCACCTCGTCGAGGATCAGCAGGACATCGTGGCGTTTGCAGATCGCGTGAATTGGCTCGAAGTAGTCCGGCGGCGGAACCAGGATGCCGCCGGTGCCCATGGCCGGTTCGAGAATGACTGCGGCCACGGTGCCGGCACCTTCGCGCTGAATGACGGCTTCCAAGTCGTGCGCGCACGCCAGCTCGCAGGTTGGATAGGTCTTGCCGAACTCGCAGCGATAGCAATACGGCGGGGCGAAGTAGGCGTGCGAGGCATCCTGCTCGATGAACGCGTGATACGCGAGAATGCCGGTGGCGGTACCGGCGCTGCGCGTCGCGCCATGGAAGCCCCAGCGGCGTGACAACACCTTCACCTTCTCATGCTTGCCGCGCACGGCGTGGTACAGCCGCGCGAACTTGAAGTTGGCCTCATTGGCCTCACTGCCGCCGCTGTGGAAGAGGATGTGGTTCAAGCGGCGATCCCGGGGCAGCAGGTTGACGATACGCTCCGCCAGGCGGGCGGCCGGCTCGTTCGCGAAGTCCCAGAAGCTCGGATAGTAGGCGAGTGTGCGCATCTGCGCCGCCACGGCGTCGGCAATCTCCGTGCGGCCGTGGCCGACATTGATATTGAACAGGCCCGAGAAGCCGTCGATCACGGTGCGGCCATCTGCCAGAAACAGCTCCACGCCGCGCCCACCGACAAAGAGCTTCGCCCCGTACTTCTCGTGCTTGCGGAGCTCGGTGATCGGATGGATGACGTGGGCTCGATCCAGCGCAAGGATGTGGTCGAGGTTCGAAACGGTGTGCGACATACCTGCTCCTCGGATTGACCCACCGCCCGGCTACCAGAAAACATCACCCGGCTCAAAGTGGGTCACAATCATCCGTGCAGTAGGTGATTCATTACCTGGTCCAGAGGCCACTCGCGTTGGCATCAATGCGTGACACCGACGTTCAAAAACCCGCCACCAAGAATCCCCCATGGCATCGCGATTTTTTTATTGCGATGCAGCCGCTGTGATTCCACCACAGTTTCTCGTGCTTAGGCGATTCGTCCCCAGTTCGAACCGCTGATCCTCACGCGCGATTGAACAATTTTGGGCTCGATTGAACGCCTTGGGGGCAGCAACCAGGGGGTGTCGTGATTCGGAGAGCAGACGCGGCTGGAGATCAGGCCCGCGATCGCGACGCAATGGCCGCGGGCGCTGGAGTACCTTGCGGAGTCGTGACCGTGAAACGAGCATCGGGGGAACCATCAACCGAAAGGGGGATACGATGTCGGTCTCGAGGTTAGCTTCCGTTCTGGGCATTGCTACTGCTGTTGTCGCGGCTGCCATCTTTCCACGCGGCGGCTACGCGGTATGTGCCCCTCCACCGCCCAACCTCATAGCCTGGTGGCCGTTCGATCAGGCTATGAGTGCGAGCGCAGTGAAGGAGATCGTCGGAGGGAACCTGGGGTTGCTGGTCAACGGGGCAGTCACGACCTCAAATGGGCAGGTGTACCGGGCGTTGGCGCTTGACGGTTTGAACGACCACGTTCGCGCCGTTGAGCTGAACCCGAGCAATCCGGCGCCATTGACCATCGACGCGTGGATCAAGCCGGAGTATCCGAATGGGATCGGTATCTCACCCGGTGACCGCGTGGCCATCGTCCACTACCGCCGGCAGCAGCCAGGTATGCCGCCAAGTGCTGAGTATGAGTTCGGCCTCATCCGCGACGCGAGCAACAACGCACGGCTCTACTTCAGGATCAACTGCGGCGGGACGCCGACCCTGGTCCAAACCGGTGCCCCCGACTTTCCTCCTCTCCAAGACTTAGGCCCCGTCGCGACCACGGGAACGATCTGGACACACGTGACGGTTACGTTCTCTGGGAGTCAAGTCCGCTTCTCGCAGAACGGGGCGTCGGGAGATGCTATGAACTTTGCCACCGTCGCCGGCTTCGGAACCTGCACCTCCGGACTGGGTGAGTGGCGGATCGGCGCCGGGCATACCAATCCGCCCGGCGTCTTCAAAGGTACGATCGACGAGCTCGAAATATTTGACGTTGCACTCGATCTGCTCGATCTCACGCAGATGTTCGCGGTTTACAACGCGCTGCAGAGTGGGAAGTGCGACAAGGGACAGCAGGCGTCCGTCGGCTGTGCTCGCCTCAGCAGTCAGGCGGAACAGAACTTTGTCGCCTGGTGGCCGTTGGACGAGCAGAGCGGAACCAGCGCCGCAGACGTTCGCGGCGACAACGACGGGGTGCACATGCCCGGGCCGCTGTCCGGAGTGCTCGGCATGGTCCGACGCGCCGCCGACTTTGCCAGTAACTTCGTCGAGGCCTTTGAGCTCGATGGGTTCCTGGGTCTGGTTGTGACCCGGCCCGAAACCCTGACCATCGACGCCTGGATCCGCCCCAGCCCCGTCAGCTGGAGCCTTTTTCCGATCGTCGACTACATCAGGGCCGGTGGGAATGCGGGTCGGTACGGCCTTTCCCTCCACGGCGCCTATCATTTGCATTTTCTCGCGGAAGGGATCGTGGGGGGCACGCTTGGGGGTGTGAAGCATTTTTGGTGCACTTCCAATCCGCCGATTCAGGGAGACGTGTGGAACCACGTGGCGATGACCGTATCCAATGGCACGGTCAATCTGTGGGTCAACGGGAGGAAGTGTTCTGCGGGAACGCAACCGATCGGCGCTTACCCCGACGCGAGCGGTCTCTGGCGACTCGGCGGTAGGCATAGCAACGGGGTGCTTGCCCCCCCTCCCCTTAATTGGTCTGCGCAGGATTTCTTTCCCGGGCCGATGGACGAAATCGAGATCTTCGACACGGTCATCTCGGACACCGACATCCGTGCCATCTACTCGGCCGGCCCGAAAGGAAAGTGCCCCGTGCCTGATGTGGGGGTGCTGCTGAGTCCCTTGGCGCTAAGCGCGCTTCCCCGGGCCCTTGCCCTGAGTGCGCAGATTGATCCTTCCGGGTGTCTCAAGGTTTCCGCCAAGGCCATCGCCACGGCTTCGGCAACCATCGGCAAAGCCCTCTTCAATTGCCAGAAGGACATCGCGAAGGGGAAACTGCCGAGCACTGACTGCAGCCTCGAGGTGAAGGTGGCTGCCAAGATCGCGGCGGCGCTCGCCAAGGCCACCACCACGGTGACCGAGCGATGCACGGTCGCGCCGGAGTTTGGGTTTGCGGGCGCGGCGAGCCTCCAGGCCATCGACGACACTCGCCTGGACTTCCTGGTCGATTTGTTCGGGCCGAGCGGCAACATCCCTCTGGGTGCCCAGAACTGCGAGGTCAAGCTGCTGCAAGCAGGAGGCAAATATTTCGATGCGCTCCTGAAAGACTATGGCACGTGCCAAAAGAAGGGGTTCAAGAACGACGCGATCGCCGAGGCCACGGACCTTGCCGGTTGTATAGGCGAGGTCATCTCAAAAGCAAAAGCCGGGAAACTTCGCAGCAAGCTCGACGACGCTGCCAACAGCTGCAGCCCTCCGGCGGACACTGCCTTCGATGGCGGCACGTGCGGGTTACTTACGGGTTCCGCCCTGGCCGACTGTGTGGCGCAGCGCGCGCGCTGTCACGCCTGCAGTCTGCTCAACACCACGGGCGGCCTGGACCGGTTGTGCGACAACGTCGACAACGGGGTGGACGACGGAAGCTGTCGAGGGTGTCGGGACGGCATCGTTGAAGGGGGCGAGGCCTGCGACGACGGCAACCAAATGGACGGCGACGGCTGCGATACCAACTGCACCGTCACCGCCTGCGGGAACGGAGTGGAAACGCCACCGGAGGAGTGCGACGACGGGAACACGACGGCCGGCGACGGGTGCTCGGCCATCTGCGAGGTGGAAAGCTTCTGCGGTGACGGGGTGGTGGACTTGGGCGAGGGCTGCGACGACGGCGACACCAGTAACGACGACCCGTGTCCCAACACCTGCGGGTTCGCGGCCTGCGGCGATGGCATCCTGTGCTCCGACCCGGCGTGTACGACCGGGCCGTCGGGTGGTCCCGAGGAGTGCGACGACGGGAACCTGGTCGGCGGCGACGAGTGCTCGTCGTCGTGCGCCGTCCCGTGAGTTGTCGGGTGGACTTGCTTCTCGTGCTTACGGAGCTCGGTGATCGGATGGATGACGTGGGCTCGATCCAGCGCAAGGATGTGGTCGAGGTTCGAAACGGTGTGCGACATACGTGCTCCTCGGATTGACCCACCGCCCGGCTACCAGAAAACACCACCCGGCTCAAAGTGGAACGCTGCGGTGATAGTCTCCTCGTTTCGCCCCTCAGGCGCCGCGGCGCCGCGGCGCCGCGGCAGACAGAGAACGCGCTTCCAGGACACCCCGGACAAGACGCACCACCAGAATCCCTCTTGCATGGCATGGCGATTTTTTTCTTGTGGCCATGCTGCCGCGGTGATTCCACCGCAGTGTCCCGCACTTATGGGATTCGTCCCTAGTTGGATCCGCTGACCTTCACGCGCGATTGAACAATTTCGGGCTCGATTGAACGCCTTGGGGCAGCAGCCAGTAAAGCGGACAGTACCGAATGGACAGATGCAGACCGGCGAAGCACAGCGTTGGGCACCATGGCCCAACGCATCACGGACGCTCGCCACCCTTTCCCGGTTTTCAGGCAATCAACCGTGGCATGTTCCAGGGGTTCCGAGATCAAGTAAAGGACCAAATAAAGGGGGAAAGCCATGACACAGACGTCAGAGCTTCACGCACGGGCTGCAATGCGGCTCACAGATCTGGCCAGGAGTCGACGACGCACGGTCCGCAGGGGGTTAGCGATCAGTGTGGTGGTGTTCTGCGCGAGTCTATCGAGCCATTCAGCGGAGGCCAGCCAAACGGGGGTCAACGCCTGTCACAAGAAGTTCACCAACGAAGCCAACAAGGCGGTCAAGGCCGGGGTGGCGCTCTTCAAGAAGTGCGAGCAGCAAATCCAGACCTGCTTCGCCAAACCGGCGGGAGCGATGCAAGCCGACTGCCTGACCAAACTTGTTGTGGTGGGCAAGGGCTGTAGCGCAGAGAAGTTGGACCCCGCCAACGTCGACAATGGATTGGGAAAAGTGCTGAGCAAGTTTCAAAGTAAGATCGCGCAGAAGTGCACCGCGAGCGGCGTTGGCGACCCCGCCAAGTTCACGGCGGCTGAGGGACGCGTGGCGGATCCGAACAATGTCGCGGGAACACTCGGGTTTTCGCATCTGATGAGTGATTGCTCGCTGCCGCTGGACACCGATGTCAACTACGAAGCCAACTTCCCGGCTTGTGCCCGCGAGCGCGTGCTGGCCATGGTGGACGAAGTACTGAAGGATATCGACCCACGTGGGTGGAGGCTATTGCGGCTGGGCGGTGTCCCCTTCGATCTCAATCGCATCCCGCTTGGAGAGGTGAGGGTAGGGCCGCCAGACCCCGTCATCTATCCAACCCTCCTGCTGGGCCTCACCTCCGTGCCGATAGGGGGCGTCGCCGCCGATCTCCACTTCAGCATAACGTCCGTCAATGCGACGACCCTTGGCGCGGACATCACGATTCCCCCGGGAACTATGACTTTCCAATCCACCTTTATCCCGGTCGGCGGTGGGGCCACTGTTTGTATTCAGCAAGTATGCGAAGGGCAAGGCATCCTCTGCTGCCACCCGAGTGGGTGTCCAGCTCTGGGCAGCCCCGACTACAATGTTTGCCAGGACCACGATACGGGGGGAGCAAACGATGGGTTGCTCCTTAGCAGTGGCGACACATGCTTCGGCGGTGTCGTCGACAGCACGTGTGTCGCGCGGGCGACGAACGCTGTCTCGTTACTGGCGCCGTGGGACTCGTTTGCATGCTCCGAGGGAGGCCCTCGGGGGGGCGCGTGTAACGGACACGACATGGGAGACACGAATCCCCGTGCGCACTACCCGAAGTGCCAACCTACCGAGGTTCCCTGCGCCAGCCCTCCCGGGTGCGGCGGCGGCCTTACCTGCACCTCGGATTCGGCCGGTACCCCGATCAGCGCGCCGTGCCGTGGGCCGGTGAGAGTCACGCAGCCTGCCGGGGCGTTCGCGGACGGAGACATGGTTTTCCAGGTCGATCTCGAGCTGACGATTCACGACCACACCTTGGACAGCGTGAACTACGGCGGCGGGTGCGCGAATCTGGCCAGCGATGGCAAG
>Ga0187892_10012077_pt1 | contig 10391 bp, 9 predicted proteins | sample MA1701073metaG_FD_139345 | JGI IMG/M metagenome (GOLD analysis project Ga0187892, IMG submission 139345) | Bio-ooze microbial communities from a basaltic lava cave in the Kipuka Kanohina Cave System on the Island of Hawaii, USA - MA170107-3 metaG ...
GGTGGAGGCGCCGGCGGCCGGCGCCTGCGTCGTCCGGACGCCGGACGGGCTGGCGCTGCGCGGCGTGGCGGTCGATCCCGTCCGCGTGGGCGCGGCCGTCGACTGCACGGTGCGGCCCGAGAAGCTGGTGGTGGCCGGGGCGGTGGCCGGCGACGCGAACCACGTGAAGGGCGTCGTCGAGGACCGCCACTACCTCGGCGACCTCACGCGGCACCGGGTGCGGCTGGAGAGCGGCGGCGTGTTGGACGTGAAGACCCTGAACCAGGTCGGGGCGCCGGCGCTGGCGCCGGGCGACCGGGTCACGCTCGGCTGGGCGGCGGCGGACACCCGGGTGTTCGCGCGCGGGGCCGGCGCCTGAGGCGGCCGGGCATGGCGGCCACGAGGCGCACGGGCGCGGAGCGGCGCGAGCGGCGGTTGCACGCGCTCCTGCTCCTGCCGGCCCTGGTCGGGCTCGCCGTCCTCTATCTCTACCCGCTGACCGGTGTCCTCTTCCGCAGCGTCTACCACGACGGGTTCACGCTCGCCTACTACCGGCAGGTGATCGCGAGCCCCGTCTACCTGCGGGTCACGCTGGCGACCTTCGAGATGGCGGCGCTGGTCACGCTCGTGTGCTTGGCCCTCGGCTATCCGCTCGCCTACGCGCTGGCCGCCCTCCCGCCGCGGCGGGCCCGGCTCCTGCTGGTCGCGGTCCTGCTGCCGTTCTTCACGAGCCTCATCGTCCGCACCTACGCGTGGATGATCCTGCTGGGCCGGAACGGCCTGGTGAACCAGTCGGCGCAGGCGCTGGGGCTCACGCCCGAGCCGCTGGCGCTGCTCTACAACCAGGCCGGCGTCGTCACCGGGATGACCTACGTGCTCCTGCCGTTCATGGTGCTCACGCTCTACAGCGTCATGCGGGGGATCGACCCCGCCGTGCTGCGGGCCGGGGCCAGCCTGGGGGCCCGCCCGTCCGTCGTGTTCCTGCGGCTGTTCCTGCCCCTGAGCGCGCCCGGGGTCGCGGCCGGCAGCCTGCTGGTCTTCATCTTCAGCCTCGGGTTCTTCATCACCCCGGCGCTCATGGGCGGGCCGGGCGACCTCATGCTCGCCATGCTGATCGAGCGGGAGGTGGAGTTCACGCTCGACTGGCCGCTGGCCTCGACGCTCGCGGTCGTCCTCTTGGCCGTCACGCTGGGCGGCTTCGCGCTGGTCAACCGCGCGGTGCGGCTCGACCGCCTGTTCGAGGCCGGCCGGTGACGCGCGCCGGCCGCGCGGCCTTGTGGGCGGTCGCTGGGCTCGGCCTGGCCTTCCTGCTCGGCCCGGTCGTCATCATCGTCGTCATCTCGTTCAGCAGCGCCGACTACCTCCGCTTCCCGCCGCCCGGGTTCTCGCTGCGCTGGTACGAGCGCTTCTTCGCCGGCCGCGAGTGGCGGGCGGCCATCTGGGTGAGCCTCCAGGTGGCGGCGCTGACCACCGTGCTCGCGACGGCGGCCGGCACGCTGGCGGCCCTCGGCCTGGTCCGCAGCCGCTGGCGCGGGAAGGGCGTGGTGTACGCCGTGCTGCTGTCGCCGCTGATCGTGCCGACGATCATCACCGCGATCGCGCTCTACTTCTTCTTCGCCGGCCTCAACCTGCAGGGCAGCGTGCTCGCGATGGCGCTCGGGCACACGGTCCTGTCGGTGCCGGTGGTGGTCATCATCGTGGCGGCCAGCCTGCAGGGCTTCGACGGGCGCCTGGAGCAGGCGGCGCTGAGCCTGGGCGCCAGCCGCTTCCTCGCCTGGCGCCGGGTGACGCTGCCGCTCATCGCGCCCGCGATGACGTCGGCGGCCTTGTTCGCCTTCCTCGGCTCGTTCGACGACCTGCTGATCCCGCTGTTCCTGGCCCGGATCGGCTCGGAGACGCTCACCGTGCGCATCTGGAACAGCCTGCACCTGGAGGTGGACCCGACCATCGCGGCGGTGAGCGCGCTGCTCATCGCAGTGGCGGCCGCCGTGGTCGGCGCTAGCGCCCTGCTGCGGGGGCGCTCGTGAGGCGGCGGCTGTCGGACCCGGCGATCCAGGCCTACCTGGCCACTCGCGACGTGGTCGTGCTCGGCACCGTGGAGGCCGACGGCGCCCCGCTGATCACGCCGATGTGGTTCGTGCACGACGCGGCCGCGCTCACGATGGTCACGCCCGCGGGCTCGCGCAAGGCCCGCAACCTCGCCCGGGACCCGCGGGTGGCGGTGGTGGCGGAATCCGGCCGCCGCGCCGACATCAAGCGGGTGACGATCGCCGGGCGCGCGGAGATTGTGCCGGTCGGCGATGAGCAGCGCCGGCTGGCCGATCGCCTGCTGGACAAGTACGCGCCGCACGTCGAGGCGAAGTGGGGCGGCCGGCGCCTGCCGGCCGACCGAGTGATGTTTCGCATCGTGGCGCGCGCGGTCAGCTGTTCGGGGCTCGGCCCGGGCGGAAGGAGCGACGACGCATGAGCGGCGACACCCTGCTGGGCGATCCCATCGCCACCCTGGAGCTGCACGAGCCCGTCACCGGCGTCCGGGCGTTCCTGGCCATCGACAGCCTGCCCGAGGGCGGTCCCACGGTGGGCGGGGTCCGCCTGACGCCGACCGTGAGCATGGACGAGATCCGCCGGCTCGCCCGCGCGATGACGTACAAGTACGGCATCAGCGGGGTGCCGTGCGGGGGCGCCAAGCTCGGGATCGCAGCGGACCCGGCCGACCCGCGGAAGCCCGAGATCCTGCGCCGCGTCGCGGGGCTGATCGCCCCGCTGGTCCGGGCCGACCTGTACCGCTTCGGGGAGGACATGGGCACCACGCGCGACGACATCGCGCTCATGTACCGCGAGCTGGCGATCGATCCGGTGGGCTCGATCCAGCAGCGCGCGCGGCGGTTCGGCAAGCACCTCGTGTTCACGCCCGGGACCACGATGGCAACGGTCGGCGGGCCGGACTTCGAGGAGACCATCACCGGCTACGGCCTGGCCGAGGTGCTCGTCGAGGCGTGCGAGGTCGTCGGGCTCGACGCCGCGTCCGTGCGCGTGGCGATCCAGGGCTTCGGCACGGTCGGCGCCGGCCTGGCCCGGCTCCTCGACGCGCGGGGCGTGCGGGTGACGACGGTCGCCGACGCCGAGGGCACCCTGGAGGCGGAGCCGGGGCTGCCGGTCACCGCCCTGCTCGCGGCCCGCAGCGCGCTCGGCGCGATCGACCGGGCGCGGATCCCGGCCGGGATCCGCCGGCGCCCCCGCGAGGCCTGGCTCGACTCCCCGGCCGAGGTGATCGTGCCGGCGGCCGTCAGCGACGCGATCGGCGAGGCGAACGTCGCCGCCGTGCGCGCGCGCCTGGTCCTCGAGGGCGCGAACATCCCGCTCACCGAGGCGGCCGAGGCCCAGCTCGACGCGCGGGGGGTGGCCGTGGTCCCGGACTTCGTGGCGAACGCCGGGGCGGCCGCCGGCTACTCGCTCATCTGGTACGGCCCGGCCACGCGCGAGACGATCTACGAGGTGGTCGGGCGGCGGCTGCGCACGGTGACCCGCGAGGTGCTGGAGTCGAGCCGCCGCGAGAAGCTCCTGCCGCGGGAGGCTGCGAAGGCGCTCGCGCTCGCCAGTCTCGAGAAGCACGGGGTCGCGTTCAACCGGGCCCTGCGCTGACCCGCGGCGCCGGGCCGGGAGCCGGTCACTCGCCGGGATTCGGCGCGCCGGACGGGAAGCGCTCGACGGCGAGGAACCGCCTCCGTGGTCCTCGGGCCGTGAGCGGACCGCGATCGGCCTACACGCGGAGACGGCCGACGCAGATGCCCCACACGGTCTCGCTCAGGGGATAGCCGCCGCAGACCCAGACCGTCACGCCGTCGGCCGGATCGAGCGCCGCGGCGTGGTAATCGCCCCAGCGGTTGTTCTTCTTCGCGTCCAGGTGCTCGTGCCCCGAGGCGCCCGGGTGGAGCAGCGTGCTCAAGGGCATCTCGCCCTTGTTGTCGCCGGCGAGCCGGGCGGTGACGTGGACGGAGACGAACTCCTCCGGCGCCGTGCGCCCCATGACCAGCACGGCGTTGCCGTGCATGTCGGGCACCAGGGCCGGGTAGCAGTGGTGGACGTCGTCCACGGCGAAGTGGCCCTTCTGGACCGCCTCGCCCGTCTCCGGATTGAGCTGGTACCAGCGGGCGCCGATGGTCGCGCCGCCCTGGTGGGTCGCGGCGAAGGCCAGCCACACCGATCCCCCGCTGTAGACCGCGTTGCGCACTCGGATGTCGCCGGCCAGGATCGGTGGCCCGCCCGGCTCCGCCGCGAGGGGGAGGCCGGTGGCGTACGCGGGGATCTCCACCGACCGGCACGTCAGGGCGGGCGTGCCGCCGGGATCGGTCACGGTCCACAGGGTGAGGAAGCGCTCGACCTGATGGTCGCGGCGGGTGCCGACGACGAACGCCTTCCCGGGCGCGCCCCAGACGTGGCACGGGAAGACGCTGCCGGCCACCCTGGCCGTCGAGTGATCCGCGTCGATCGGGTGCTTGAGCCCGGTGAAGTCCGTGTACGCGAGCACGCCGCCGGCATAGGCGGCGGCCTTCGGGATCACGCGCAGGCGCGCCGGCGTGGGGGAGCCGATGAGGTTGGCGGCCAGGTAGATGGCGTGCGCGTCGACGCCCGCGGACGGATGGTCGGCCCAGGGGCCGGGCTCGGGGAGCGCCCAGGTCAGCCATTCCCCCCGGGGATCTTCCGTCTTGGACACGGAGAGCACGAGGTGGGGGTGGGTGAAGTGCTCGGGCAGGCCGTCAGCGTAGGAGACGGCGGAGGCGGTGAGCACCCACCGGCCCTCGTGCTGGTCGTACAGCACCCGCGGGTCGAAGACCTTGTCGACCTCCCCCGGCAGGACGTCGTCGAACCAGTGGAACAGGTCGGCGGTGTCCAGCACCGTGCCGTCGGCCTTGGACAGGACGCTCACGCGGAAGTTGACGGCGACGAGCAGCTCATCGAGACCGGCGGCGATGGTGGCGTCGTAGGCCGTGGCGTCCGTCTCGGGCGCCTCGAAGTGCGGCACGGACCGGAGCGCCCGCTCGAGCCGGGGCGTCCCTGGTCGGTCGCTCACCGTGGCGGGAACCGCCGGCAGCCGGACAGCTCCGCGCCCGAGCCGCTCCCGGAGCCGCGCCACCGCCGGGGGCTCGTCCTCCGCCGGGATGCCCGCTGGCTCGATCCTCCGGCGCGACGCCGGCCGCCGCCACGGCATGACCACGGTGCCCGGGTGCGCGCTCGTGCCGCTCACCAGGCTCGTGTAGCACGCGGCGCGCGCTCTCCGCCCGGCTCTCGGCCCCCTCGCTCCGGATCCCGGTCGCCTCGCTCGTCCCATCGTGCTGCCTCCTCCCGTGCTCGTGACATCACGGATAGACCCGTCGCCCCGCGACGGGCCAGCCTGTCGGCGCGAGGCCGCCGCCGACTCGTCGATCGCGCGCGGCATGAGCGCTGCGCCGTCGGCGAACGACCCTGCCGTCCGGGCCGCAGCGCAGAAGGCGCGGATCGAGGCGACCGGTGCCGGTGGCGGCCCTACAGCGTCTCGGCCGCGAGGTCCGCGAGGAACCTCGTGTAGCCGGCCGGGCCGTCGCGCTCCCAGGACTCGAGGCAGGCCGTGCCGACGACGGCGATGTCGGCGAGGCCCCTCACGGCCCGCACGTCGTCCGGGGTCTTGATGCCGAAGCCGAGGGCCAGGGGCAGGCCCGTGCTGCTCCGGCACCGCGCGAGGAACGCCTCCACCCCACGGGTGAAATCCGTCCGCGCTCCCGTCACCCCCTTGCGCGCCACGCAGTAGACGAAGCCCGAGGCCTGCCGCGCGATCTCCTCGAGGCGCCGCGGCGAGTTCGTGGGGGTCATGAGCAGGACCGGATCGACGCCGAGGCCGCGCGCCTTCGCGTGGAGGCCACCCGCCTCCTCGGGCGGGAGGTCCACGACGATGCAGCCTCGTCCCCCCGCCGCGGCAAGGCGCTCGCAGAACGTCTCCTCCCCCATCCGGAAGATGCTGTTGTAGTAGCCCATGAAGAGGAGGGGGAAGGAGAAGCTCCCCGCCGCGCGGCCCAGGAAGTCGAAGTAGTCGCCCCACGCAAGGTGGGCGTCGGCGGCCGCCTGGTTGGCCTTGACGAAGATGGGGCCGTCGGCGATGGGCTCGCTGAAGGGGAGCTGCAGCTCGACCAGGTCGACGCCGGCGGCTTCCATCGCCTCGAGCATCCTCCAGTTCTCATCAAGGGACGGATAGCCGACCACGGCGTGGGCCATGAGGAGGATGCGCTTCCGTTCGAGGCGGCGGCGCACGTGGTCCTCGAGGCCCCCGGGCCTCGGGGCGGTCATGGCGCGCCTTCCTTGCGCGTCCTCGCCTCGTAGGAAGCGGCCTTCTGGCACAGGAAGTCCCTCCACTTCGCATCGCCGAGCGCGTCGGCAACGGTGAAGATGTCCTTGTCGCCGCGGCCCGACTGGTTGATGAGGACGGCGTCGTCCCCGGAGAGACTCGGGGCTTCCGCAAAGGCCGTGACGAAGGCGTGCGCGCTCTCGAGCGCCGGGATGAGCCCCTCCGCGCGCACGACCGCCCGCACCGCCTCGACGACCTCTCGGTCCGTGGCCGCCTCGAAGCGCACGCGGCCGAGCCGGTAGAGGTGCGCCAGGATGGGCCCCACGCCGATGTAGTCGAGCCCCGCCGCCACGGAGTGCGTGTCGTTCATGAGGCCTTCGGCGTCCTGGAGGAAGTAGGTCTTGTACCCCTGCGCGACGCCCGGGCTGCCCTTCCCCCCCGCGATCCGCGCCGCGTGCCGGCCGGTCTCGAGGCCGAAGCCGCCGGCCTCGACGCCGACCAGCTCGACCGCGGGGTCGTCGAGGAACCCCGCGAAGATCCCGGAGGCGTTCGAGCCGCCGCCGACGCACGCGTAGACCCGCTTCGGGAGCGTCCCCGCGTCCCGCACCATCTGCTCGCGCGCCTCCTGGCCGATGATGGACTGGAAGTAGGTGACCATCTGCGGGAAGGGGTGCGGCCCGCAGACCGTGCCGAGCACGTAGTGCGTGTCGGCCATCGACTCGACCCAGTCGCGCAGGCAGGCGTTGATGGCATCCTTCAAGGTCCTGGTCCCGTCCCGCACCGGCACCACCGTGGCCCCGAGCTGCTCCATCCAGAAGACGTTGGGCCGCTGGCGCTCGACGTCCTCCTCGCCCATGTAGATCGTGCACTCGAAGCCGAGCCGGGCCGCCATCGTCGCGGTGGCCACGCCGTGCTGCCCCGCGCCCGTCTCGGCGATGACGCGCCGCTTCCCCATGCGCTTCACGAGGAGCCCCTGGCCCATGACGTTGTTCACCTTGTGGGCGCCGGTGTGGTTCAGGTCCTCGCGCTTGACGTAGATCCTGGCCCCGCCGAGCTTCCGCGTGAGGTTCTCGCAGAACGTGATGGGCGTGGGGCGGCAGGAGTACGTGGACATCACGCGGAGGTACTCCGGCCAGAAGGCCGGGTCCTCCCGCGCGGCGGCGAAGGCCTCGCGCAGCTCGGCGAGGGTCTCGTGAAGGATCTCCGGCACGAAGGCGCCGCCCAGGTCGCCGTAGTACCCTTCGCGGCCCGGGTGGAACTGGAAGAGCTCGTTGTACACGAGAAGGTCCTCCGTTACTCCTTGGCCGCCGCGGTCACGAGCCGGCCAGCGAGATCCGGGTCGGCGATGAGCACGTCGACGGCCCTCGCTCGGGCCAGCGCGAGCACGGCATCCGCCTTGCCCGCGCCCGCGGCCAGGCCGACCTTGAGCGGCACCGAAGCGAGCTCGGCATGGGAGATCCCGATCACGCGGCTGTCGAATGGGGTGGGGCAGGGCTTGCCCGTGCGGTCGTAGAAGACGCAGCCGATGCTCGCGGCGGCCTCCCTCGGCAGCCATGCGCGCCCGCGGCCGCTCCGTCCGGACGCCGCCGCCGCCTCGACGACGGGATGGCCCTCCTCCGCCAGCCCGACGCCGAGGAAGGCGCAGTGGAGCGATCGATAGCGCGCGAGCACGCTCCGGACGCGGGGCTCGGAGCGCAGCGCGCGGGCGAGGCTCGCGTCCCGGACCACGGCCGGCACGCTCAGCACGCGGTGCGTCCCGCCCGCCGCGCGCCGCAGCTCCTGGCAGAGGAAGGAGCAATCGAAGTCCTGCCCCGTCTCCCACAGGGATCCGACCAGCGGCACGATCTCGAGGCCGAGTGGCTGCTCCGGCCGCACGCTGCGGACGAATGCGGCCAGCGTGGTCCCGGCGGTGAGGCCCACGATGTCCCTCTGGCGGACGCTCCGCTCGAAGTAGTCGGCGGCCAGGCTTCCGACGGCGCCGGCTCCATCGGCGTCCGCGACCAGGACCTCCCGCAAGCCGAGCCGTGCGGCGAGATCGGCCGCGCCGGCGGCCTGGCCGCCGTCCCGCACGCGGATCTCGACGACCCCCTGCCGCCGGGCCCGCTCGAGGAGGCGGCTCACGCCGGGCCGCGAGATCCGCAGCGCCCGCGCGATCTGGGCCTGGGTCTTCCGCTCGAGGTAGTAGAGGCGGCTCGCGCGGACGAGGAGGGAGGGTGGCATGAACGCTCCTGTTGAACAAATGTTCAGGTTGCGGACAAGTGTGCACCACGATGAGGCCGACGTCAAGGCGGCCGGCGGACGGAGAGGCTGGCGCGCACGGAGGGGGCTGCTGCGGACGGAGAAGCTGCTGCGGACGTCACGCGGGTCGCGCGGGCGGGCGACCTCCCGGCGGGTTCCGGAGCCGCCGGATCAGGGCGAGGCGGTCGCGACGCAGCGCTCGGGGTGCGCCTCGCTCGCCCGCGACGCGACGCGCCGGCCCCGATCGTGGCGGCCGGACGAGGGCCGCGAGGCCATCGCCCGCTCTCCGCTCACTGACCCGCCCTGGGCTTGCCCGGGCGGGGGACGACGGGCAGCCCCGCCGCCTTCCAGGCCGTGAAGCCGCCCTCCAGCTCGGAGACCGGCTCGAGCCCCATGGCCCGCGCGGTGTCGGCGGCCAGCGCCGAGCGCCACCCGCCGTTGCAGTAGAAGACGAACGCCTTGCCGGACGCGAAGACGTCCTTGTGGTAGGGGCTGTCGGGGTCCACCCAGAACTCCAGCATGCCGCGCGGGCAGTGGAACGCGCCGGGGATCATGCCCTCCCGCTCCAGCTCGCGCACGTCGCGCAGGTCCACGAACACCACGCCGGGGTCGTCGTGGCGGGCGCGGGCCTCCTCGACCCCGATGCTCACGATGCGGGACTTGGCCTCGGCCACCATCTGGCGGACGCCCTTGACGAGCTTCATGGCGGGTCCCTCCGGCGCGGGCCGGCGGAGCAGCCCCGGTCCGCGCCGGTCATGCTAGCACGCGCTGGTCTTGGAGGGCCGGCCCGCCGTACAATCCGGCCATGAGCCAGCCCGCCATCCTCCCGTTCGTCCACGCCCAGGGCTCCTGGGGCGAGATCGGCCTGACCGTGGGGCGCATGCTCGCGCCCCTCATCGCGCGGCATCTCGAGACCTGGACGGCCCACGTCCGGCGCGAGACGGGCGCCGCGCCGGCCGAGGTGGTCGCCGCCGCCGCGCCCTTCCGCGCGCCCATCGAGGCCCACGCCCCCTTCCTCTGGGAGGAGCTCCTCGGCATGGCCCGGGGGTCCGAGATCCCCGTCGACGCGCTCCTCGTGCTCCAGGCCCGGGCCGAGGTGCTGCGCGCCCTCCGGACGGCGCGGCCGCAACCCGCCGCGGCGGAGTGCACGACGTTCGCGGTGGGCGGCCGCCGCACCGCCGACGGCCGGGTGCTCTTCGGCCAGAACGTGGACCTGGTCCCCTTCGTGGAGGCCTTCGGGGTCATCGTGCGGCAGGCGCCCACCGGCGTCCCCGCCACGCTGACCTACACCTCGGCCGGGCTCCTCGGCCACAACGGGCTCAACGAGGCCGGCGTGGGCATCGCGGCGAACTTCATCGACGACCCGGCGGGCTGGGGCGAGGGGCTCCCGCGCTACCTCCTCTCCCGCCTCGCCCTCCGCGAGGAGACGGCGGAGGCCGCCCTCGCCGCCGCGCTCCGGCCGCCCCGGGCCGCCTCGCGCAACCTCTTGATCGCGGACCGGCGGGGGACCTTCGTGGACGCCGAGTGCCTGCGGGACCGCGTGGGAGTGATCCGGGGCGCCGACGACCTCCTGGTCCACGCCAACCACGTGGAGGCGCCCGAGCTGGCGGGCGGCGCCCCGCCGACCGAGAACTCGCTCCACCGCCGCCAGCGGCTGGCCGAGCTCATCGAGGGGGCGACCGAACCGCTGACGGTCGCGCATCTGCGGGCCATCTACCGCGACCACGCCAACGCCCCCCACAGCCTCTGTGCCCACCCCTTCGAGGGCCGCGACGTGCAGACGGTGGTCTCGGTCATCGGCGACCTCGAGGCCGGCGAGCTCCACGCGGCCAGGGGCGCGCCGTGCCGCCCGCCCTAC
>Ga0187892_10012078_pt1 | contig 10390 bp, 9 predicted proteins | sample MA1701073metaG_FD_139345 | JGI IMG/M metagenome (GOLD analysis project Ga0187892, IMG submission 139345) | Bio-ooze microbial communities from a basaltic lava cave in the Kipuka Kanohina Cave System on the Island of Hawaii, USA - MA170107-3 metaG ...
ATTTCCGCCTAACGGAAGAGCGGCTGGAGGCGGGCCGCAACTTTGCCAACAAGATCTGGAATGCCGGCCGCTTCGTAATCCAAAGTTTGGAAGAGCACGGGCCTGTTGATAAGCCCGAAATCGCAGATGGCATGCCCCTTGAAGATCGATGGATTCTCTCGCTAACTCACGTCACTGTCGGCGGCACGCAGAGTTTGGGGGAATGGGGCAAAGGGGTAAATCAACTTCTAGAAGAATTCCAAATAGGGGAAGCTGGTCAACGGTTATACGGCTTTTTCTGGCACGATTTTTGCGATTGGTACATAGAAATGGCAAAAATCCGTCTAAAGACGGGAGACCTCTCTCCCATCCCGGTCTTGGCTTATGTGCTGGACGTGGCTTTGCGCCTTCTTCATCCCTTCATCCCATTTGTCACCGAGGCGGTGTGGCAAGAATTGATGCCATATCTGAAATGGACCGAAGTTGAGGCTCTCATAATTGCTCCGTGGCCCAAAAAAGAACCACAAATCGAGATAGTTTTTCCGATGGTAAGCGAAGAAATGGATGTCGTCCGCAAAATTGTGCAAGCCGTGCGTGAATTCCGAATAATCGACCGAGTGCCTCCTTCTGGTAGAATCCCGACAGTGGTTCTGGATCTATCGCCTGCGCTCACGTCTGCAGAATGGGCAGCTAGTCAAGTTAAAAGGCAACAGCTGACCGAAGATGATAGCGAATTCTTGCTTCAGCACATGATTAACCTGCCACACAGGGTAAGGCAAACCATCGAAAACAACGCTCAGATAATTAGAGAATTGGCCCGAGTGGAGCGCATCCCAGTGGTTGAACGCTTCCAAGATATCGATAATGAGCGGTATATTCTTCTAGGCGCAGGGCATGTAAATGTCCGTGTTCATACCGCCGGACTAATCGATATCGAGGCCGAAAGGGCCCGACTAAGCAAGCAGTTGGCTGAGGCGGAGGCCGAGGCCGGGCGGGTCGAGGCCAAGCTGGCCAACCGCCAGTTCCGCGAGAAGGCGCCGCCTCAGGTGGTGTCGCGCGAGGAGGAAAGGTTGGCGGCCGCCCGCGGCCGGCTCGAAGCCTTACAAGAGCGTTTGGCGGAGCTCGGGCAGTCTTAGTCGCCGGCCTTAGGCTCTCTGTGCCACCGGCATGGCTAGCGGCGAGCGGTCATCAATTTAGTAAGTAACCGCTTATTTTTTGACATAGGCAAAAGCGTCGTGCTACCATGGCCATGCTTGTGGCTTAGGGAACAATCGATTAACTCGGCCCGCAGGAACTGAAGCCAGACGTGAGCCAAGACGTCTTTAACGACTACGTTGCTGTCCTCCTTGCCTTCGTCCTTGGGTTTCTTTTAGTAGCGGGCGCCCTCATCGGCAACTATATTCTCTCTCCCCGTCAGCCCACGCAGCCCAAAGGCCTGGCTTATGAATGTGGCATGCTTCCCATCGGCCGCGTTCGCACCCAAGTGCACTTTCGCTATTACTTGTTTGCCATTCTTTTCCTCATCTTTGATATCGAGGTGGTCTTTCTTTTCCCTTGGGCCATAACCTTCGTAGATGTAGGCAAGGCTGCTTTCTACGAGATGTTAGTGTTCATCCTTATCCTTGGTTTCGGCCTGCTGTACGCCTGGCGCAAGGGTGTGCTTCGCTGGAGGTAGGTGATATTCCCTTGGCAGACAAATCTACAGTTGAGGTTTACGAAGTAAGGGATGACCCTCCGGGGGCTATTTCCGACGTCGTCCCCGCTGAGTTGCGCCACGACATCAAAAAGCTGAAGCCGGTGCCCGTCGACCCTAGCCAGGGCAAGGCCCTCTACCGCCAACTCCTTCCCGGCATCATGCAAGTTCCGGCCGACTGGCTGTTCGCCTGGGGACGCAAGAACTCGCTTTGGCCTATGACTTTTGGGCTTGCTTGCTGCGCCATCGAGATGATCTCCACCTACATGGCCAAGCACGACCTTGACCGCTTCGGCATCATTCCCTGGCCATCGCCCCGCCAGTGCGACGTTATGATCGTTGCCGGCACCGTGACTAAAAAGATGGCGCCCGCCGTCAAACTGCTGTACGAGCAGATGCCCTATCCCAAGTGGGTTATCTCCATGGGGGCTTGCGCCACCAACGGTGGCCCCTATACCCGCTACGACCGTGTCCTCCAGGGAGTAGATAAAATTGTTCCGGTAGACGTATACGTTCCGGGCTGCCCGCCCCGGCCCGAAGCTCTCATGGACGCCTTCCTCGCTCTCCAGAAGAAGATCATGGAGGAGCGGGGCAAGATCGGCCGTTAAGGATGGCAGAGCAACAGGCGCACCCGGGCCAGCAACAGGCCACCCTGGTGGCGCCACCGCCTGGTACGGTAGTCGATATCTTTAAAGAAGTCCTCAGCGACATCGAGCTGACTCCCTATCAGACGGCTGGCGATGTGGCTATCGTCGTTCAGCGCGAAGACTTACCCCGCGTGATGAAAACTGCCAAGGAGCACCCGCGTCTGGCCCTAGACTATCTGCGCTGTCTTTCCGGCGTCGATACCTATAAAGAGTTGGAGGTGGTTTACCACCTCTATTCTTTTCGACATAAGCACTCTGTGCAGGTTAAGGCCAGTTGCTCTTACGATGAACCCCACATGCCGACGGTGAGCCATCTTTGGCAGACGGCCAACTGGCACGAGCGGGAGACCAAGGAGCTTTTCGGCATCATCTTCGATGGCCACCCTGACCTCCGGCCTCTTTTGACCGAGGAGGGGCTGGGGTATTACATCCTGCGCAAGAGCCACCCCTTAGCTGAGATCGAAGAGTGGCAGGAGGACTATCTGAAGCTGGCGGCGGAGCTGGAGGCCAAGACAAAACCAGCCGCTGCAGCCGCTCCCGCTGCCCCCAGCGAAGCAGAGGACCGGGCGGCCAAGGTGGCTCTGGCGCAAAAGAAAGCGGCGGCTATCAAGAAGGCGCGGGACGAAGCGCGGGCTAAAGGACTATCGACGGAGGAAGAGAAGGCTTTCGTCCAGCAGGCGCTCAGAGCAGTCGAGGAAGAGGAAGCGAAGCGTGCTCCTGTAGCGGCGTCGGCGGCAGCAGCACCTACGCCTACCGAGGACCGGGCGGCCAAGGTGGCTCTGGCGCAAAAGAAAGCGGCGGCCATCAAGAAGGCGCGCGACGAGGCGCGGGCCAAGGGCCTATCGATGGAAGAGGAGAAAGCCTTCGTCCAGCAGGCCCTCAAGGCCTTGGAGGCCGAGGCGGGCCCGCCGCCGGCGCCTTCGGCACAGGCGCAGGCACCAGCCGCTGCGGCGGCACCGGCGCCTCCCATGGATCGTGCCGCTAAGATAGCCTTAGCCCAAAAAAAGGCGACAGTCATCAAGAAAGCGCGGGACGAGGCGCGGGCGCGGGGCATGTCTTCCGAAGAGGAACGTCGTTTCGTGGCAGAGGCCCTCAAGAAATTCGCCGCGGAGCAGGGATAGGCTACGGTAGGGCAGATATGGCTACGGAGTTGCCACCCCCTGTCGAACACGAACTAGAGACCATCGATCTAAATATAAACGTGGGGCCCCAGCATCCTGCCACCCACGGCGTCTTCCGCATGATCCTTACTGTGGATGGCGAGCTGGTGGTAGACGCCGACCCGGTCATCGGTTATATGCACCGCGGCGGTGAAAAGCTGTCAGAGAACTGTGATTACCGTCAAGCGATAGGCTATCAAGATCGGACCGATTATCTGGCCCAATTCAATACGGAATGGACTTATATGTTGGCGGTGGAGAAGGTGGGCGGCATCGAGGTGCCGGAGAGAGCGGAATACATACGTGTCATCCTTGGTGAGCTGAACCGGATAAGCAGCCACTTCATGTTCGCAGGTGCATTCGGCACCGACATCGGGCTCTTTGGCACCCCCTTCATGTACAGCTTTCGCGAACGGGAGCGAATCCAAGACCTATTCGAAGAAGTCACCGGTGAGCGCATGATGTACAACTATTTTCGCCCGGGCGGCGTGGCCTGGGACATCCCCGATGGCTTCAAGGATAAGGTGCGAGATGTCCTCAAGGAGGCCCAACAGGGGATCGATGACCTCGATGGGCTGATGACTGAGAATGAGGTATTTTTGGCCCGCTGCAGAGGCTTGAATCCCGTCTCGCCGGAGGAGGCTATCAACTGGGGCTTCTCCGGTCCTATGCTCAGGGCTACCGGTGTCAAACACGACCTTCGTCGCGCTGAGCCCTACTCCATCTACGACCGCTTCGATTTCGATATCCCCGTGGGCACCAGCGGCGACGTCTACGACCGCTACCTAGTGCGTCTGGAGGAGATGCGCCAGTCGGCCCGCATCGTGGAGCAGGCCCTCGAGCAAATACCCGATGAAGGGCCGATAATGGCTCCTGGCATTAAACGGGTGCTACGTCTCCCTCACGGGGAGGTCTACGCACGCACGGAGACACCGAGGGGCGAATACGGTATCTATCTCATCTCCCGGGGCGGTGAGGGCCCTTACCGGCTGAAGATCCGCTCGCCCTGCTTCTGCAACCTCTCCGCCCTCAGGAACATGGCTGTGGGCAACTATATGGCCGATGCCATCATCATCCTGGGCTCTATCGATATCGTCCTCTGTGAGGTGGACCGTTGATCGCGGACAACCCGTGGGTAGACGCTCTCGTGCGCCTTGGCGTCTTAGCGATAGCTATGCCCTTGATTCCCTTGGTGCTTGTCTATCTGGAGCGTAAGGTCATCGGCCGCATCCAGATGCGGCTAGGGCCGATGCGGGTCGGCCCGCACGGCACCCTGCAAACGGTGGCCGACACCATTAAGCTCCTGACCAAGGAGGACCTACGGCCTCGCTCAGCCGACCGCTGGACTTTCGAGCTGGCCCCTTTCGTGGTTGTGGTGCCAACTTTAGTGGCTTTCGTTGCCCTTCCTTTCACGGGCGGTTTCTTCATCCGCAATTTGGCCTTGGGTTTGTTCTTTATCGTGGCGGTTTCGGGCCTGTCGATCGTTGGCTTTCTAATGGCAGGTTGGGGTTCCGACAATAAGTACGCTTTGCTGGGGGGAGCACGGGCGGCGGCCCAACTCATCAGCTACGAAATCCCTTTGGTGCTAGCAGTATTGGCTGTGGCCATGATTGGAGGAAGCCTCAATCTGGAAGAACTGGTGAATCAGCAAGGGCGCGTGCCGTTTATCATCTGGCAACCCCTGGCTTTCCTCATCTTCACCACCGCCGGCCTGGCCGAGGTCTACCGCAATCCCTTCGATATACCGGTGGCCGAATCGGAGGTCGTGGGCGGGCCTTTCATCGAGTACTCAGGTATCCGCTGGTCCATGTTTCAGCTAGCAGAATACGCGACGACCTTACTTATCGCGGTGCTGGCATCCCTTATCTTTCTCGGCGGCTGGAATTGGCCCCTGGGCAACGAGGCCGGCGCTTGGCTGCAGATCATCTGGATCGTCCTCAAGACGTCCTTCTTCGTGCTCTTCTTTTTCTGGGCGAGGGCCAGCCTGCCCCGCCTACGCGTCGATCAGCTCATGGCCTTCTGCTGGCAAGTGCTCTTGCCCTTCGCCTTCCTGCAGGTCATTATTAATGGGCTGGTGCTGGTCTATGGTTGGCCTGACTTGCTGCTAGGCGTCTTTTCCGGGCTGGCCACCATAGCGGCGGCCTACCTGACCTACCGAAGCGCCCGCCAGGCCGTTGAGCCCTATTCGCCGCGCTATCAAACGGTGAGAAGTATAAGCTGACATGTTAGGTATCCTGAAATCCCTGGCGACGGCGATGTCGGCGTTCGTGCGCAAGCCCGTGACCGTACAGTATCCCGATCAGATGCGGAAATTGCCCAGCCGCAATCGCGGCCTGCCGCTTTTGGTCTGGGACCACGAACACGATGAACCGGTCTGCATCGGCTGCCGGCAGTGCGATGATATTTGTCCGGTCGAATGCATCACTGTCATAGGCCCCGTGGAGAACGCGAACTACCCCCCTAAAGACCACGACGAACAGGCTTGTAAAGCCACCAATAACGGCGTTTGCCCGCACATAAGCCCGCGCAGGACGTTGCCCGAACGGTTTCTGATAGATGAAGACCGCTGCATGCGTTGTGGCTTGTGCGAAGTTGTCTGCCCAACTGACCAGGAGCGCTACGGGAATCAAAAGGCGGTTGTCCTGGGCACAGGCCACATCTCCATCCAGAGTTCCGTCTATGATCGTCGCGAAAACGTTCTGGACCTTGAAGGTTTGACCTACCACTCGCGAGTGCTCAAACTGGAGCTCAACGCCGTGATGGGAACCAAGCCGCCTGAGGAAGGTCTGCTAGTGAATTCCCCACAGGCGGCTGGCGTGCGCTTGAGCGGTGTCATTCGCTCCCCTACTGAGGCTCGCCCCCTATCTACCGGAACGCGATTGAAAGCCCGTCTTCTCAAGCTCTACGCCCCGCTGTGGCTGCGCCTACGTGGATTGCCGCGCAAAAAGAAGCCTCCTGCCAATGGAGAGGCTTTAAGCGGCGGCGCTGCTGGCTGGCCCTCACTCTCCGAATCTGTTCGTGGGAAGACCAAGGCGATAGCCCGCTCTGGCCGGGTGCCTAAGATAAGTGACGGAGGGGAAAAGGCCCAGGCCGAGGGGGAAGAAGAGGCCGAGCTAGTGGAGACGGACAAAGCGCAGTAGCCGTGCCACCGACCCAATCAGGTTCATGACCGTCGAAGAGGGCGTCTTCTACGTCATAGCCGGGGCGACAGTTATTGGAGCATTGGGGGTGGTGGTAGCCCGCAACGTGGTACACGCCGCCCTTTTCCTCATCTTAGCGTTGCTGGCTGTAGCTGGCGTATTTCTCCTTCTGGCGGCCGATTTCCTGGCCATCGTTCAGATCCTTATCTACGGTGGCGCCGTCACTATTTTGGTGCTCTTCGCCATGATGCTTACCCGGGCACGGGATATGCCTCAAGCCCTGGATGGCCCACAGCGACCGCTGGCCGCTTTAGCCGCCGCCGCCTTTCTTGGCACTTCTATCCTCGCCATCGTCTCCACCGAGTGGCCTGGCGAAACCGAAGTCATCACCCGCATCCCTATCGAGGATATCGGCGAGGTACTTTTCCGTGACTGGGCGGTACCTTTCGAGGTAGCCTCACTGGTGCTCCTTGTAGCTTTGGTGGGGGCCATCATTCTGGCCCGCAGCGAGGAAGGCGAATGATCCCTATTAACCACTTCTTAGTCCTGAGCGCGATCATCTTTTCGCTTGGGATTTACGGAGTGCTAGCTCGTCGGAGCGCGGTCCTTATCCTCATGTCGGTGGAGTTGATGCTCCAAGCGGCGGCCATCAATTTCATAACCTTCGCTGTCTACTTGGCGCCGGGTGAGTTTCGGGGCCTCATATTCGCTATTTTTGTGATCACCATTGCCGCCGCTGAGCTTGGACTAGCCCTAGCGATAGTCCTGCGCATATATCGCAATAAGGTTACGGCCAACGTGGACGAAGTTGACATGATGAAATGGTGATCCACAAAGGAGAAATCTGAGCATGGGCATTAACGACGCCTGGCTGCTCCCTCTCCTGCCCTTCGCCGCTTTTGCTGTCCTGCTTCTTGTCGGTAAATACCTTCCCCGCCGCGGCGACTGGCTAGCCATCGGCGCTATAGTGGCCGCTTTCGTCCTTTTCATTCCTCTATTAGCTGATCTCCTAGATAACTTTGACCAGCCCGGTTTCGAAGAGCTGGCCCGCTCAGGCTGGGGCTGGGTTGAATTTGGCGACTTCAATCTGCGCCTGGGCTTCTTCTTCGACCCCTTAGCCGCCGTGATGGTGGCTGTTGTGACTTTTGTTGGCTCCCTCATCTTTATCTACTCAACGGCCTATATGCAGGGAGACCCCCGCTACGGCTGGTTCTTCGCCGTCATGTCCTTGTTCGTGGCGGCGATGCTTACTTTGGTCTTAGCCGATAACTTTCTTTTGCTATACGTCGCCTGGGAGGGAGTTGGCTTTTGCTCCTACTTGCTTATCGGCTTCTGGTGGGAGCGAAAGTCGGCGGCGGAGGCGGCCAAAAAAGCCTTCATCACCACCCGTATCGGCGATATTGGCCTTCTCATCGGCATCATCCTGCTCTGGCGGGAGGCGGGCACCTTCGATATTTCCGAGATATTCCGTTTCGCCGAGGAGGGCGGCTATTCGACGGAGTACCTAACGCTGGCGGTGCTTCTGCTTTTTGCTGGGGCGGTGGGCAAGTCGGCCCAGTTTCCTCTGCATGTCTGGCTACCCGACGCTATGGAGGGCCCCACTCCCGTCTCTGCCCTTATCCATGCCGCCACGATGGTTGTAGCCGGCGTCTACCTGGTGGCCCGCACGCTTCCCCTTTTCCAACTGGCCGATCCTGTCGCTCTAAACGTGGTTGTGGCCATCGGGCTCACCACTGTCATGATTTCGGCCACAATGGGCCTGGTCATGACCGATATCAAACAAGTGATCGCCTATTCCACCATTAATAGCCTAGGGCTCATGATGGTAGCTTTGGGGGCCCAACAGGTGACGGCGGCTATCTTCTATTTGTTTGTACATGGCTTCTTCAAAGCGTTGCTATTCCTGGGAGCCGGTTCGGTGATTCACGCGACGGATAAGCAGGAAATAGACGACCTAGGTGGCCTTCAGGATAAGATGCCTGTTACCGCCCTGACTTTCGGGATTGGGGTGTTTGCTATGGCGGGCATCTTTCCCCTCTCTGGCTTCTGGGCCAAAGATGAGATATTGCACGCCGCTGGGGCGCACCTCAACTGGGTGGTGCTGGCCGTTCTAACCTTCAGCGTCTTTCTAACCGCTATCTACATGGCGCGGCTTTATATTCTGACATTCGCTGGCCGACCCAGAAATGAGCACGTTTACCAACACGCCCATGAGTCCCCGCCGCTGATAACGGCACCCCTGATCGTGCTGGCAGCCTTGTCGTTGGTGGTGGGGTTCTGGGCTTTCGATCAAGTAGGCGAGGCCTTAGGTTTTCCCGGCGGCATCGGCGAGTTCGTTTTCCTGGTAGGGCCCGAGTCTTTCGAATTCCCGGTACTGGCGGCAGTCACCTCCAGCATTGCCGCCTTGGCCGGAATCGCGTTTGTCTACGGCCTCTGGCGGCGTGGAGACGAACCGGCCAGTCTGCTGGCCCGGACCTTTCCCACTATCCACAAGATATTGAGGAACAAGTATTACCTCGACGACGCTTACCAGTGGGTGGTGAACAACGTTGTCCTTCTCATTGGCGGCATCATCGCCTGGTTTGACCGCACCATTGTGAACGACACAGGTGTTAACGGCACGGCCAGACTAGGAGTTTTAACGGGCTTCCAGTTGAAATTCTGGCAGACGGGCCGGTTGCCCAACTATGCCTTGGCGATAGTGACCGGAGTGATCGTTCTGGCCTTGGTGTTTTTGTCAGTACGCGCTTGATATGGACTGGGTTGTCTTCTCCACAATAGCCATTCCGATAGGGGCGGCCGTACTCCTAGTCGCTATTCCCCAACGTCACCCCAATTTAATACGCTACGTCGCTGGAACTGCCGGCACCGTCCTGTTTATCCTCTCCCTCCTTATCTTCGTCAAGTATCAATTTGACGATGGTGGCCTCCGCTTCGCCCTTCAGCTTGACTGGCTGGAGAACGTCGCCTTCTTGGGCGAAAACGGCATCACTTACCACTTGGGCGTCGACGGCGTGTCGGCGCCCCTCGTTCTTTTGACTGGGATCGTCATCTTCACTGGCTCCTTCGTCTCCTGGAACATCGACTATCGCAATAAAGACTTCTTCGTCTTGCTCTTTTTGTTAGTGGGCGGCGTCTACGGAACTTTCGTCTCGATCGACTTGTTCTTTTTCTTCTTCTTCTACGAGCTGGCGGTGCTGCCGATGTACCTGCTGATCGCTGTGTGGGGGGCGAGCAGCGACTTTGGGACGTTTGTGCGCACGAAAGAGTACGGGGCCATGAAGCTGGTGCTGTACTTGGTGGCTGGCAGCGTTCTTGTATTCATCGCAATCTTCGCCACTTTTGTGGAGTCTGGGACGGGTTCCTTCGACCTGCCGGTGCTGGGGTCGGTGACCTACGGCGAAACGTTCCAGAAGACCTTCTTTCCCTTCTTCATGCTTGGGTTTGGCGTCTTAGCCGGCCTGTGGCCCTTCCATACCTGGTCGCCCGATGGCCACGTGGCAGCGCCCACGGCGGTGAGCATGCTCCACGCCGGGGTGCTGATGAAGCTGGGCGCCTTCGGCATCCTGCGGGTGGGCATGTTCCTTTTCCCGGAAGGGGCCGAATTCTGGGCGCCCGTCCTCATGAGCCTAGGCGTCACGGGCGCTCTCTACGGCGCGGTATCGGCGATGGCCCAGCGCGACCTCAAGTATATGGTGGGCTACTCGAGCGTCAGCCACATGGGCTACGTGCTGATGGGATTGGCCACCATGAACGAAATTGGCATTAATG
>Ga0187892_10012079_pt1 | contig 10390 bp, 10 predicted proteins | sample MA1701073metaG_FD_139345 | JGI IMG/M metagenome (GOLD analysis project Ga0187892, IMG submission 139345) | Bio-ooze microbial communities from a basaltic lava cave in the Kipuka Kanohina Cave System on the Island of Hawaii, USA - MA170107-3 metaG ...
GGGCCCGGAGTGTCGGTACGCCGTCCCCGACCGGTCGTCGCGTATGGGCGACGAGCTGGCGTTCATGGTGGTCAACGGCCGGATCGCTCGCATCGACGTCGGCATCATGGGGCCCGACCTCATCCGGACCGTGTCCGGGATCGGAAAGGGCAGCACCGAGGCCGAGGTTTTGACGACCTACCGAGGACGAATCCGAGTCGAGCCCCACCCCTACCGGCCGGGCGGTCGCTACCTGGTCTACGTCCCCAACGACGCCAGCCTCCGCCACCTGAGCATGATCTTCGAAACAGTCGATGGGGAGGTTCGAGCATTCCGAGCCGGGCTCGCCGAGCAGGTGTCCTGGACGGAAGGCTGTGCCTAGAAGGGCCGGCCAAGGGCGGCGTTGCCTGACCGCCGAGGGTCACTTCGGTTTGCAGGCGCTCCGGGACAGGTCGTCGACCTGCCGACGGACCCCGGCGCAGTCGAAGCGTTCGGCGAGATCGCGAGCAAGCGAGAGCCGGCGGCGAACGTCGGCGCTCGCACCTTCGTTCGAACCGGCTCGCGCCAGGAGCAGGCGCGCCCACGCCAGGTGGGTCCGGGCCATATGAAAAGGGGACTGGAGGCGTTGGTGGATGGACTCGGCGCTCGCCAGGTACCTTTCGGCGTCCTCGAATCGGGCGAGCGCGGTGGCGAGCGCCCCCAGGTAGTGAGCCGTTGAGCCGAGCACGCCGAAAATCACATGTGAGACCTGGTCGTGCCATGGGGCGAGGTGTTCGTAGAGTTCGCGCGCGCTGCCGAGGTCGCCAAGTTCGACGGCGCATTCTGCAAGGACGCACGCGCGAGGCAGCCACAGGTAGTCGTGGGGGCGGTCGAAGCCGGCGGCACGTTCGCTCGCGAGAAGAACACGAGCCCGATTCCAGAGCCCGGCGTCGATGAGCACGCCAAGCAAGGCGGCACGGAGCGAAACAAGCTGTGGGACGGCCTCGGTCAGTCTCGCCATGGTCTCCACGAGTTCGCCCGAGCGGCCCTGGTGCCAACGCACGAGGAACAACTGCACGACGTGGATCGTCTCGACATCCGGCTGACCGGTTCTCCGGCCGAGCCGCAACGTCTCCGCGGCCACGGCCTCGGCGCCTGCGGCATCACCCGCGAGGAGCACGCGCGCGCAGCGGGAGAGCGTCTCGATCCAGATCGGGGTCGGCTGGTCGATCGCCACCGCCAGTGACTTCACCTCGTCCTGGCACCGGAGGAACGCCTCGAAGTCACCAGCTTCAACGACGGAGATCATCCGGTTGTGAACGGCTGAGAACCGGGCGTCGGGATGACCGGAGGCAGCCGCCAGGTCGAGAGCTTCTGCAGTCTCGTCCAAGCGCCGCGTCAGCGTGTCTGGCATTCGGATCGCATTGTGCCGACGTAGCAGCACGTCGAGCAGGACCGCAGGGTCCGCGAGCCGACGCGCCATCGCCAACGCTTCGTCGGCCACCGCCAACCGGCGCAGGCCGTCACCACTGTCGATCAGCTCGATCGCCAGCAGGCTCAGGAGCCGGGCGCGAAGGGGACTGTCGCGAGTGGGTATCGCGCTCAAGGCAGCCTCGATGGCGACCACCTGCTCCTTGTCGAACACGCCGCGGCGGGTGAGGGTGCCCCGATTGTCGGCAAGGATGGCGGCGACGAGCGTGTCCGAGTCGCCGATCCGCTCAGCCAGCCGGCCTGCCTCGCCCAGCGTTGCGCGGAAGGCGGCATCACCGGTCTGCCGCTGAGCGTCTCCGAGGCCCACGAGAAGGCGGGCGCGTAGGTGATCATCGAGGGGCGCCCCTTGGTCGAGCAGCGCGACGGCTTGGTCGTACCATCGCAGGGCCTCGTCCGGGGCGAGCTGGGCAAGGGCGTGATCACCGGCCTGGACGGCATACCGGACGGCTTTCGCCCGGTCGCCGGCGCTCCCCGCCCGGACGTGATGGGTCGCCAACTCACCGGCGCGAAGCGCGGTGTGGGCGCCTACGGTGGCCTCGAGGGCTTCCGCCGCCCGCCGGTGGGCCCGAGCGCGCCGAGCTGGGTTCAGAGCGTCATACAGGGCGTGCTGGACCAGCGCGTGCACAAAGCTGAATCGTTCGCCGTCGACGTTGATGACGAGACTCGCGGCGACTGCGGCATCGAGGATGTCGAGAAGGGTTTCGTGGTCCGTGCCCGACGCGGCCGAGACGACCGTGAGGTCAAAGTCTCTTCCGATCACCGCCGCCACGGAGAGCACGCGGATCGCGTCGTCGCCTAACCGGGCGACGCGACGGCCGATGACCTCCCGCAGGCTGGCGGGCAAACCCTGGTCCCGAAGGTCGCCGGTGGCCAGCCAGCTCCCGTCCTCGGCCCGGCGTACGAACCCGGTCTCGACTGCGTGACGGATGAGTTCACTGGCGAAGAACGGATTGCCGCTGGTCTCCCGCGCCACCGCATCCCTAAGAGCGGTCATCTCCCCCGTGATAGGTCCGCCTGTCTCTGCCTCCACGAGCGCGTGTAGCTCGGTGGCGTCGAGACCCGTGACTTTCAGTCGCGCGACGCCGGATTCCCGCCGCAGGGCCGCCAGCATGTCCGCGAGCGCAGCGTTAGCGGCGATGTCCGAGTCGCGGAACGTTCCCACGATCAGCACGGCGAGCGCGCGATCCGTTCCCAGGACGCGCCTGAGGAGGGTGAGGCTGGGCGTATCCGCCCAGTGGAGGTCGTCGAGGATCACCACGACCGGACGGTCCTGGCTCGCAGCGTCGAGGACGCGCAGAACGGCGCCGAACAATTGGTGGCGGGCAAGTTCGGGGTCGATCGACCCTCCGCCGCCGCCGGCCGCGAGCCGCTGGAGGTCGGGACCGAGGTGGGCGAGGTCAGCGCCGTGATCGGCGGCGACCTCGCTCACGCGCCAGGACGCCGGGTGATTGATGAGGTGGTCGAGCGCAGCTGCCCACGGCGCGTACGCCATGCCGGCGCCCTCGTCACATCGCCCGTAGACGACCACGGCGCTCTTCCCGTGGACGGTTCGTGCGAACTCGGAGACGAGGGTCGTTTTGCCGATCCCCGGTTCGCCCGCGATGAGAACGGCGCCGCGGCGCCGGCATTCCCGGACTTCGTCCAACGCCGCGCCGAGCCGACCCATCTGCTGTGCTCGACCGACGAAATGCCCCCGCTCCCTTTCAGCGGTCAAGCGGGACGGTAGCGGAACGTCGCCGAAGGTTGCCGTCTCGGCCGGCTGCACGAGGTCGAGCTCCGTGCTCTGCAGCAGGATGGCCTCCTCGAGCCGCTGGATCGTGCGGCTCGGTTCGATGGCGAGCTCCTCGTCAAGAATCCGTCGCAGGCTCTGGTAGGCGCGGAGCGCCTCAGCCTGGCGGCCGCACCGGTACAGGGCGAGCATGAGCGAGCCCCAAAGCCGCTCCCGCAGCGGGTGTTCATCGACGAGCGCCTGGAGCCGGCCCACGGCGTTGGCGTGACGGCCTGAAGCCAATTCGGCGTCCGCCAGTTCCTCGATGGCGACGAGCCGCAGCTCCTCCAAGCGACCGGCCTCAGCTTGTGCGAACTCGTCGTACGTGAACTCGACGAGCGCCCGTCCCCGCCACAGCGCCAAGGCGGCGCTGTGGCTGGTCACCGCGTCCTCGAATTCGCCGGCGTCGAGCGCGTGGTGACCTCGCGTCGCCAGCGCCTCGAACCGGCGGGCGTCGATAGACGAAAGGTCGGCATGAGCGCGTAACCCGGGGACCGGGTCACGACCGTCGACGCGCCAAGGGCCCTTCTCAGTGTCGAGATGTGAAGCCGGAGGCTGCTTCCTGCGCTCGACGTGGGGACATCGCCCCACAAGGCTTCAATGAGCCGGTCCGCGGAGACCACACAGTTGGCGTTGAGCAGGAGAACGGCAAGAAGTTTTCGCACCTTGGCGGCCGACAACTCGACGGCTCGTCCGTCGGCCGCGACTTCGAGCGCCCCAAGGATCCGGTATTCCACCGCTGTGCGCCGGCGGCCCTACGCGGCGCCGCCGGCGACCACATTAGCCCGGTCGTCCCGCTGGCGAAGTTCATCCTCTTCGTGAAGAAAGTTCGGACGGCCGCCGTCTGAGTTGTGCAAGCAAGAGCCGGACGAACAGGGAGAACAACCCATGAGGGCGAATACTACGGCGGGGGGCGGCGGGGCTTCTGCTCCTGGGTGTCATCGGCGGTAGCGCCCACACGGCCGACGAAAGCCGAAAAGGCCGATGAGTACAACCTGAGGTTCCGGACCGTCCTCACCAGCATGGACAACCCGTGCACGCCGCAGTTCGACGACATCACCCTCGTCGCCGACTGGCACGCCGTGTCCAAGTTGTGGCAGAACGACGACGGGTCGTGGCGCTACCAGGCCAGTAACCGGAGCCACCTCGACGGGTCCGCCGCCGACGGGAGCCGCTACGGCGGCTCCAACCAGTTCCGTGCGCACACCCGAGTCGAGGACGGCGTTGTGGAAACGGTCAGCGACGAGAAGCACCTGCTCGTCGGTCGGGGCCACGCGCCGAGTTTCGCCCTCCGGATGAAGATTTCCGTCCGCTGGGCCTCCGCTGGGCCTCGACCTCGACGGCTCTTTCACGTCCTTCGAAGTCCTCAAGGAAGGCGCCGACTGCCGAGCCTGAGGGGCGCCATCAACGTCCCGTGCCACGCCTCCCACCTCGTGGCACGGGACGTTGTCGCGTTCAGTCGGCGCGCTGTCCACGGCCTACTCTCAGGGCATGGGGTCGACCCGCCATCCCGACGCCGCATGAGCTGGGCGCCCGACCCCAACGCCCTTCGCGGCAAGGTGGCGGTCGTCGCCGGCGCCACCCGAGGTGCGGGCCGGGGCATCGCCGCCGCCCTCGGTGAAGCGGGCGCGACGGTCTACTGCACGGGCCCCCGACCGGGCCGGAGCGGCCGCGTCGGACTACGACCGCCCCGAGACGATCGAAGACGCGGCCGACCTCGTCACCGAGCTGGGCGGCCAAGGGATCGCCGTCGTCGCCGACCACCTCGACCCCGCCCAGGTGAAGGCGCTGGCCGAGCGCATCGGCGCGGCGCACGGTCGCATCGACATCCTCGTCAACGACATCTGGGGCGCGGAGAAGCTCGTCGAGTGGGAGTCGCCCATCTGGCAGCACAGCCTCGAGAAGGGCCTGCGCCTCCTCCGCCTTGCCATCGACACCCACCTCATCACCAGCCATCACCTCCTGCCACTCATGATCGACCGGCCCGGCGGGCTGCTGGTCGAGGTCACCGACGGCGCCGACGACTACAACGGCGACCACTACCGCCTGTGCGCCTACTACGACCTGGCCAAGGTGGCGGTCAACCGCCTGGCCTACTCCCGGGGCCACGAGCTGGCATCCCGGGGCAGCGCCGCCGTAGCCCTCACGCCGGGATGGCTGCGCTCGGAGATGATGCTCGACATCTACCAGGTCACCGAGAGCACCTGGAATGAGGCCCTCAACCGCACCGGCGCGGACGGCAAGCCCGTTCCTCCCGACGGTTTCGCCCTGTCGGAGACGCCGCGCTACGTCGGCCGAGCCGTCGCCGCCCTCGCCGCCGACGGGGACAGGGCCCGGTGGAACCAGCGGTCGGTGAGCTCGGGCCTGCTGGCGCGGGAGTACGGGTTCACCGATCTGGACGGGACCCGGCCCGACATCTGGCGCTACATGGTCGAGGTGAGCGAGAACGGGCTGAAGGCCGCCCTCGACAGCTACCGCTGAGCCGAGCCCTCCACCAGCAGCCGGAGCAGCTCCCGGTACGCGCCCTCGACATCGCCCGCCACCGTCATCAACACTCGTGCCGACGGCCGCCGCCGCCCGACCTCGGCCAGCTCCCCGGCGATCGCCGCCAGCGTGGCCACGTCGTGCTCGACGAAACGCTCGGGATGCGACACCCCTGCGGCCGCCAGCGCCGCCCGGCGGGCACGGAACCGCCGCAACGTCTCGTCCTCCGTCGCCCACAGCAGGATCTCGTGGAACGTCGCCCCGGTCTCTCGCGCCACACCGTCCAGCGCCTCGATGAACGCGAGCCGCCCCAGCAGTTGCGGCACCACCACGTCGTGCCCGGCCGCCAGGTGGCGCCGGGCGAGCTCCACCGCGTGGGCTCGGGCCAGGTCCCGGGACTGGTCGTGTCGCTCCCACTGGCCCATGGCGCAGCGGATGGCGTCGATGTCCAGGCTCAAGGCCAGCGGATGGTCGTCCAGGTAGCGCCGGGCCAGCGTCGTCTTGCCGATCGCGGGCGGGCCGTTGAGCAGGAGCAGCCTCACGCCCAGAGCGTGTCGCGCCGCACCATGAACGCGGCTCGCTCCTGATCGGTGAACGGCCGTCCCGACGCCAGCCCCTCGGAGCACCCCTGGCGGGGCGCGCCGGGGACGAACAGGAAGTCGCCGGCGCGCCCGTCCAGCCACTCGTCCCCGTTGAACAAGCGGACCGTCCCCGGCAGGACGAACAACGACTCCGAGATCGAGCGGTGGCAGTGGGTCGACGGTCCCGACGCTTCCGGGCCCATGTCCCACCGGTACGGGCCGAACTGCCCGTTGGTCGACGCGCCGGCGGCGAGGCAGCTGCACGCCGCGGCCACGCCCATGCGCACCTCCGGCGCCTCGCCCGCGGACCGGCAGCGGGCGCTGTCCTCACCGCCGGCACCGGGGTGCCGGGGTTCGGAGTGGCTCATGCCGGCCCCGGCCCCTCGACGTTCACGACCGTCGGCCCGCGGCCGATGCGGAACCCGACGAGCACCTGCTCCTCGTCGCCCGGGTTGGCCTCCCGGTGCACGACCCCGGCGGCGCCGTGCGGAAGTCGCCCGGCCCGGCCTCGACGGACGACGCGCCCCCGGGCCCGAACTCGAGCCGCAGCCGCCCGGTCACGACATAGCCGTAGGCGGCGTTGTCCCGTGGTGGCGCCAGCCCGACACCGAGCCGGGCGAGGTCCGCACATGGATCGCCGCCCCGCCCGCCATCACCGCCTCCCGGCGCGCCATCCCCGAGGTTTGCGCCCCCTCCCGCCCGGCCAGCTCGCCGGGGCGGCACACCTCCACGTCAGCCATCCATGCTCCTCTCGGCGCCCCACACCAGCGACCTAGTCTGGCGCGCCGATCCATGAGCGTCTCTGAACTCCTCGCGTCGCCGGGCGGGCGCCTGATCGAACTCCTGTGCTGCCCTCACGACGGGGCTTCGCCCCTGAAGCCGGACGGCGACGCCCTGGTCTGCCCGGCGTGCGCCGCCCGCTACCCGGTGCGGGACGGGATCGTGTCGTTCCTGCCCGCGCAGGCGCTCAGCGAGCAGGACGAGCGCGAACGGGCGATGCGGGACGACGAGAGTTCGTGGTACGACGCCATGTTCGAGGGCTACACGAACGCCGTCGAGGTGCCGACCGCGGTGCGACGGGTCGGCCAGCCCACGGGCCCGATCCTCGACGCCGGCTGCGGTACGGGGCGCATCACCGAAGCGTTGCTGGCGCTGGGCCAGCCCATCGTCTCGGTCGACTATAGCGAGGCCTGCCTCCGGCTGACCGCCAAGCGGACGGCCGCTCGGGCCGGGGCGCCACCCGTCCTCGCCGTGCAGTCCGACCTCCGCGCCCTTCCCTTCCAGCCCGGCGCGTTCGCGGCGGCGACGTGCATCGAGGTGTACTCCCAGTTCCGGGCGCCCGACCGGCGGCGCGTCCTCGACGAGATCGCCAAGGCGCTGGCCCCCGGCGCGCCGTTTTCGATCTCCGCCTTCAACTACAACCTGATCTTCAAGTTGTGGAAGCTACGGGGCAACGCCGGGGCGCAGGAGGGCGAGCACATGCTCGGCGGCGATTACTACTACTACCGGTTCACCAAGGCGGCGTTTCGCCGTGAGCTGGAGGCGGTGTTCGACGTCGAGGGGCTGGTCGGGACCCGCATCATCCCCGCCCGGACGCTGGCCGAGGGCTTGCGGAGGCTGCGCCTCAGAAGCGCGAGCGACCGGTTCCTCGCCTACATGGTCGAGCGGGGCCACCGGGCCGACTTCTGGCTCGAGCGGACCCCTCTCTCCGGCCAGGTCGGCTTCTTCTGGCAGGCCACGGCGCGCCGCCGGTAGCGCTGGTCAGGTTCGACGCAGGGCCGGAATGGGGACAACTCCGGCATGCTGACCCTTCTGCTCATCGTGCTGCTGGTCCTCCTCCTCGCCGGTGCGATCGGCGGCCCCCGCTACTACCGCACCCGTGGGCGCCGAACGATCGTCCGGGAGTACGAGACCGACATCTAAGGCTCGGCCTCCAGGATCAGACGCCACGAGGCGAGCCCGTGCTCGCACCAGCCGTCCGGCGGGACCAGGCACTCGTCCGGGCACCGGCAGACGCCGTCCGCGACCCACTCGGCGAGGGTGTCCTCGTCGGGTGGGGCCCAGCCGCTGTTGGCCTCGAACCACACGTGGGCGTTGCGTACCGCCTCGGCGCCGGTCACCCGTCGATTGTGCCCGGTGGCGTGATCGGCGCCCGCCCGCCGCGGCCGCCGTGGTGAACAACTTGTGGATAAGTAGGGAGGACCGCCCAACGCATTTTGGGGAAACCTTGGCAATGGCCTGTTCGTCATTGTGGTGGTGCGGCGGTGTCCGGTACGGTGACGGCCACAGGCTGGAGCAGGCTCGGGCGCGTGGGCCCAGGGACCCGGCTGGCCACGACAACGAGGAGACGCCGCTGTCCGCACAGGACTGGGGAACGTCGTTCGTCCGGGCGCCACAGGCCGGCGCGACGCTGGCGGGAGGATCGCCGCCGCCCCTCCCGCCGCCGCCCCTCCCGCCGCCGCCCCTCAAGCCGCCGGCCGTGAACGCCCCGGCCGTCCCGCCGCCGGCCGTGAACGGCCCGGCCGGCGCCAAGTCAGCCACGGCAACTCCCGCACCGGCCCCTCTGCCGACGCCCGCACCGGCGCCGCCCACCGCTCCCATGTCGCCCCAGGCGCTTGGCCTTGGGGCGTCGCCCACCACCGGCCGGCCCGTCCCCCGAGCCATCGCCCCGCCGCCCGGCCAGGCGGTGGCGCTGCCCACGTCCCCCGTCGACCGTGAGGGCATGTACCGCGGGCTGCTGTGGGTGGCCTGGGCGGTGGAGGAGTGCAGCCGGGCCTACTCGCGCCTCTCCTCGCGCATGGGAAAGTTGGAGGGCCGCGTCGAACTCCTGGAGGCCGAGCCCCGGCCCGCCGCCAGCGCCCGCACGCTTGCCCCAGCCGCGTCGCCCGCCCCGGCCGCGTCGCCCGCCCCGGTCGCGCCGCTCCACCAGCCCGCCGTGGGCCTGGACAAGCAGGCCAAGGACCGGATCGACGCCGTCGAGCGGCGCATCCGCCAGCTCGAGCACCTCCCCGCCAAGGTCGCCAACATCCAGCGGGCCCTCGACCAATGGGCGCCCCCTCCCGCGCCCGTGGCCGAGCAGCCGCCGCCCGGGGCCGCCGAGGGAGACGGGGTCGACTTGGAGGCCGTCTACCAGGAGCTGGACCGGGTCGCCGAGTTCGTGGCGTCCCGGGTCACCACCCTGGAGCGAGCCGTCGAGGAACTCCGCCGCGACGACCGCGACGATCGGCTCAAGGACCTGGAGGCCCGCCTGCAACGGTACGAGCGCGTGTTCAACGCCATGCAGGCCGGGCTGCAAGTGGCGGCCCGGTGAGCGGCCTGCTCACGGCACGTAGCGTGCGCCGTCGGCGGCGGACGCGGGCGAGTCCACCGCCACCAGCCCGCCCCACACGATGAGGCCCTCGCCATCCCAGGCGCCGAGGGCGTAGGCGCGAGCCAGCAGCGAGGACCGCTCGAGGCGCCGCCAGGCGTTGGCGGCGGGGTTGAACGCCGCTCCGTCGCCCAGCGGGACGATGCCGCCCTCGAGCCGAGGTTCCAGCCCGGGTAACGGGACTGCTGGGTCGGCCAGCCCGAGCCCGCCCCACAGCACGACCTCAGTCCCGTTCCACACCGTGACCGCGCCGGCCCGCCCGGCCACGGGGGACGGTGCGATCCGCCGCCAGGTGTCGGTGGTGGGGTTGTAGGCGGCCCCGTCGGCGAAGACGGCGAAGACGGCGGGGGCGCCGGGATTGCCGCCCCAGACGACCAACTCCTCGCCCGTCCACACCGATGACGGCGCCACGCGGCCGGCGAGAGGCGACGCCGCCATGCGCCGCCACGTGTCGCGGGACGGGTCGTACAGGGCGCCGTCGGGCAGGGCCTCCCCATTGGCGGTGAGCGACGACGCCGCGCCCGACCAGACGAGCACCTCCCGGCCCGTCCACGCATGGGTGGCGCCCGCCCGGGCGGATAGCGGCGCCGGCGCCATAGGTCGCCACGCGTCGGCCGCCGGGTCGTAGGCGGCGCCGTCATCGGTGTGGACGGGCGAGGAGTTGGTCGTCTGGGGCGGCAATCCCGGCGCCCCCGCCGTCTTCGCCGTCTTCGCCGACGGGGCCGCCTACAACCCCACCAC
>Ga0187892_10012080_pt1 | contig 10390 bp, 5 predicted proteins | sample MA1701073metaG_FD_139345 | JGI IMG/M metagenome (GOLD analysis project Ga0187892, IMG submission 139345) | Bio-ooze microbial communities from a basaltic lava cave in the Kipuka Kanohina Cave System on the Island of Hawaii, USA - MA170107-3 metaG ...
GGCGGGACGGTCTGGGGCGAGATGAGCTACGATCCCGAGCTCGATCTCCTTTATGTGGGAACCGGGAACAGCACCCCATATGCCGGCTGGCACCGGGATCCTTCTCGGGGCGACAATCTCTTTCTGGTCTCGATCCTCGCCATCGATCCGGACGACGGGCGCCTGGCATGGTACTACCAGCAGGTCCCCTGGGAAATCTGGGACTACACCGCGACCCAGAACATGATCCTGGCGGACCTAACGATCGGGGGACGGCTCCGCAAGGTGCTCATGCAGGCGCCCAAGAACGGCTTCTTCTACGTGCTCGATCGCGCCACGGGGGAGCTCGTGTCCGCCGAGCCGTTCGTCTATGTCAACTGGGCGAGCCGGATCGACTCCACCGGTCGGCCGGTCCTCAATCCCAAAGCCGTTTACCAGAACGGGCCGGCCGTCGTCTTCCCGACCCAGGCAGGGGCTCACAACTGGCAACCCATGGCGTTCAACCCCCAAACGGGCCTGGTCTATATACCTGCTCGGGAAGAGGGGATGCTGATGTTTGGCGAGCCGGAATACCGCTGGCGACCGGGCGACGTGAACATGGGCTCCGGCGCCGTGTTCGGCGAGCTGCCCAAGGAATTCACCGCGAGCCAGGAGCTCCCGATGGTGGTTTCGCCGGCGCAGCGGGCGGCGTTCGAGGCCGCGGTCAAGGGCGAGCCGTCGATGGCGACTCGAGAGTTCCTGCTGGCGTGGGACCCCGTGGCGCAGAAGGAGCGCTGGCGCTTGCCACCGAGCTCGGCCTGGTGGTCGGGCGGCGGCGTGCTCACCACCGGCGGAAACCTGGTAGTTCAGGGCACGGCGACCGGGAAGCTCGTGGTGTATCGCGCGGACACGGGCGAGAAGGTTCACGAGATAGAGACCGGGACCGGAATCATGGCCGCCCCGGTGAGCTACGAGATCGACGGGGAGCAGTACATCGCGGTGATCGCCGGTTTCGGCGGCGCGGTCAATCCCACGTTTCCGAAGGGAATCGCCGCCACCCGGTACGACAATTACGGCCGGATCCTCGCGTTCAAGTTAGGCGGCGGCGCCACGCCGCTGCCGCCCTTGCGCAAACCCCAGACGACGCCGGAGCCGCCCACTCTGGACTCCTACTCCGACGCAGCCGCCGATCAGGGCGCCATGCTGTTTGCGCAGCGCTGCGCCCGCTGCCACGGCGGCAAAGGTGAGGCGCAGCTATCCGCCTATCCGGACCTTTTCCGGCTCGACAGCGCGACGCATGCGGTCTTCGACTCGATCGTGCTCGGCGGAAAGCTCGCGCCGAACGGCATGGCGAGCTTCGCGGACGTACTGAACGCCGATGAGGTGAAGGCGATCCATTCACATCTCGTTCGGGAGCAACGGAAGCTCGCTCGCGAGGAGTCAGAACGACGATGAGGATCAACGGCATCAGCCCGTTGCTGATCACGGCAGCCTCATTGAGGATCGGAGCCCCAGTCGCAGCGCAGATTCGCGCGAGCGAGCGCGCCACCGTCTCCCAAACGATCGACGGCACGGTGATCGAGGTCGATTACGCCCGACCGCGCCTCCGGGGCAGGACCGTCTTCGGCGGCGTCGTTCACTGGGGCGAGATGTGGACTCCCGGCGCCAACTGGGCCACCACGATTCGGGTCAGCCGCGACGTCCGGATCGAGGGCCGGCCGTTGCCCGCCGGCAAATACTCGGTGTGGTTCATCCCCGCGCAGGAACGCAACTGGACGATCTACCTGCATTGGGAACCTCGGCTCTACCACCTGCAGCGGCCGGCGCCCGCTGACATGTTCATGGCAATTCCGTTGGCGCCAACCGCGGGACCTTCCACCGAGCTCTTGACCTTCAGCTTCCCGGAGAGCCGACGTGACGGCGCAACCCTCGTCTTCGAGTGGGGAACCACCAGGCTCTCCTTCCGGATCGACGTGAATGCCACCGCTTTGGCCCGTCGAAAAATCACGGAGCGTGAAGCGGCTCCTTACCTCGGCGAGTACACGGCCTGGCTGTACGGCGAGACCGGCGACTCCACTCGAATGGATCAACGGCTGGTTTTCGAGAACGGCCGGCTCAAGGGCACCATCGCGGGCTGGACTCGAACCTTCGAGCTGGTTCCGCTCGCCGAGCGGCAATTCCTGTTCGAGCTACATGACGGAGAGGGCGCCGTGGACGTGGAGCTGGACGGGCCGGTGGTATTCACTGTAGACGGAGCGGGGCGTGCTACGGGCTTCCGCATGCGCGGGATCGAGCAGCCCCTTTGGATGCGAGGACTTCGGATCCGATAGCCGCACGGAGAGATCGCATGCCGAGACTGAGCCAACCCGGCGCAATGGCTTTGTGGACTACGCTTGCCTTTCTGACTGGCTGCTCCGAACGGGACGGCCGGGTGAGCCGCCCCTTCGAGTATGCGGGTTACTCCGCCGAGGAGTGGACCGGGCATCGGCGCTGGTCGGCGTTCATCACGATGCCGGACAGCGTGAAGATCGCCGTGGACATCGTGGTCCCGACCGGTTACACCGGCGCGGGAGACTCCACCAGCCGGTTTCCGGTCATCCTCATGTACACGCCCTACGGCCGATCGGCGATCAACCCGAGCACCGGTGAGGTTGCGGTCCCGGCCCATATGCAGTTCTTCCTGCGCCACGGGTACGCCTACGTCTCCGCCGACATGCGCGGCACCGGCGGGTCCGACGGCTGGATCAACCTCATGGATCCCGCGAGCCGACGCGACGGCAAGGAGATCGTCGACTGGATCGCGGCGCTGCCATGGTCCGACGGCAATGTCGGGATGACCGGCGGGTCATACGTCGGCTGGTCCCAGTATGCGATCGCGTCGATGAAGCCCAAGGCATTGAAAGCCATCGTCCCCATCGTGGCGGGAATGGACGACTTCCTGGGATCGCCGGGCGGCATTTTCTCCGAGGCGTTCCTGCAGATGTGGTCCGCGCTCAATTACTCGCTCAACCGAAGCGTCGTTTTCAAGTCGTTCCCGATCCCGCCCACGCCGCCGGTGATCGACGAGGATGGAGACGGCCAGCTGCTCGACGAGATCCCCGTCGATCTGGATGGCGATGGCTGGCTCCACGACGACTATCGCTGGCCGCTCTCGAAGGGGCCCGCTCCGAAGTACCCGGACAGCGCACAGCGGACGAAGCACCACTACCTCAGCGCCATCATGCAGCATGCCGCCCACCCCGGCGGAGCGCCCGGCACCTTCGACGGCTACCCAGCATTCAAGGCCTTCGCCTTTCGCGACAGCCCCCGCCCTGGCGACGGCTTGACCGCGCCCGATCTCAATTGGAGCTGGCTCCCCGACGTCCTCGAGTCCGGTGTGGCCGTGCTCCATCTCGCGGGATGGTTCGACCCGTTCGTGCGCACCGGATTCGAAATGCATGCCACGCTGAGCGGCAAGCTGCCGAGTCGGATGATCGCCCGGCCGCTCTATCACCAGGGCATCTCCATTGCGCACGCCCGAGCGATCGGGGTCGACAGCGCGGATGCGCTTCTCTATGGCGAGCCGATCCTGCTCGAGCAGCTCCGCTGGTACGACCGGTGGCTCAAGGGCATCGAGAACGGGATCGACCGCGAAGCTTCGACCGTAGTCTACATCATGAACGAAGGCTGGCGGGAAGAGGCGAGCTGGCCGCCCGCCGGCAGCGAACCGACCCGCCTGTACCTGGACGCAAGCGAAACGTTAGGCAGGACCGCGCCCGCCGCGGCCGCGACGGACCAGTATACGGCCGACTTCACCCACTCCTCGGGTTGGGACCCACCGCAGGACCTGGCGGAGGTGATCAAGGCGAATCAAATGCTCGGCCGGCCGGCGCCGACCGCGTCGACCTACTTTCGCAACCGCCAGTTCATGTTCATACCGCCAGTGACGCCACCATATCGGACCGGAGCCGATGCGAAGGCCTTGACCTATACTTCGGCCCCTCTCGACGCCGACACCCGCGTCCTCGGCCACCCGGTCGTTCATCTCTGGGCCGGGTCGACCGCGCCCGATGGCGACTTCTTCTTCTATCTCGAGGACGTCGCTCCGGACGGGCAAGCGATTCTGGTGACCGAGTACCAGCACCGAGCCGGCTTCTCTACGCTGATCGACAACGACGCGTTGATCCCCGGTAATCGCGGCATTGAGGTGAAACCGGATCTTCCCTGGCACGGCTTCCGGGGGGCCGACTACGACTCGACAGTCTTCGCCGGAGGCAAGGTAGCGGAGATCGTCACCGCGCTGTACCCGACCGGCTGGTTGTTCACGCGCGGCCATTCGATCCGGCTCAGCATCGCGGCAGCCGACTGGCCTGCGTTCGCGTTGCATCCAAAGCTCTCGCCGGCCAACCGCCCCGATGCCGCGGGGAACGTCGTCCCGACGATCACCGTCCATCGGGGCGCCGAGCGGGCGTCGTTCATTGAGCTTCCGGTCGCGCCGGAGGATCGCGGTGCCATCCGCCGCGCCCGGGGCGGCGCGTAGCCGCAATCGGCGGGTGCCGGCTGGAGGATCATCTCAGCGGGGCTCTGGACTCGCCGAGCTGATTCGGCGAAAGTCCCCGAGGCGCTCGACCGTGACCTCGGTCGCTCGTAGGTCCCGATCCAGCGTGAACGTAGCGAACGTCTTCCCGCGAACGCGGTCGCGCCACCTCACCTCGAAGGTCTCGTAGTGCCAGTGGGTCAGGTCGCCGACCAGACGGTCTCCGTACCGCACGAGCAGGTTGCCTGTCTCGAGCGCAACCTGGACGTCTCCAAAGAGTGAATCCGCGTAGACGCCCGCGTAACGGGCGAGCGGGAGGGCCGGCGCCGTACCCTTGACCCGCGCCGCCATGACCGCTCGTTCGGTGGAATCGGCCCGGGCAGCGGTTTCCCGCGCTCGCGCCATGAAGTCCGCGCTCCAGTCATGCTCGGGCAGACCGAGGGCCGCGTCGAGCATCCGATACATGAGCGCGAGCTTGATCGCGCCCTCGCCTCGGTTCGTGAGTATGGCGAAACCGAATTGCTCCTCGGGCAGCATGACCGTCATCGCGTTCCAGCCTGCGAACTGCCCCGCGTGCTGCACCACCGGCCTGCCGTGGTAGTCATGGAGCACCCAACCCAAGCCGTACGATGCCGACCTGGTGTTGAGCGCCGCCGCATCCGAGGGGTTCTGGATCACTGTCTGGGGCGAGTGCATTTCCTTCACCCCCGCCTCGCTGATGATTTGCTTGCCTCTGTAGCGGCCGCGGCCGAGCTGGAGCCGAAGCCATTGGGCCAGGTCGGCGGCGTTCGAGGTGATCGAGCCCGCCGGCCCGGCGACCGTGATGTCGGGATACGGGATGGGCCGAACAACGCCCTCGACAATGGCGTGCGGCACCGCCGCGTTGGAGGCCGCGGGACCTCCGGGCACGGGGCTGGTGGCGCTCGCGGTCATGCCTAACGGAGCGAAGATCCGCTCGGGAACGAAATCGTCCCACGCTTTCCCAGACGCCGCGAGAATCACCTGGCCCGCGGCGATGAACATGATGTTCTGGTATCCCCACGTGGAGCGAAAGCTCCAGGTAGGCTTCAAGAACCGGATCCGCCGGAGGATCTCCGTGCGGTCGAAGCGGCCGCTGGCCCAGAGAAGATCGGCTCGGACCAGCCCGCTCCGGTGGGTGACGAGATCCCGAATGGTCAGCCCTCGGGTGACCCAGGGATCGTACAGCTGGAATTTCGGGAGATACGCGGTGACGGGGTCGTCCCACTTGAGCTTACCTTCGTCGACCAGGATCTGGAGCGCCGCGGTCGTGAACGGCTTGGTGGAAGAGCCGATAGCGAAGACGGTCCGCTCGTCGACGGGTGCTGGCTTACCGAGCTCGCGGACGCCGTAGCCTCTGGCGTGGATCACCGAGTCGTTCTTGACGATGGCGATCGACACTCCGGGGACTTCCCAATCACGCATCGCCTCGAGCACGTAGGCATCGAGACCCTTGAACGGGCCGGGCTGCGCAGCGATCACCCGGATGAGGCCGAGTTGTAGGAGGAAGGCGAGTGGGACCGGGGTTCGCCACTTCGTCATGGCGACCCCTCCAGAACCGCCTTCGCAATCGCGTGCGCGAGCCGCCTGGGACCTCCGCTCTCGAGATTGGTGAGTACCGCGACCGAGAGCTGCTCGTCGGGGAAGTACACCAGGTGTGACGTGTAGCCTATCGTGCCCCCGCTGTGCTCGATGATCCGGCGTCCCGCCTCGCTGGCTACCCGAAGACCGAGCCCGTACTCGGTTCGGGACCCGTCGGTGAGCGTGGCCGGCGTGATCATCCGCTGATAGCTCGTCGCCGAGACCACTTTGCCTCCATGCAATGCGGCGTTCCATTTGACGAGGTCGATCACCGTCGAGCAGAGGCTCCCCACGCCGAACGGCCAGCTCATGTCGATCGACACCCGATTGAGCAGCCGGCCGCTCTCGTAGGAGTAACCCTGAGCCCGGTTCTTCACGATCGGTCGATCGACGCAGTCACGGGAGTCGGTCATGCCGTTAGGCAGGAAGATCCTCTCGTGCAGATAGTCGGCGTAGAGCTTGCCGCCCGCCGGGCCGCCGCCGCCACCCGAGGCGTCCCGTCCCCCACCCATTTGCTCGACGATCATGGCCGCGAAGTAGTAGCCGGTATTACGGTACAGAAAGCGGGACCCCACCGGAAAATCGAAAGGTTGATCCTTCATCAGGTCCAGGAATTTCTGGTGGCCGAGCGGCTTGACCCAATCGGCCCGGGTCTCCGGCCGGTTGTACTCCTGCATGCCGTGGGTGTGCGCGAGCAGGTGGTAGATCGTGACCCGCCGGCCGTTCACCACGTAATCGGGGAAGTATTTGGTGATCTCGTCGTCGAGCGCGACCTTGCCGGCGTCCACCAGCTGGAGAATCGCGGCCCCGGTGAACTGCTTGCTGATCGAGGCAATCTGGTAGACCGTTCGCGGCGTCGCCGGGACGTCCAGCTCGACGTTCGCGAGACCGTACCCCTTGAGCGCGGCCGTGTCGGTCCCCCGCACCACCGCGATCGAGACCCCGGGTGCGTGGGTCTCGGCGCGATAGGCCTCGACCAGCGAGTCGATTCGGTGGAGCCGGGCTCGGGCCTGCGCCAGGGCCCCCGCCGCCGGCGTGAGAACCGAGGCCAGGCTCAGCCCGATCATGCCGACTCGGCCGATCGCCCTAGCGCGAGGCCGCTGCATATTCGCCGTCCTGACCCGTTACCGCGTCAATACCGGGAGCAACACCGCCGACGCACGATTCCGGTCATGGTAGATCGTCTGGTTCGCGACCTTCCAGGTCGTGTCGGTCGCGATCGGATTGCCGGTGTTGGGGTTCGGGCTGATGAACGGGGCCGCGCTGCTCGAGATCTCGACCCGAATCCGATGACCGGGGAGGAGGCTGTGGCCGATGTCGAAGAGCTCGATCGAGAACCGCTCCGGCTTGTTCGGCACCAGGAGCTCGGTCCGGTCGTAGCCGTTGCGGTAACGGGCGCGCCGGACCCCGACGGCGATCGGGCCCAGCGCCACTGCCCGGCCGTCCGGGTAAACATCGAGGAGCTTGGCGGTGAAATCGGTGTCGGTCGCGTCGCTGGATGCGTGGAGCTGGACGAAGACCCGGCCGAGGACGTCGAGGGAGTCGGTCAGCGCCTCGGAGGTATAGACCAGCACGTCCTCCCTGGCCTCGATGCTCCGATGGTCGGAGGTGGCTCCCTTCGCGGGAACCGGATTCGCGGGATCGTACGAAAAGCGATCGTTAGGCTCTTCGTCGGGCGGCGTCCAGCTCAAGCGGCCGTCGCCGTTGAGCGTGTTGGCCCGGCCGCCGCTGTGGAGGAACAGGGAGCGGATCTCCTGATTCGGAGCGGGGTAACGATCCAGCATCACCCACCGGTCCGACCCGGTGAGATAGGTCCGCACCCGGGGCGAGTCGAAGGCCGGCGTCTTCCGGGCGAGGCACCAGTCAAAGAACGCGAGCCTGATCGCCTGGCTGTCGAGAATCGATTGCTGGGCCAGCTCGATCTCGCCGATCTTCCGGGCGCCTCCGAGGTAGGTCTGACCGTGGTTCCAGGGCCCGATGATCAGGTACGACTGCTCCTTGTTGGGTCCATTGGCTTCGATGCCGTCCCAATAGGAAAGCGCACCCGCCTGATCGCCGTCGAACCAGCCGGTGACGGTAAGTGTCGGAATGCTGATCTTCTTGAAGTCGTCGGCGGTGAAGCTGATCCGCTTCCAGTAGTCGTCCAGGGTCGAATGGGCGAGCATCGCCTGGTAGATCGGCATCGATCGGCCCATCCGCGCATCGAGTGAAGTAAGCGGCCGCTTTCGGAGCAGAGAGTCCCAGGAGACGAGCTCGTTCAGGTCCGACTGGGAGACCCGGCCGGAGATCTGGTTGAGCCAGCTGAGCGCCCAATCGAGACGGAACGCGCCGCCCAGGTACGGGATCTCATCGAACAGCCGGCCCGAGGAGACGTACGGCGCGATGCAAACCAGATGCGGCGGGCGCTCCCGAGCGGCGAGCCACTGCACCGTTCCCAGATACGATCCGCCGTCCATGGCCACCCGGCCGTTGGACCAGGGCTGCTTCGCGATCCACTCGATCGTGTCGTAGCCGTCCGTGCCTTCCGGGAAGTAGAAGTCGAATTCGCCGCCGGAGTCGCCCCGCCCCCGCGTGTCCTGCAGCACGACGGCGTAGCCCCGTTTCACATACGCGGCGAGCTTGTAGCGTTTGAACTGGGGGGTCTTGTCATAAGGCGTTCGAATCAGAATCGTCGGGTGCTTGGCCGTGGTGTCGGGGAGCCAGATGTTGGCGACCAGGTTGACGCCGTCCCGCATCGGCATCGACACCCCGAATCGGGCGACCCCGGCTCCTTGGCCGCCCTTCTGGCTCGAGGCCGTCGCCGGCGCGATCGCCGCCAGGACGGTCAGCATCGTTGCTCGCCGAACCCGCATTACATCAGCCTCCGAAGCGGGCGCGTTGACACGCGCCCTACAGATTCTCGGCTCGTGGGCGGGCTCACGCCCGCCCCTACGTCTTCAGGTTTCCGAACGCCGCGCGTCGAGGCGGAGGATCGTCTGGAGGAGGACGTTCGCGCCGTTGGTGACGTCCTCGGGCTTGGTGTACTCTTTCGGTGAGTGGCTGATCCCGCCGACCGAGGGCACGAAGATCATCCCCATCGGCGCGATCCTGGCGAGGTTCTGCGCATCGTGCCCCGCCCCGCTCGGCATAACCCGCGTCGTGAGGCCCACGAGGCGGGCCGCCTCGTCGATGATGGTGCGCACGGCCGGATCACTCATCGCGGCCACGTTGGTGGGCCGTGGCGTCGCGACCCAACTGGTCCCCCGCGCCGCCATGATCCGGTCCCCCTCGGCCCGGATCGCGTCCCACAGCAGGTCCAGCTTCGCCATATCGAGGTCCCGCAGCTCGATCGAGAGACTCACCTCGCCCGGAATGACGTTCTGGGCCCCCGGCTTGACCGAGAGCCGGCCGACCGTGCCCACCTGCCGGCCCGGCTGGCTCTTCACGATCCGGTCTACTGCGAGCACGAGCTCAGAGGCCGCGACCAGGGCATTCTTCCGCTCCGGCATCGGCGTGGTTCCGGCGTGGTTGGCGAACCCGGTGATGACGACCTCGAAGCTCCGGATCCCCACGATGCCCTCGACCACTCCGATGTCGATCCCGGTCTCGTCGAGGATGCCGCCCTGCTCGATGTGCAGCTCGACGTAACCCGCAATGCTCGCCTTCTCGTACCGGTACCCGGGCATCTTCGCGGGATCGCCCCCGATCTTCCGGATCTTGTCGGCGAGGACCACTCCATCGCGCTGCGGCCGGGCCAGCTCGTCGGCGGATATGAGCCCGATGAACCCCCGGCTTCCGGTCAGCCCGCTCTCCTCGTCGCACCAGATCGTGATCCAGAGCGGATGCCGATTTCGATACTGCTTCTCGCGGAGCGTGGCGCCGACCTCGATGGCACCTAACGACCCGACGTCGCCGTCGTAATTGCCCCCGTTCAGGACCGAATCGATGTGAGAGCCGAAGAGGAGCGGCTTGAGGGTCGGATCACTTCCAGGCCGCTCGCCGATCAGATTCCCAGCAGCGTCGATCCGGACCGCGAGCCCGACGTCCCGCATGATGCCCGAGATCCAGCTCCGGCCCGCGACGTCGGCATCGCTGAAGCCGACCCGGCTCACGCCGCCGTCCGGATTCGCGCCGAATCGGGAGAGCTCGCCCAACCAGCGGTTCACCCGCTCGCCGTTGACCCGCCACCCCTGCCAGGGCGGGGCCTGATCGCGCGCAATGGGAGTCAATCCGACAGCCACGGCGGCTTTAAGCAGGTCTCTCCGCCGCATTGTCGTCATCGGATCAAGCCCGCCGCCTCGATGGCTCAGCGGGCGCCGGCTCGAGGGCGTCGTGCCC
>Ga0187892_10012081_pt1 | contig 10389 bp, 7 predicted proteins | sample MA1701073metaG_FD_139345 | JGI IMG/M metagenome (GOLD analysis project Ga0187892, IMG submission 139345) | Bio-ooze microbial communities from a basaltic lava cave in the Kipuka Kanohina Cave System on the Island of Hawaii, USA - MA170107-3 metaG ...
GCCGAGATCCGCGAGCTCGGAACGACGCACCTCTCCTGCTTCATGCAGATCGGCACCATCGACGGCCGCCGCGCCTGCCGCTCGCTCGAGCGCTTCGCGACGGAGGTCGTCCCGCTCATGGAGAAGGCATTCGGCATGCCGCTCGACCAAGTCCACGCCGACCGCGTGCCGGCGCCCGACCGCACCGTCGCCGCTGTGGCGTAAAGCGCTAATCTAAGCAAACGCATATCGCAGAAATCACACATCACTCTGTCACCCCCGCGAAAGCGGGGGTCCGGGGCGAGAGACGGCGCTGTTGCCTGGATTCCCGCTTTCGCGGGAATGACGTTGTGTGTGGACGTACGAGATCGGGCTCAGAGGTCCTTGCACACGCGCATGGCGTCGAGCATGGCCGCGTGGATGTTGCGGCAGGCCCAGGCGTCGCCGATGCGGTAGAGGAAGAACGTTCCGTCCGGGTTGCCGTCGACCGCTTGCGGCCGTGCAGCGGCCAGAGCTGCGAGATCCATGGCACCAAGGTTCCGCGACATCGGCTTCAACGTTTCGTACAGGTCGGCGTTGGGGACAGTGCCATAGTCGCCGATGACCTGATCGACGACGCGCTCGCTGCGGCCCCCGGAATAGGTGTTCTCCAGCACCGCCCGCAGCTTGTTGCCGTCGCGAGCGATCGCAACGAGCCGCGTGTCCGGCGTGACCCGGGCTCCGGTCTTGTAGAGCTCGCTCATATGGGCGCCGAGATTGGTGTCGGACATCTCCAGCCCCGGGGCGCGGTCGGGCGTGACCAGCTCCACGCGCGCGCCCTTGGCCGCCAGGAACTCGGCGCAGGATAGCGGGGCGTGGCCGCCGCTCTCGTCGAAGACGAGGGCGTCGCCGCCGGGTTCGCACTGCCCGGCCAGCACGTCCCAGACCGTATTCGCCAGCTCGTTGCCGACGAACTCTCCGACATGCGGCAGGCCGCCGGTCGCGATGATCACGACATCGGGCCGCTCTCGCGTCACGTCGTCCTGATCGGCCAGCGTGTTGAGCCGGACGTCGACGCCGAGCCGGTCCATCTCCTGGGTCAGCCAGCGCGCGATGCCCAGGAGGTCGCGCCGCCAGGTGCCCTTCGCCGCCAGCACGATCTGGCCGCCCGGTTCGTTACCGGCCTCGAACAACGTGACTCGATGACCGCGTGTTGCGGACACGCGCGCCGCCTCGAGGCCGCCCGGCCCGGCGCCGACAACCACGACCCGCTTCGCTCCGTTCGCCGAGCGCACGATGGCCTGCGGGATCGACGCCTCGCGGCCGGTGGCCACGTTGTGGAGGCAGAGGGCATCCTTGCCCATGAGCACGCGATCGACGCAGTAGCCGGCGCCGACGCAGGGCCGGATCTCGGCCTCGCGCCCGTCCTTCAGCTTGTTCACGTGATGCGGATCGGCGAGGAAGGCCCGGGTCATGCCGACCATGTCGACATAGCCCTCCTTCACCGCGTGGACCGCGGTGGCGGCGTCCGTGATGCGGGTCGCATGCAGGATCGGGAGCTTGGCATCCAACCTGATGGCGCCGGCGAGCTTGAGATAGGGCGCCGACGGCACCCACATGGTCGGCCAAATCCGGGCGCTCGCCTTGTAGTCCACGGCCGTGCCGCCGACCACGCTGATGAAATCGATCAGGCCGGACGCGGCATGGGCGCGCGCGATCTCGATGCAGTCCTCCTGCGACAGGCCCCCCTTGAGCATCTCGTCGCCGGGCATGCGGATGCCGATGAGAAAGCCGTCGCCGACGCCCTTGCGGCAGGCGTCGAGGATCTCCAGCCCGAACCGCATGCGGTTGGCGAGCGAACCGCCATAGGCGTCGGTGCGCCGGTTCATGGCCGGCGACCAGAACTGCTCGATGAGCGTGCCCGCCTGGGTCGAAATTTCCACGCCATCGAGGTCGCCGTCGCGCGCCCGCCGCACCGCGGCCACGTAGTCCTCGCGGATGCGGCGGATGTCGTGCTCTTCCATCTCCGCCGGGAAGGAGCGATGGATGAGTTCACGCAAGCGCGACGGCGCAAAGGCGGGGAGCCAGTTCGCGTCGTCCCACCGCTCCCGCCGTCCGCCATGAGTCAGCTGGACGGTGCAGCGCGCACCGTGCGCATGGATGGCGGCCGCCATGCGCCGGTAGTCGGGGATCACCGCGTCCGTGGCGCCGTTGATCTGCCCGTAGTGAAACGAGTTCTCGACCGAGACTGCCGTCGCGCCGCCGAACTGCACCAGCCCGACGCCGCCCTTCGCTTTCTCCGCCTCATAGGCGACGTAGCGGTCGGTGATCCGGCCCTGCACCGCATAGCCGGGCGCGTGGCTGGTGGAGAGAAAGCGGTTCCTGATCGTGATGTGCTTGATCGCGAGCGGCGAGAAGAGCGGGGCGAGCGGTGTCATCGCAGCATCCGGTGTCCTCTGCTCGCCCACAGCAGCCTTCACATCTTCTTCCAGTCGCCCAGCTTTTCGAATGCGGCGGCTGCCCGCAGCACCGTCGCCTCGTCATAGCGGCGGCCGACTAGCATCAATCCGATGGGCAGACCGCCCTCCCTGCCGCAGGGCAGGTTCATGCCGGGATGGCCGCTGGCGTCGAACGGGCAGGTGTTACCGAGCATGTCGAGGGCGCGCCCCACATACTCCTCGCGCGTGCAGTCGGCACCGGGGATCTTCGTGGCCACGAACGGGATCGTCGGCATGGCCAGCAGGTCATACTTCGCGAGCACGTCGTCGTAAGCCTGGCGCAGCGCCCATTTCAGGTTCTGGCCTTTGGCGTAATAGCGGCCGTGATAGTAGCGGTGCATGTACTCGCCCATGAACAGCACGAGCTTCACGGTCTCCGACATGTCGTCCGGACGCGAGCGCCAGCCGCGGGCATAGGCGTCGAGCAGGCTGGTGGTATAGGCGCCCTCCCAGCTGTAGCCGAGGCCGTTGCCCTTGATCATCAGCTCGGTCGCACCCTCGATGATGATGGCGTTCCAGATGTCGTAGCCGGCGAGGTGCATGGGAACCGACACCTCGTCGACCGTCGCGCCGAGCGATTTGAACCGCTGCAGCGCCTTCTTGACCTTGCGGTCGACCGCCGCCTGGCTGTCGGGCCGCCCGAACCCTTCCTTGACCACGGCAATCTTCAGGCCCTTCGCGCCCTTCTTGAGCGCACCCATGTAGTCCTGGGTCTTGCAGTCGATCTGGCGCGGGTCGCGGCCGTCGGGGCCGGCGATGGCGGCGAGCAGTCGCGCGACGTCCTCCACGGTGGCCGCCATCGGTCCGCAATGATCGAGCGTCAGCTCGATCGGCATGGCTCCCGTGTAGGGTACCAGGCCGTGCGTCGCCTTCAGCCCATAGACTCCCGTCCAACACGCGGGCATCCGGATCGAGCCGCCCTGATCGCCGCCTAGAGCTGCGTCGGCCTCGCCGACCGAGACGACGACGGCGCTGCCGCTGGAGGAGCCGCCGGCAGAGTGCGTCGTCTTGTGCGGATTCAAGACCGGCAACGGCTTCGACGTATGGCTGCCGCCCGAGAAGCAGAGGTCCTCGCAGACCGTCTTGCCGACGATGGTGCCGCCGGCGTCGAGGATCCGCGCCACGGCGGTCGCGTCGACGTCGGGCACGTAGTTCTCGAGCACGCGCGAGCCGTTCCGCATCGGCAGGCCGGCGACGCAGACATTGTCCTTCACGGCGATCTTCTTGCCGGCGAGGATGCCGCGCGGAGCCCCGTTGATCGTGGCTCTCCAGGCCCAGGCGTTGTAGGGATTGTCTTTGGCCTGCGGTTGCGCCCCCGTCGTGCGCGGATACCTCACCTCCGGCTTCGGCTCAACCATCGCGTCAAGGCGGTCATAGGACGCCGCGACGCCCTTGAGCAGGCCGGCGAACGACGCGGCATCCGCCTCGCTCAGCGACATCCCGAAGCTGCGGGCGATCTTCTTCACATGGTCCGCATTGGGCGCTTGGATCGGCATTGTCTCCCCTCCCTGTGTGGCCGGCGCTGGGCACGCGGGCCGTTTTCAAATGGCAAGATAGGCTTTCATCACCTCGCTGCGCGAGACCTGATCGCGCGTGCCTTCCGCGACGACGCGTCCCTTCTCCAGAATGATGCAGCGGTCGGTCATGCTGAACACCAGCGGCACGTTCTGCTCGGCGATGAGGATGCTCATGCCGGTCTGCCGGCTGATCTCGACCAACGTCGTCCCGATCTGCGAGACGAGGATTGGCATGATCCCGTCGGAGGGCTCGTCGAGCAGCATGATGCTAGGATCCCCCATGATCCCGCGGCCGATCGCCAGCATCTGCTGTTCGCCGCCGCTCATCGTGCCTGCCAGCTGCGACAGCCTCTCGCGCAGGCGCGGGAAATAGCCCAACACCTCATCCGTGCGGTTGCGCTTCACGCGGCCGGAGGTGACACGCCCCATCTCCAGGTTCTCGCGCACCGTGAGCTTCGGAAAGATGCCGCGACCCTGGACCACGGTCGTGATGCCGTGGGCGGCGCGCCGGTGCGGCGGCAACGAAGCGATGTTCTCGCCGTCGACGGCGATCGAGCCCGAACGCGGCAGAATCGATCCCGACAGGGCGCGGATCAGCGTCGATTTTCCCATGCCATTGCGCCCGAGCACGCCGATGATCTCGCCCCGGCCCAGCGAAAACGACACGTCGCGAAGGACGGCGATGTTGCCATAGCCGGCGTGCAGGTTCGCCACCTCAAGCATGGGCCGTCCCCAGATAGACCTGCCGAATCTGCTCGTCGTCGGCGATCTCGTCGAAGGAACCTTCGCGCAAGACCCGTCCGAGATGCAGGACCGTGATGGGCGCCTTCAGTTCGCGAACGAAATTGATGTCGTGCTCGATGATGATCACCGACAGATCGCGGTCGGCCGCCAGATGGTGGACCAGCTGGCCGGTCGCCGCCGTTTCCTCCGCAGTCATGCCGGCCGTCGGTTCATCGAGCAGCAGGAGTTCCACCTCGTTGGCCAGCAGCAACCCGATCTCCAACCATTGCCGCTGGCCGTGCGAAAGGAACTGCGCGGGCGTATCGCGCGCGTCGCCGAGCCGGATCGTCTCCAGGATGGCGTCGATCGTGCGCCGTCGCTCGGATTTCGCCTTCGCGCGACGCAACACCGCCAGCTCGAGATTGGCGAAGGTGCTGAGGCCTTCGAACACGCTCGGAGTCTGGAACTTGCGGCCGATGCCGAGCTGCGCCCGGCGCGGCACCGACAAGCCGGTGATGTTGCGGTCCTTGAAGTAAATGCGCCCCGCCGTCGGCTCGACATGGCCGGAGATCATGCTGATGAAGGTCGTCTTGCCGGCACCATTGGGGCCGATGACGCACCGCACCTCGCCCTTCATCAGGGCGAAGTCCAGGCCGTCCGCCGCGACCAGCCCGCGGAACCGCTTCGTCAGCCCTTCGGTCCTAAGCAGCGTTGCCATGTCGCTTCCTGTCGCGCCCGCGGGATCCGAACAAGGTCTCGGCGAGCCCCGCCAATCCGCGCCGGAACGCGATCACGACGGCGATGAAGACGAGGCCCTGAAGGAGCTGCCAGTATTGCGGAGTTACCGCATTCAGATAGTTCGAGAGCGACGCCACGACGATCGCGCCGACGAAGGCGCCCAGGAGAGAATGACGGCCGCCGATCGCCGTCCAGATGACCACCTGGGTCGAGAAGAGGACACCGGCATTCGATGGATGGGCGAAGTTGGCGTGGGTCGCATAGAGCGCGCCCGCCAGGCCCGCGAGCAGACCGGACAGGCCGAAGACCAGCGTCTTGTAGAGTGGGACGTCGAATCCGAGCGCCAGCATGCGATCTTCGTTCTCGCGGATGCCGACGATGATCTTGCCGAACCGCGATCGCATCAAGGCGACGACGCCGACGTAGGCCGGCAGGACGATGACCAGGATGACGTAGTACATCGGCGCATCGTCGAACAGCGACAGCTCGAACAGCGGCCCCAGCGTGAGCGTCATGCGGTCGACATAGAGGCCGTTCCAGCCGCCGGTGACGTTCGAAAAGCTCTTCACCGTCTGCTCGACGATGATCGACAGCGCCAAGGTCGCGACGACGAAATAGGTCGCGCGCACGCCGGCGCTGAACAGGAAATAGCCGGTGATCAGGGCGACCGCGGCGCCGCCGGCGGCGCCGACGAGGATGCCGACATAGGCACTGTTGATCGGCAGCGCCGCGTGCTTCATGACCAGGCCCATGGCATAGGCGCCGACGGCAAAGAACGCGGCTTGACCGAAGCTGACGATCCCTGCGTGCCCCCACAAGAGTGCGAGCGACAGGGCGAGGATGCCGAACAGCATGTACTGCGGCAGGATGAAGACGACATACCCGGAGACGGCCAGGGGTATCGCGGCCAGAACCGCGAACACGATCAGAGCCGCCAGATCCTCCCGCCTGAGCCCGGCAGCGAGGTGACGCCACGACGTGGCGGCGCTTTGCGTCACATCCGCCGTCATCGGCCGCTGAAGACTCCCTGCGGCCGAAACCGGAGAACGATGACGGCGATGAAGAAGACCGCGATCTGCGCGACGACCTGGTCCGAGAACAGCGCCAACACGGTCTCGAGCCCGCCGATCGCGAAGCTGCCGAACAGGGTGCCGGCGAGGAGCTGCCCGATCCCGCCGACGATGACGACGAAGAACGAGCGCACCAGGAATGTGTTGCCCATGTACGGATCGACGGAAAACATCGGTGCGATCAAGCCGCCGGCGAGCCCGGCCATGAAGGCGCCGAAACCGAAGACCAGCTTGTACATAGCGGCGATGTTCAGTCCGAGCAGGCTTGCCATGTCTCGGTTCTGGATCATGGCGCGAATCTTGATGCCAAGGGTCGTCTTGAAGAACACGACCGCGGTGCCGAGGATGACCAGGATCGATAGCCCGGCGATCACCGTCTTGTAGGCGGGTACCCGGTAGATGCCGAGGTCGACGGCTCCAGCGAACGGGCTCGCCACGTTCCGGAAGTCCGTGCCGAACACGATCTTGATGACCTCGGTCGCCACGAGGAAGAACGCCCAGGTCAACAGCAGCGTATCGAAAGGTCGGTCGTAGAAGTGGCGGATGATGAAGTGCTCGAAGAGCAGGCCAACGGCGCCGACGGCCGCCGCCGCCAGGAGCACGCCCGGAACGAACGGCAGGCCATGCTGGGTCAGCCACCAGGTGAAGTAGGCGCCGAGCGTCAGCATGGCCCCGTGGCCCATGTTGATGACGCCGATGAGTCCGTAGATGATGGCCAGGCCGAAAGCGGCGAGGGCGAGCACGAGCGTGATCAGGATCGTGTCGGCGATGACGCTGACGGCAATTTCCATGACCGGACTTCAAAGAGCGCGCGGGACCGCAGGAATACGGCCTCGTGCAATCATGTCGGCTAAACAGGGATACGCAACTCGAGACGCACTTGAATCGTCATTCCCGCGAAAGCGGGAATCCAGGGCAGCCGCAGTGTCGCTCGCCCTGGACCCCCGCTTTCGCGAGGGTGACAAACTCAAACGCGACAGCTCCAAGCCAACCCTGCCTAGAGCGGCAGATCGCAGCGCGCGTCCTTCGGCTCCACGGACTGCACGGACGCAATCTCCTCGAACATGTCGTTCACGCTCGTCCAGCCCTCGCGGACCCGCATCAGATAGGACGGCACGACGATCTGGTTGTCGAGCCCGCGCATCTTCACCGTGCCCTGCGGTGCCTTGTCGAAGGTCAGCTCCTTGAGAGCGTCGCGGATGGCCGCGGTTTCGACCTTGCCCGCCTTGGCAATGGCCATCGCGCCCATGTGAGCCGCGTTGTACATGCCGACGCCGACGGTGTTCATCAGGGCTTCCGGCCCGTACTTGGCTCTGTACTTGTCGAGGAAGATCTTGTTGTTGGGGTGGCTGATGGTCATGAAGTAGTCGAAGCTCACATACGCCCCGGCCGACACTTCGGGTCCGAGGCCGGACGTGACCACCTCTTCGTCGTCCACCGTCCACAGCGTGAAGTCCTTGCTCATGCCGGCGGCATGGAACTGCTGGCGGAAGTTCACGGTGTCGCTGCCGGTCAGCGAGTGGAAGATGATGTCCGGCTTCTTCTCGCGGATCTCCCGCAACACCGACTCGTACTGCGGCGTGTTGAAGGGGATGTAGACCTCCGCCACGGTCTCGCCACCGAGCTCCTGGAGCTTCTCCTTGGTGAAGAGGTTGGTCACCTGCGGCCAGGCATAGTCGGAGCCGATCATGTAGAACTTCTTGCCGTGCTCCTTGACCATCTGCTCCATGAACGGCCAGACCTGCTGCGTCGGCTCGGGCCCGAACATGAAGATGTTGGGATTGCAGACGCCGGGGTAGTAGTCCTTGATCTGCCCTTCGTACCAGGTGGGATAGAGCAGGATCTTGTCGGCGGCCTTGACCACCGGGCCGGCGGCGTTGCGGTCCGCGCTCGAGAAGGTTCCGGCCAACAGATCCACCTTTTCCTGCCGGAGAAGTCGGTTGGCCTGCTCGACGACGAGCCGTTGATCGGTCTGGTAGTCGGCGAGGATCATCTCGATGGGGCGGCCGAGGACGCCGCCCGCCGCATTGATCTCCTCCACGGCCAGCTCGAATCCCCGGGAATGGGCCTGGCCATAGACGGTCCAGGCACCGGTCACCGGCGACAGCACGCCGATCCTTATGGGATCCGCGGCGGTCGCCGAACGAATGATCGCCGGCGCGCTGACGACGGCGGCGGCGGCCGCCATTCCGCTCAGGGCACTGCGGCGCGACATCGAATAGGCAAAGCGAGACCTTTTGGTCGTCATGATTCCCTCCCGCATGTCATTGGGGTCATTTCATCGGCCGGCACTGGCCACCGAGAGGTCGGATCGCGCAGGCTTCGCGGCGATGCTCTCTCGCGGGGATTGTCGACAATGCGCGATGGAAAATCAATGGGCGGCCAAAAGGTCCGGGGCTTGTCAACCGCGCGCTCCCCGTGTTTTGCTTCGCGGCAACGACAAACGCGGCAAGCCAGGGAGGACGCCATGGCGCGGTTGAGCCGCAGCTATGTGCATGGCGCGAGCGACGTGCCGCTCATCGGCCAGACCATGGGCGAGTATTTCGACGGCGTCGTCGCCCGCTTCCCGGAGGCGGATGCCCTCATCGTCCGCCACCAGGAGGTCCGCTGGAGCTATCGGCAGCTGCAGCAGAGGGTCGATGCCTTCGCCGCCGGCCTGCTGGCGCTCGGCCTCGAACCGGGCGACCGCATCGGCATCTGGTCGCCCAACAACGCGGAATGGGTGATCACGCAGTTCGCCACTGCCAAGGCCGGCCTGATCCTGGTCAACATCAACCCCGCCTACCGGCTGGCCGAGCTGGAATACGCCCTGAACAAAGTCGGCTGCAAGGCGCTCATCACCGCCACGGCCCTCAAGACCAGCGATTACATCGCCATGCTGAACCAGCTGGCGCCGGAGCTGGCGCAAAGCCGGCCGGGCGCGCTCAAGGCGGCCAAGCTGCCGAAGCTGACCACCCTCATCCAGATCGGCGGCAAATCGCCGGGCATGTATGGCTTCGACGAGATTGCCGGCCTGGCAACGGAGTCCCAGCAGGCGCGTCTTAAGGACCTCGCCGGCAGCCTGCAGTTCGACGATCCCATCAACATCCAGTTCACCAGCGGCACCACCGGCTTCCCCAAGGGCGCCACGCTGACCCACCACAACATCCTCAACAACGGCTTCTTCATCGGCGAGACCATGCGGCTCACGGAGCAGGATCGCATCTGCATCCCGGTGCCGCTCTACCACTGCTTCGGCATGGTGCTCGGCAACCTCGCCTGCATCACCCACCGTTCGGCCATGGTGTACCCGGGCGAGGCCTTCGATCCCCTGGCCGTGCTCGAAACCGTGCAGGCCGAGCGCTGCACCGGCCTCTACGGCGTGCCCACAATGTTCATCGCCGAGCTTGGCCACGCCGACTTCAAGCGCTTCGACCTCTCCACCCTGCGCACCGGCATCATGGCGGGATCGCCCTGTCCGACCGAAGTGATGAAGCGGGTCAATGCCGAGATGCACATGTCAGAGGTGACGATCTGCTACGGCATGACCGAGACCAGCCCGGTCAGCTTCCAGACCGCGGCCGACGATCCGCTGGAGAAGCGCGTCGGTTCGGTCGGCCGCATCCATCCCCATGTCGAGGTCAAGATCGTCGACTCCGAAGGCCGGATCGTGCCGCCCGGCTTGCCGGGCGAGCTGTGCACGCGCGGCTACTCGGTCATGCAGGGCTACTGGGGCGACCCGGACCGCACAGCGCAGGTGCTCGTTCCGGATCCGCGTCCGGGGAGGACGGGCCTCGCCTACCGGACCGGCGATCTGGTCCGGGAGCGAGACGACGGCGACTACGAGTTCCTCGGGCGACGCGACGAGCAGGTGAAGAGCCGCGGCTACCGGATCGAGCTCGGCGA
>Ga0187892_10012082_pt1 | contig 10389 bp, 9 predicted proteins | sample MA1701073metaG_FD_139345 | JGI IMG/M metagenome (GOLD analysis project Ga0187892, IMG submission 139345) | Bio-ooze microbial communities from a basaltic lava cave in the Kipuka Kanohina Cave System on the Island of Hawaii, USA - MA170107-3 metaG ...
GATCGGCAGCTTCGGCGGGGGCGGGCGGGTGGCCTTCGACTTCTTCCTCGAGCAGGACCGCTGGAAGCGCTTCACCGGCGAGGCGGTGCGCCAGGCCCTCATGAAGCTCGACGCGGTGGACGCACCCGCCGGCGAGATGACGGTGGTGCTCGGGCCGGGCTGGCCCGGTATCCTCCTCCACGAGGCGGTGGGCCACGGCCTCGAGGGCGACTTCAACCGCAAGAAGACCTCGGCGTTCTCGGGGCGGCTCGGCCAGTCGGTGGCCTCGGAGCTGGTGACGGTGGTGGACGACGGCACGATCCAGAACCGTCGCGGCTCGCTCAACGTCGACGACGAGGGCGTACCCACCCGGAGAAACGTGCTCATCGAGAAGGGGGTCCTGCGCGGGTATCTGCAAGACCGGCTCAACTCTCGGCTCATGGGCATGGAGGTCACCGGCAACGGCCGGCGCGAGTCCTACGCGCATCCTCCGATGCCGCGCATGACCAATACCTTCATGCTGGCGGGAGAGGACGAGCCCGCCGACATCATCCGCGGCGTCACCAAGGGGCTCTACGCGGTGAACTTCGGCGGCGGCCAGGTGGACATCACCAACGGCCGCTTCGTGTTCTCGGCGAGCGAGGCCTACCTGATCGAGGACGGCCGGGTGACGCGCCCGGTGAAGGGGGCGACGCTGATCGGCAACGGACCGGAGGCGCTGACCCGGGTGAGCCGCGTCGGCCACGACCTCAAGCTCGACGAGGGCGTGGGCACTTGCGGCAAGGACGGTCAATCGGTCCCGGTGGGGGTGGGCCTGCCCACGATCCGCATCGACCGGATGACGGTCGGCGGGACCCAGGTCTGAGGCGCATGCGGGAGCTGCTCGCCGATCTCCTGCAGCAGGCCGCGCGCCGGGGTGCGACCGCGGCCGACGCCTTCGTGGTGGCGGACCAGTCGTTCTCGGCCCAGGTCCGCCTGGGCCAGGTGGACACCGTCAAGCACGCCCGCGAGCAGCACATGTCGTTACGGGTCTTCGTGGGCAAGTCGGTGGCGGCCGCGTCCACGTCGGATCTCTCGCCCGAGTCGGTGGCGCGCCTGGTGGACGAAGCGGTGTCCCTGGCGCGGATCACGAGCCCGGACGAGATGGGGGGATTGCCGGACGCCGCGGAGCTGGCGCGTCAGGTCCCGGACCTCGACCTGGGCGACGCGCACGGTCACGACCTCACCCCCGAAGACAAGATCGAGCTGGCCCGCCGCTGCGAGGCGGCCGCCCTCGAGACCGATCCCCGCATCACCAACTCCGAAGGCGGCGACTTCAGCGACCGGCGGGCGCGCTACGCGTACGCCACCAGCCACGGCTTCGCGGGCGAGTACGAGACGTCCTCGTTCAGCCTCGCGGTCGCGCCGGTGGCGAGCGAGAACGGCGAGATGCAGCGCGACTCGTGGTACCACGTCACCCGCAAGCGCGCGCGGCTCCAGACGCCGGAAGAGATCGGCCGCATCGCGGCACGGCGCGCGGTGCGCCGGCTGGGCGCCCGGCAGGTGAAGACCGCGGAGGTGCCGGTCATCTTCGACCCGGAGATGGCGGCCGGCCTCGTGCGCCACATCGCGGGCGCGGCCTCCGGTCCCGCGCTCTACCGGCGCGCCTCCTTCCTGGTCGGCAAGCTGGGCGAGCGCGTCGCGGCGCCCTCGGTGACCATCGTGGACGACGGCACCATCCCCGGCGCGCTCGGCTCGCGCCCGTTCGACGGCGAGGGACTCCCGGTGCGCCGCACCGTGATCGTGGAGCAGGGCGTGCTGCGCTCCTACCTGCTCGACACCTACAGCGGCCGGAAGCTGGGCCTGCCGTCCACCCACCACGCGGCCCGCGACGGCAGCGGGGTGAGCGTGTCCACCACCAATCTGCACCTGAAGGCCGGCGACCGCGATCCGGCGGACCTCATCCGCAGCGTGAAGAACGGCCTCTACGTCACCGAGCTGATCGGCTTCGGGGTCAACGGCGTCACCGGGGACTACTCACGCGGGGCGGCGGGTCTCTGGATCGAGAACGGCGAGCTGGCCTACCCGGTCGAGGAGATCACGATCGCGGGCAACCTGCTCGACATGTTCCACGCGGTGGAGGGGGTGGGGAACGACCTGGTGTTCCGCGACCGCACCTCCGCGCCGACCCTGCTGATCGGCCGGATGACGGTGGCCGGCTCGTGATCATCGACAGCCACTGCCACCTGCACGACCCCGCCTTCGCGGACGTACGCGGCACCGTCATCCGCGCCACCGAGCACAACGTGTGGGGCGCGGTGGCGGTCGGCTGCGACCAGGGCACCAACGAGCGCACGCTGCAGGCCGCCCTCGAGAACACCAAGGCGGTGTGGCCGGCGCTCGGGTTCCATCCCGAGTGGAAGCTCACCCGCGAGGACCTGGAAGCGGTGGAGCAGCAGATCCACGCCAACCACGCGCGGCTGGTCGCGGTCGGCGAGGTGGGGTTGCCGTGGTACGGCCTCGGCGCGGCCGCCGACGCGGACGCGGTGCGCCGCGAGGCCCGCGAGCGCCTCGAGCGGCTGGTCGACCTGGCCTGCCGCTACGAGCTGCCGGTCATCCTCCACGCGCCCCACGGGGCGGCCGCCGACGCGCTCGCGATCCTGAAGCAACGGGGCGTGGACCGCGCGGTGTTCCATTGGCACAAGGCCTCGGCGGAGGTGACCCGCGAGATCGTGGACGCGGGCTACCTCGTCTCGGTCACCCCGGACCTGGTCTACCGCGACCGCGACCGCGAGATGGTCGAGCGCGTGCCGCTCGAGTCGCTGCTGGTCGAGAGCGACGCGCCGTGGCAATACCAGGGCGAGTTCGAGAACGTCACCTCGGGGCCGTGGCTGGTCGCCCGGGTCGCCGAAGAAGTGGCGAAGATCAAGCGGGTGCCGGTGGACGAGGCGATGTACCAGCTCACCGTGAACACCTGCCGCGTCTTCGACATCGTCTGGGCGTGAGCGAGCAGCGCTTCACGCTGCCCGTCGGCGCCGGCCTGGTGGCCGGCGTGCTCCACCTGGCCGACGATCGCCCAAGCCCGTGCGTGATCGCTTGTCATGGCATGGGAGCCTCCAAGGACAGCGACAAGTACCTGCTGCTCGGGCGTGAGCTGCCGCCGGCCGGGCTCGCGCTCGCGCGCTTCGACTTCCGGGGCAGCGGGGAGTCCACCGGGCTCCCGCGCGATGCCACCATCGCGACCCGGATCGAGGACCTCGAAGCGGTCCTGGATCATCTCGCGGTGCGGCCGGAGCTCGACGGGCGCTTCGGGCTGCTCGGCTCGAGCCTCGGCGGCTACGTCGCCCTCTGGGCGGCGAGCCGCGTCGCGCCGGAGGCGCCGTTGCCGGTGGTGACCTGGAACGCGCCCGCGGCGCTTCGCGAGCTCGGCCACGCCGATCCGGGCGAGGCGGGCGCGGCCCTGGTCGCCGAGGTCCGTGGGGGCACGCGGGCGGAGGCTCCCGCCGGCGTCGCGCGCGTCCTCGTCGTCCAGGCCGACCTGGACGAGGTGGTGCCGCCCGCGCATGGCCGCGCCCTCTTCGACCGCGCCCGCGACCCGAAGCGGCTGCACGTGATCGCGGGCGCCGATCACCGGCTCTCCGAGGCCGGCCACCGCGGCGAAGCGCTCGAGGTGAGCCGCCGCTGGCTGCTCGCCCATCTGCCCCTCGCGGTCCCGGTGGCCCGGACCGCCCCGACAGGAAGGACCCGATGATCGACGCGGCGCGACTCAAGGACGAGTTCCTGGAACTGGTGTCGATCTCGAGCCCGTCGAGGCGCGAGGGCGCGATCGCGCGGCGGCTCGAAGGCATCCTCAAGGGCATGGGCGCGAGCGTCGAGGTGGACGGGGCGGGGGAGAAGATCGGCGGCGATACCGGGAACCTGCTCGCGCGCTTCCCCGGCAATACGCCGGGCGCCACGCCCTTCCTGCTCTCCGGCCACATGGACACGGTGGGGCCCGCGGAGGCCATTCACCCGGTGGTCGAGGGCGACGTGGTACGCACGGACGGCACCAGCGTGCTGGGCGGCGACGACAAGGCGGGGGTGGTGGCGATCCTGGAGGCGGTCCGCGTCCTCCGCGAGCGCCGGATCCCGCACGGGGATCTCGAGGTGGTGCTCACGATCTCCGAGGAGTTCGGGCTGCTGGGCGCCAAGCACTTCGACACCGGCCGCCTCCGCGCGAAGCGAGGGCTGGTGCTCGACGTGGACGGGGTGTGCGAGCTGATCACGCGCGCCCCCGCGGCCAACCGCATGACCTTCACCGTCCACGGCCTCGCCGCCCACGCGGGCATCTGCCCGGAGCAGGGGCTGAGCGCGATCCGCATCGCGGCGGAGGCCATCGCGGCGATGAAGCTCGGTCGCCTGGACGCGGAGACGACCGCGAACCTCGGCATCATCCAGGGCGGCCTCGCCGGCAATATCGTGCCCGCTTCGGTCACGGTGCGGGGCGAGACGCGCAGCTTGAGCCTGGAGAAGCTCGAGGCCCAGACCGCGCACATGCGGCGCTGCTTCGACGACGCGGCGGCCCGGCACCGGGTGCGGGTGGGAGACCGCGGGTATCAGGCGCGCGTGGAGGCCCAGGTGGAGCGCCAGTACAGCCGGCTCGACATCCGCGACGAGGCAGGGATCGTCCGCCTGGTGCAGGTGGCGGCCGGCGCGATGGGGCGGACCTGCGCCACGCGCGGCACCGGGGGCGGCTCCGACGCGAACGTCTTCGTGGAGCGCGGCCTCGAGGTCGCCAATCTCGCCTGCGGCATGCGCGAGATCCACACCGTCAACGAGTGGGTGGACGTGCGCGACCTCGTGCTCACCGCCGGGCTCGTGGTCGAGACGGTTCGCGCCAACGCCACCGTCTGAGCGACGCGCCCGCCTTCGAGTTGGCGTAAGATAGCCGCGCGGATCTCACCCGGACGACACACGTTGACCGAGCGCATCGTCGATCTGAGCCTCAAGCACGCCGCCCCCGCCGGACGGTCGCACTCCCACTCCGTGCTCTTCGTCCACGGCACTACCTCTACGCCGCCGCGCAGGCCGGCGTGGATGGAGCGGGCGGCCCATGAACGATAAGTTCCCTCCGGTTACGGCGCCGGCCGATCGGCCGACGATCCTGGTCGTCGAGGACGACGCCCACATCCGCGACGTCCTCTCCGGGCTGCTCGGCACGCTCGGGTACCGGATGCTCGTGGCCGCCTCCGCCGAGCAGGCGCTCGACGCCCTCAACGTGGTGAGCCCGGACCTGGTGCTCACCGACGTGCATCTCGGCGCCATGAGCGGCATCGAGCTCTGCGCCCGGCTCAAGGCCGATCCACGCTACGAGCTGATGCCGGTGGTCATCTTGACCGCGGTCGGCGACCTGGAGGCGCGAGTGGCCGGGCTCTCGGCGGGGGCGGACGACTTCTTCACCAAGCCGGTGGCGTTCGTCGAGCTGCGGACCCGGCTCGGCGCCCTGCTGCGGGTCAAGATGCTCCTGAGCCAGCTCGAGCGGGCCGAGGCGGTGATCACGACCCTGGCCCTCACCATCGAGGCGCGCGATCCGTACACCCTGGGCCACTGCGACCGGCTGTCGCGCTACGCGGTGGCGGTCGGCGAGGCGCTCGGCCTCGATCCGGAGATGGTGCGCTCGCTGCGCCTGGGCGGGTACCTCCACGACCTCGGCAAGATCTCGGTGCCCGACGGTATTCTGCTGAAGCCCGGCCCGCTCGATCCCATCGAGTACGAGCGCATCCGCGCGCATCCCGGCGCCGGCTCCGACCTGGTCCTGGGCCTGCGCAGCATGGAGCTGGTCCGCCCCATCATGCGCCACCATCACGAGAAGTGGGACGGGTCCGGCTACCCCGACGGCCTCAAGGGCGAGGCGATCCCGCTCGGCGCCCGCATCATCTCGGTGGTCGACGTCTTCGACGCGCTACACACCGACCGCCCGTACAAGACGGCGCTGCCGCGCCCGGAGGTGGTCTCCACGCTGATCCGCGAGACCGACGCGGGCTACTGGGACCCGCGCGTCGTCGAGACCTTCCTCGAGATCCTCCGCCACTTCAAGCACGACTGACGGGGTCAGGTCTTACATTCCGACACTTGCTCGCGAAAGGAGTGTCCTGGCGCGGCGGAAATGTCGGAATGTAAGACCTGACCCCTATCGAAGGTTCGCCGCCTACTTGAGGTCGGCGGAGGCGGAGTCGCCGGCGGTCTTGCCGAAGACCGCGCCCGACATGAGGCCGGTCCCGCCGGGGTAGTTGTGGTAGAAGAGCCCGCCCACCAGTTCGCCCGCCGCGTAGAGGCCCGCGATGGGCCGGTCCCAGGTGTCGAGCACCTGACCGCGCGTGTCCACGCGCAGGCCGCCGAAGGTGAAGGTGATGCCGCAGGTCACGCCGAAGCCCACGTAGGGCGGGGTGTCGAGGCGCTGCGCCCAGTTGGACTTGGGCGGCGTGATCCCGCGCGTTCCCCGGCCGTCGAGCACCGCCGGATTGAACGGCACCTGGTCCATGACCGCCGCGTTGAAATCGCGCACGGTGCGGGCGAGGCCCTCGGGATTCACCTCGAGCTTCTTGGCGAGCTCCTCGATGGTGCCCGCCTCCGCCTTGGTGATCTCGCGGATGCGGTACTCCTCGCGCAGCAGCTCCACCGTCTTCTGGTCGAAGATCTGGAAGGCGGCCTCCTGCGGCTGGCGCAGGATCTCGCGCCCGTACTTGGCGTAGGTGTAGTTACGGAAGTCGGCTCCCTCGTCCACGAACCGCTCGCCCTTCACGTTGACGATCAGCCCGAGCGGGTACGAGTGCTTCTGGAACATGTCCCCCACGCGCCGGTCGCCGAACGCGGGCGCGTTGAGGTCCCACGCCACCGCGTGACAGGACGACCAGTGCCCATAGGCCTGCGCGCCGATCTCGAGCGCCATCGCGATGCCCTCGCCCACGTTGTGGCGGGTGCCGCGCACGCGCGCGAGGTCCCAGTTGGGCCCAAGGTAGCGGGTACGCCACTCCGGATTGGCCTCGAAGCCCCCCGAGGCGATGACCACCGCGCGGCAGGGGATCTCGCTCGCTCCCGCCGCACTGCGCGTCACCACCCCGGTCACCCGGCCGGATGAATCCTGGACCAGCTTGTGCCCGGCCACCCCGTAGCGCACCTCGACACCCACCTTGGCCGCCCGCTCGAAGAGTGCCTCCACGAGCCCGGGCCCGCCGCCCACCGCCTCCAGGGTGAGCCCACCCCAGAAGTGGTGACGGTCGCCCACCTTGTAGGACTGCCGGCTGAACATGAGAATCCAGCGAATCCCCTGCGTGCGCATCCACATCACGGTGGGCTTCGAGCGCTGGACCAGGTGCTGGGCGAGGTCGAGATCGGAGCGGCCCTCGGTCACCCGCATCAGGTCGTCGTAGTACTGATCCTCGGTGTAGGCGGGGATGGTGATGCTCCGCGCTTCCTCGTCACTGAGATCCGGGATGACGTCCCGCCTCAGATCCTCGAGGCCCTGGTGGGCGAAGCGGAAGCCGCCCGCGGTGAAGAAGGAGTTGCCGCCCCGCTCCGGCTCCGGCGCTTTCTCCAGCACCAGCACCGAGGCCCCGCCCTCGCGCGCGGCCAGCGCCGCGCAGAGAGCCGCATTGCCGCCGCCGATCACCACCACGTCGTGCGCCATCGCGTCGACTACCTCCAGTCAGGCCGGCTCAACCGAGCCGGGTGAGCAGGACGAGACCGAGAGCCACCCGGTACCACCCGAACGGGACGAAGCTGTGCGTCTGGATCCATCGGAGCAGCCACCGCACCACCACGAACGCGGTCACCGCGGAGACCGCGGTGCCCAGCGCGAGCAGCCCCCACTCGGTCGGAGGATTCGCGGCGGGCTGGCGCAGGGCCTGCAGCATCTCGACGCCGCCCGCTGCGAGCAGGGTGGGCACGCCGACCAGAAACGAGAACTCGGTCGCGATGGGCCGGCTCAGGCCGAGCAGCATCACGATCAGGATGGTGGCGGCCGAGCGTGAGGTGCCCGGAAAAGCCGCGGCGAAGAGCTGCCCCAGCCCGACCGCGGCCGCCATCGCCCAGCTCACGTGGGAGACGGCCGGCCGTGCGCGGAGCGCCCATTCCACGCCGAGCATCACGACCCCGCCGATCAGGGTCGCCCACGCGATCGGCGCCATCTGCTTCGGCAGGCCGAACCCGAGCCCCTTGATGACGAGCCCGCCCACCCCGGTGATCGCGAAGGCCAGCCCGACCTTCCCCAGGTAGGCCCGCGCCGCCGGCTCGTGCAGATGCGTCAGCAGATCCCGCAGGCGGCCGCCGAAGGCCAGCAGTACCGCGAGGGTTGCGCCGGACTGGATCGTGACGTTGAAGAGGTCCGCCTGACGCGGCACCCAGCCCGCGTTCTCCACCAAAAGCAGGTGCCCGGTGGAGGAGATGGGAAGAAACTCGGTCACGCCCTCGATGACGCCCAGGATGGTGACGGCCAGCCACGTGGGCACCGGCCGGTCAGCCCACGATCTCTTCGCCGCCGTCGACTCCGATCACGTTGCCAGTGATCCAGTGCGTGTCGGGGTGGCTCAGGACCACGATGGCGCGGGCCACGTCGTCGGTGGTGGTCAGCCGACGATGTGGATTGCGCCGAGCCGCCTGCTGGGAGAACTCCTCGTAGTTGGGGATCTTCTGGGCCGCGGGGGTCGCGGTCACCCCGGCGCGGATGGAGTTGGCGGTGATGCCGTGCGAGGCCAGCTCGGCCGCGAGCTGCCGGATGTTCGACTCCAGCGCGGCCTTGGCCGCCGACACCGGCCCGTAGTGCGGCAGCACCCGCGCGCCCCCCGCCGAGGTCATCGCGTAGATGCGCCCGCCCCGGCCCATGAGACCACGCCCGACCAGCTCCTGCGCCCAGTAGATGAGGCTGTGGGCCATAACGTCCAGGGTCATGTCCATCTGGGCCTTGGTCACCGCTTCCTTCATCGGATCGGCCACGAAGAGCTTCAGCGTGCCGAAGGCCAGGGAGTGCAGCATCACCCGCACCTGGCCCACCTGGTTTCGCTCGCGGAGCACCCGCTCCATCTCGGTCGCGACCTCGGCGCGCTTCTCCTCGTCGGCCGCGTTGACGTTGAAGAAGCGGGCCTCCCGTCCGAGGGACGTGATCTCGGAGGCCAGCCGCTCGACGTTGGGCAGGGTGGACTTGCGGTCGAGGTGGACGCCGAACACGTCGAGCCCCGCGCGCGCGAGCGCGAGGCTCGTGGCGGCGCCGAAGCCGGAGGAAGCGCCCAGGATCAGGGCCCAGCCGCGCAGCGTGATCGGAGAGGCGTCGGTGGTCATGGCATTCCTCGAATCGAGGGAGTCGCCCGTCGGAGCGCGCCCCATTCTATCAGAACTCCCCGCGTGCTACGATGTGGCTCGCCCATGGCGAAGACGGCCGGTATCCTGCTGATCGGCAACGAGATCCTCTCGGGCAAGATCACCGACGCCAACGCCGCCTACCTCTGCCGCGAGCTGCGCGGGCTCGGCGTGGAGGTGCGGCGGATCACCGTCATCCCCGACGAGGTGGACCTGATCGCGGCCGAGGTGCGCACCTTCAGCGCCGAGTACGACGTGGTATTCACCTCGGGCGGGGTCGGGCCCACTCACGACGACGTGACCATCGAGGGCGTGGCGCGCGCCCTCGGGGTCCCGGTGATACGGGAGCCGCGCCTGGTCCGCGTGCTCGAGAACTATTTCAAGGGACGGGGCCAGCTCAACGAGGCGCGGCTCAAGATGGCGGAGGTGCCCGAGGGGGCGGAGCTGACCGCGGACGGCGAGTTGGTATTCCCGGCGGTGGTGGTGCGGAACATCTACATCCTTCCCGGCGTGCCCGAGATCTTCCGCCAGAAGTTCGACGCCCTCAAGGAGCGCTTCCGCGACGCGCCGTTCCATCTCTGCTGCGTGTACGTGAGCATGGGGGAGGGCACGCTCGCCGATCACCTGAACGCGCTGCTCGCCGGCCATCCGCATCTGCTCCTGGGCTCGTACCCCGAGTTCTCCAACCCGGAATACAAGGTGAAGGTCACGCTGGAGTCCAAGGACCGCGTCTATCTCGACGACGCGGTCGCCGATCTCCTGGGCCGCCTTCCTCAGGACGCGGTGGTCCGCATCGACCGGTGAGGCCCGGCGCGCCCGCCGGTCGCGGACCGCCATCTCCTGATCGCCGGCTCTATTCCGGTCAGCCGTGAGCGCGGCGAGTGCTATGCTGGCTCCAGGGAAGGGAGAATGGACGCCGCGAGCGAGCTCCGCCAGGCTCACCGGACCGCCGCGCTCATCACCGGGGGTCTCATCACCGGCCTCGTGATGTACGCCGTGATCGCCAGCGTGTTCCGGATGAGCCACACGCCCTCCGAGGGCATCGCGAGCCTTCCCGCGCCCCAGATGAGCTTCGCGCGCTACGCGGCCTGGATCGCGAGC
>Ga0187892_10012083_pt1 | contig 10386 bp, 9 predicted proteins | sample MA1701073metaG_FD_139345 | JGI IMG/M metagenome (GOLD analysis project Ga0187892, IMG submission 139345) | Bio-ooze microbial communities from a basaltic lava cave in the Kipuka Kanohina Cave System on the Island of Hawaii, USA - MA170107-3 metaG ...
GGCGAGCGCCGCGGCCCCCGCCATCCACGGCTTGCGCCGCAGGCGCCGCACCACGCGCGTCCCCAGTCCGACCGTGCGCGCGCGCACCGCGTCCCCGTCGAGCCACCGGGACAGGTCCTCCGCCATCTCGGCCGCGTCCGCGTAGCGCCGGTCCGGGTCCTTCTCCAGGGCCTTGAGGCACACCGCTTCGAGCTCGCGCGACACGTCGGGCCGCAGGCGCGAGGGCGGCTCGGGGTCGCGCGTCATCACCGCCTGGTAGATCGCCAGCGGCGCGTCGGCGTCGAACGGCGCGCGCCCCGTGAGCATCTCGTAGAGGATCACGCCGAGCGCCCAGACGTCGGTGCGCGGCCCGATGCCGCGTGCGTTCGCCGCGACCTGCTCGGGCGCCATGAAGGCCGGCGTCCCCATGACCTGCCCCGTGGCGGTGAGCGTCGTGAACTCGTGCCCCATGCGCGCCAGCCCGAAATCGGTGATCATCGGGCGGCCGTCCTTGTCGATGATCACGTTTGCCGGCTTGAGGTCGCGGTGCACGACCCCCTCGCGGTGCGCGTGCGCGACCGCCTGCGCGACGGTGCGCAGGAGCGCCGCGGCGTCCCGGCCGCGCATCCCCCGGCGGACGATCGCCTCGAGCGTCTCTCCGTCCACGAAGTCCATCGCGATGTAGTGCACGCCCTCGTGCACGCCCACGTCGTGGACCGCCACGATGTTCGGGTGGCGCAGGCGCGCCGCGATCGACGCCTCGCGGTGGAGGCGCTCGACCAGGCGCGGGCCGACCTCGCCGCGGAGCACCTTGAGCGCCACGCGCCGCCTGAGATCGCGGTCCTCCGCCTCGAAGACCACGCCCATGCCGCCCTGCGCGACCTCGCGGACGATCCGGTAGCGGCCGAAGTCCGAGCCCGGCTCCATGCCCATCCCTACGTTATTGTGCCGCCGATTTGCCGAACGACGGCCCGAAAAGCTCCCGCAGCTCGCCGTCGAGCGACTCCGGGTCGGTCACGGTCTGCGACACGAGCTCCACGACGATCTCGGCGAACTTCTGGCGGACCGTCGTCAGCCGGTACGAGACGTCCCGGCGCGTGATGCCGTAGCGTTCCGCGAGCCCCGCGTGGTCGACCTCCGACGCGCCGGGCGAGACGTCGTAGTCGCGCCAGAGCCTCACCCAGTCGGCCCGTCCGTCCTTCGCGAACGCCTCGTCGAGCGCCAGCTCCGCGCGCGCGACCACCGCCTCGCGCCACTGCCGGTCGAGCACCGCCTCCGGGTCCTGCTCGCTGTCGCTCACCGCGGGCGGGGACTGGCCGATGACGTCGAGCGAAAGGTGCTTCGCGAGCCCCCCGCGCTTGGCGGCCGCCGACGCGCGGCGCCGGTCGGTCAGGTAGTTCGCGAGCGCCGTCTTGAGGAACGCGCGGAAGCGCCCGAGGCCCGGCTTGAGCTTCGCGAGGAAGCCCGACTCGATCACCCAGAGGAAGAAGTCCTGCGTCAGGTCCTTCGCGTCGTCGCCGGGGCAGCGCTCGCGCACGCGGATGAACGCGTAGATCGGCCTCCAGTAGCGCTCGGCGAGGTGGCGCAGCGCCGCGTACGGGTTCGACGCGGCGACCAGCTGCGACCACGCCGTCGTGCGGAAGTCCCGCCCCGCGTCGGTTTCCATCGCCTGGCGCATCGTAGCACTGAACGGCCGGGCCCGACGATTCGTCCGGGAAATTCCGGGCCGCATCCCGTAGAGGCTGTGGGGCGATCCGACTTGTTGGAGGGTTTGCCATGCGGATCCTTGTGGGCGTCGTTCTTTTCGCGCTGCCCGCGGCCGTCCACGCGCAGACGGCGATCCAGGCGACGGGCGCGGTCAACGTGCGCTCCGGCCCGGGCACCGGCTACGGCGTGCTCGGCCAGGTGCCGGCCGGCCATGTCTATGCGGCGGCGTCGAAGTCGGGCGACTGGTGGAAGATCTGGTGGAACGGCGGCATGGGATGGACACACGGGTCGCTCTGGACGTCGCCGTCCGGACTCACGGGAGTCAAGGGGACGGTCGACACGCTCAACGTGCGGACGGGACCGGGCACGGGCTACGGGGTGATCGGGCAGATCTACATGGGGCAGATCCACGTATGGATCCAGTACGAGGGGCTCGGCGGCTGGTACAAGATCACCTTCGCCGGAGGCGTCGGCTACGTGCACGGCGGATACGTCACGCGCGTCGCGCTCTCGGGCGGCGCCCCGACCGGCGGCGGCACGACGACGAACCTCTCGATGACGCACGCGTACCAGCAGACGAACTACTGGTGCGGGCCCGCGACCGCGCACATGACGGTGCTCCACGAAACGGGGAGCTGGATCTCGCAGCAGACGTACGCGAACTACATGGGCACGGACGTCACCGGGCAGACCTACGTCGAGGATCTCCGGCGCGGCATCAACCACTACGGCGGCCTGGGCTGCGCCGTGGTCTGGAGCGGCTTCGACCATGCCCGCGTGCGGCGGCACATCAACCAGGGCCGCTGCGTGCCGATCAACGTGCGCGTCGACTTCCTCCCGTACTGGGGCACGAGCGCCGCGTGGGGCCACTACTCGCCGATCAAGGGATACACGAGCGACGGCTACTACATTCATGACTCGTGGAAGGGGCCGAACCGCTGGGCGTCGAAGACGGCGGTCTGGAACGCGGTCACGTACAACAACAACGCATGGTACGCGCGGGTGCCGTAGCGCTGGCGCTGGCGATCGCAGCGGCGCTCGTCGCGCGTCCCGCGAGCCGGGCGCGCGCGGGCGCCGTCGAACCCGCCTCGCAGCTTCCGGGGACGGCGACGCTCACCGCGCCGCCGGCCCCGGAGCGCCCTCCGGTCCGCCTGCACGCGTCCCCCGAGTGCGAAGAGGAGCTGCAGGCGCGTGTGATCGAAGATGAGCGCGTCCGGACGGAGATCTTCGACGAGTTCCGCGCAGAGACCGACGGCGAGAGGCTCGACTTCCTGCAGAACGCGCTGGCGAGCCACCCGCCGCTGCGCAACGACCCGGCGTGGCAGGAGCGGTTCATGGCGGTCGCGGAGCACGACCCGCTCCCGGAGCGCCGCGCGGCCGCGCTGCTCTTCCTGCAGCAGGCGGAGACGGTCCGCGCGGTGCACGACCGGCTCCTCGCGCTCGCCGAGCACGGCGGCGACCTGCGCAAGCACGCGCTCGTCGCGCTCAAGGGGCTGCCCGATCGCCGCGCGCACGACCCCGCGCTCGCGTCGCTCGTCGCGCGGATGCTCGAGACCGAGCGCGACCCCGATCTGCGCGCGCTGGCGGCACGGCTCTCCGCGCCCTGATCGCCTTGCCGCCTCCTGCCGCCGCGTGCTAGAATCCCCTCGCTTCCGATCACCCTCCGTGCGAGGGCCTTCATGGCGCAGCCGCAGCTCAAGTCTTCCGAGATCTACAACCTCATCATCGGCACCGCCGGCCACATCGACCACGGCAAGTCGACGCTCGTCAAGACGCTCACCGGCATCGATCCGGACCGCCTGAAGGAGGAGAAGGAGCGCGAGATGACGATCGATCTCGGCTTCGCCCCCTTCCTGCTCAAGAACGGCCAGCGCGTCGGCATCATCGACGTCCCCGGCCACGAGCGCTTCATCAAGAACATGGTGGCGGGGGCGACGTCGATCGACATCGTGCTGCTCATCGTCGCGGGCGACGAGGGGCCGAACATCCAGACGCGCGAGCACGTGACGATCATGCAGCTGCTCGGGCTCAAGCGCGGCATCATCGTCGTCACGAAGGCGGACAAGTCCGACCCCGACCTCGTCGAGATCGTCAAGGAGGACGTCGAGAAGCTCGTGAAGGGGACGTTCCTCGAAGGCGCGCCGATGATCCCCGTCTCGGCGCTCGGCGGGCTGGGGATGGACAAGCTCGTCGACGAGATCAACCGGATGGTGCTGGCCACGCCGGTGCACGAGGCGCAGGGCGTCTTCCGCATGCCGATCCAGCGGATCTTCTCCGCGAAGGGCTTCGGCACGATCGTGACCGGCGTGCCGGTCTCCGGCCGCGCGAAGATCGGCGACACGCTCGAGGTGCTCCCGCTCGGCGAGAAGGGGCGCATCCGGACGCTGCAGGCCTACAAGTCGGACGTGCAGGAGATCCGCGCGGGCCACTCGAGCGCGATCAACATCTCGGACATCCGGCACGAGCAGGTCCAGCGCGGGATGGTCGCCTGCACGCCCGACTACTTCAAGGCGGCGTCGTTCGTGGAGGCGCGCTTCAAGTACGTGCCGGACATCCCGCGGACGCTCCGGAACCTCATGCCGATCAAGCTCCACGCCGGGACGAAGGAGGCGGACGGGAGGATCGTGCTGCTCGACAAGAAGTCGCTCGAGCCCGGCGAGGAGTGCTACGCGCAGTTCCGGCTCGACGAGCCGATCGTCGTCGCGACCGGAGACCCGTTCATCGTGCGCCTGCAGACGCCCATGTACACGATCGGCGGCGGCCGCGTGCTCGAGTCGTCCGACGAGAAGGTCAAGCGCTTCAAGGACGACATCCTGATGAAGCTCGTCGAGAAGGAGGCGGCCTTCTCCGACCAGTACGCGGGGATCGAGGTCTCGCTCAAGCAGCTCGGCGACCGCGCCGTCAACCTGCAGGACCTCTCGCTCGTGGTGAAGCAGCCGCAGCAGGCCATCGAGCCGGCGGTGAAGCAGTTCGACGCCGCGGGGAGGCTCGTGCGCTTCGAGCCGAACCGCTTCATGCACGTCGACGCGTTCGAGGGGACGATGCAGCGGCTGAAGGGGATGGTCGAGCAGTTCCACGCGAAGAACCCGCTGCGGGCGGGGTTCGACCTGCTGCCGTTCCGCAACGAGTCGAAGATCGCGGAGGACATCTTCCGGCGGGCGGTCGAGGAGCTGGTGAAGCGCGGCGTCCTGGCGATCGAGAACGACAAGGCGCGGCTGGCGGGGTTCGGCGTCAAGCTCTCGCGCGAAGACACCGAGGCGGCGGTCGACGTCGAGACGCTGGTGCGGGACACGAAGTTCAACACGCCGCGCCTCGACGAGATGTACCAGCGGTTCAAGTACAACAAAGAGCGCATCGACCGCGTTCTGGGGCTGCTGGTCGACAAGGGCGCCGTGATCGCGCTGAAGGACGGCGTGCTCTTCCACCGCGACTCGGTGGAGGAAGGCAAGCGGCTGATCGGACTGGCGATCCGGGAGCGCGGGTCGATCGAGGCGGCGCAGGTGCGCGACCTGATCGGGACGACGCGCAAGTACGTGATCCCGCTGCTGGAATACCTGGATGATGTCGGCTTCACCGTCCGCGTCGAGAACAGGCGCGTCCTCAAGCAAAAATGAGGAGGCGGTGAGCCAGACTTCCGACGCCGGCCGGTTCAGCGATCCCGACATCGAGCTGATGCTCCGCTTCCAGGCGGGGGACGATGGGGCGTTCGAGCAGCTCGTGCTCAAGCACCAGAAGGGGGTGCTGAACGTCGTCTACCGGTATCTCGGCGACCGCTCGGGGGCGGAGGACGCGGCGCAGGAGGTCTTCATCAAGGTGTATCGCGCGCGCCGCTCGTACCAGCCGCAGGCGAAGTTCTCGACGTGGCTCTACCGCATCACGGTGAACCACTGCCTGAACGAGATCCGTTCGCGCCGCAGCGCGCCCGCGGGGCCGGCGCCCATCGAGGAGATGATCGAGGAGCCGGTGGGTCACGATCCGGGCGCGGGCCTCAACGCGGCCGACCTGCGGCGGGCGGTGAAGGAGGCGATCGATTCGCTGCCGGACAACCAGCGGGTGGCGGTGCTGCTGGCGCGCTTCGAGGAGCTGTCGTACGAGGAGATTGCGGAGGCGATGCAGGTGTCCCTGGAGGCGGTGAAGTCGCTGCTTTTCCGGGCGAAGGAGAACCTGAAGGCGCGGCTGGGGAAGTACGTGAGGTAGAGACTCGAATGGGCTTCCTGTCCAGACTGTTCGGCGCCCGCGATCCTCTCCTGCGGCTGGCCCAGGGTGCCGACCGGCGCGCTTTCGTACGGGCGCTCGGCGAATCGGACGTCACGATGCTCGGTGCGCTGACGCACCCAGGGCTGCCTGCCGACGGCCTCACACCTGAGGCGGTTCTCGCGATGACGGAGGAGGCCTGCAAGAAGCTCTCCGACGCGGAGAAGATCGAACCCTTCACGTATGGCCGGGATGGCCGCGAGTGCCTCCCGGTGTTCCGCACATCAGATCGCGCCCAGGCGTTCGTCGGAGCGTATTCGAAAGAGAAGAACAGGGTCTTTCCCTTCCAGGTCATCACGCTCCTGGGCCGGTCGATCGTCGACCCGATCGCTGGCTGCGATCGCGTGATTCTGAACGACGGCTCGGAGGACGCCTGCGAGTTGTCTTCCGAAGACCGCAAGCTCTTCGTTGAGATGTGGAAACGCGTATAGAATGTCGGCATGTTCCGCCTCGAGCCCGAGCCCGGCGTCACGATCGTCCGCCGCCAATTCCTCCGCCTCTCTGCGGGCGCCCTGGGCATCCTCCTCGGCGGATGCGCCCCGCGGCGCCCGCCCCCCGCGCCCGTCACGCCGATCACGTGGGACGAGTTCTCCGGCGAGCTCGCCCCGCGCGCCGAAGCGCTCCTCGCGCAGAAGATGACCGAGGACGCCTACGTCGCCGAGATCGTCGAGCGGCTGCGGCGCGTCGACCCGAAGCTCATCCCGCCGAAGAAAGACCTCCCGCGCACGAAGATCTTCCAGGTCGTCGAGTTCGGGCTCACGGAGGGGAGCGGCTTCAGATACCACGACCACCGCCGGTACAACGGCGTCATCTTCGTCCTCGACGGCGCCGTCCGCTGCCGCAACTTCGACGTGGTCGGCCCGAACCGCATGCCCCCGGCTGGAGAGAAGCTCCGCATCCGCGAGACGGCCGGCGGCGTCCGCCGCACGGGTGAGGCCTCCACGCTCACGACGACGCGCGACAACATCCACGACGTCCGCGGCGCGGAAGGCGGCTGCCGGCTCCTCGACATCTTCACGTGGATGGGGAAGAACCCGCGGTCGGTTTACATGGACGTGGACGAAACGCCCGTCGAGCCCGGCGTTTTCGAGGGCTCGTTCACGTCGTAAGGCGCCGCTCCGGCCGCCGCGCCAGCAGCGCCTCGAAGCTCCCCCGGCCGTGGCGCAGCAGGTACGCGCCGTCCTGCGCCGAGATGAGCGACGCGCGCAGGATCCAGCCGGTCCAGCCGGCGTGGTGCACCGAGCAGAGGCGCCGCAGCGGCACCTCAGGCAGGGACAGGTAGAGCCCCCGCCGCCCGATCCCGGGGCGCACCTCCTCCGCGCACTCCAGCGCCAGCCCCGGCCGCAGCGCCACCCGCTCCTCCACCGCGCGAAAGAGCGTGCGCGCCAGCAGCGCCGGCGTCGACTCCCACCCCCGCTCGACCGACAGCATCACCTCCGCGATCTCGCCGAGCTGCCCCGCGTAGTGCGTCAGTCCGAGCGAGCAGAACACGCGCCCGCCGCTCGCGGCCGGAAACGCGCAGATGTCGAGCTCCGGCCCCGGCCACTCCGGCCGGAACCCCCACCGCGCCACCGGCCCCCCGTCGAACATCTGCGAGAACCGCGCCGCGTAGACGTCCGTCCACCAAGCCGCCATCGTTTCCACCACAAGGGTCGACAATCCAGGACCTATGAGACGTCCGGCGCGCCTTCATTGTCGAATTCCGCGCGCCCCGCCTACGTCTCCATTGAGGAGGCGTCGTATCAGAACTAGGATGGCCGCCATGAAGATCGTGATCCTCGCCCTCGCCGCCTGCGCCCTCACGCAGGATCCCCAGGGCCGCGTCCAGTCGTCGATCGAGAAGGTCCGCGCGCAGAAGAGCTTCCGCACGGAATTCACCGCCGTCATCAAGGCGCCCGACAGCGACCCGATGGAGCTCAAGGGGGAGACCGTCTGTGTCACGGGCGGCGTCCTCTTCATCCATTACCGGGGCTCGGGCGGCGACATCAAGCGCATCGTGCGCGTCGGCGACAAGGCGTGGGTCTACCACCCGCTCGCGGAGGAGTGGGTCACCGCGGAGGAGCTCGGCATGAACGGCGCCGGGCGCGGCGTGCAGAATCCCGACGAGGTCCTCACGGTCCTCGGCAAGCACCTCGACAAGGTCGCCGCCGCCGGCCACGAGGGCGGCCGCGACGCGTTCGAGGTCAAGCTCAAGGGCGCCGACATCGAGAAGATGATGAAGGAGCAGGCGCAGCAGGGCTCGTTCGAGTGGAAGGAATCGTCCGCGGAGGCGAAGCTCCAGGTCGGCGCCGACGGCCTCATCCACAAACTCTCGACGCAGGCGGCGCTGGTGAGCGCCGACCCGAAGCTCAAGGGCCAGACGGTGCGCTACAGCGCCGAGGTGTCCGTGGCCGCCTACAACGCCGACTTCGCGATGCGCTTCAGCGTCGAGGACCCGAAGAAGAAGACGAAGGTCGACGTGGCGATCGCCCCCGTGGTGCTCGAGGCGATCGAGAAGCAGCCGGGCGTCCCGAAGGAGCTGCTCGACGAGATCGCGAAGATGCGCGCGTCGCGCATCCAGAAGCTCATCGCCGACCTCGGCGCGAAGGAACATCCCGTGCGCGAGGCGGCGTCGGTCGAGCTGAAGCAGTTCGGCAAGGCGGCGGTGCCCGCCCTCAAGGAGGCGCTCAACGACAAGGACCGCGCCGGTCCCGCCAGGACGCTCCTCCAGGAGATCGACAAATAGGCTGGCTCGGCGACCGGGAGTTCCTTGATGCCGGGGCGGCGCCTCCCTACACTGTGCGCCCATGGCACACAAACTCATCGAGTTCGGCTCCGACGCCCGCTCCCTCCTGCGCTCCGGCGTGCGGCAGATCGCCGCGGCGCTGCGCGTCACGTTCGGCCCCCGCGGCCGCACCGTCATGATCTCCAAGCCGTGGGGCTCGCCGCAGGTCACCAGCGACGGCGCCACGATCGCGCGGCAGCTGGAGTTCGAGGACCGCTTCGAGAACGCGGGCGCGCAGCTCGTCCGCGAAGCCGCCATCAAGACCGCCGACGCGGCGGGCGACGGCAGCACGTCTGCGACGATCCTCGCGGAGGCGCTCCTCGTCGAGGCGCTCGCGTCCGTCGAAGCCGGTTACAACGCCATCGCCATCGCCCGAGGGCTCGCGCGCGCCCGGGACGCGGTCGTCGCGCACATCCGCAAGTCCGCCCGCAAGGCGTCGGGCCGCGCGGACGTCGAGGCGGTCGCGACGATCGCCGCGGGGAACGACGCGGAGATCGGCAGGCTCATCGCCGACGCGGTCGACAGGGTCGGCAAGGACGGCGCCGTCATCATCGAGGAGGGCAAGGGGATCGAGACGCGGCTCGAGGCGATCGAAGGGATGCAGTTCGACAAAGGGTACGTCTCGCCGCATTTCATCACGCACCCCGAGCGGGGCGAGTGCGTGCTGGAGAACCCGCTCATCCTGGTCCACGAGAAGTCGATCTCGAACGCGCAGGCGATCGTGCCGGCGCTCGAGATGGCGGTGAAGGCGAAGCGGCCGCTCCTGGTGATCGCCGACGACGTGCAGGGCGAGGTGCTGGCGGTGCTCGTGGTCAACCGTCTGCGCGCGGTGCTGCAATCGTGCGCCGTCAAGGCGCCCGAGTACGGCGACCGGCGCAAGGAGATGCTTGAAGACATCGCGGCGCTCACCGGCGCGCGCGCGATCATGGAGGAGGCGGGGGTCAAGCTCGAGGACCTCCGGCCGGCCGACCTCGGGAGCGCGAAGCGCGTGGTGGTCGACAAGGAGCGCACGACGATCATCCAGGGGGGCGGGAAGAAGGACGCGATCGAAGGCCGCGCCGCGCAGGCGCAGAAGGCGATGGAGAAGGAGACGGACGAGCACGCGCGCGAGAAGCTGCGGGCGCGGCTCGGCAAGCTCCGCGGCGGGGTGGCGAAGATCGACGTCGGCGCCGCGACGGCGGTGGCGGCCGAGGAGCGTCGCGCGCGGTTCGACGACGCGCTGGCCGCGGCGCGGGCCGCGATCGAGGAGGGCGTCGTCGCCGGCGGCGGCGTGGCCCTCGCGCGGGCGCGCGAGGCGCTCGACAAGGTGAAGCCGGACGACGAGGCGGAGCGCGTGGGAGTCGAGATCCTGCGGCGCGCTCTCGTCCAGCCGCTCAAGCAGATCGTGGACAACGCGGGCCAGCACGGCAGCGTGGTGGCGGAGAAGGTGCTGGCGTCGAAGAGCCCCGACTACGGCTTCAACGCGCTGACGCTCGAGTACGCCGACCTCGCCAAGGCGGGCGTGGTCGACGCGGCGAAGGTCGTGCGCCTGGCGCTCGAGAACGCGGTGAGCGTGGCGACGGTGCTGCTGACGACGGAGGCGGTCATCACGGAGAAGGCGGAGGAGCCGCCGCCGGGAATGCCGGCCGCGCCGGGCATGGGCGGCATGGGCGGCATGGGCGGCATGGGCGGGATGGGGGGAA
>Ga0187892_10012084_pt1 | contig 10386 bp, 10 predicted proteins | sample MA1701073metaG_FD_139345 | JGI IMG/M metagenome (GOLD analysis project Ga0187892, IMG submission 139345) | Bio-ooze microbial communities from a basaltic lava cave in the Kipuka Kanohina Cave System on the Island of Hawaii, USA - MA170107-3 metaG ...
CACCGCATACGAGTGTGAAATGTTATAATCCATGATCGCCAGGAAATTGCGGGTGACCAGAAACCGTGGTCCGCCAATTCCCTGCGGCACCATGACGAAGGCTTCCGCCTGTGGTGCCGAAAACTCGCCTCCCGCCGCCGGCGTAATGCCAAGTTTCGCCCATTCGGAAACTGTCCGCCATTTGCTCCGGCCGATCAGCGAGCGGTTGAAATCCTTTGGCAGGCTGACTTCCCATCCCCAGGGGCGATCTGATCTCCAGCCGGACTTCGCCAGATAGTTCGCGGTTGAGGCCAGCGCATCCTCCTTCGAACCCCAAATGTCTTTCACTCCATCGCCGGTCCAATCAACTGCGAAAGAAAGATAGGACGTGGGAATGAATTGCGTATGCCCCATGGCCGCGGCCCATGAACCGGTGAAGTTCTCAGGAGTCACCACGCCTTTCTTGAGAATCTTCAACGCCGCCACGATTTGCTGGCGCGCGTATTGTTTCTTGCGGCCCGCATACATGAGTGTCGCCAGCGACCGCATCACTTTCATCGACCCCTTGTCCTTGCCGAAATTCGACTCCATGCCCCAGATGCCGAGCAGGATGTGCCGGTCCACGCCATATTTCCGTTCGATCGCCGAAAGCAGGTTCGCCTCCTCCGCCTTCATCTGCTGCCCCGTCTCGATGCGGATTGGCGTTGCCGCCTTCGCCAGATAGGCCGATGTGGTGGAAGTGAATTCCGGCTGGTTGCTGGCAAGCTTCAGCACAGCGGGATCCGGCTCGGTGATGCCGGCAAAGGCGCGGTTGAAAAGCTCACGCGAGATGCCGGCCTGCTTGGCCACTGGCCACAACGACTGGATGAAAGCCTCGAATCTCGCATCGGCCAATGCCGGCCCGGCGCCAAGGCCACACAACACGAGAAGACTGGCAAGACAACGTTTCAGCATGGCGCTCCTACACCTCAGGTATCGGGACTAAACCCTAGCAGAGATTGAGCAAAGCCGCCAAATGCGGCCTGAATCAGGCCGCGTTCCGCTGTCCGAGATGGCGTTCCCAGGCCAGTGCCGAGGTCACGATGAGGTCGAGATCGGCATGGCGCGGTTGCCACCCCAGGATTTCCCGCACGCGCGTTGCACCGGCGACGATGGCCGCGGGATCGCCCGCCCGCCGCGCCAACCTGTTCACCTTGATGGCAGCGCCATGGGCCTTCTCGACGGCCTTGATCACCTCTAGCACCGAATAACCCTTGCCATAACCGCAGTTGAAAACGCCGCTTTCACCTTCACGGCGCAGATGCCCGAGCGCATCCATGTGGGCCGCGATGAGGTCGCTCACATGGATATAGTCGCGAAGGCAGGTGCCATCTGGCGTATCGTAATCCGTTCCGAAGACATCCATGTGGCTGCGCTGGCCCAGCGCCGTCTGGCACGCGACCTTGATCAGGTGAGTGGCGCGCGGTGTGGATTGCCCGGAGCGGCCCTTCGGGTCGGCGCCAGCAACATTGAAATAGCGGAGCGCCACATATTGCAAGCCATGGGCGATGTGGGCGTCGCGCAGCATCCACTCCGTCATCAGCTTCGAGGTGCCATAGGGTGAAATGGGGGCTGGCGTTGCCGTCTCGTAGACCGGCAGGGTAGCGGGATTGCCGTAGACCGCAGCCGTTGAGGAAAAAATGAAACGGGGGATTTGCGCTCGCACCGCCGCGGCCATGAGGGTGCGCGATTTCACCGTGTTGTTGAGATAATAGCCGAGCGGATCGCTGACGGACTCGGGCACGACGATCGAACCGGCGAAATGCACGACTGCATCGAATTGATGATCAGCCATGAGACGGTTGAGAAACGTCTCATCCCCCACATCGCCCTCGGCGAGTTTCGCTTTGGGCGCCACGGCCCACCAGAAGCCCGTCGACAGATTGTCGAGAACCACCACGTCCTCGCCTGCATCCGTCAGCGCCAGCACCATATGGCTGCCGATATAACCCGCCCCGCCCGTGACCAGAACGCTCATTGATAGTTCCACCAGTTACCCACAGGTCCAGCAAACCTGTTCCGGCATTTCTTGTTGACCTCTCCAAAGGGCCGCTTAACGTTGCTCCGCAGCCGCTCAATGTGCTTAACGCGAGGTTAACGATGCCGCCACGACCGATCAAGAAAGCCGTCTTTCCGGTGGCGGGTTTGGGCACGCGTTTTTTGCCGGCCACCAAGGCGATGCCGAAGGAAATGCTGACGGTGGTCGACCGGCCGGTGATTCAGATCGCTGTGGATGAAGCGCGCGAGGCCGGCATCGAACATTTTGTCTTTGTCACCGGCCGCAACAAGAGCGTGATCGAGGATCATTTCGACAAGCAGTTCGAACTCGAAGCCGTGCTGCGCAAGCGCGGCAAGTCCGTCGAGCTCGATCTCCTCGAACAGGATTTGCCGGGGGCGGGACAAACCAGCTTTACCCGTCAGCAGGAACCGCTCGGTCTCGGCCACGCTGTCTGGTGCGCCCGCGACATTATCGGCAACGAGCCCTTCGCGCTGCTGCTTCCCGACATGGTGATGCACGCCAGGCCCAGTTGCCTGAAACAGATGATGGACGTCTACAACGCCCGGGGCGGCAATGTCGTCGCCGTAGAAGAAGTCCCGGGGGAACACGTGAGCCGATACGGTGTCGTCGGCGCCAAGAATTGGCAGGGCAATTCCTTCAGCATCGATGCCATGGTGGAAAAACCGGCGCGCGACGCCGCACCGTCCAATCTCATTATTTCCGGCCGCTACATCCTCCAGCCCGAAATCTTCGTCGAGATCGAAAAGCAGAAACCGGCGGCGGGCGGTGAAATCCAGATCACCGACGCGATGCTCCAGCTTATGGCGCGGCAGAAGTTTTGGGGCGTCAAGTACCAGGGGACGACTTATGACTGTGGCGACAAGGTGGGCTTCCTCTCTGCCAACGTGGCTTTCGCTCTGGAGCGCCCAGACATTGGCCCCGGATTCAAGGCTGCGCTCAAAAAGATTCTCGAAGGAAGTGGCGGTTTCTAGGGAGATAAGCTCAAAAACTTTCTTCCCCTTCCCCCCTCGCGGGGGAAGGTGGATCGCGCCACTTGGCGCGAGACGGATGAGGGGGCTGCTTCAGCAAGTCCAGCCATCAAGCGCCTGATTTGCTGGACCAGCCCCCTCATCCGGCGCTTCGCGCCACCTTCCCCGCGAGGGGGGAAGAAAGTTACCGGCTCAGCGTAAGGCCCGCCCAGACTCGGTGTTCGGTATAGCCGCGGGCCGAGGCCGCCGCATCGAGCCAGGTCACATCGTAGCCGGCGGTCCAGGCCAGCGACGGACCCAATTTCCACTCAAGCCCCAAGTTCGCATCGTAGGTGATGTCGTCTCCCGTCTCGGTTTCCTCGATTTCAACGCCGGCCCCCGCCAGCATATCGACATTCTCGCGAAGTCCATGGGCAACATCGATCCGCCCGGTCCAGATGCGGTTGCTTGAAGATGTGGTCGAGATGGAATCGTCGAGCGAGGTTTCAAATGCCAGCACGATCTCGGTCAATTCGTCCGGCCTCCAGATCAGGCTGCCCGTCAGGCCGAAAGCGCTATTGCTCTTGAGCGCCGCGTCCTCATAGTCACGCCAGAGATAGGTAAGGGCAAGATCGCCGCTCCAGAAGGGCGCCCGATCGATTATGACGCCGGCATTGGCGGAGAAGCCCTGCGATGAGCGTTGCAAGCCGTTGCGGTCCCGCTTGCGAAAATAATGACGCGGTTCATAGGCCGCCTGAAGGTAGGGCTTGAATACCGGGGGATCCGAATAGGTAGCGCGCAGCGACAGCGAGGGGGTTGCATAGTCACGGTCGCCATTGTCTTCGCTTCCTCCTCCGGAAAGTTTCACATCATCATAGATTTTTGCGCCGGCACCAGCCTTGATGCGTGTTTCCAGGCGGCCAAGATCATGAATAAGGGATGCTGCCGTACTGATCCGGTGTTCAGTGCGATAGCCTACGGCGGTTGCTGGGACCTCGCTATCCGCAAGCCCCGTCTGATCGAGGTTATATCCGGCCTCGAATTCGGCGCGGGTGCGGCGCCGGATGTCCAGGCGCAATCTGGTGAAAACGTCGGCTTCATGGGAGTCGGCATCCTTTTGATCGACATAGCGCACGCCATCATAGTGTGCCTCTCCAGTCCATGAATGCCGTACCCAGTCGCTCTCAAAGCGCAGGGAGGGTTTGAGCCTCACTCCGATGGCGGACTCCTCATTGGAGGCTGCCTGCCGGACATTCGATGTGACGACAGGGCCTAGGGTTAGCGAGGGGTAATAGGTAACGCCGCCCTCCCGTAAACCGATCGGCGCAAAGGGATCGGCCTCCGGTTGGCGTTTTACTGGAGGCGCGGCGTCTTCTTCCACTTGGTCCAGGCCGGGCTTAAGTTGCGTCGCATCCTGGCCATGGACCGCCCCGGCGGTCAGCCATAGGCCGGCCGCGAAAGTGACTGCCGTGGGCCGCCAACGCATTTATCAAAACTCCCGAGCGGGCAACCCTAACGAAAACATGGTTAATGGGCGGTTGATGCCCCTGTCCGGCAAGCTTCCCTTCGAGTCCGGAACAACCTAGATTGCCGCCATGCCGACGACAAAATTACAGACTTCGCCGGAACCCGGCGCCCAGTGGCGCGCTTCGGCCCGTCGCGCCCTCATCATCGAGTCGGAGGGAATGGCTCAGCTTGTGGAGGCCCTCGATGGGCCTCTGGGTGAAGCCCTGGCGCTGGCGGTTGACACCATTCGCAAAGCCCGCGGCCGGGTCATCCTGACGGGAATGGGCAAGAGCGGCCACATCTGCCGGAAAATCGCCGCCACTCTGGCCTCAACCGGCACGCCCGCCATGTTCGTGCATCCAGCCGATGCGAGCCACGGCGATCTCGGCATGATCACCACTGAGGATGTCATCGTGATGATTTCCAATTCCGGTGAATCCCCCGAACTCCTGGGCATACTTCGCTATTCGCGGCGCTTTGCCGTGCCGCTCATTGCTGTTACCACCGAGAGCGCCAGCACGCTGGCCCAGGAAGCCGACATCGTTCTGGCCCTTCCGAAGGCCAAGGAAGCTTGCCCCAACGGCTTGGCGCCCACCACCTCGACGTTGCTGCAATTGGCGCTTGGTGACGCCATCGCAATTGCACTTCTGGAAGACAAGGGCTTCACCGCGCGTGACTTCGGGAACCTCCACCCCGGCGGAAGGCTGGGCGCGCAGCTCACCCATGTGCGCGACGTGATGCACAAGCAGCCGGAACTTCCGCTGGTGCCTCGGAATCTCCCCATGTCGGAAGCCCTGATCGTCATGACCTCCATGAGTTACGGCTGTGTGGGTGTGCTCGACGATGCGGGCCGTCTCGCCGGCATTGTCACGGATGGCGACCTTCGCCGCAACATGCACCGGAATCTTCTGGACAGAACCGTGGGCGAAGTCATGACCGCCTCGCCCAAGACCATCGACCCCGACGCGCTGACATCGGAAGCGCTTGAGATGCTGAACTCCGCCAAGATCACCAGCCTTTTTGTGATCAACGCCGAACGTGAGCCGATCGGCCTCGTCCACATCCACGACCTCCTGCGGATCGGCGCCGCTTGAGCTCGAGACTTGTCGAGTCCCCTTCCCCCTCGCGGGGGAAGGTGGCGCGAAGCGCCGGATGAGGGGGCAGTTCAGTGAGTCAGCTGTCTGACGGCTGGAGTCGCTGAACCAGCCCCCTCATCCGTCTCGCGCCTGCGGCGCGATCCATCTTCCCCCGCAAGGGGGGAAGGAAGGAAGAAAAAGCCGACTGCCGCGAGGAAGTTTTGACTAGGGTCTTGACGCTTTGCTTCGCGAGCCTGGGCGCGCGCCATACTTGGTGCCCCACGCCTCCATTGCATCGAACAACGGCCCCAGCGTCAGGCCGTGTTTCGTAAAGGAATACTCCACCCAGGGCGGAACCTGCTCGTGAACGGTGCGCGCCACAATTCCGTCCGCCTCGAGAGCCCTGAGCTGCAGCGTCAGCATGCGCTGGGTGATGTTGGGCATGAGACGGCGGAGTTCGTTGAACCGCCTCGGCCCATTTTTCAAATGAAATAGAATCGTCGGTTTCCACTTTCCGCCAATAACGGCAACCGTTGCATCGACCGGGCACCACGAGCCGCCTGTCATAAAAGCCTCCTTTCAGAATTCTTTGCAGTATAAAAATTGTGCGTACTTATTACAAGGGTACCGAAGTGTTAGATCAGCTCTGATCGAACAATCAGGAGGTTTCAATATTTGCAATCATGGGCGCCACCGGCAACACAGGCAAAGCGGCGGTTGCCGGGCTTCTGCGGCGAGGCGCCGAGATTCGCGCCCTGACACGCGATCCCGCGAAAGCCTCGCATTTGAAATCGAGCGGAGTTGATATCGTCGCGGCGGATCCGAGGAACGCGGTAAGCCTGGCCAAGGCCTTTACCGGGATTGACGCCGCCTACGTGATGATTCCAGCTCTCGTTCAGGCCCGTGATTTGTTGCGGGAAGCCAAAGGCATCGCCCAAGCGGTTGCCGAAGCCATCGATATGGCCGGCCTAAGTTATGTCGTGGCCCTTTCTTCGGGAGGCTCCCATCTCTCGAAAGGCACTGGCGCCATTCGCACCCTGCACGATTTCGAAGCCGCACTCCGCCAGACCAAAGCCTCGATCACCTATATCCGGGCTTCGGATTTCATGGAGAACTGGGCCTATGCCCTTCCAATTGCCCGTCACGGCGGCATCCTTCCCAGCGGGCGGGAGCCCCTCGATCAGCCGATGCAAACAGTCTCGACCATGGATATCGGGCGGCTCGCGGCGGAATGCCTGCTGGACCGCCACCAAGGCGAGCGCATCATCAATCTTCTGGGTCCCCGAGATTATTCGCCGCGGCAAATCGCTGAGGCATTGGGCACTATCATCGGCAAGCACGTTGAGGCTGTGCCAATTCCCCGAGATGAATTGCTTCCCGCGCTACAGGAGGGAGGGTTTGGCGCGGAATATGCGAGGCGTGTTACTGAACTCTACGACGGACTCAATTCCGGCGTGATCGGTTTCGAACCAGGTGTCGGCCAAACCCGCCGCGGCATAACGACAATCGCTGATGCGCTGCGGATGATGGGGGCCGGCAATGGATAGTCGCTACATGACCGCCTTGATCATCGTGACAGCACTTGGCAGCGGTCTTGTCGCTGGCGTGTTTTTCGCTTTCTCGTCATTTGTGATGAAGGCCTTGGGGCGGCTACCCACCAATCAAGGCATATCGGCGATGCAGTCGATCAATATCGTCGTCATAAACCCCGTATTCTTAGGATTGATGCTGGGAACTGCCGTTGCCTGCGCGGGGTTGCTCCTAGTGTCTCTGCTGAACTGGGGCGATCCGCGTTCCGCCAAGCTGCTGCTTGCAAGCCTTGTGTATCTCGTCGGCACATTGCTGGTCACCCTCGCTTTCAATGTACCTTGGAACAATGCATTGGCGGCGGTTGATCCAACCAGCGCTGAAGGCGCAAGTCTTTGGAGGCGCTATCTTGACCGGTGGACGAATTGGAATCACGTGCGAGGCGCTGCCGCATTGCTGACGGCGGCATTGTTGACCCTCTCCCTGTCAGGCTAAAACGGCTCGACGATGAGCCTGAGGCCATCGACGCCTGTAACTTTTACGCGGGAGCCCTTCGGCATATCGGGTCCCCGCACCTCCCAGATGGTGCTGTCGATGGTGAGGCGTCCCCTTCCCTCGGCGATGGCTTCGTCCAGCACGTAGGTCCGGCCGACAAAATCGAACATGCGTTGGTTGAGGTTTGGATGGTCGCTGTCGATGACCCGGCGGGTCTTGAGCCAGTTGCGCCCCGCGAACACGCTCACCAGCGACAGGGCGGCGAACACCACGAGCTCGGTCTGCCAACCGATGTCGAAGGCAATATCGAGCATGCCGACGGTGGCCGCCGGTATGGCGAGCCAGATGAAGAAGACGCCGGGCGCTGTCAGCTCAAGCATCAGCAGCACCCCGGCGACGACCCACCAGAACCAATCTCCCAACAGCGGCAGGAATTCACCCATGATGTTGTCCCTATCAGTTTTTGTTGGGAACGCCGGGCACGCCGGAGGCGGTCTTGCGCCCGGACTGGACAACACTTCCGCCGCTGCCGAAAGCCTCCTTGGCAATCTCGGCAATGCCGCCGATCGATCCCAATATCGAGGTCGCATCGAGCGGCATCATCAAAATTTTCTGGTTTGGCGACTTGGCGATGGCCTCCAGCGCCTTCATGTAGTTGTTGGCGACGAAATAGTTGATGGCCTGGACGTTGCCCGTGGAAATCGCGTTGCTGACCATTTCGGTTGCTTTCGCTTCGGCTTCGGCTGAACGCTCCCTCGCCTCGGCATCCTTGAATGCCGCTTCCCTTCGGCCCTCCGCCTGCAGCACCACCGATTGCTTCTCGCCTTCGGCTTTGAGGATCGCCGCCTGCCGCAAACCCTCGGCTTCAAGAATGGAGGCGCGCTTTTCCCGCTCGGCCTTCATCTGCCGCGCCATCGAGTCGACGAGATCGCGCGGCGGATTGATGTCCTTGATCTCGATGCGGGTCATCTTGACGCCCCACGGATGCGTCGCCTGATCGACCACGCCGAGCAGCCGCTGATTGATTTCATCGCGCTGCGACAGCAGGCTGTCGAGTTCCATGGAGCCCATGACGGTTCTGATATTGGTCATGGTCATGTTGATGATGGCGTTCTGCAGATCGTTGATCTCGTAGGTGGCGCGCGCCGCGTCCAGCACTTGGTAGAAGGCGACACCGTCGACCGTCACCATGGCGTTGTCGCGGGTGATGACTTCCTGCGAGGGCACCTGGATCACCCGCTCCATCATGTTCTGCTTGGCGCCGATCCGGTCGATGAAGGGAATGATGAGTCCGAGCCCCGGTTGCAGCGTGCGCACATATTTGCCGAAGCGTTCCACCGTATAGGCATGTCCCTGCGGCACCATGCGGATCGCCCGCAACAGGTAAAAGATGACAACCGCCACGATTACCAGGACAAATACGCTCGCACCTTCAAACATCGCCCGTCTCCATCGTTTCGTTCCGTCTTAGCCGATTACAGCCAGCCCGCAAGTTCTCCCCGCACGATCGTTTCCAGCATGCCGATGGATTCCGGCTGGTCGTTCAGGCACGGCACTGCCGAGAAGTTGCTCCCGCCCTTTTGGAGGAATGTTTCCCGCAATCCGATGGCGACTTCCTCCAGCGTTTCCACGCAGTCCGAAGCAAATCCCGGCATGAGGACGGCGAGGTTCTTCACGCCGCGGGCGGGCAGGCCCTCGACCGTTTCCTGCGCATAGGGCTTGAGCCACTCCTTTTTGCCGAACCGCGACTGGAAGACGATTTGCAACTTCTCCCCCGGAAGCTTGAGCCGCTCGCCAAGAAGTTTCGTCGTTGTCAGGCAATGCTCATAGTAGGGATCGCCCGCGTCGACATAGCTTTGCGGCAGGCCGTGATATGAGGCAAGGATAAGGTCCGGCTTCCATGTCAGTGAGGCCAGATGCTTCTCAAGACTGGCGGCGAGCGCATCAATATAAGCGGGGTTGTCGAAATAGGGCGGCACCGACCGGATCGCCGGTTGCAGCCGAAATTCCTTGAGCGTGTCGAAGGCCTTGTCGAGGGCGGTTGCCGTCGTTGCGGCGCTGTATTGCGGATAAAGCGGAAACAGCAGGATGCGATCACAACCCGCTTGAGCCAACGCCTTGATGCGCTCCCCGGTTGCCGGCAATCCATAACGCATCGCCCAATCGACAATGACATTGGGTGTTTCCGACAATCGCTCCGCCAGATTTTCCGCTTGCGAGCGGGTGATGGTCTTGAGCGGCGACTCGTTCAGCTCCCGGTTCCATATCTTCTCGTAATTGCGGCCGCTCTTCTGCGGTCGAAACGACAGCACGATGCCGTTGAGGATCACCCACCAGAGCAGCCGATTTGTTTCGATCACCCGCGGGTCCCACAGAAACTCTTTCAGATAGCGCCGCATGGGCCAGTATGACGTCGCTTCCGGTGTTCCAAGATTGATTAGAAGAACCCCGATTTTTCCCATACTGTTCATGAAGACGGGGTTTAGCCCGCCGTTAACACGTTGCAAATGCATAAGGTGATGGATGAACCGGAATGCGGCGAAGCCCGCTTTCATGGGCACGACGGTCGCGGCCTCGCCCAAGGGCTTCGCGGCGGCGATCTTTGGCGCCCCCCATGGCACGCCTTATAAAGGCATCGACAACCGCATTCATGCGGCCGCACCTGATGCCTTCCGTGCCGCCCTTGCCGCGGATGCGGAGTGGCTCGACCATTGGGATTTCGATCTGGGAGGTCCACTGCTCAGGCACGGCCTCAAGATCGCCGATCTCGGTAATCTCCCCACCAAGCCGCGAAGCG
>Ga0187892_10012085_pt1 | contig 10386 bp, 11 predicted proteins | sample MA1701073metaG_FD_139345 | JGI IMG/M metagenome (GOLD analysis project Ga0187892, IMG submission 139345) | Bio-ooze microbial communities from a basaltic lava cave in the Kipuka Kanohina Cave System on the Island of Hawaii, USA - MA170107-3 metaG ...
GCAGCAGTCGGCACAGGGCGACGCGCCGCCGCTCGCCGCCCGAGAGCGTGCGCACTTCGGCGTCGCCCGGCGGGAGGCGCAGCGCGTCCATCGCCACCTCGAGCGTGCGGTCGAGCTCCCAGGCGTTCACCGCGTCGATCTGGTCCTGCAGCTTCGCCTGCTCCTCGAGCAGCCGGTTCATCTCGTCGTCCTCGAGCGGCTCGGCGAACTTCGCGGAGACCTCCTCGAAGCGCTGCAGGAGCGCGCGCGTTTCGGCCACGCCTTCCTCGACGATCCCGAGCACGGTCTTCGCGTCGTCGAGCTGCGGCTCCTGCGCCAGGTAGCCCACGCGCAATCCCTCGGCCGGGCGCGCGACGCCGACGAACTCCTTGTCGATCCCGGCCATGATCTTGAGCAACGTGCTCTTGCCGGCGCCGTTGTGGCCGAGCACGCCGATCTTCGCGCCGGGCAGGAACGAGAGCCAGATCTGGTCGAGCAGGATGCGGTCGGGCGGGACGACCTTGCGCAGGTCTTCCATCACGTAGACGAACTCGGGCACGGCGCACTCCTCGGATCGGGGCCGCGGAATGTAACAGGCGCGCTCGCGCCCGCCGAGGCTTGCGGAGCGAGCCTAGGCGGCCCAGCCGCGCAGGCGCGAGGTCTCCTCGCGCAGGAGCTCCGGGCCGCCGAGCAGCTGGCGCGAGAGCGCGACGCGCCGGAACCACAGGTGCAGGTCGTACTGCTCGGTGAAGCCGATCCCGCCGTGCACCTCGGTGGCCTTGCGCAGGATCTCGGTCGCGGCTTCGGACAGGTGCGCCTTGGCCAGCGCCGCCATGCGCAGCGCGTCGGCGGGCACGTGCTCGAAGGCGTGCGCGGCGTACCAGGCGAGCGAGCGCGCGGGCTCGAGCGCGGCCGCGATCTCGGCCAGCATGTGCTTCACGGCCTGGAACGAGCCGATCACGCGCCCGAACTGCTTGCGCTCGCCCGCGTAGGCGAGCGCAAGCTCGAGCGCGCGGGAGCAGCAGCCGAGCAGGTCGAAGGCGAGCGCGAGCCGCCCGGCCGCGAGCGCGCGCGCGCTGCCGCGGCCCTGGAGCAGGGCGGCGGGCTCCACGTCGCGCAGGCGCAGCTCGGCGATCCGGCGCGTGCGGTCGACGCTGTCGAGCGCGATCACCTCGACGCCCGGCGCGCGCGCGGACACGAGCGCGAGCCCACCGGCGCAGTGCACGAGCAGCCGGTCCGCGCCGACCGCGTCGAGCGCGAACAGCGCCGTGCCCGCGAGCCGCCCCTGTTCGAGCCGCACGCCGGCGCCGTCGCGCGCCGCGTAGGTCTCGGCGAGCCCGACACCGATGCGTGTCCGGCCGGCCGCGATCTCGGGCAGCACCTCCTTCGCCAGCGCCTCGTCGCCGCTCTCGCGCAGCGCCGTCACCGCCATCACGCCGCTCGCAAGGAACGCGCCCGGCCCGGCGGCGCGGCCGAGCTCCTCGGCCACCAGCATCGCGTCGAGGAACGAGAGCCCGTTCCCGCCGTGCGTCTCGGGCACCAGCGTGCCGAACACGCCGAGCTCGACGAGCTCCGTGTGAAGCCGAGCGTCGTGCGCGTCCGGCGCGTCGGAGATCTCCCGCGCGCGCGCGGGCGGATACGACCGGTCGAGCAGCCGCCGCAGCGTGTCCTGCAGCAGCCGCTGTTCCTCCGAGAGCCCGAAATCCACGGCTACGCCGCCTTCGGCTCGCGCGGCAGGCCGAGGCCGCGCTCGCCGATGATGTTCTTCTGGATCTGCGCGGTGCCGCCGCCGATGATCAGGCCCAGCGAGAACATCCACTGGTAGGGCCAGCCGCCGCCCGCGCGTTCGTGCGGGCTGCCGCGCACGAGCGGCCCGAGCTCGCCGAGCACGTCGAGCGCGAGGCCCGAGATCTGGTGGTTCAGCTCGCAGCCGCACAGCTTCACGATCAGGCCCGCGACGCCCGGGCTCTCGCCGCGCAGCTCGCAGGTGAGGAGCCGCAGGGCGTGGTACTTCATCGCCAGCACGCTCGCCTCGAGCCGCGCCAGGCGGTCGCGCAGGAGCGGGGAGTCGATCGCGCGCACGCCGTTCGCGGTCTCGGCCTGCATCAGCGCCACGAGCGAGGCGAACATCGACTCGGTCTGGCCGGTCGAGCCGAGCATGTTGCGCTCGTGACGCAGCGTGGTGTTGCCGATCTTCCAGCCCTCGCCGCGGCGGCCGACCAGCGACGACTTCGGCACGCGCACGTCGCTGAAGAACACCTCGTTGAACTCGGCGTGGCCGGTCAGCGTGTGGAGCGGCCGCACCTCGATGCCCGGCGTGCTCATCGGGAACACCAGGTAGGAGATGCCCTCGTGCTTGCGCGCCTCGGCCTCGGTGCGCACGAGCGCGAACATCATCTGCGCCTCGCGCGCGGTCGAGGTCCAGATCTTCTGGCCGTTGATCACGAAGTCGCCGCCGTCCTCGACCGCCCGCGTCTGCAGCGACGCCAGGTCGCTGCCGGAGCCGGGCTCGCTGTAGCCCTGGCACCAGAGCATCTCGCCGCGAATGGTGGGCGGGACGTAGGCGCGCTTCTGCTCCTCCGAGCCGTGCTCGAGCAGCGTCGGCACGAGCATCGACGCGCCCTGGCCGCCGATTCCGCGCGACACGCCCGCGCGCGCGAACTCCTCGTCGATGATGATCGAGCGCAAGAGGTCCGGCTGCGCGCCGTAGCCGCCGTACGCCTTGGGGATCGTGCGAGCCGCGTAGCCGTGCTCGATCAGCTTCTGCTGCCAGGCGAGCGTGCGCTCGCGCGAGCCGGCCGCGCCGCCGCCGCCGCCGATGCCCGCGCGCGGCGCGTCGGCGCGGTTCGCGTCCAGGAAGGCGCGGACCTCGCCGCGAAACGCCTCGTACTCGGGTGCGTACTCGAGCTCCACGGGATCCTCCTGGCGCATTCTGAGCGCGCGCGGCGCGCCCGGTCCAGTCGGGCCGGGCCGTGTACATTCGCCGCGATATGGATCCGCTCACCGGCACCCTGGTCATCGTCGCGTGCCTCGCCGCGGCCGCGTTCTTCTCCGCCAGCGAGACGGCGCTCCTGCGCGTGCGCGACCACGAGGTCGAGGAGGACCTGCGCGAGGCGCGCGGCCCCGCCGCGTTCGCGGTCCGCGACCTGCTCGGCTCGACCTCGCGGCTGCTGGTCACGATCCTGATCTCTAGCTCGGTCGTGAACATGCTCGCGCCGAGCGTGGCGTCCGCGCTCGCCGTGCACTGGCTCGGCGAGCGCGTGGGGATCGCCGTCTCGACGATCGCGATGACCGTGCTGATCCTCATGTTCGGCGAGCTCCTGCCCAAGTCGGTCGCCGCCGCGCACCCGCGCCGCGCGTCGCGCGCGGTCGCGCTGCCGCTCTACCTGCTGCACAAGGCGCTCTGGCCCGTGCACGTGCTGTTCGATCGGATCGTCGAGCCGTTCGTGCGCCGCGTCGCGGGGCCGTCGGAGGGGGGCGGCGGAAAGACCACGGTCGACGACGTGCTGCGGCTCGCGCGCGAGGCCTCCGCGTCGAGCTCCGAGGCGCACCCCGACGCGCACCCGCTCGAGATCATCGGCTCGGCCGCCGGCGCGGCGAACATGACCGTCAGCGAGATCATGGTGCCGCGCGCCGAGATCGTCGGCTTCCCGATCCAGACGCAGCCGGGCGACCTGCTCGAGAAGGTGCTCGAGGAGCGCTACACGCGCGTGCTGATCTACGACGGCTCGATCGACCGCATCCTCGGCATCGTCCACCTGAAGGACCTGGTGAAGCTCCTCTCGGGCGACGGCGGCGACACGAGCTCGATCCTGAAGCCGGTCCTGCACGTGCCCGGGCGCAAGCCGATCCTGCCGCTGCTCGCCGACATGCAGCGCGGCTTCGTGCACGTCGCGGTCGTGAAGGACGAGTTCGGCATGACGCTCGGTCTGGTCACGCAGGAGGACATCCTGGAGGAGATCGTCGGCGAGATCCGCGACGAGTTCGACCGCGAGGAGCTGCTCACGATCCGCGAGCTGTCGCCCGGCGTCCACCAGGCGCTCGGCCGCGTGAAGGTGGCCGACTTCAACCGCGAGACGGGCTGGGACGTGCCCGGGCAGCGCGGCGACACGCTCGCGGGCCTGGTGTTCAACCTGCTCGGCCGCGCGCCGCGCACCGGCGACGCCGCGCGCGTGCCGGGCTACGAGTTCCGCATCGACGACACGTCCGGCTCGCGCATCACCCAGGTGCGCGTGATCCGCCACGAGCAGCCCGACGATGTCTCGGGCTAGAGGGCCCCGCGGCAAACGAAGTGCGCAGCGAGGCGAAGCCGAGCGTAGGCGGGTGGCGCGCGGCCGACATCGGCCCGCGGGCCGATGTCCCGCGGTGGCGCGCCGGGTCCCGCTCAGACCTCCTCGTCCTCGTCGATCGGCTTGAGCAGCACCGGGGTCGGCGCGTAGTCGGGGCCGTCCTTCCAGCCGGGGATGCGCTCGGCCTCGGCCAGCCAGGAGAGCGCGATCGACTCCTCGACCACCACGCTCGAGTTGTCGAACGACTCGAGCAGGCTCTCCCAGAGCTGCCGCCCGCCGCTCGACCACCACAGCCGCGCGGGATTCTCGAAGTCGATCGCGAGCTTCACCAGCACGGCCGGATCCTAGCGTAACGGCACGGCCCGCTGCGCGTCTCCAATGGCAGGAGGACGCCATGAAGCCGAAGCCGACCCCGCGAGTTCCCGACCCGCCGCGCCGCGAACCGAAAGCCCTGACCGTGCTCGATCTGCTGCGCGCGGTTCAAGCCGTCGCGGAGACCGACGCGGAGGCCGCCGCGACGCTCGACTTCATGCTGCGCTCGGGGCGCGTGCGGTTCCTGAACGAGGATGCGCTGGCGGCCTGACGCACGGCGCGGAAGGGCGGCTCAGTTGAGCATGGCCGCGCGCATGCGCGAGCGCAGCCGCGAGACGGCCTTCGAGTGGATCTGGCACACGCGCGACTCGGTGATGCCGAGGATCTGGCCGATCTCTTTCAGGTTCAGGTCTTCGTAGTAGTAGAGCGAGATCACCAGCCGCTCTTTCTCGGGGAGCCCCGCGATGCCGTTCGCGAGCGCTTGCGTCAGCTCGCGTTGTTTCAGCTGCGCGAAGGGATCCTCCGCGTTCACGTCCTCGAGGTTCCCGCTCGGCAGCGGCTGATCGTTGTCGCTCTGTCCGCGCAGGTCGTCGAGGTTCACCATCGAGACGCCGCGCGTCTGGTTGACGAGCGAGTGGAAGTCGTCGATCGGCAGGCCGAGCGTGCCGGCGACCTCGTCCGTGGTGGCGGGTCTGCCGAGCCGCTGCTCGACCGAGTTCGTGGCCTGCTCGAGCTGGCGGCTCTTCTGGCGCACCGAGCGCGGCACCCAGTCGAGCGAGCGCAGCTGGTCGAGAATCGCGCCGCGTATGCGGAACTCCGCATACGTCTTGAACTTGCAGTCCTTGGTCGGGTCGTACTTGTCGACCGCGTCCATCAGGCCGATCACGCCCGTGTTGTGCAGGTCCTCGAGATCGACGTGAGAGGGGAGGCGCACCGCGATCCGGCTCACGATGTAGCTGATCAGCGAGGTGTGCTCGATCACGATCCGCTCTTTCAGCTCCGGCGGGACCCGCCCGTGACGCGCCCATGCCTGCCGGATCAATGTCTCCATCCGCTCCCTCTCCTTCACGACCGGATCTCGAGTTGCCTCGCGAGTGCGGGCGCAGGGCTGTGCAAAGGGGGTGCCCGCGCCCCGATCGGCTCGTCCCGGGCTCCGCTTGAGCACCGGCAACTCGTGCGCAGGCAAGCGGAAGCTCGCGTGAAACAAGCGGAATTCCGATCGGGACCGGCGCCGCGCCGGCTCGCGGCGCGCGCGGGTCGGGTCGACCCATCACATCTTTCCGCCGGATCCTTGACGCTGCCGACACCGCGCTGCGTTGGATTTCCGACGCTCAAACCGCGCAGCCCGCGCGCCGAAACACCGGCCATGGCCGACGACGAGCCGGAGTTCATGCTGGCCACGCCCTCGCGGCGGATCGCGACCCGCTACGTGGTGCGCATCCCCGTGGGCCTGCACGTGGCCGGGAAGCTGATCGACGCGACGATCGTCGACATCAGCGACAGCGGCGCGCGCGTCGAGTGCGATCCGCCCGGCGCGTCGCCAGGCACGAACGTGTCGATCGAGCTGCGCTGCTTCAAGCTCGAGGAGAGCGTGCGCATGCTCGCCTCGCTCGTGCGCGAGACGCCCGGCGGCTGCGCGCTGCGCCTGCTCGACACCGACCCATTCCTGCGCGTGTTCGTGAAGCTCGCCACGGTGCTCGACCAGGCGCCCGGCGATCAGCTCGAGAAGGAGCTCGCCGAGCTCTGATCCGCGCGCCGCGCGCCCACCGGACCTGGCGGAAACGTCCGCCGCTGACACGCTGCAAATCGCAAAGCTCCCGGCCGATACGCGGCGGTACGGAGCCATGAAGTCCGACTTCCCGAGCACGATCCTGCGCCAACGCTTCGAGCGCGCGCGCAACCTCGCCCTGACGGAGCAGGTGCGCGAGTGCGTGGACTACCTGCAGAACCCCGAGGTCCTGATCCAGGAGTTCATGGACGCCTACTCCGCGGTCGAGGCCTGCTGCGATCCCGAGGAGCAACGCTTCGCGAGCTGCGAGCCGCGCGACAAGGCGGCGGCGGAGCGCAAGGCGATGCTCGACGAGGTGTTCGGCAAGGGGCCGATCTCGGTGTTCGACGTCGCGCCCTACGAGTTCCAGTGCGTGGCGCGCGACGTGAACTCGGTCTCGCACGGCGTGAACCGCGCGTCCACGCGTGTCGACGGGCTCGACTACCTGGGCCAGATCGTCGACGACGAGCCGATCGCGGTGCTCGGCGTGGTGCAGGTGGGCGTCGAGAGTTCGCCCTACGCGCTCTTCCTGCGGCTCATCACCTGTCTCTCGGAGCTCGCGCCCGACGCGCAGCTGCGCGCCGCGAACGAGTCGCTGTTCAAGGGGGCGCTCGGCCCGGAGGCGAAGCTCGACCTGCACCTCCTGCTGCGCGAGTCCGATCCCGAGACCACGATCGGCACGCTGCGCCAGCTGACCCACGACCTGGCCGAGGTGTTCTGGTGCGGCCTCGCCGAGGAATGGCAGTTCCCCGACGTGCTGCGCAACATCGTCTGCCTGGTGCCCGCGCCGCCGGGCTCGGAAGAGAAGCTGATCGTCGACTGGTGCGTGTAGCGCCGCGCCAGCTGGTACCCTGCGCGCGGTGAGCGCCGCGCCGATCCGCTTCTACTTCGACTACATCTCGCACAACGCGTACCTGGCGTTCACGCAGCTCGAGCTGCTGCGCGCGCGTTTCGGGCGCGAGTTCGCGCTCGAGCCGGTGCTGTTCGCGGGCCTGCTCAACCACTACGGCCAGCTCGGCCCGGCCGAGGTCGCGCCCAAGGCGAAGTGGATGATGCTCGACGTGGTGCGCAAGGCCCGAAGGCTCGGAGTGCCGATCGCCAGGCCGTTCACGCATCCATTCGTGCCGCTCCTGTCGCTGCGCGTCTCGTTCGCGCCGCTCGAGCCCGAGGCGCGCTGGCGGCTGTGCGGCGCGCTGTTCCGCGCGGTCTGGGCCGGGTCGGTCGACGTGTCCGACGCGCGGGAGGTGACGCGCGTGCTCGACGCGGCCGGACTCGACGGCGCGGCGCTCGTCGCGTTCGCGCAGTCGGACGAAGCGAAGAGCGCGCTGCGAGAGTCGACCGATCGCGCGCTCGCGGACGGCGTGTTCGGCGTGCCGAGCTTTCGCGTAGACGGAGAGCTGTTCTGGGGCTTCGACGACCTGGCGCACCTCGAGCTGTATCTCGGCGGGCGCGACCCGCTCGCGCCCGGCGACGCCGAGCGCTTCACGAGCTACTCCGCCTCCGCGCGCCGCCGCCGCCCGGGAGAAGCCTGAGTGCCGATTCAGGCCGCGGGCAGGAGGTCGCTTGCGATCTTGCGCGCGAGGTTCCCGTCGACGTCGGCCTTGTGCGCCTTCATCAGCGCGCCCATCACCCGGCCGAGGTCCTTCGCGCTCTTCGCGCCGGACTCCGCGATCGCGGCCTCGACCCAGGCGCGCGTGGTCGCTTCGTCGGCCAGGCTCGGCAGGAAGCCGAGGATCACCTCGAGCTCCGCCTTCTCGGCCGCGGCCTGCTCGGTGCGGCCCGCGTTCTCGAACGCCTCGATGCTCTCGTGGCGCTGCTTCTCGAGCTTGCGCAGGATCGGCAGGCAGTCGGCGTCGGACAGCGTGTCGGAGCCGTCCTCTTTCATGCGCACCAGGAACGCGGCGCGGATGCTGCGCAGCGCCTGCAGCTCGAGCTTGCGCTGGCCGCGCATGGCGTCCTTCATCCGCTCGTTGACCGTCTCGATGATCGGCATCGTCACCCCCGTCGCTCGCGTGCGCGGGCAGTCTGCCAAATCCGCGCCGCTTCGCGCAGCCGTGGCCGGCGCGCTCGTGCTCGGGCTGTGCGCTTGCACGACGTTCCTACCCGGACGCGACCCGACTGTGTTCCGCGCGCCGGACGTCGGGAGCGCCGAGGAGCGCTACTCCGCCTGGTTCGCCGACGAGCGCGACGGGATCGTGTACTTCGGGCTCTCGCCGTTCTGGACCGCGCTGTGGGAGAGCGGCGAGCCGGGCGCGGACCTGCGCGTGCCCGGCCCGCACCTGATCGGGCGCTTCGAGCTGGCGAGCGAGTCGTTCCTGCGGCCGCTCGAGCTGGCCGCGGCCGCGGACGACGTGCGCTCGTCGGTCTGGGACGTGCTCGCGCACCCGAACGGCTGGGTCTACTTCACGACCTTCTTCGAGGACATGGGGCGCGTGAACCCCTCGACCGGGGCGGTCGAGTACTTCCCCGCCGTGGGCCGCGGCTTGAACGAGCTCGCGCTCGGCCCACACGGACGCGTGTACGTGACGCGCTACGGCTCGGGCATCGAGCCGGCCGCAGGCGCGAGCCAGGACGGAGCGGTCGTGATGATCTCCGAGACCGGCGAGAAGCTCGCCGAGGTCGCGCTCCATGCGCTGCCCGGCTCGGTGACGGCGGTGAAGAGCGTCGCGGTCGACGCGCGCTCGGGGTCGGTGATCGTGAACGCCGACGTGCTGACACCGGGCAACGGCGTGGCGTTCGCGCGCTTCCGGCTCGACGCGGAGCTCGGCCGCGTCGAAGGCCCGGAGTTCGAGCCCGAGCTCCTGTTCGCGACCTTCACGCCGAGCGGGCGCGGGTATCTGGTCGAGGACGACGACGGCCGGCTGCGCCTGTTGATCCGCGACGGCTCGATGGAGCGCGCGGTGCTCCTGCTCGGGCCGCGCGTGCCGCACGACTTCGCGCAGGACATCCACGTCGCGGACGACGGCACGGCGGCGATCGCGTTCTGGTCCGGGCGCGTCGAGCTCGTGCGCGAGCGCGACGGCGTGTTCGAGCACGCGTCGGTCACGCTCGAGAAGCCGGACGACTGCGCGCCGCCGGACCACCGCTCGCTCGTGTACAGCGCGTTCGCGGAGCGCGGGTTCGTCTACGCGACACTCTTCTGTGGCGTGACGATCCTGCGCGCGCCGGTTCCGGAAGCGTGGAGCCCGGTCGGCGAGAAGCCGGACTAGGAGCCAGACCCGAGACGCGAGACGGGCGCAGCGAGGCGAAGCCGAGCGAAGTCGATTAGAGCGAGCGGTCCTCGGGCCTGCCCGTCGGCCGCATCAGCCCCTCCTGCGCGACCGACGCCACGAGCTGCCCGTCGCGCGTGAAGATCGAGCCGCGCGCGAAGCCGCGCGCGCCCGCGGCGGCCGGGCTGTCCTGGGCGTAGAGCAGCCACTGGTCCGCGCGCAGCGGGCGGTGGAACCAGAGCGCGTGGTCGAGGCTCGCCATCATCACCGGCCCGAGCGGGCCGTTGCGTCCGTGTGGCACCACGACCGTGTCGAGCAGCGACATGTCCGACGCGTACGCGACCACGCACTGGTGCAGGAACGGGTTCTCGGGCAGCGCGCCGGTCGCGCGGAACCAGACCAGGTTGCCGCCGCTGCGCGGCCCGCCGCCCAGGAACGTCGGCGCGTCGACGTGGCGCAGGTCGATCGGCCGGTCGTCGCGCACCCAGGTGAAGCTGTCCTTCGGCAACAGGTCCTTCGCGGCCTCCGCGCGCTCGGCCCAGGTCGGCAGCGACTCGGGCTCGGGCGCGGCGGGCATCGGCAGCTGCTGGTGCTCGTAGCCGGCCTCGTGCACCTGGAACGACACCGACATGTTGAAGATCGCCTGGCCGCGCTGGATCGCGATCACGTCGCGCGTGGTGAAGCTCTGCCCGTCGCGGATCCGGTCGACCGTGTAGAGCACGGGCACGCGCGGATCGCCCGGCCGCAGGAAGTACGCGTGCAGCGAGTGCGCCGCCCGCCCCTGGACCGTGCGCCCCGCCGCCGCCAGCGCCTGCGCCGCGACCTGCCC
>Ga0187892_10012086_pt1 | contig 10385 bp, 5 predicted proteins | sample MA1701073metaG_FD_139345 | JGI IMG/M metagenome (GOLD analysis project Ga0187892, IMG submission 139345) | Bio-ooze microbial communities from a basaltic lava cave in the Kipuka Kanohina Cave System on the Island of Hawaii, USA - MA170107-3 metaG ...
GATTATCGAACTGCTGGTGAGTCAGATCAATGAAACCATGGTGGCAAAGAAGGTAAAGATTTCCCTGGCTCCCGATGCCAAACGCTGGATCCTGGAAAAAACCTGCCAAGACCGCTCTTACGGCGCCCGTCCGCTGCGCCGGGCGCTGCAGCGATATGTTGAGGATCCTTTATCCGAGGCGCTGATTCAGGGTGATATCGAGCCTGAATCAGAAATCGAAATCTACGAAGTGGATAAGGGACTTTACTATCGCAATTTGAAGAAATCGATCATCGAAACCTCTCTCTTATACAAATAGTTTCCCATTCCTTGCATCTACTTGCTTTCAGCCTTTCACGGAAGCGTGCGCTTTTGCGCTCAGGGGGAAACGATTTTGTGGAGGAATGAATGTTGAAAAAGGGTCGCGCCCTTGTTTTGAGCTGTGCCTTGTCTTTGATTGCACTTCTAACGCTTCCTCTTCTTCCCATCCAGGCTCAGACCGAAGAAATCATTGAAAACATCGAGATCCGCGGAACCCGCCGGGTGCCCCAGGATACGGTGAAGTTTCATATCATCTCGCAGAAGAACACCCGTTTTGACCCGAATATTCTGCGGAGAGACTTCAAGGCCATCTGGCAACAGGGCTTCTTTGACGACATCCGTGTCACTCTCGAGGATGGCAAGACCGGGAAAATCATCATCTTCACGGTGAAGGAAAAACCGCTCATCCGCAACATCGAGTACAAGGGCCTGAAGTCAGCCACCAACACTGAAGTACTCGACAAGTTCAAGGAAAAGAAGGTGGGACTTGGAATTGAGACGCCGTTCGATCCCAACAAAATCCAGCGTGCTATTACAGTGCTCACCGAGCTGCTGGCTGAAAAGGGACGTCAATACGCCGAAGTCAAATACGAGCTGACCGACGTGCCCCCGAATTCCCGGCTCATCACCTTTGTCATCAACGAAGGCCCGAAGGTCAAAGTCAAGAAGATCGACTTCCATGGCAACACGCTGTTTTCGGATGGCGAGCTGCGCAAGTCGATGAAGTACATCAAGCAGACCGGCCTCATTTCAACGTTTACCGGGAAAGCCACTTTTGATCGTAACAAGCTCGAAGGCTCGTTGGAACTGGGAGTCCGCGCCAAATACCACGAGAAGGGCCACATCAAGCTGCTCATCAAGGAACCGAATATCGACGTCCGCGACGTGTCAGGTATTTCGTTTTTTCCGATTCCCTTCAAACCTACCAAGGGCAAGCGGGTGTTCATCGATGTTGAGCTCGAGGAAGGAAATCAATACAGAGTCGGCGATGTGAACTTTACCGGCAATACCCTGTTCAACAAGGAAGTCTTGCTGCGGGTGTTTGGGATGCAGCAGGGCGAGGTCTTCAACGGCGAATTGATCCGCAAAGGCTTCGAAAACCTCAAGAAGATTTATGGCTCGCAGGGCTATATCAACTTTACACCCATCCCGCGCCAGGACATTGACGACGAGGCCAAGCTGGTCAACGTTGTGTTCGATTTCGATGAAGGGCATCGATATCGCCTAAGACGCCTCGATTTCGTTGGCAATACGACAACCCGCGACAAGGTCATCCGACGCGAAGTGTTGGTGAACGAAGGGGAGTTCTTCAGCACCCAGCTGATGGATATCAGCCTGCTTCGGCTCAATCAGCTGGGTTTCTTCGACCAGCTTAAGGACGAAGATGCCGAGCAGAAGCCCGATCCGAAGGCGAGCCCTGGACCCGACGGGCCTGAGACCTATTGGGTTGATGTCAACTTGAAGGTAAAGGAAAAAGGCAAGAACTCAATTGGCTTTACCGGTGGCGTCAGCGGCTACGGCGGCAGCTTTCTGGGGTTGAACTACTCGACGAACAATTTCATGGGTTATGGCGAGACGCTCGATTTCACGTTGCAAGGCGGAACTCGTCAGTCGGCCTACGTCTTCAGTTTTACCGAACCTTATTTCCGCGACCGGCCATTGACCACGGGCTTCAGTGTTTTCCATCGCCGGTTCAGTTTTCGGGAAGGCGATCAGTTTGGCGGATTTTTTGGGGCGGTTCCTCTGGGAGGGGAATTGTTCGCCCAAGGAAGCACGGGATTTACGCTGTTTAGCAGTTATCCTATTCGCCCGTTCACGCGATTCGGCCTCAGCTATACGTTGAGCAATAGTTCGACTCAGTTTTCATCGGATCAGAACCGTGATTTTTACAGTGCTTTCCAGTTTACGGACACTTTCACCGGGCTTGGCAGTTACAGCGGCGTCCTGAACAGCACGATCACTCCAACACTTACCTACAACACCGTTGACAACCCATTTACTCCCAGTTCCGGGAAAAGCTTTACTGCCTTGATGCAGTTCACGGGTGGCCCGCTGGGTGGCAATGTGAAGTACTACAAGCCTTACCTGGACGCCAAGTGGTTCAAGCCTATGAATAAGAGGCGGAACACGTTGGGTATGCACGGACAGTTTTCTTTCGTTTCGGGCTACGGTGGATTGCAAGCGCCCATCTATGACCGCTTTTACATGGGAGGCGAAGACTCCCTTCGGGGATTTGATATTCGTGTGATCAGCCCCAGAGCCCTGGTTACTCAAAGAAGCTTTAACCAGGTGACTCGGCTGGATCCGTCCGGCGCGCCGGTAATCGATCCGACCACCGGCGGAACTATCATCGACAATGTTCCGTTCTACGTCTCTTTCCCTTACTCGGTCGGCGGAGACACGCAGGCCATTTACAATATCGAATATCGAATTCCCATCGTTGGCCCGGTGACGCTGGCGCCGTTCTTCGATGTCGGCAAAACCTGGATCATGAGAAAATCCCAACTCAAGATTGCCGATGCGGCTCTGTTGAATTTTTATAAGTTCGACAATGGGTCTTTCCGTCCGTTGCGCTCCGGTGAGACCCTTGAGATTATTCCGGAAACGACCAAGGCCCGCGCCAGCACGGGTCTTGAAATTCAGGTTGTGCTACCTGTAATCAACGCACCCTTTCGTTTGATTTATTTCTACAATCCCCTTCAGTTGAACTCCTTTGTGAACCGCCCTGAAGGGGGATTCCCGTACCCGATTTACGATAACTACGACCAATATGGAGTGCAAAGGCGGTCAGGCTTCAAGTTCTCTGTCGGGAGAACGTTTTGAGATTTCCGATTGCCGATTTTTGATTGACGATTTCGAACCTTGGCCCGGCTAGATTGGGATCAAGATTCTACTTGAGGTCAGTATGAAAAAGCTGTTTACAGTTGCGAGCTTCGTGTGGCTCGTGGGTGTTTCACCCTTGCTCGCCCAGTCGATTCTGCTGCCCATCGGTAGCGGACCGTTTGCCGTGGAGCTGAACCAGGATTCGACCCTGGCTGTCGTGGTGAATCGAAACAACAACTCAGTTTCCATCGTTAACCTCGCCGACAACACCATCAAGAACACCATTACCGTTGGAACGTTTCCTACCAGTGTCGCGATCAACCCTACAACAAACCAAGCGGTGGTGACCAACTTCGGCAGCGACAATGTCTCCGTGATTGATATTGGCAGCGCAACTGTCGTCGCGACAATCGCTGTGGGTAAAGTTGATTCCTCAAACCCGAATTTCCGCTTCAGCCCGCGCGACGTTGCCCTCGACACTACCAACAACATTGCCCTCGTCACGAACCTGAATGGCAACAGCGTTTCGTTAATCGACCTCAACAGCAACAGTTTGGTGATTCCGGAACCGGTTCCGGTAGGCACCAATCCCATCAGCGTTGCTTACTATCGGGAAAAGAACGTTGCCTTGGTGGCAAACTACGGGTCCAACACCTTGAGTGTTATCGATCTGCAAAACAGGGCCAGGATTCGGGATATTTCTGTTGGACTGAAGCCATTAGACATCGCTTTGAATCTGCAAACCAAGAAGGCGGTCGTGGTTAATTCGGACACAAGCGACATCACCGTTCTCAATCTCGACAAGATTTCTGACCTGACTGCCGATCCGGTAGAAGCAACCGTTACGGTCGGAAACCGGCCGTTTGGTGCGGTCATCAATCCCAACACAAACTTTGCGGCGGTGCTCTCGAACGGCAGCAAAAGCATTTCGCTGGTCAACCTGGGCGACAATACGAAGTTCACAACGGTCGTTACCGGTGTTGGGGACACGCCCACACACATCGCCCTGAACCCGTTTAACAATACTGCCCTGGTCGCCAGTCCAACCAACGACAGCATTTATACTGCTCAGCTTGGCTTCCTGAACCACCTGCCCTTTGCTCTCGACACAGAGGCGTTCCGTTCCAACCTGGGAATCACCAACATCAGTTCCGCCGAGGCCAACATCCAAATTGAACTGCGCGACAAGGACGGCAACCTCATGGCGTCAGGCGCAACGAAGGTTTCAGCCCGCGGTCTGAAGCAGCTTAACCACATTAACCGGGTTCTGCTCGGAAGGGAAGGAGTCACCAACACGGTGGGCTCGTTGCGGGTCATGTCGGATCAGCCTTTCTCCAGCTTTATCTCGGTGATTGACAACAGCAGCAACGATCCAGGTCTTCAGGTGGGCCGGTCGGACGGATTCTCAAGGCTTCTGATCAATTCTGCCACCAATACTGGTGCATTTCGCTCCCGCTTGGCGCTCCTCAACCTCGGAAACACGCGGGCCGTTGTGAAGCTGACCGCACGCGACAACGAGACCGGTGAAGTGCTGGCAACGAAAGAAGGAATCTTCATTGAGCTCAATGGCTTCTTCTATACCGACGACGTCTTTGCGGAGTTGGGAGTGGAGAACAACTTTGGTCCTCTGGAAATTGAATCACCCAATTTGCAGCCGTTAATTGGAGTCACACTCATCGGGAGTGCCAGCCGCACGAGCGGCTTCCTGGAAGCTGTGCCAATCGAGTAATCGCACTCCCGAATTCCCTGATCCGGCGAGGATTTAGTGAGAATTTTGTCAATGTCTGTCAGAAATCCCAAGAAAATCCCCTCCTTGGGAGGGGTGGCGCGAAGCGCCGGGGTGGGTCCGTTCCCTACTCCACAACCCACCCCAGGGCCTGACGGCCCCTGCCCCTCCCATGAGGGGATTCGACCGCCATTTTCTTTCGCACATCACACCGCGCACCCTAGCGGTGTGGAAACTCTGAAGAAAAGTAACCACAAAACGGAAGGCCGCTGTTTCCCTTGGTTGGCAGCCGTAGCGGTTCTGTCGCTGCTTGTGTCAGGCCTGATAGTGCATGGCTGGTTCACTCGGTGGAACTCCAGTATCCCCGTCCCTCCAAATGGCATTGGGTTGCGGTCGGCGCAGGGAGGCCTGTCGCTCAGTTTTGAAGCCAATCAGGGTCAGGTAGATTCGAGAATCAAGTTCCTGTCGCGAGGCAGAGGTTATTCGTTGCTGCTCACGGATACCGAAGCGCTTCTGAAACTGCCGGTTGCGAGTAAAGCTGTTCAGAAGTCCTCCTGGATTCGTATGCAGCATGTGGGTGCCAATCCTCAGCCGCGAGTCAAAGGATCCGATTTGACACCGGCCAAGAGTCACTATTTTTTGGGAAACGATCCGCAAGCTTGGAGAACGAATGTCCCGCACTACGCGAGAGTCGGGTACGAGGGTGTTTACCCAGGCGTCAATCTGGTCTACTACGGCGACCAGGGACAACTGGAGTACGACTACGTCTTGGCTGCCGGTACCGATCCCGGTGCGATCACCTTGGGATTTCAGGGAGTGGAGGGTCTGAGCATCGACGCGACCGGAGACCTGCGGATTGCTTCCGGCTCTGGCGAACTTTGTTTGAAGAAGCCGAAGGCGTACCAGTGGTCAGAGGGTTCAGCACGGCCTGTCCACTCCGCTTACAGGATTAAGGGCGAACACCAAATCGGATTTGAGTTGGGAGCCTTCGACCCATCGTTGCCCCTTGTAATCGACCCTGTTCTCACTTACTCCACGTATTTGGGCGGCAGCGAAGACGATCGAGGATTGGGCATCGCCGTGGATGCTGAAGGGAACACTTACGTTGCGGGTGCCACCCAGTCTCCCAATTTCCCCCAGTCCAGCAACAACCCCGGCACCGGTGGCGAAGACCTGTTTGTTGCCAAGCTGAATCCAGCCGGCAATGCGTTGATCTACTCCGCTTATCTGGGCGGAGCCGCGGCCGATGTGGGTAGAGACCTGGCTGTCGACGCTGCAGGCAACGCTTATGTGTCGGGAGGAACGCGTTCCAATAACTTTCCCGTAACCCCCGGTGCGTTTCAGGCGACCCTGCGCGGTGCCAGTGACGCCTTCGTCCTCAAGCTGACCCCGGCCGGCAACCAGCTTGTGTATTCAACCTACTTGGGTGGAACACGCGAAGAGGGTTTTGAAGGCGGAGGGCTGGCGCTGGACGCCGCTGGGCAGGTCTACGTCACTGGAGTCACTGACTCGCTTGACTTCCCAACTTCGCGGGTCACTTTCCAAAGGAGTTTTGGGGGCGGAGGCTCGGACGCTTTCGTCAGCAAGCTTAGTGCAGACGGCACCCGGCTGGTGTATTCAACTTATTTGGGTGGTTTCGACTTAGACCAAGGGCAAGGCATCGCAGTGGACTCTGCCGGCCGAGCCTACGTCACCGGTCGCACCCGGTCTCCAAACCTGGTGATTCACAACGCCTATCAATCGTTTAGACGCAGCACGCTCGACGATGCATTCCTCACGAAGTTCAGCGCTCTTGGTGACCTGGTTGCGTACTCGACTTTCCTGGGTGGAAGCGGCAATGAAGCAGCGCACGGAATTGCGGTAGACGATTCCGGCTTGGCCTATCTTGTGGGAGAAACCGATTCGACCGACTTTGTCACGACGTCGGATGCTTTCAAAAAGGAGCATGGCGGAAGTGACCTGGATGGTTTCATTGTGAAGCTGCGAACCACGGCTTCCAAATCAGATTCTCTGGTTTATTCGTCCTTTTTTGGCGGCAGCGCGAATGATTCGATTCGTGCGCTGGCTGCAGGGCACATGGGAGCGGTTTACATCACCGGCGTTACAGATTCCACCGACTTTCCGACGCAAGATGCCGCTCAGGCCCAGTTCGGAGGGGGCGCCAGCGACGCTTTTGTGGCCAAACTGGATTCGTTGGGAACGGGCTTGATCTATTCCACCTATCTGGGAGGGACGGCCGCAGATTCGGGCGAAGGCGTTGCAATCTGGGGCCGGTTTCCTGCTGGGCGAGTGAGTGAGTTCGAGACGGGAAGCGCATTCGTCGCCGGAGTCACCGAATCCAACAACTTTCCCACGGCGGCGCCATTGCAACCTCAGGCGGCAGGTAAGAAAGATGTCTTTGTGAGCCGGATTCCAGGTGGTGACGGTTCGCCCGCCGCTCCAACCGTGACAGCTGGGATCACGTTCGATCCGAGTTCCTCACCTCAGGTGGCCCAAACGCTGACAGCCACGTTCACCGTGACCAATCGGGGTGGAAGAACTGCGGTAATCAGCGCATTAACTCTGCTGGAGAACGACCCAGGCAACGACGTCCCAGACTTCGCTCCGGTGCGAAATCTGGTGATCGAACCGGGTGACTCCTATCGGTTTTCCAGAGGGATCATTCTGACTCAAACCGGGACGTTCAACTTCAAGGCGGCGTATCAGACTGCCGATATCGGCTGGCAGGACATCCCTGCAGCCGAAGGCAGTACCAGCCAGGTGGATGTCACGGTGGAGAACACCAACAACAGCGTCGCTCCCGTTAACTCGATTGAAGTGACGGCGAATCCTTGCGAGATCCCCTTTGGGAAAACCACCTGCACGGTCGATATCACTTGGGCTACGGTTAATGCCGAAGCGCCTCAGCTCCGTGTGCAGGATGTTGGCATCGGTGGCCCCGAAGGCCTTTTCTCGCCGGATGGCGCAGGCACTGCAACCATCGACTGGATTCAAGGTGCGCCTCACCGGTACAAGTTCACGCTATACGACTTCGGCTCGGGCACGCCCCGAGAACTCGGCTTTATGGAGATGACAGGGCAGGAAGGAAATCCGCCGGCGAGTCGAGGAACACTGAAGGCTTCCAGTAATCCTTGCGACATTCCGGCAGGAGGATCGGCCTGTACCACAACGATCACTTGGACGACGACTGACGCAGTTGCCAATGCAATCCTTTACGTTCAGGATACTGGTTTCGGACATCCGTCATCAGCAATTGAGGCTGGGAAGACGGGCACCATGGAGATCAACTGGATTCAACCGCCGCCACATCGTTACATCTTCACGCTGTTCGAAATCACAGCGACGAACCAAGTGTCGATTGCGTCGATTGAAGTCATTGGGAAAGAGGAATCGAAGCTGGCGGCCCCTTCGGGAACCATTACAGCCGCTCCAAGCTCTTGCGTCATTCCCGCGGATGGAACGACCTGCGCGACGGTCATCAGCTGGAGCACCACGAATGACGTTTTTGATGCCAGAGTCGTTGTGACCGACGTTGGCGCAAGTGGCAGTCCCACTTTGCTGGCGAAAGGGAAGTCCGGGTCTGTGACCTATGGCACCGTCGAAGGGTCGCCGCATCGCTATGTCTTCACTCTCTATGGATTAATGTCGAACCGGCTGGTCGAACTGGGTTCGGTTGAGGTGAACGGAACGCAATAGGAGTGGGTTAGAATGCTAAAGATTGACCTGAGGAAAGGAGTTCAATTTCACATGAGAAGAATATTCGTCTTGATTTGCGCCATCGCACTTGCCTTGCCGGTGGCAGCAGCAGCGCAGAGCATCGCTCCCAAAATCGGGGTGATGAACGTGCTGCGCGCGATTGTGGAGTGTAAAGAAGGGAAGCAGGCCAACGAGGAATTTCAGAAGAAGTTTGAGGCCAAGCGCGACGAGCTTTCCAGGAAACAGAAAGAGGTTGAAACCTTGCAGCAGCAACTGAAAAGCCAGGCAGCGACGTTGAACGACGAAGCCCTGGCCGCGCTGACAAGAAGCATTCAAGTGAAGACAACCGATCTGCAAAGGTCTCAGGAAGACGCCGAAAAGGAATTCAACGAGCTGCGGAACCAGATCTTCAACCGGATCGGTTCCAAGCTGGCGCCGCTGGTTCAGCAGTACGCCAAGGAGAAGAACTTCACACTGGTTCTGGACTCTTCGTCTCAGACCACGCAGTTGACGTACGTCGATCCGGCCACCGATATTACCGACGAAGTCGTTAAACGCTACGACGCCATGCAGGTTTCCAGCTCGACTCCCGCAGCCAAGCCTGCCACTGCAACTCCTGCAACGGCTCCGGCTCCGGCAGCCAAGCCTCCGGCCACCACCACACCCACGCCGAAAAAATAGGCCGGCATCGATGTGTGGAGAATGACCGCAGCGGGGAGGTTGGCTCTTGGAATCAGCAGGAGTTGACCTTCCCGTTTCGTATTTTGGGACAGGGAAATCAAGGCGAGATTGAAAGAGGCAGACTGCGACGGCGCTCGTGCCCGGAGCTTCCTGGTGATAGATCATTTGCCATTCCAGAATGGCAAATAGACAATATCTGCTGACCCAGTGCACTTGCTGCTTTTTGAGCAAACTGATCCCGCCGTTGAAGCGAGTCGGCTTCACCCGCATTTGAACTCAAGGACGTACCCATGCTCATGAATGTCATTGAAATCCAAAAGATCATTCCCCACCGCTTTCCGTTTCTGCTGGTGGACGCAATTCTTGAGCTCGACCCGGCCAAGAGGATTGTCGGAATCAAGAATGTGACGGTCAATGAACCCTTTTTCCAGGGACATTTTCCGGGAGCGCCAGTCATGCCGGGCGTTCTGATCGTGGAGGCGATGGCGCAGGTGGCGGCGGTCATGGTCCTGAAGGAACTTCCCGACCGGGAACAGAAGCTCGTTTACTTTAGTGGTATTGACGCGGCCCGTTTTCGCCAGCCCGTCGTTCCCGGGGATCAAATTCGCATCGTGGTCGAAGCCATCAAGATGCGGTCGCGGCACGGAAAGCTCAGAGGTGAAGCATTTGTCAAAGACAAGTTGGTGGCTGAAGCCGAGATCTTCTCCACCATCGTGGACCGGGGAGAGTAATGGTGATTCATCCCACCGCCATTCTCAGCCCTGAAGCGTCTCTGGCTGAGAATGTCAGCGTTGGCGCGTATTCTATCATTGGCGAGCATGTGGTGCTCGGCGCCGGTTGCCGGGTGGACGAACACGTCGTCATTCAAGGCCCCACGCGGATCGGCCAGCGGTGTCGCTTCTTCCCGTTCGGTTCCATCGGGTTTCCGCCCCAGGATCTGAAGTACAAGGGCGAGTCAACAGAACTCGTCGTAGGAGACGACAACATCTTTCGCGAGTATGTGACGGTCCATCGGGGAACCGCTCAGGGCGGCGGACGCACCATCATTGGCAACCATAATTTCGTTATGGCCTACTGTCACATCGCGCATGACTGTATTCTGGGAAACCACATTATCCTCGCTAATGCGGCAACTTTGGCCGGCCACGTCAGCATCGCA
>Ga0187892_10012088_pt1 | contig 10382 bp, 7 predicted proteins | sample MA1701073metaG_FD_139345 | JGI IMG/M metagenome (GOLD analysis project Ga0187892, IMG submission 139345) | Bio-ooze microbial communities from a basaltic lava cave in the Kipuka Kanohina Cave System on the Island of Hawaii, USA - MA170107-3 metaG ...
CACGCTCTGGAAGGTGACGGTCGGGAAGCGCTCCACCGCGAAGAAATCGGAGCTGCGCAGGTGGTTGTCGCGCATCTCGATGCCGGTGTCGAGCGAAGCCGCGTCGATGGTGAGGCTGATGCGCGCGCCGGTGAGAGCCGCGGGATCCACGACGACGTCGCCGCTGAAGCGAGAGAACCGCCCGTCCGCGTTCATCAACCGCGAGGTCGCGCGGAAGGTAATCTCGCTGGCCTCGGGCTGGATGCGGAAGCGGAGCGGCTGCGCCGCGGCGAGGCCCGGCAGGACGAGCACGGCCACCAGGGCGAGGGCGGCTGCCCCCCACCGCCCGGTCCGAGATGGTCGCCGCACGGGCCCCAGTATCGCTCATCCGTCGCGGCGCAGGACGACACAAATCCGACCGGACCCGAGAACGCGGTGGTGTAGGCTCGCGCCAGATCATGTTTCTGGGAATCGTCGTCGGTCTGCTTCTGTCCGTGGCCGCGATCGTCGTGGCCCTCGTCGCGCTGAGCGCGGCGCGCGCGCGCCGTCCCGACGACGCCGACCAGCGCGTCGCCGCGCTCGAAGAGCACGTGCGCGGGCTGGTCTATCGCGTGTGGACGCTCGAGGGTGGGCCGGGTGCCGGCACTCCGCTCGAGAGCCCGGTCCCGCCGCCTCCGCCCGCGCCGCTCGCCGATGCTGAACCCGCGCCGTCGCCGCTCGCGCCGCCGGTGGAGCTCGCGCCGCCCCCGGAGGCGCCGGGCTGGCCGCCCCCCGCTCCGCCGCGCCGCGGGCTCGACCTCGAGCAGCGCATCGGCGCGCGCTGGGCCACCTGGGTCGGCATCGTCGCCATCCTGGTCGCGGTGGCGCTCTTCCTGAAGTGGGCCTTCGACAACGCCTACCTCGGGCCCGCCGTGCGGGTGGGGCTCGGTCTGGTCGCGGGCCTCGCGATGCTGACCGGCGGTCTGCTCCTGCACCGCCGGCGCGACGTCCCGTATCTGAGCGAGGGCCTGGCCGGCGGCGGTCTCGGCGTCCTCTATCTCTCGCTCTTCGCCGCCCACGCGCTCTACGGCCTCGTGGGGCCGACGCCCGCGTTCGCCGCGATGGTCGCGGTCACGCTCCTGGGCACCGCGGTCGCGGTGGTGAGTAGCCGGTTGATCACCGCGGTGCTCACGGTGCTCGGCGGGCTCCTGACGCCGGTGCTGCTCCAGGTGGATCGGGCCGACGAGCGGAACCTGCTCGCGTACCTGCTCGTGCTCGACGTGCTCGTGCTGCTCACCGCGCGCTTCCGCACCTGGCCTCAGCTCAACCGGCTCGCGTGGCTCGGCACCGCCCTGCTCCTCCTGCCCGCGCTGATGCACGAGCCGGACGCCCCCCGCCCGCTCACGCGGCTCCTGTTGCTCTCGGCCCTGTTCCTGATCTTTCTCGCGGTCCCGCTCTTCCGGGAGCGGGCCCTGGGCTCGCGGGGCGACCAGATCGACCTGGCGCTGGTGGTCGCCAACGCGGCGGCCTACTTCTGGGCGGTCTACGTCACGCTCGAAGCCTGGCGTCCCACGTGGGAGGGGCCCTACGCGCTGGTCCTCGCCGTGCTCTACCGCCTCGTGGCGGCGGACTACGCCTCTCGCGTCCCGGACGACCGCGTCACCGTGGACGTCCACGAAGGGGTGTCGTGGACCTTCCTGACGTTCGCGATCCCGCTGGCGCTGGACGGCCAGTGGGTCACCCTCGCCTGGGCGGTCCAGGGGGTGATGCTGCTGTGGCTCGCCTCGCGGGCGCGGGCGCCGATGGCGGCCTGGGGTGGGCTCGCGGCGCTGCTGCTGGCGGCGGTCCGCGCGGTCGCGCTCGATCGCTACTGGTCCGTGGACACCACGCCGGTCTGGAACCTGGCCTTCCTCGTCCACCTCCTGGTCGTCGTCGCCCTGGCCGTCGGGGGCGGGCTGGGCGGGCGGGTCCTGGGAGCGCCGCTGGCCGGGCTCCAGCCGGCGGCCCTGCGGGCCACGCTCTGGATGGCCGCGGTGGGCACGCTCGCCGTGCAGCTCTGGCGGGAGCCGTCCGGGCTCTGGCCCGCCGGCCTGCTGATCGTCGAGCTCCTCGTCGTCAGCGTGCTGGCCCGCGTGTCCTCGTCCCCCGCCTTCGTGGTCGCCATCCCGCTGCTGGCGACGGTGGTGCTGGCTCGCGTGCTCGGGGCGGACGACGACATGGCCCGGCGCGCCGCGGCGTCCCTGGTGAGCCTCGTCTTCCTCTCGCGGGTGGCGGCCTGTGTGGCCGTCGCCCTGGCCGGCGGGGCCCTGGCTCGGTCCACGGCGCCCCAGGCGGCCATGATCGGCCGGCTGCTCTCGGGGGTCGCCGGCCTGGCCCTGCTCTTCGTCCTCAGCGTGAACTGGACCCGGTACCAGGAGAGCCTCGTATCGGCGGTCCGCTCGACGGGGCGGCACCAGCTCGTCGGGGAGCTGCGGTGGCGGACGCAGATCGGGCTCTCGGTGCTGTGGACGCTCTACGCGGCGGCGGCCCTCGCCTGGGGCTTCGTCCGATCGATCGCGGGGGTCCGGTACGCGGCCCTCGCGCTCTTTGGCCTAACCGTCATCAAGGTGTTCGCGTTTGACCTCGGCGCTGTCAAGACCGCCTACCGCATCCTCTCGTTCCTGGTCCTGGGTGTGGTCCTGCTGCTGGTCAGCGTGGCCTACCAGAAGCGACGACGCCAGAGCTCGTAGACCTTTCAAAATATCGTTAGAGGGTTATATAGTGAGACGGCGATGGCCGACTCACCGACTGCCCGCGACAGCCCGTTCGAGCTCAATGCCGGTCGCCTCTGCCTCGATTTCACCAATACGGTCCGTGCGCGGCCGCTCAGCGATAAGATCGAGTTAATCAATGATTATAATGCTTTACTTTCGTGGGCCCGCCAGGCAACCATCCTGACCCCGGGGGAAGCGGCCGCCTTGGCCGAGATGGCGCGCGAGCAGCCGCGGGCAGCCGCCGACGCGCTGACCCAGGCCCGCTCACTGCGGGAGGCGCTCTACGCGGTCTTCTCGGCCCTGGCCGCCGGTCTGCCCGCTCCGACCGCCGACCTTCACACCATCAATCGCGCGATCGGCAAGGCCATGACCCGGGCGGGGCTCAGCCCCTCCGCCCGCGGCGGGTTCGAGTGGAGCTGGCCCGACGCGCCCCTGGGAACTGACCGGGTGGCGTGGTGGGTGGCGCGCTCGGCGGCCGAGCTGCTCACCTCCAGGGACCTAACTGGTGTGCGTGAGTGCGCCGGTTATGACTGCGGCCGGCTGTTCATGGACGGCACCAAGAATCGCAGCCGGCGCTGGTGCGACATGGCCAGCTGTGGGAACCGGGCGAAGGGACGGCGGCACTACGAGCGCCGGAAGTCCGCCCGGCGGCGGGCCGGCTAGGCCCGGGGCGGCCTCGGTTGCCTCATCGTGGCGGCCACCACTCGCATCAGGTCCTCGGAGGAGAAGGGCTTGGCGACCACGAACTCGATGCGGTGCCGCTCGAGCTTCTCCCGGTCGAGCTGGTCTCCGAATCCGGTGATCAGGCCGATCCGAGCCTCCGGGCAGCGCTCCCGGCAGGCCGAGGCGACCTCCCAGCCTGACAGGCCGGGCATGGCCAGGTCGGTCAGGACGAGGTCCACGGCCTCCGCCTCGATCCGCGCGAGGGCGGTCGTGCCGTTGAGGGCCTCGACGACCCGGCAGCCATTGTCCCGGAGCAGGTCCCCCAGGGAGCGCAGGATCTCCTGATTGTCCTCCACCACCAGGACCCGCATGCCGCGAGGCAACCGCGAGCCATCCGCGGCCCTCTGGTCGTCGGGGAGCACCGTCGGGATCGGCAGGCGGATCGTGAACGTGGTGCCTTGACCCAGGACGCTGTCCACGGTGATCTCGCCGCCGTGCCGGGCCATGATGCCCCAGACCACCGCCAGGCCGAGGCCATTGCCCTGGGCCCCCTTGGTCGTGAAGAAGGGCTCGAACACGCGCCGCCGGGTCTCCTCGGACATGCCGCAGCCCCCATCGGCCGCGCGGATCACCACCCGGTCGGCCTCGGCCGCCACCCGGAAGGCGAACGTGCCGCCCGCGGGCATCGCATCCAGGGCATTGTTCAGCAGGTTCAGCAGGGCCTCGCGGAGCTCCTCGGCCGTGCCCGCCACCAGCGGGACCTTCCCGCCCTCCACGCGCACGTCGTAGGTGACGCCGCGGCTCTGGGCCTGATCGCGCCAGCGGGGCCGGGCCAGCTCCACGACTTCCTGCAGCACCTGGTGCATGTCCACCCGACCGAAGGGCCGCGTGCTGCGGGTGCGGGTGAACTCCTGGATGCGCCGCACGGTCTGGGCGCCGTCGTGCGCGGCCTGGCGGATCATGGTCAGGCTGTCCGCCACGTCGGGGGTCTGCCCGCGCGCGAGCAGCAGCTCGGTGCGCAGCAGGACGACGGCCAGGAGATTGTTGAAGTCGTGGGCCACCCCCGCGGCCATCTCGCCGAGCGCTCGCAGCCGCTCCACCTGCACGAGCTGGTCCTGGGATTTCTGCACGCCGTCCAGCGCGCGCTCCAGCTCCGCGTAGAGGCGCGAGTTCTCGACCGCGATGCCGGCCTGCGCCGCGAAGGTGCTGGCCACCGCCACGTCGTCCTCGGAGAACGCGGCGGCCTGGCTCGTGAGCGCGGTGAGCACGCCCACCAGGCGGTCGCCCGCCCGGACCGGCACCGCCAGGCAGGCCCGCATCCCGAGGCGCGCGGCGCTCTCACGCTGGGCGGGATCGAGCCCGGCGTGGCCGGCCAGGTCCATGACCGCGACCGGCTCGCCGGTGGCGGCCACGCGGCCGCTCGGGCCCTGGCCGAGCTCGATCTCCGCCTGGAGCAGGGTCGCCATGTCCTCGCCGCGCACTTCCGCCCGCACGAGGCGGCCCTCCTCCACCAGGTGGAAGGCCACCGCGTCGGCCTGGAGGAGGGTGGCGTAGAGATCGGCGATGCGCCGCTGCACGGTCGCGGGCGGCCAGAGCCGCGTCACGCGCTGGCTCACCTCCACGAGGGCCTCCAGACGTCCCTGCCGCCGCGTCAGCTCGCGGAAGAGATTGCTATTGGCCAGGGCCACCGCGGCCTGCGACGCGAGCGACGCGGCGAGGTTGCGGAAGGGCTCGGAGTAGGGCAGCGCGTCACGCTCGATGGCCGCGGTCGACACGAAGGGCCGGCCGCTCTCGCGCTTGCAGTTGATGAGGGCGAGCACGCCGATGATCTCGCCGCCCGGCGTCTGCATCGGCAGGACCAGCAGCGACTTGGTGCGGTACCCGGCGAGGGCGTCCACCTCCGGGTTGAACCGGTAGGGGCGGTCCGCGGGCAGCGCGTAGGCGTCGGCCACGTTGAGGATCTCGCCGGTGAGCGCCACGTGGCCGGCCAGGCTGTCCTGGCTGAGCGGGAGCGCGACCGCGTTGAACTCGACCGGCACGCTGTCGTTCTGGGCCAGCTCGAAGCGCAGCCGGCGCGAGCCGTCGCTCGCGGTCTCGACCAGGTAGATCGAGCCCGCGTCGCTCCGGGTGATGTTCCGCGCCTTGGTCAGGATCAGCTCGAGGAGGAGCTTGGTATCGCGCTCGCCCGAGAGCCGCACCCCGATGGCGTTGAGCTCCTCGAGCTGTCGCGTCGTCTCCTTGGCCTCGCGGGTCACGCGGGCCTGCTCGCACGCCGCGCGCAGCACGCTGGCGAGCGTGGCCGGCCCTACCGGGAGCGTGAGCGAGACGAAGCCGCGGGCCACCGGAGCGGCCTCCGCGGATTCCGAGAGCACGACCGCGGGCACCATGGCTCGCCGCGCCGCCTGGAGCAGGGTCGCGTCGAGGTCGTCGACCGGGCCGTCGAGGAGTAGCACCCCGCCTTCGTCGACCGAGAAGGGGGCGGGCTGCCCGGGCTCGAGCAATCGCGGCTCGAGATCATCGGGCAGCGCCGCCACCAGCCCCCCGCGGGAGAAGTCCGCGGGGTACCACACGATCCCACGTTCAAGGGCCGACTCGCGGCGGTCGCTCATGGCTTCAGGTCCCGATGTCCGGACTAGCGGCCGAGCAATCCGCCCAGCAATCCGCCGAGCCCGCCCCCTGTCCCGCCAGTGCCACCTGCAGCCGCGCCGCCGGTGCCACCGACGGCCCCACCACCCAGGGCCCCGCCACCGAGGGCACCACCACCGAGGGCACTGCCACCAAGGGGACCGCCACCGAGGGCCCCACCACCGAGGGCCCCGCCGCCCAGGGCGCCACCACCGAGGGCCCCACCACCAGTCGCACCGCCGAGGGCCCCGCCGCCGAGCCCGCTGACTGTGCCGCCGAGCCCGCCGACCGTGCCGCCGAGGGTGCCAACGGTCCCGCCGACGACACCGCCAAGTCCGTCCAGGGTATTTCCGAGACCGTCACCAAGGCCCAGGGTGTCCATCAGACCCTCGAGGATTTCGGTCGTGCTCTGGGTCAGGTTCGTCGTGATGCCCGTCACACCGCCCCCGCCGGGCAGCGGCGGCAGCAGCGTCGAGGCGAGCAGGACCGCGCGGCCTTGCTCGCGAGCCATCAGGCCGCTCTTGAACTCGTCGGGTGCGTCCTTGGTCTGTACCTGCTTCGGCTTGAGGTCCGCGGTGAGCGCGGCGACCGCGTCACGCGTGAGGGGACGTACCGAGCCCAGCGCGTTGCCGGCCACCACCACGCTCTGCAGCTCCGCGAGGCGAACCGTCGGCTGCGAGGGGTCCAGGTGCGCGCTCACGTCGAGCGCACCCTGGAAGAGGTGCACGCGGGTCGTCGTGGCGGGAGTCGCCACCCCGGCCTTGATCGGATCGACCTCGACCACGAAGACGGTACCCCGCACCGCGGCGGTCGCGTTCGGCGAGCGGATCTCGATCACTTCGCCGGGCCGCATGCGGCCCTTGACCACCGCGACCCCGATCTTCCCGGACGCCAGATCGACCGTGACCCGCCCGGCTTCCTCGGTCACGGTCAGGACCGACAGCTCGCGTACCGTGATGAGAGCCTTGCCGCCCAGGAGCACGCGGACCAGCGAGTGCTGCTGCGTATGGATGCGGTCCCGCACGAAGATCTCGTCGCGCATCTGTAGTGAGACCGGCCGCGCGGCGGCCACCGCGCGGATCAGGGTCGCGTCGCCGTTGATGGTGGTGACGATGCCCGCGCTCTCCTCGGACTGGGCGGTGGCGACCGCCGGCAGACCCGCGCACAGCAGGGCCGCCGCCATCGCGAAGATCTTTGTTCCGGACATGATCCTTGTCGCTCCCTTGACCGGTGCGCTCGTGGGTGCCGAGCTCCAGTGTCGACAATGGGGAGCAAGCCGAATGCCACGCGGACACTTCGCCGCAACCGAGTGAAATCGCTGAACAGATGGTGTCAGCAGATCGACACGAAATCGCTGACACTCGCAAGAAGTGGCACGTGGTACGACGAGACGACGATGCATTTCGTGCTCACCAGAGGCTTGCATGGTCGCGCGCGGGGGAGCGCCGCGCGCGACCGGACGACTACCGCGCGCCGGTCAGCTGCTGGCGCGCCAGCACCGCGCCGGCGGCGAGCGCCCGCACCTTCTGATTGCACATGTAGCGCGGGGACCAGCCGAAGCCGCAGTCGGGATTCACGTAGAGCTTCTCGGGGCGGCAGACCGTGAGCACCCGCCGGATGCGGGACGCCACGTCCTCCGGGCTCTCGGGGTTGAAGCCCTTCACGTCGATGATCCCGGCCCCCAGCTCGCGATCCCGGCCGTACTCCTTCCAGAGGTCGAGCTCCGACAGCTCCCGGCCCGCGAACTCGAGCACGAGCTGCTCGGCCCGGGCCGCCAGGACGCCGGGGAAGTACGGTCGGTAGGAGCGGTCGAAGCGCGACCGGCCGAAGCGGTTGCCGAAGCAGATGTGGAAGGCGAGCTTGGCCTTCACTCCCTCGGTGGCCAGGTTGAAGAGGCGCGCCATCTCCTCGCCGCTCACGTTGCCGCGCGCCGGCTCGTCGATCTGGATGAAGTCGGCGCCCGCCGCCACGAGGCCGCGGAGCTCGGCGTTGATCACTTCCGCGAAGCGCTCGGCCACGTCCACCACGCCCTTGTACATCTTGCCGGGATGGATGCGGGAGCCGAAGGTGAGCGGCCCCGCGCAGGTGGCCTTGACGCCCCGGGTCGTGTGGGCCTTGAGATACTCGAACTCCTTGATGATGCCGAGGCCGCCCGCGGGCGCCTCGATACGCCCGGTGGCCTCGTAGCGCGTCTGCTGGTCGTAGCCCCAGGGCCCGGCCTTGCGGCGCACCGGGAGCGCCTCGATCCCCTTGATGATGGCGTAGTAGGAGTCCACGTAGCCGTCCAGGCGCCGCACCTCGCCGTCGGTGATGACGTCGAGGCCGGCCCGCTCCATGTCGCGGATGGCGGTGTCGGCGGCGTCGTCGAACATCTCCTCGAGGTCGGCCGGTCCCATCTCGCCGGCCTCGTGGGCCTTCACGGCGGTGTACCACCAGCCGGCCTTGCCGTGAGAGCCGACAACGGTGGACGGGATCAGCGGGAGAGCGGCCATCAGCGTGTCCTCCTGGCGTAGGGGAGAGCGATCGTAGTGTCCCGGAGCATCCTATCTCCGCCTCGACTGGTCAAGCGCGACGGAGACCGGCCCCTTGACGCGGCGGCTCGCCGACGCGATGATCCCGTCGCCGGCGCGGTCCGAGAGGCCGGAGAGGGTCCGGGACGGGACGCGGTCCGTCGGGATTCCACCACCCATGACATCCTGGAGGAGGAGCGGCCCATGTCACGACTGTGGTATGCCATCGCAGCCGTCGCTCTGACCGCGGCGTCCCTGGGCGTGGCGGCTCACGCGCAGCAGCCGACACCGCCGCCGTTCGCGACCACCAAGGTCGACGGGACCGACAACGTCTACATCTTCCGCTACGGGGGCCACCAATCGATGTTCGTGGTCACCTCGGCCGGCGTGATCGCGACCGATCCGATCGGCTATGGACGTCCGCAGGCCGTGACGACCTACGTCGACGAGATCAAGAAGGTCACGAACCAACCCATCAAGTACCTGATCTACAGCCACCACCACTTCGACCACATCGCGGGCGGCAAGCCGTTCAAGGACGCGGGCGCCACCGTCGTGGCGCACCGCCGCGCCCATGAGCGCCTCGCGGTGCTCAAGGATCCCCACACCGTCATGGTCGACGAGGTCATGGACGGCTTCCGGACGATCACGCTCGGCGACACCACCATCGAGCTGACCTACGTCGGCCTCAACCATTCCGACAGCTCGATCGTCATGCGGCTGCCGAAGCAGCGGATCCTGTTCGCGGTCGATTTCGTCCCGGTGGCCACGATCCCCGGGCGGGGCATGATCGACTCCTATCCGCTCGAATGGGAGAGCTCGCTGCAGCAGGTGATGGCGACGGAATGGGACCGCCTGATCCCCGGCCATCCGGGGCCCGGCGGGCGCCTCGGCACCAAGCAGGACGTGCGGGACCTCCTCACCTTCCTGCAGGACGCCTCCGCCGAGGTGAAGGCCGCCGCCCAGGCGGGCAAGTGCTGGGACGCGGTGGAGAAGGACCTGAAGCTCCCGAAGTACGAGAGCTGGGCCGGATACCAGCAGAACCTCCAGTTCGTCCTGCGCCGCTATTGTGGGCTCTGGGGCCGCGGCACCTGAGCCGTTCCTGTCGTTGTCTCGTCGCGGTCGGTCGCCCCGGCCGGCCGCGACGGTCGCCCCGCCTCAGGGTTACGCCGCCCCGCCGATAATTCGCATAGTCGCCGCGTCCCCCCGCACCGCGTCCGGCGGCCCCGCGAAGATGATCTCCCCGCGCTCGATCACGTAGAGCCGGGTGGTGAACTCGGGCACGTGGTGGATATTGGACTCCGCGAGCAGGATCGCGTGCCCGCGCTGGGTGATCTCGGCAAGGCCCCGGCTGACCGCGGGGATGATGGCGGGCGAGAGGCCCTCGAAGGGCTCGTCGAGCAGCAGCATGTGGGGATCGAGGGCGAGGGCCCGCGCCACCGAGAGCATCTTCCGCTCGCCGCCGCTCATCTCGGGGCCCTTGCGGTGGCGGTAGCCGCGCAGCACCGGGAACACCTCGTAGGCGCGCTCGATCCGCTCCGCCGCGGGGCGGCCGCCCGGCCGGGTCCAGGTGGCGATCTCGATGTTCTCCGCCACCGTGAGGTCGGTGAAGATCCCGCTGTCCTCCGGCGCGAAGCCGAGGCCGCGCTGGGCGATCTCGTGGGTACGGTGTCCCTGGATGTCCTCGCCCTGGAAGACGATGCGGCCGGTCCGCGGCAGCAGGTAGCCCATGATCGCGCGCAACGTGGTGGTCTTGCCCGCGCCGTTGCGGCCCACCAGGCAGACCACCTCGCGGTCGCGGACCTCGAGGGAGACCTGTCGCAAGATGTGGCTGCTCTGGATGAACACGTCGACCGCCTCCAGGGTGAGCATC
>Ga0187892_10012089_pt1 | contig 10381 bp, 6 predicted proteins | sample MA1701073metaG_FD_139345 | JGI IMG/M metagenome (GOLD analysis project Ga0187892, IMG submission 139345) | Bio-ooze microbial communities from a basaltic lava cave in the Kipuka Kanohina Cave System on the Island of Hawaii, USA - MA170107-3 metaG ...
CGCTCACTTTCACCTACAACTACATCAACTACCCCGATAACAAGCGGTATGCCGTCGCTCTGCAGGCGATGATGCGCCAGATCGGGGTGACGGTCGAACTGCTGTCGTCCGAGCCTAAGGTCCACTACGACACGCTGAAGACGAAGAGTTACGAATCAGCGCAGGCGGCATGGGTGTTCGACTACAGCGACGCGAAGAACATCCTCTATCTCTTCCAAAGCACGACGGTTCAACAGAACTACCCGGGCTATAAGAACGCGGAATACGACGAACTGATGAAGCGGGCGGATGCGGAGCCCAACGGCGAGGCGCGTGCAAACCTGCTCGGCCAAGCGAACGCGCTGCTCGTTCGGGACTTGCCCGCCGCGCCGGTGTTCCATCCGTTCCAACGCTCGTTGGTGAAGCCCTACGTGCTCAACTTTGTGGAAAACCCGCGCGATGTGTTCCGGACGCGGTGGATGGATATCGGCGACCGGCCCGGGCCCGGCATGGCTTCGCGAGGGCCGGATGGCGCGCAAACCGGGGAAGGCGGCTTCTGGTCGTGGCTGGCCTCGTGGTTCGATACCGAGGCGTGGCGCAAATGGTGGAATTCTTAAACTCTTCGCCGCTTCCATTACGCTTGCGGCGGCCCGCCTGATTCCCCGACGGGCCCTTCAAGCGGAGCGCGTGCGATGATTCAAGCCCCTTCACGCGGACTGTCTCTTCTTCACCCGTTACTGTTTGCCGTGCTGGTCGCCTTTGGCGCGCAGGCAGCCCACGCGGACAAAATCCTGCATCGCGGCAACTCGGCAGAGCCTTACAGCCTCGATCCTCATCGCACGACGGGCACTTGGGAATCCAACATCATCGGCGACATGTTGATGTGCCTCTACACCGAGGCAGCCGATGCGCAACCCATTCTCGGCGCGGCGGAGAACGCCGAGACCTCGCCCGACGGACTGACCTGGACTTTCAAGATCCGCAAGCACAATTGGTCCGACGGCCCGCCGGTGACGGCGGGCGATTTCGTCTTTTCCTTCCGGCGCATCGTCGATCCGAAGACCGCCGCGCAATATGCCAACGTGCTTTATCCGTTCAAGAACGCGAAGAAAGTGAACAAGAACGAATTGCCGGTCGAGCAACTCGGCGTGACGGCGCCCGACGCTTCGACGCTGGTGATCGAGCTCGAGCACCCGGTCCCATATTTGCCACAGCTTCTGATGCATCATACGAGCTCACCTTTGCCGCGCAAGCTGGTCGAAAGGGTGGGCAACGATTGGACGAAGCCGGGCATCATGGTGTCGAATGGTCCTTACGTGCTGGCCGAGTGGCGACCCCACGACCACGTAAAGCTCGTGAAGAATGCGGCGTTCTATGACGCCGCAAACGTGAAGATCGACGCGGTGTATTTTTATCCAATTGATGACGACCTTGCGGCGCTGAAGCGATATCGCGCCAGCGAGCTCGACACCAATGAGCGATGGCCGCTGACTGAGCACAAATGGCTCAAGGAGAACATTCCCAACGAGGCCCGCACCGCCACGGCCCTGTGGGTCAGCTATGTCTCGTTCAATCTGACCAAGAAGCCGTTCAACGACTTGCGCGTGCGGCGCGCAATCGGCATGGTGATCGACCGCCAAGCGATATTGCGCGACGTATTCTTCGGGGCGTATGGCGAGGAAGCACTGACGATGCTTCCGCCCGGGGCCGTCAATGTCGAGACGGCGGCCAACGTCGATTGGGCGGGCAAATCGATGGACGAGCGGCGTGCAGAAGCGCGGCGCCTATTGGCGCAGGCTGGCTATAGCGAAGCCAAGCCGCTGAAGTTCGCGTACAATTTCATCTCCTCACCCGACAACAAACGCGGCGCCGTGGCTATGCAGGCGATGTGGAAAGCCGTCGGCGCCGAGGTCGAGCTCGTGGGCACGGAATCCAAGGTCCATTACAGGCTGCTCGAAACGAAGGCATTCGAAGTGGCACAAGATTCGTGGCAGTTCGACTACAACGACGCTCGCAACGTCCTGTTCTTGTGGGAGAGCACGACCATCGAGCTCAACTCGTCGGTCTATAACAGCCCAGCCTTCGACAAACTGATGAAACAATCCGACGGCGAGAAGGACCTGTTGGCACGAGGGCGGCTGCTCGGTCAGGCGACCGGCGTGATGCTGCGTGATTTGCCGGCGGTGCCGCAATTCTTCCCGTATCAGCGTAATCTGGTGAAAAGTTACGTGCTGAACTGGGTGAGCAATCCGCGCCAGGTCAACCGCACGAGATGGCTCGACATCGGCGATCGGCCGGGGCCTGGCGGCGCCATTGCAAAAGTCGAAGGCGGCGCGCAAGTTTCAGAGGGCGGGTTCTGGCACTGGCTTGCATCCTGGTTCAGCTGGGAAGCGTGGCAAAAATGGTGGAATTCATAAGCCGTAGAAACCTCGTACGCATCGTCTTCACCTTCGCTTTAAGCATCGCTGTGGCGGGCGCGCTGATGCCCGCCGAGGCCGCCAAGACCCTTCGCCGCGGCAATCTCGCCGAACCCTATAGTCTCGATCCGCACAAGACGACCGGCGTCCACGAAGCCAACATCATCGGCGAGATGTTGTTGGGGCTCTACACCGACGGCGTCGACGGCAAGCCAGTGCTCGGTGCGGCCGAGAGCGTCGAGATGTCCGATGATGGCCTGAAGTGGACCTTCACCCTGCGGGCGCACGTCTGGTCGGACGGCACGCCGGTGACGGGCGACGACTTCGTCTTTTCGTTTCGCCGCATCCTCGATCCGAAGACGGCGGCGGAGTATGCGCCCGTGCTCTATCCGATCAAAAGCGCCTTCAAGGTCGCAACGGGCAAACTTCCGGTCGAAGTCCTCGGCGTATCAGCGCCGGCCCGCGACCGCTTCGTGATTGAGCTGGAGAATCCGGCGCCCTACCTGCCCGAGCTCTTGGCGCATCAGACGGCGCTTCCAGTGCCCAAACACGTGGTCGAGAAGGCCGGCGACGATTGGACACGGGCGGGCTCGATGCTTGCGAACGGCCCTTACGTTCTCGCCGAATGGCGACCACATGATCAGGTGAGACTCAAGAAGAACTCGCGCTTCTATGACGCCCAGAACGTGAAGATCGACGAGGTCATCTTCTATCCGATCGACGATGACCTTGCGGCGCTGAAGCGCTACCGGGCCGGCGAGCTCGACATCAACGAGCGGTGGCCGCTGGCCATGCACGGCTGGCTCGCCAACAACGTTCCCAATGAAGCGCGCAGATCGACTGCGTTATGGTCGCAGTATCTTTCGTTCAACTCAAGGCGCAAGCCGTTCGACGACCTGCGCGTGCGCAAAGCTCTGGCGATGTCGATCGACCGCAAGGCGGTCATGAAGGATGTCTTTCAAGGCCTCTACGGAGAGGAGGCATTCGCGATCCTTCCGCCGGGCACCGCCAACGTTGAACTTGCCGCCAAAGTCGAGTGGGCGGGATGGTCGATGGACAAACGGCGGGCTGAGGCCAAGCGCTTGTTGGCCGCCGCCGGGTTCGGCCCAAACATGCCGCTGCAATTCGCGTACAATTTTTCGTCGAACCCCGACAACCGACGCGCCGCCGTCGCATTGCAAGCGATGTGGAACCAAATCGGCGTGAGCGTGAACCTGGTCGCTACGGAGAGCAAGGTGCACCAGAACCTGATGCAGGCTCGCGATTTCGACGTCGCGCAAGACGGCTGGGTGCTCGACTACAACGACGCCAAGAACCATCTGTATCTCTTCCAGAGCACGACGGTTGAGATGAACTACGCCTCCTACAACAGTCCCCTCTTCGATGCGCTGCTCGATCGAGCGGACCGCGAACCTGACGATCAGGCGCGCGCAAAGCTCCTCGGCCAAGCGCATGCACAGCTGCTCAAGGATCTGCCGGTGGCACCGGCCGCCTATCCCTATCAGCGCCAGCTGGTAAAGGGTCACGTGTTGAACTGGATCAGCAATCCGCGGCGTGTGAACCGCACGCGCTGGGTCGATATTGGCGATCGACCCGGTCCAGACACCGGGGCTTCGGGCGCGAGTGCGCGGACGCAGGCAGCGGACGGCGGCGTCTGGCAGTGGCTTGCCTCCTGGTTTGATCGGGAGGCTTGGCAAAAGTGGTGGAACTCTCAATAACAATAGCGTGCTTTGGGGTTCGGGGACCCAAAAGCGCCGAGGCGATGGGGAATCGAACATGACGAAGAAATCCGGAGCGGCGATGATCAGCAGATTGTGCGTGACGTTTTTGATCTGTGTAGGCCTCGCACTGCCTGCTTCAGCCGCCAAGGTTTTGCATCGCGGCAACGGCGCCGAGCCCAAAGGGCTCGACCCCCATAACGCTTCAGGGGACCCGGAAAACCACATTCTGGGCGACTTGTTCTTGGGGCTCTACACCGAGGACGTTTCCGGGAAGCCAATCTACGGCGCGGCGGAGGCGGTTGAAACCTCGCCTGACGGTTTGCGCTGGACATTCAAGTTGCGCGACCACAAATGGTCGGACGGCGCGCCCGTCGCCGCGAACGATTTCGTTTTCGCCTATCGGCGCATCCTCGATCCCGCCACCGCGTCCGAGTACGCGAACATCCTTTATCCGGTCAAGAACGCGGAGAAGGTCAACAAGGGCAAGTTGCCGCCGGCGCAGCTTGGCGTCAGCGCGCCTGACGCAAAGACTTTCGTCATCGAGCTCGAGCATCCGGCGCCTTATCTGCCCGAGATGCTAACGCACTACACGTGTTATCCCCTGCCCGTGCATCTCGTATCGAAGGCGGGCCGCGACTGGACCAAGCCGGGCAAAATGGTGTCGAACGGTCCGTATCTGCTGGCGGCGCGACGGCCGAACGATCACATACGTCTGGCCAAGAATCCGCATTTCTACGATGCGGCGAACGTCAAGATCGACGAGGTCTTCTTCCATTCACTGTCCGACGAGCAGGCCTCGCTCAAGCGCTACCGCGCAGGCGAGCTCGACACCGTCGATCGCTGGCCGCTGACGGAGCATCGCTGGTTGAAGGAGAACATTCCGAACGAGGCACGTAAATACACCGGGCTGCGGGTCATCTACGACGTCTTCAACACGCGACGCGGGCCGCTTGCCGACAAGCGCGTGCGGACCGCGCTTGGCGAGGCGATCGACCGTGAGGCCGTCCAGCGCGAGGTCTATTTCGGCGCTTACGGGTTGCCTGCGAATTCCGTTCTGCCGAAAGAACTGGTGAATGTCGATTTGTCGCCGACCGTCCCGTGGGCCGGCCAAACGATGGAGGAACGGCGCGCGGATGCACGTCGGCTGCTGGCAGAGGCAGGGTTCGGACCGGGCAATCAGCTAAGGCTCACATATAATTTCATCAATCGCCCGGACACGAAGCGACAGGCCATCGCGCTGCAAGCCATGTGGCGTCAAGTGGGCGCCGAGATCGAGCTCAACGCAAAGGATTTTGCGATCCACTATGATCTCTTGAAGACGGCAAATTTCGACATCGGCCAAGCCGGCTGGATCTTCGATTACAACGACGCGCAAAGCGTCTTGTTCTTGTTCCAGTCGGAAAACACCGGGCTGAATTATCCCGGCTACAAGAACCCGGCCTACGACGACCTAATGCACCGCGCCGACAACGAGCGCGATGCGACTGCGCGCGGCAAGCTGATGGGTCAAGCGGCGGGGCTGTTGATCAACGACGTCGCGGTATCGCCCAGCGCTTTTCAGTTCATTCGCCCGCTGGTGAAATCGTATGTGCTGAACTGGGAGAACACGCCGACCGGTAAGAACCGCACGCGCTGGCTCGACATCGGCGGCAAACCAGGACCGGGCGGGGTGGCGACGGTGCCCGGCGAAGGGGCGCAGGCCGGCGGCGGTTTCTGGTCGTGGCTCGCGTCGTGGTTCGACGCGGAAGCGTGGCGAAAGTGGTGGAATTCGTAGTCGTCACGCTGCTCGACGCGCAGATAGCGCGCTTGCGCCGCGAAGGGCGCAGGAGGGACAGACCGGCTTGAGTCCTGTCGTGGACTTCGCTGAAGGGCGCGTTCTCAATCCGCCGGCATCGGCTCTACGCTTTGGATGAAGCAAGAGCCGCTATAGCGGAAGACCAACACGTCATCATGGTCGAAGCACTCGGAATTGCTGTGCAGACGAACGGTGTAGTAGTCGTCGTGCCAGCGCCCAAGTTGGCGGCAGGATCCGCGAAATGTCACCAAATATTTTCCCGACGAGCGCGTGTGTGCGATCGCCGTGTGGTCGTCGACCTTCCTTAGGTCCTGTAGATCGCGAAACCTGAGACATGACCCGCCTGCAGAGGCGGTGGGGGCGCTGATGCTCAGCATGAGCGCGCCCGCGACGGCCGCAGCGATGATCGCGGCCAATAAAAGCGAAAGCCGCATGGTGCTCCTCCTTTTGCAAGTCAGACGATACTGTCACAAACTCGGTGAGAACTGTACGCTTCGCGCGCGCCCCGGGGGAAGGGCCTCGGTGCCTATTTCTACGTGATCGGGATGGAGTTCCAGAGAACAGCCACGGCAGCCAGTTATAGCGTGGGCGCTGCACCATGAGGCAAGAGCAAGGCGAGCGGCCGACGCCGGCCGCCGAGTTGCTGGCTTGCCTGCCGGCAACACCCGATGCCTACGTGCAGAAGTTCGACCTGTTGCGCGATGTGGCGCTACTTATCAAACTTGACGCGAACGACTACCGCGAAGCGAGCTTTCTGGACGATCGCATCCTTGCGCCCGGGACTAAGGGTGGCTGGGTTTCGCTTGCCCGCGTCGTCGCGGCGGCGCGCAGTGTCGATGTCCTCCGTCCGCTCCATTTCATCTTTCATACGGGGCATGTCGGTTCGACCTTGGTGAGCCGGTTGCTCGAAGAGACGCACGCAGTTCTCTCGTTGCGCGAGCCCCTGCCGCTCAGGCTGCTCGCGGAGGCGTACGACGTTCTCGCCAAGCCGGAATCGTTGATCGGCGAGCACCAATTCTCGGAGCTGCTTGGCGCTTTCTTGCGTTTGTGGAGCCGGACCTATGCGGACGACCGCTGCGCGATCGTGAAGGCGACAAGCAGCACGGGACGCATCGCCAACATCCTGCTTGGCGCGCGTACTGAGGCACGAGCAATCTATTTGAACTTGCGTCCGGAGCCTTATCTGGCCGCCCTGCTTTCGGGGCGGAACTCGCCTGTGGACTTGCGCGGCCATGCGGCGGAGCGAACGCGGCGGCTGGCGGGATTAGGTCTTGCCAACCCACCGGCGGTGCACCGCCTGTCGCTCGGCGAACTCGCGGCGATGAGCTGGCTTGCTGAAAGCTGGAGCCGGCGCGATGCGCTGGCAACGCTGGGGCAGCGTCTCATTGCCGTTGATTTCGATGCCTTCTTGGCCGATATCGCCGGCGGGATGCGAAGGATTTTGGCGCATTTCGGGTTGGGAGAAGACACAGCGTCGGACATCGCGCAAAGCTCGGTGTTGACGCGCTATGCCAAGGCACCAGAGCACGCTTTTTCGCCTGCGCTGCGGACACAAGTGCTCGACGAATCACGCCTGCAAAACAGGGCCGAGATTCGAAAGGGGCTCGCCTTGCTCGAAACGCTGGCGCGCAACAATGCAGCGATTGGCCAGGTCGTGCAGACTGGCTAAGTCAGCTCTTTGCCCACATCCGCATGAGGTTTTGGCGTACGATGTCAAGCCGGATGCGATTCTCCCAGGCCATAGTCAGGCCTTCGAGCGCGGCGACCTCGTTCAATTCGTAGACGAGCGAGCGCTGATGAGCGTCGGCAATGAGGCTTTCGACGAAGGTGATCGAAACCAGGCGCTGGCCGGAGCGGACGGGAACCACCTCATGCAGCGTGGTCGAAGGATAGACGATCGCATCGCCAGCGTTGCCCTTGAAGTGCACGGCGCGGTTGCCAATCATGATTGAGAGTTCACCGCCTTCGTAAGTTGTCGGCGCCCCAACGAAGATCGTGCACGACAAATCGGACCGCAGTCGACCGCTCTGTACCTGGATGATCGCGGCATCGGCGTGGGCGCCATACTTCATCCCCGGCTCGTAGCGGCACAAAAGCGGCGGGGCGATGGTCTTGGGCATCGCGAAGTCCATGAACTCGCGCGAACGCGTGAGGGCCATGCGCACGATCTGGACGGATTCGGCGTATTTTGGGTCGGTGTGGTCGGCCTGCAGGTTGTTTTTCGTCAGGTTCGCCGGGTTTGAGACGCGGCCGTCGACGAAACGAAGCTCTCGGCTCAAGTCGGTAAGGCGTGCAATGTCAGCTGGCGCCAACAGCCCCTTGATCTCGAGCAGCATCACCAGTTCCCCTTGGCCTCGTTGATCGCCGCCGGCGGTGTAGCACACCCATTGCGCGGCCAACATTGCGATGAGCAAAGCCGGTTTCAAAGGATAGGCGCAAATCCTAGGACTCCTGCCAGCTGCAGCCTTTTGGCGAATGCGGCGATGGGTTTTCGGTTCGCGGCGTTCACGTCAGCACGCACGGCTTGCCACTAGGAATGTTCCTATTGCGAACGCGTCGGCTCGTAGATGCAGGTCAGCCACAAACTGTCCCCTGATTTCCAGTTCGCCCCTCGGGGATATAGACGCACAACCTCCGCGTGCTGTAGTCCGGCAACAGAGGGGTGATTCGGTACATCTGGTATGAGAGCACAAGCTCTCGTGCCCGGTGGTTGTTGCCCGGCAACAACCTGTACTGCACGGAGTGCGTCGTTCGTGTGTTGTTCGTGCTTTTCCAATGGAAGCAATGGTTTCGCCATTCGAGGCGAGACCCGTTCTGCGCACCCGAACTCCCTCGTTAGCCACGGATTTGAAGAGGGCTGAAAGGTGTTGAAGCAATCACAGAACCAGGCATTCAAGTCAGCGCTGATGGCGAGCGCCACCGTGGCGATCGTCGGGGGGGCGTTGCCGGCGGGCGCGCAAGAGACCACCACCCCCGTCGAGAAGGTCGTCGTCACGGGCTCGCGCATCCCGCAAAAGGGCCTAACCTCGGTGTCGCCGGTCACGACCATCGACAACAAGGAATCACTGCGGCAAGGCACGACGTCAGCCGAGCAGCTGCTCAACAGCATGCCGCAAGTTCTAGCCAACCAAACACCTGAACAGTCGAACGGTGCGACCGGTACGGCGTCAATCGACCTGCGCGGGCTTGGGCCGCAGCGGACGTTGGTGCTCATCAACGGCAGGCGCCTGCAGCCGGCGAGCGTTTCGGCCCCCTTCGCGGACCTGAACACGATCCCGGTCGCGTTGCTCGATCGCGTCGAGATTCTGACCGGTGGCGCGTCGGCGGTTTATGGCGCAGACGCGGTGGCAGGCGTCGTCAACTTCATCCTGCGCAAAGACTTCGAAGGCGCGATGGTCAGCGTGCAGTATGGCTTCACCGATCATGAGAACGACGACCACTATCTGCGCGGAGTCATCGGAGGCTTCAACGAACTAAACCCAACCGAGTTCAAAAACGCCGACGAGCACGTGAACGACGGCCGCGTCATCAGCGTCTCGGGCATCATGGGCTCGAACTCAGAGGACGGCAAAGGAAACGTCACGCTCTACGCGCAATATCGACACGCGCAAGCGATCCTCCAGTCGGAGCGAGACTTTTCGGCCTGTGCGATCGGCTCGACCGGCGATCCCTCAGACCCGTTCACCTGTAACGGGTCGAGCACGTCAGCCCTCGGGCGCTTCCAGAGCATCGACGACGTCTTGCTCGACGTCGGACCTGATGCCGGCGTTTACAAGGCAACCTCAACCGGAGATTTCGCGCCATACAGTAGCGCAACGGACAACTTCAATTTTGGGCCATACAACTATCTTCAACGTCCCGATGAACGGTATCTGCTCGGCGCAATGGGGCGCTATAGCCCGGCCGACGACCTCGAGCTCTTCGCTGAACTATCGCTTGCAGACGACCGCACGGTCGCGCAAATCGCCCCGAGCGGTATGTTCCGTTTCAGCGCCGCGACGCCAGATTTCCTCTACCGGGTGAATTGCGACAACCCCTTCCTGCTCTCGGGGACAGCTCCCAACCGCCCCTTCGACATCCTGTGCGATCCGGCGCAAACGGGTCTAGGCCCCACGGACGATGCGACAGTCGATCTGGGCCGGCGCTTTTCGGAGGCAGGCGGACGACAGGACGATCTTCGCCACACGAGTTATCGCGCCGTGGCCGGGGCCAAAGGCGACCTCATGGATCTGGGCTGGGAATACAATGTCCATGCTCAGTACGGCACGACGCTCCTCGCCGAGACCTATTTCAACGACGTGTCGCTCACGCGCATCAATCGCGCCCTTCAAGTCGTCGACGATCCGGGTACGCCAGAGTTCGATCCCGTGTGTAAGTCGGTGCTCGACGGGACGGACCTCAACTGCGTTCCCGCCAATGTTTTCCAGACGGGCGAGTTGTCCGCCGAGGCCATTGCCTATCTTGCCACG
>Ga0187892_10012091_pt1 | contig 10377 bp, 16 predicted proteins | sample MA1701073metaG_FD_139345 | JGI IMG/M metagenome (GOLD analysis project Ga0187892, IMG submission 139345) | Bio-ooze microbial communities from a basaltic lava cave in the Kipuka Kanohina Cave System on the Island of Hawaii, USA - MA170107-3 metaG ...
ATGCATCCACGACCCGCTCTACATAGAACTCTTCGGACTGCGAGCCGTGGTCTGTTGCACGCCACAGCCGGGCAAGAAATGACATCTCGTCCTCGACTAGCGCCCGGCCTAGTCTGCCGGTGGCTGTGTCGATCACTGAGAGCAACTTGTTGTATGGATTGTCACTCATGCATACCCCCCGATGTCGCGCTGGAATTCCTTGTCGTCATCCAGCGATGTGGGCGTCTCCAGGTGCATCTCGGTCAGGTGCTTTAGCGCGTCAGCGTACGGTGTGCCGATAAGTTGCACCGCAACGAACAACTCCTTGAGGTGCGCGAGCGACATGCCTTTAGTGTCCGTGGTGTACCGCGTGATCTCGTCTGAGGTTAATGATTCTGGGCTCTGCTCAGTCAGGAACTCCAGATACATCCGTCGCCCGGTCTCGTCTGGGTGCCCGACACGAATGCGCTTATCAAACCGGGAAGGTCGGTTGATTATACGTTGGCCGAGCTTCTCGGGGTAGTTTGTAGTTGCGACGAAGATGACCCGATTCAGCCGCTCAGCGCCGTCCAGGATGTTTAGCGTGTGTGACTCGTTCGTGTGCTCAAGGATAGCATCCAAGTCTTCCATCAGCACAACCACCGGCGTGTTTGGCTGCACGCGACGCACTTGACGATACGCCAGGAGGAACAGCCCTGGATCGTAAACCAAGACGATCCCGCCTCTCGCCACCACATCGCGCGCGATCAGTTGTAGCGCACAGGTCTTGCCGGAGCCAGGCGGGCCGTACATCAATACGCCGCGCTTGAAGGGCAGTCCGAACTTCTTGAACAGTTCCTCTCGCTTCCAGAACTTCTCTATTTCTGCGATCACAGTGTCAACCTCAGCATGGGGGAATCGAATGAGCTTGTCAGTGCGGCCCAGGACAGGTACGAAATACAGCTGGCCCTGCGAACTGGCCAGGTCATAGTACCCTGGCGGCAACTCCGGCACTGTGTCGCCGACCATCGTGTAGTTCCCAGCGGCCACGGCCCACTGCCCGCGCGACTTCATACGCCCGGCGATGATGGCCTTTAGAAAGTCGTCCGTCTCATCGACGCTCGACGCTTCCGTCAGTCCATCATCGGCAATCAGCTCGACACCCTGATCAGCCAAGTTCTCCAGTGCAGCCTTCAGCAATTCCGGGGAAAGATCCTCAGCCATCGGTGGTCACCGCCCTTGCTGTTCCATCCAGCCCGTATGTGATAATCAACGCCTGTGCTTGCTCAGCTTCGATCTCTCGTTGAAGCAGCGCGAGAGCGCGCCATGCGACCTTCGCCGAGTGGCGGACACCATCAGAATCACAGGTGCCACGATCCAGCAAGTGCCGAACCAAGGCATCAGCTTCGTCAGTCGATTTCTCCTTCGCCCAGTGCAGAGGCTCGCCAGGATTGTGCTGTTCGTTGCCGACCCGGGACACCTCTGCGACTGCGATGAGCGCGTCCGGAAAGTAGTCCAAAACACCCGAAGTAATTGGTACAGCCTTTCGCCCTGCTGCATCATTTGGCAAAGTTGTCATCGCTCGTCCTTAGTCCTTGAGGTAATGCCCCCCAGCGTCTTCCAGCTATGTGTGGAACGTATGACTTTCACTTGCGCTGCCTCATCTATCACTTCCAGTACAGAAGCCCAGCTTGCCGCATAATAGATGTGGGGCAAGTCCTTGTCAACGTGAGTCAGACTTGGATCGAACAACACCGCCATCCGACCTGCGTCTGCGAAATCTTGGCAGGTTTGAATCTTGTCGTCGATCACGATATCGGCTCGGGTATAGTCAATCTTGCGATCACCGTTCTGTGAGTTTATAATGGTGACCTGCTGAAACGGCGGACGCCATTTCTCCAGCCAGCGAAAGACTTGTGGCTCAGCCCACCGGGGTTTAGACGTGATTAGCTCCAAATAGTGTCCACGGTTTCGAAGCGTTCTCAAACCACCAAGCGCACCATCAACGGCATCAGCAGTGCCCCACAACCAGTCCCGCTCACGTATCCAGTCCCACCAGTCTCGGTATCCGGCAGCGAGTAGAGCTGGGTGTTTCGTGAACTCGACAACCTCCTGGCTCCATGGGTTCCCGCTGTAGTTCGGGATGCCCTCATAGCCAAACTCTTTGCGGAAGCATTCACGGATACGCCCGATGAAGTCTAGGCATACGTCATCTTGGTCCACTGCGATGTGCACAGACTCCTCCTGTCCTATGCGTGGTAGCCGCCGACCCCGCTGGAGCGCGGGGACCACTCACGCGGCGGCGCTAGCACGTCTAGATCAAGCATGCGCTCGCGCAACTCGATGTGCTCCACGACGTCGTTCTGACATCGCGTCTTCGCTAGTTCGATGCCGTCTGGCAGGAGCATGTTGCTCCTTGCCCACAGCGCGGTATTCATGGGGAACTTCTGGTGCTCGGCCTCGAACATCGCAGACAGATTCTCCATCGACTTGCTGAGCCCACTGGCGGTGTCGAGATCAAGCTTGGTGTCACTTGTTAACTTGTTGCCGAGTCCCGGCATCCCGAGACGCATGCAGGCCCCGTTCAGGGTAGGAAGATCAAACCCCCGGATGAAGTGGCCTGTCACCATTTCGGCCCTGTCGTACACCTCAAGGAACTCGAGGATCATCTCCTCTTCTTCGTCCAGCACGCGAGCAGATATCCCGCTCCGGCCGATCCAGGCAACACGCGGTTCGACGTCCGCGGGCTCATCAACCCACTTCCACGCGATCACGGTGGGCTGTTTTGTCACCCACTCCCCATACCACGCAATCGGGCGACATTCAATGTCGACATCAAGGACGAGCAGATCACGTGTCTCACGCGTGACCCCGATCACTGATCGTCCTCAAGACGGAACTCCGGCAGCTGGCCCAGGGCAGCTTGACCCTCTAGATCCTTCACCAGCGGCTTCACGACGTCCAGCTCGAAGTCGATTGCATCCAGCCGCTGCCTAAGACGGAACTTCGCGCGCTCCAGCGCAACCAGCTTTCGTCGTGCTCTGACAAGCTCGTCACTCATACAGTACTCCCTTCGATTTCCTCCAGCTGAGCGAGCACTCTCGCCCGCTCCGCCTCCAGTGCGCTGGTGCGCTCCCGGAGGTATTCCTTGATACCGTATACGCCCTCTCTGGCCCGGCGCATGCGCTCCGTCTCCCGGAGACGATACTCGCTGCCGTGCTTATGCCGGTAGCGGCGCTGGTTGTCGGCGTGGGTCATCATAGGACCAATCCTTTGACTCGTTTCGCGCGGCGCGTGCCGACGCGCGTGTCCTCCACATCATGGCGACGCTTCAACCACGTTACCAGCTCGTTCGCCCGAGCGGGTAGTTCGATGCCGACGCGCTTCGCCTCGATAACTACCTCGGACGGGATGATTGTGTATGACCCGTCCCCATTGTCGTGGACGATGTGATCGGATGTACTTCTGCACATCACGCCTTCGCACGCTCTCAGTGCCTCTAACCAAGGGTCTTCCGACTGTACTCGACCGGCGCTCAGCGCCGCGATGTCGGGGTCCGTCGGTGACTCGTGGAGTCCTGCAACCCAGCGGAACTCACGCCAAGCTCGCCAGCCCTGATCTACATAGCTCAGCACCTGCCGATACCTCGGCGGGAGCGCCATATCACCGAGCGCGCCTACTCGGAACAGCGCATCGTCACGCTGCGCGAGGAACGCTAGTAGCGCGTGGCCTAGGCCATCCGTTCGGCGCCGGTCGCCTTGAAGCCACTCTAGCGCCTTCTCGTTCTTGTCGTTGGGGTCCAGGTCTATCATCAACGCGCGGTCCCGGATCGAGGTCTCCTGCGAGCTCATCTCACCTGACACCACGATTCCCGCCCACGTGCTAACCTCGGTCAGTTCGGTGGCCTGCTGAGTCATGCCTCCCTTCATGCTCGGCTGGCCATTGAATGCGTCGCGGAGCATCTGGCCCAGTCGACTCATGCTGTCCTCACGGGCGCCGCCTCGGTACTCATCAAACCACGTCGGGAATCCGACGCACGAGTTGATCATGCAGTCCACACCGTACGGTGTGGTCGTCGTCAGGTTCACCTCGGCCGTGTAGCCCAGTGCGCTTAGGTATGCCGAGAGCATCTGCGTCTTGCCTGCGCCGGATTCACCGCTGATGAATAGCGGTGGCGCAGGAGCACGCTGCCCGCGGATTAGACTCGCGCAGGTCCAGCCGATGATGGCAGACATTACCGCGGGGTCGTTCAGTTGCTCCAGCGCGAGAATCGCCTTCGGGTCCCAGCCGCCCTCTTTGATGTGCAGCCGCGATGCCAGCTTCGCGTCGCCTAGCGCTGGTGGAATGTACCGGATGCGGTCCGGGCCGATGCAGAATCCGGGGCCGACGTACGACCGGCCGATTTTCCCTGCCCTCGTGACGGCCCGTTCGAGCGGCAGGAATGCCGACCTAGCAGACAACCAGTTGAATACTCCCTGCACCGCGGTGCCCGTCCCAAGCCACGACCGCCCGTTCCGATTGGCCCATCTGGTGATGGAGGCGTTTGAGTGCAGATCGGCTGCACGGATGATCGTCTCCCTCCGGTCACCGCTCACACGTACCTCCCACGCCGGACCCTCGTCGGTGTACAGTTCCCGCACGGGTTCAACTGCAAAGTCAGCGATCGGCACCAGTGCATTGCTCGACTTCTTCGCGAACACTCCGCCCACCTCGGTGACGAGCCCGCCATCGTGCCGCGGCACACGCGCGCGCTCGAGCAACTCCACCACCGGCACGCCGCAAGACAGCAGGTCCTCGCCCTCCGGGAGCCGCGCCAGCAGCGCGTCGGGCCGCGCCGCGGCCCAGGCGCGGGCTCCGGCCATCCCGGCCTCGTCCTGATCAAAGGCGAGTGTCAGCTCCCGGTCCTTTAGCTGCTCGAGCCACTCCTCGCGGATGCTCTGGCTGACGCCACTGGGCAATCCGAGGACGTCGATCTCCTGGCCACGTAGGCTACTGGCGGCCCACAACGTATCTGTCTCACCCTCGCAGAGAACGGCGGGGTAGCCGCGGTCCCGCCACGCGCCGTAGAGCGCCGTGAACTTGGAGCCCGGTTCGGTCCACTTGCGCTCCGTCGTCCGGTAGTGGATGCCGATCAGGTCACCACTCCTGTCACGGTGGGGGACGGCCACGGCACGGCCCGTTCCAACGGTCCAACCCCATTCCTCCTGCGCATACTGCTCGCGCTCTTCTCCCGCCATTCCCTTTGCGGCCATGTATTTTTGAAGCACGCCCAGCTCACGCGGGCCGAACGCGTCCTGCATCTCCTGGAGGACGTTTGGCAGGTGCCGCACGGGCTTCTCCTCGGGCGTATGCCGCTCACGCGGCGTGGTGTCCTCCGCCTCCTCGACGGCCAGTTCACCCGCCCGGCGAATGATCGCCTCCGTGTCATCCGAGCCGCTGAACTCCAGCCAGTCAATGAGGTCCAGGACGTTGCCGCGCCGCCCGCACCCAAAGCACCCGAATCTGAGCTGCTCGGCATCGCCGCGCCAGAGGTTGAATGACGGGGTGCTGTCGGTGTGTCCAGGGAGCGGGCATGAGACCATCTCGCCCTCTTGCGCCCAAACACCGGTCAGCTTCCATAGCGTCCAATCCAAGGACGGCAATGGATTACTAAGCGATTTGAAGTCCATCAGCACAACTCGCAATCCGGGTTGGTGGTCCCGCGCTTGACATGCCAGCGGTTGTGGTTGCTGATCTTGCCAGCACGGGATGCTACACCGGGCGCGTGGATGCCGAGGCCCAGTTCGGCAGCGCGCTTGCCGGCAATCTTTCCACCAATCTTGCCGCCAATCTTACCGCCCCGGGCCGCAGCTCCCAGCGAATGGCACCCAACTCCGAGCTCGACCGCACGCTTACCACCGATCTTGCCGGCACGGGAGGCAACACCAGGAGCATGAGCACCTAAGCCGAGCATAGCCGCGCGCTCACCACCCATCTTGGCAACACGAGTGGCAGCACCAGAGTCAAGCCAGTTTCGTATGCGCGGTCCCTGTCGGTTCTGACAACCTCTGTGAACCTCATGTAGGTTGGCGGGGTCATCAGTGCCGCCAAGAGAGCGGGGGATGATGTGGTCAACAGAGAGTGCATAGTCCGCTAGATAACGAAACTCCTCAATGAAGCACCGCACGGTGCCGTCTGGGAGCCACACGCCCTCGCACGAACTATGCACTCTTCCTCCCTTAGAACGGAACTGCGTCTGACGGCGTGGTCACCACAGGAGCCGGTGCAGGCGAGGGCGCATCAGCAACCTCGCCGTTCGGGCTGGCCTCGGCAACCACCTGGACCTTGTCCGTGATCTGGATTGCCTTGGTCTCCTTCAGCTCGTTGGTCCCGGCGTAGTCGCCCTCACCCAGTAGGTTCACGGAGAATCGGACCGTTTTATTTAGTAGTGTGCTGGCGATGAGTTCCATCGCTTGCGTCTTGGTTGGCGCGTTGTCCGCCGACAGGAACGCTGCCTTGACGTCCGGGTACCCCATGAACCCGGCGACCTTCTTCACGAAGTACACCCGCGTGCCGCGCTTGTCGCCCGGCTGCGGGAAGTACAAGCTGACGTCCGCGTCCTTGTTCTTTTGCGCGCCCTCCTGGACCTGGAGCGTCAGGAAGATCATCTTGTCATCGTGCTGCTCGGCACGCGTCACGATGCCGAGGTAGTCGTCGCCCGCAGGGATCGCAGCTTGCGACACCCCGGACTCTGCCTCGTTGTACAGTTCGCCGAAGAACGTCTCGGTCATGCTGTCTCCTCCTTATCCCGGGCCCTTAGCCCGGACTCGATCACGTCGAGCATCTTCGGAATGCTCGGGTCTTCCATGCCGACACCGAGGAACCCGGTGCGGTCCTTCGCAGCCACCCCATTGATTGGAGCAAACTGTGCATGACGTTCCAGCCCACCCTCGCCGTTCAGCGAGACAGACAAAAATGTCTGTACGTCAATATGGTACGCCAACTTCGCTGTCATCGAGCCCTCGAGCATCGGGCGCAGAGCCGTGTGATCCTTGCCGCGCTCCTGGACACCTGCCACGAACAGCGCGACGTCAAGTTCTGGCCTCCCTTGATCCGGGATGGTCAGGTCGCGAATCGAGCGGACCAGGTTGTTGACCTTTGTCAGGAGCGTGCCCCAGTCTCGCATCTGCATGTCACCCGTGCCAACGATTGTGTCCTTTGCCCGAGCTTGCGCCTCCGTCAGCGAGTCGACGACGAACGACCGCACTGGCAAGTCACCCTGGACGAACCACTGGAACGCCTCCTGCATTGTCTTGAATGACGCGACTGGCACCACGATGCTGTCCTCGGGCTCCAGACCCTTGGGCGGCGCACCGCGTGGGTCCCAGATGACCTTGCGTGACGGCGTGAACCGGGTTCCCCCTTCAATGTCCAGAATCAGACGCGGGCCCGGCGCGGTGTCCGCCAAAAATGATTTCCCGGCACCGGCTTCGCCGAAGATCACGGCGGTCAACTTGCGGTAGTTCTTTTCCGTCATTTGACCTCCTCTATAGCCACGGTGCTACCAGCACGGAGCGCGAAGTCGGTACCAGGTAGCTCGAACGATGACTCGACGCCACTTTTTGAGCCCAAAATCCCCGCTGCTGATGCGCTGGTAGACGCGGCGGCAGTCACCGCACTCCCACACATCCCAAAGCTCGGCGTTGAACGGAGTGGGACAGACGTGCTTCGGCTGATCATGGCGCACCAACCATCGGCCATTGCTCACAAGTCCTCCTTCACCCGGTCAAACAACAGACTGAGCTTCTCCGAGAGGTAGTCCACCAGCTCGTCCTCGTTGTACTGACCGTCCTCGTCATCCTCTTCGTAAACCCCTAGGTCCACATCAGGGGTGTCTCCTCGCTGGTCCCGCAGCGTGACTCGGAACTTCATGCTGCATCCTCCTAGTGCTCGTGGTTAAGGTGGCTGTGGTCCGACGCGTGAATTGCTTTAGCCCTCTTGGTCCCTTCACGCAGTGTCCGGTGTTCATACCATACCTTAGCTCCCCTATCGCGCAGCTCCCGAAGGTACAACTTGCGGCTTTGGCTGTGGTACGGATCCGAGAGCATGTGCTCGAACAGTTCGTCGCGAGTCATAGTATCTCCCCCGCTGCCTTGGCAATGGCGGCGTGTGCTAGTGCGAAACGGCCTTCGGCATTCAGTCCGGTGTCCTGTTCGCCCTTACCGTCATCGTCCCAGTACCACGGGTCACCGTCATAGGAGACCTCCGCGACTGGCAGAACGGCCCTCAGAGCCTCCAACAGGTCCGGCGCTGCGGCAATGAGGCGGGCGTCGGCAGGCCACATCTCGAACCCGGCAGATTTGTCGCGTATACCCGGCGCGGCGGGAAGGACCAATCTTGTGCCTTCGGCACCCCACGGTCCCGGTGTGTGCTCAGTCATACAGTTCGTAACCTCCTCAAAAACCCGTAGCAGTGGTCTACCCACGTGTGTTCCTCGTGGCATTCGTGGTCCTCCCCGCTCGACCCGTCCGGCGCGCGATAGATGCCGTCGCTATCTCTCTTGTACCGGATACCAGCATGGCGACATACCTTGCCGTCAAGATGGATAGGCATTTTGCCACCCAACTCATTGAATCCATAAGCCTCGCACTCGTCCGAGATACGTCCTTTCACGCCAGAAAGGTACCAGCCGTGGTGGTCATTTTCACTATGGCCGCAGCGACACGTCATGTCGCTCATCTCTCCACGATCTCCACCGGAAAGTCGTAGGAGACGCCATACTCGCTGTACTCGCCGTAGGCGTATTCCTGAGCTTCGGCCAGGGTAGCGTATCGCTCGTGGCCGGTGTGCCAGGCCAGCACTTCAGCTGTTGTCAGAGGTGACTCCTCGCTTACGAACTCACAAGTCACCAGATAACCGCCGTCCGGATGCTTGCGAATCAGGTAGTAGTTGTCAGAACTCACTTCAGCTCCTCCTTGTATCGCGCGTCCGGGTCATAGGTCTCGTACCACTCTGCTAGGTAACCTTCCACGTCCCCGCCGTCATCGATCATCGGCGTGATGTCCTTGCACGGGCACCCACCATTCTCCCAGCCGTGCTCCTTGCCGATGGCGGGAGGTGTCACGTCGTGGTGGTCAACACCAGAGTCCAGCGCCTTGCGCACGGCCGTAATCTGGTCGCCGATCGCCACCACGTGGCGATAGTGGGCGCGCAGCTCGTCTAGGTTGTGTCGGACCTCGTGGCGGTGGTAGAATGGCGGGTTGGCACGCGCCGTCCGCTTTACGCGTCGCAGCATGTTCAACAGCACGCCATCGGTTGCCGCCCCGTCGGGCTTGGTCAAGTAAGCCAGCAAGTCATACGTCAAGAACTGTGGATTGCTCTGAGCCGTCTTGATTAGGTCTGGAAAGCTCGCCACGGTCTTGTGCTCCAGCTGGAGCAGTGCGCCGTCAGATAGGCGGCGGAGCCGCGCGTCCAACTTACCGCGGAGGACGTAGGGGCCCACGTGGTGCTCCACCGCAACCTCAGCACCGACGTACTCGTAGTCGGCGTCCATACCCGAGCGCTCAACCTCTTCCATGTAACCCTCGAGCATGATAACCGCCAGCTCGCCATCCTTCAGGATCAGGTCAGCCAGCTCGGGGTTCTGCGCGATCAGCGCGTCCAGCTCGGCGCGGATGAACTGCGGCGGGTCCAGCACCTCGCCGCGGTAGTATGGTTCGAGCCCGGCGTGGACCAGGCTGCCGATGGACGGCAGCGATGCGTACTCATGCGTGCGACGCAGACGCCGGTAGTACCGCAACCACCAGCCTCGGGGGCAAGTCTGCCACGCACGCATCTCGCTCGACGTCAGGAGTGTGGTCACAGTCGGTTTTCCTTCATTCCGTCTCTCTCCCCTCATTGGTCCCCAACGGGGCGCAGCAGTTGGTCCACTGCGCGCAGGTACAGTGGTGCATGCCGGACGCCGTTCGGCCCCTGCGGCCGAATGGCGTAGGTGTGTGGAGGCGCGGGATTTAGCGCGATCATCGGCCCTGGCGCGCCACGTGGACGCCAGCCCTGGACGGTCGGCCCGATCTGCTCTACTCGGACACCGCCGCGCGCGAGCCGCTCGAACCTGTCGCGCCACGCCAGAAAGTGCGACTGCGCGTCCAGCTTGTGCTCGCGGACCTGAGGGATCATCGAGGAACCAGCGTAGTACTCGTCAGTCCCCGGCCGGGGGTATGCGTACGCAGTCAGGAACCGGCCCTCCTTCAGGTAGTAGCAAGCACGCTCGGGAAGCGTGGAGTCGAGCCGCTCAACGCGGACCGGCGCTGACCATCCCCAAAGCGAGTCCACGCGCCGCCATGACCAACCGTGCGTTACCAGGTAGGTTGGGAGCATTTGGCTGCTTTCAACTACCCACACTTTGTTCGGCTCCAGCAGACGCCGCGTGTCTTCGACCAG
>Ga0187892_10012093_pt1 | contig 10375 bp, 2 predicted proteins | sample MA1701073metaG_FD_139345 | JGI IMG/M metagenome (GOLD analysis project Ga0187892, IMG submission 139345) | Bio-ooze microbial communities from a basaltic lava cave in the Kipuka Kanohina Cave System on the Island of Hawaii, USA - MA170107-3 metaG ...
CCATCACCTCTTGCGGTTCCATCCCGCGCTGCAGGGAAAAGGAGACCATGCGGGAGAGGGCCTGGAGGAGCTCTAAGGATTCGGAGGGGATCTTTTTCAGCTCGGCCGACGGGATCATCTGGGTGAAGAGCTCGAAGGGGCCGTGAGGATCTTCATTCACCGTCACGTAGAGCTGTCCCAGCCCCGTCTTGAATTGATAGGTGCTGCCGTAGAGCCGCTCGGGGCGGGCGCTGGAGCGCCTCCTGGCGCGCAGCTGGAGATCTTTCTTCGGATTCATCGCCGTGTCCTCTTGTAAGTTTGAGAGCGAAACCACCTGAGTGACCTCGTCTTCCTGGATTTCTTTTCGAGGTTCTGGGTGGTCTCCCCCCCGTTTCAAAAACAGGCTGCGCAGACGAAGATCGTGGGCCTTCTGGAGGATCTCCTCCAGAGACCGACCGATTTGCGCCCCGTCCACGGGCACGACCTTGGCCACACCCTGGTCAAAGTGTTTCTCGAAGGCGTGGGCGGTGCGCAGCTGCCACTCCCAATCGATGTCTTTGGCGTTCACGAAGACCTTCCGCACATCCCTCGGGATCTCGGAGACCCCTTGCAAAGATCCGGCCTCGGCCACCTTACGGAAGATCGCCTCATGGGCGAAGTTTCTCACCTTGGCCACCTCGGCCAAAAAGGGATGGACGAGGCAGTGGGCCTTGTCTGATCCCTCGGGCGACGGGGCGACCAAGACGGCATGGGGTTCGAGGCCTAAGGCCACCTGGGCGATATTGGCGGGGTGTGGGTCCCAGACAAGACCGGTGAGGTTGGCGTTTCTCACCGGGATGCCCCGTTTTTGCCAGACGCTTCCAATGTAGTTGGGGAAGACCCCTCGTGTCTTGGAGAGCTCGGAGGAGGCGGCGACGGCCTCCTCTTGGATAAACTGCGCGATCCTCTGGGCCAGCTCAATGGCCTCGTCGGTGTTGTAGGGGATGCGCAAAAGATAGAGGAGATCAGCCCATCCCATCACCCCCACGCAGACGCTGCGATTGGCCTTGGAGATCCGTTCCGCCTCTTCGTTGGGATAGACAATCCGGTCGATGACGTTATCGAGGAAATGAACGGCCTGGCGTGTGGAGCGCCTCAAACGGTCCCAACTGATCTCTTCCTCTTCCATCATCGAGGCGAGGTTGAGGTAGGCCGAAGGGACCCACTCACCGGAATAAAGAAGGCCCGGCGTTACGGGGCTCGGGAGACGTTCCTCTTTGACGAGGGGCGTCTTATTCTCTTCGTCCGTGCGGTCGGTGAAGAAGAGCCTTAAAAAAGGATCTGCCCGGAGTTGCTCCGCCAAAAGCTGAGTCACGGCGGTGGTCTCCCCCTCGACCTTTCGACCGGCTTCCGGCCCGTTCGTCTTGGCGAGTTCCGATTCCACCGGTGTCGAAGGGGCCCCTTCTTCGTCGGCCCGGGGAGGGCTCGCCGCCTCGAAACAGTTGGCTCGTTTCGGGGCGGCCGAGTGATCCCACAGGTTTCCTGACACCCCTAAAGAGAGGGTGAAGTAGAGACGGTTGTCCTGATCTTTCAGCCAGTGAAGAAGGGAGTGAAGACCCTTCGCCTCCGCTGGTTCCGAAGAGATTCGAAAGTAGAGGTCCTGCTTTAAGGGGGCGGAGGTCTCTCCCGACGGATGTTCATAAGAGGTTTTGAGGTGTTTGAGGAAGCGGCCGATCTCTCCCCAGGCCTGAGGTCTTTCTTCCGCCTCCAGGGTCTCCCAAGAAAATCCCAAGGTGCCGCCGAAGGATCGAATCTGCTCCCTTTCCACCTTTTGAAGCATGGAGAAGACGGAGTTGGGAAGGGGAATCAGACTGAAGCCCCTCATGAGACCCGAGGCCTTTCCCGTCTTAAGATCCGCTTTTAAGACGGATGTGCCGGGGAGAAAATCGAGGGAGGCCAAGGGATTAAAGAAACGAACCACCGAATGTTCCCGATTGGGGAGGGTCTCTTCGGGCCGGTCGGCCTGGGCGGCCCAATGGGAGAGTTCTTCCAGATAGGCCCCTACCTCCGTCGGCGTTCCTCGGGTCAGCTCCTTGGAAGGGGAGATCTTGCCCAGGGCCTCGCAGCCCTCCTTGGACCATTCCAGATCCACTTTTCGGGGGCTCGGCTTATAAGGTTTCACCTCAACGCGGACAGCGGGGTTGCGGACGACAAAGGGGTGGATGGTCTTCATGGATCTTTCGCTGGATTGTTTTTTGAGGCGGGGGATGGGTGATCGGAGGTCGATCAGCCCCAGCTCCTCCAGTTTAAACCGCACGAGATCGGAGATGACCTCGGGGGTGATGAGGGGAGGCTCGCCCTCTTGCAGCTCCTTCTCCACTTCCTGGGCGATCAGCCGGGCGATCGGGGGCGTGATCTTCGGATTTCCCAGGCTCAAGAGCTCATCTGCCAGACGCTTTTCATCGAAGTCGATGAAGGTATGATAAGGAGGAATGGTTTTTCCCTCGTGTGCGTGGGTGATCTTCTCTCGAACAGATGATCTTGGGCTCATGTGAAAGGCCCTCCCTCAAAAAAAGGAATTTCCTAAGTAACTTGAAGACTTTTGGAATTTTGACTTAATCCCCAACCCGCCCCAGGATTATTCACAAGCAATCCACAATATGCTGTGGTTTAATTTTTTAGAACCACAACATATTGTGGTGTTTAACTTCGGTCAAGAGGAATGAAGGTCCACCCGGAAACTTTTATAAAACCGAAGTAAAATTAAAGAGTTAATGGAATAAAAAATTCCGGCGACTTTCCTAAGAAGAATCCTTTGGGCGGGCTTGAATTCTAAGCGTGCAAAATTTTTCAGATTTTTTTTATAAGTCCGATTTTCAAAATCTCTCGGACAACCTTTTTAGAAAAATGAAGAGAATATTGAGAGGCGGCGTCACAGAAGTTATGATCGGTGAAGATTTTTCATCATTTATATGAGCCTGGTGAGAAGTGTTTGACAGTGAAAAGTCATTTCAATATACTTTGGAAAATTAATTCTAAAGTACGGGGTTAGGGCTTTATTCTCTCCAAGAATGAAGTCTTCCAAGTTCCAATTCATGCGAGGGGAATCACCTTCCCCGGTGGTTTTGAGAGGTGAGCGTGGGTCGAAGTATTTTCCTTTTCCTGTTCAGCCTGATCTTCATCATCGCCGGTTGCGGGGGATCGGCGCCCAAGACCTCGGCTAAATATTCCGTCAAAAAGTACGCCTACTATGATCAGAGCGGAAATCCCGCCGATCAGGATTCCATCGAAGATCTCATTTACTCCGAGCTCAGCAAACGCCAGCAGGCCCTCCTCAAACGTTATACGATCCCCTCCGGCACCCACTCCTTGGGAGGGATGAAGTTCGACATCCCCATGACGATGAATGATCGGGTCCGAGACTGGATCGATTATTTCGTCAATGGGAGCGGACGCAAGCATTATGCCCGATATCTCGCCCGCTCCACCCGCGTTGTGCCCACCCAATTGCGCATCCTCAAAGAGCAGAAGATGCCCAGGGATCTGATCTTCCTCTCCATGATCGAGAGCGGGTTCAATACCCACGCCTATTCCTCCGCCGCCGCGGTCGGCTTGTGGCAGTTCATCCGCTCCACCGGCCGACTCTACGGTCTTGATAATGATTACTGGACCGATGAGCGGCGCGACGTGGAAAAATCCTCCCTGGCCGCGGCCCGTCACTTAAGAGATCTCTATGAGGAATTCGGTGATTGGTACTTGGCCTTCGCCGCCTACAACGCGGGTTCGGGAAAAATCCGCCGGGCGATTGACGGGACGGGATCCCGCGATTTCTGGACCATCGCGGAGAGCTCCTATATCCGGCAAGAGACCAAAGACTATGTCCCCAAGATGCTCGCCGCCGCCATCATCGGTAAAAATCCCGACAAATATGGCTTCACCGACGTGGACTATCAGGATTCCATCGCCATCGAGACGGTGACCGTGCCCTCCTCTACTGACTTAGATGTTGTCGGAAAGTGTGCGGGGGTGGACGCCGATCTCATCCGTCTCATCAATCCGGAACTGCTTCGCAACATGACCCCTCCCCATTCCTATGTCATTAAACTTCCCCGCGGCACCCGTTCCACTTTTGAAAAGAGTTATGCCCGCCTCGATGAGGATGATCGCCAGCGCAACGTGCGCTATGTCGCGCGGCGGGGAGATACCTTGAGGTCTATCGCCTTAGACCATGGTGTGAGCATCGCGAGTCTGGCGAACGCCAATCCCTCTTTAGAAGGGCGCAAGTCCGTGTCCTCGGGCACGACGGTGTTGATCCCGCGGGCGTCGGAGGCCAATTCGCCGATCTCCGTCGCCTCCATTCCCACTTCAAAGGGGCGTCGCCTGGTGGATCTCATCGCGGAGAGGGACGAGGGCGAGACCAAGAAGAAGGATAAGAAGACTAAGAAGAAGCCAGTGATCGAGGAAGAATCCGGCGACGGGGAGATGAAGGTGGCCTGGCGCGAGAAGGATTCTCAGGCTCCTGTTCCCCCCAAGACCCCTCTTCCGGAAGAGAGAAAGGATTCCGATCCTCTCGCGATTGTGGCGGCGAACGATAAAAATCCCGACGGCACGACCAATGCACTCCCCACCGGCACGGCCGGGATGGGTGACTCTTCAAACGTGGATGAGCGCATCGGTCAGGCCTTGGCCCAGGTCGAGGCGGACAATCCCAGCGGCGAGACCGATGGGGGCGGTGTGCGTGTGAAGCCCTCTTATGAAGAAGGGGAGTCCACCCCAGCCAAGACCGCGAAGGGAAAGAAGGGCGTCAAGATCGCCTACAAGGTCAAACGGGGAGAGAGCCTGCAAGGGATCGCCGACAAGCATGATGTCACGGTGGCCGAATTGAAGGAATGGAACCGCCTCGGAAAGCGGGGGCTGCTTGCGAACCAGAAGCTCGTGATCTATAAGCCCGCCCCCGAAAATAAATCAGGCGGCGGCCTACCGTTCATCCGCAGCGCCCATGCGGAGGAGAGCCCCAAGGCCTCCAAATCGAAGATCGCCGCGAAGGCCAGCAAACCCAAGATCATTGCCTACAAGGTGCGCAAGGGTGACACGATCAATGCCATCGCGAGGAAATACGACGTCACACCCTCCCAGATCCTGGCCTTAAATGGCCTTTCTAAAAAGAATACTATCCGCCCTGGGCTGGTGCTCAAGATCCCGGCCAAAGCGCGGGGATAGGACCGCTCAGGCCGCCCCTTTCAACTCCTTCAAAATCTTGTAGAAGTAACCCTGTGAGACGCCGAGCCACTTGATCGCCGTGTAGGGGTGGTTCTCCGAGTATTCGTTGGCGGCCCGGAAGACCTTCTTCACGTAGTCTTTCAGAGTGAATTTGGGGTCGTAGGTGAAATTCTTCTGATAAAGAGGATTGCCCGCATTGTTCAGATCGAGCTCCTTGATCCGCTTGTACATCGTCGCGAGAGAAAGGTCCAAGACCTCCGCCGTCTTCGCGGGATTGGAGCCTTGGGTTTGGTAGGCCTTGGCGATGATCAGCCTTTCGTAGTCCTCCCAATTCGTTTGGGGGTCGTAGAGGTTCTCCCCATCGATGAGGACGCGCATCCCAGCGGGGGCCGCCTTTCCCGGTGCTCCCATCGGTGCCGCCGGGCCTGCGGCCGCGGAAGCAGGGCGGGATGCGAGGTTCTTCCGAATCCCATAGCTTGTGGGCAGGGATTCGTACGTGAGTTCCTCCTCGTCCGCGAGGGCCGTGGCGACCGAGATGATGTTCTCCAGCTCGCGCACGTTTCCGGGCCAGTCGTAGTCCAATAATTTCTTCATGAGGGAGGGGGCGAGTTTGAGCTTGCGATCGATCTCGTGCTGCTTGCGGTAGTTCTCCATGAACTTCTCGGCCAGGAGGGGGATATCCTCTCTCCGGTCGCGCAGGGGCGGGAGATCGATCTTGATCTGGCAGATCCGGTAGAAGAGGTCCTCTCGGAACCGCCCCGCCTTGATCTCCTCCTCCAGGTTCTTGTGGCTGGCGGCCACGATACGTACATCCACGGAATAGGTCTTCGTATCGCCGACCGGCGTGATCTCCGATTCCTCCAAGACCCTGAGGAGTTTGACTTGCAGGTTCATGTCCAGCTCTGCGATCTCGTCTAAGAAGATCGTCCCGCCGTCGGCCTCGAGAAAGAGGCCCTTCTTGTCCTTCGTCGCCCCGGTGAAGGACCCCGCCTTGTGTCCGAAGAGCTCGCTCTCCATGAGGTTGGCGGGGATGGCGCCGCAATTGAGGGCGACGAAGCGTTTGTCCTTCCTTGTTTTATTATTGTAGTGCAGGGCCTTGGCGATGAGCTCCTTGCCGGTGCCCGTCTCCCCGTGGATGAAGACCGCCAGCGTCGTCTCGGTGATCTTGTCCAGCATGCGGAAGATGTCGAACATGAGTTTGCTCTTGGCGATGATCTTGTCGTAGGAATATTTCGTCGGGATGGCGATGGCCTCTTCCTTCAAGATCGCCTCATAGTGGCTGGCCTCGCTCTCCGCCTCGGCGAGTTTTTTGCGCAGCTCGCCTTCCGCCTGACGGTATTGCGTGATCAGCTTGGCGTTCTCGATGGCGATCCCCGCCTGGTCCCCGAAAGCGCGCAGGATCTTGAGGTTGGCCGCCTTAAAGGCGCCGGGGCGGTAGCGATTGTCGAGATAGAGGACCCCCACCGTCTTTTTCCGCGATTGGATCGGGAGGCAGAGGATTGAGCGCAGCTTTAAGATCATCACGGATTGAAACTCATTGAAGCGATTGTCGCCCGTCGCGTCGTCGGTCTGGATCGCCTCACCCGAATCCAAGACCTTCTCCGCGATGTTGGTGGAGATCTGGGTCAGGTTGGGGTTCATCTCCGCATTCACGGACGCCTTGAGTTCCAGATTCCCCCTTTCATCCACGAGCAGGATGAGACCCCGCTCGGCTTGGCTGAGTTCCAGGGCATAGTTTAAGATCGTCTTGAAGAGAAACTCGAGATTGTGCTCCGCATTCAAGTGGTTGTTCAGGGCGAGGATGTATTCATATTCCTTCTCAAGGGTGGCCAGTCCCCGTCCCGAATCCTCCACCGGCGCGGTGGCGAGAGAAGGTTTTTTCACAGACTCCGTCTTTGCCGGAGGAGGGCTGCCTTTGAGCAGACGCTCCAATTCCTGAAGATCCTCATTTTCTTCCTTCTCCTTGGCGAGCTCTCTCGCCTGTCCCAGGCCCTCGAGCGCCTCTTCGCCGCGCCCCTGATCCGTGTAGAGCCTCACCAAGGCCCCGTGCACCCAATAGAGCTGGCCCTTCAGGCTTTCGTTGTCTTGGGCGAGCTTCAAGGCGTCGCGCAGGGCATCCCGCCCCGCCTCGTATTTTTTCATCTTTCTCAAGACATCCCCCATCTCCAATTTAGCCCGGGCCAGGAAATAGAGCTGATAGGCGGTCTTTTGGGGGATGCGCTCCAAGAGAAAGACGGCGTTGGTCAAATGGGGATAGGCCTGATCAAAATGCCCCGACTCGTTGTAGATGATCCCCATGTTGGCGGCGATGGCGGCCTGGGAGTTTAAGTCTTGGATCTTCTGGCTGATGCTCAAGGCCCGGCTGTAGTAGTGCAGGGAGTTTTCCACGTCCTTATTCAAGTTGTAGACATTGCCCAAGCCATTGTAGGCCCGGAGGAGCAACTCATAGTAACGGTGGGCCTTCGAGATCTCGACACAGCGCTTGTACTCTTCGATGGTATTTTTCAGGTCCTTCAGGGCGTAGTGCACCTCCCCTAAGTGGTAATGGGTGCGGGCGGTAAGGAAATGGTGTTGGATGGATTGATAAAATTTTAGGTCCTTGTGAAACTGGCTCAAGGCCTTGGCGCTGTCTTTTTTAAGGTGATAGACCGTGGCCAGATCGTTGTTGAGCACCTCTTTGCGCTCCTCCTCTTTGAGCTCTTCCCTCCAGGCCTTGTCCGTCGCCTCGAAGATCTTGAGGGCCTCGTCCAGTTTCCCTTCCACGATCCGCGTCCTTCCTAAGTAGTTCTCCAGGATCAATTTCTTGGTGGCGGGGAGTTTAAATTCCTCCAGCAGGGCCAAGGCGGAGGAGAAGATCTCCTTGGCCTGATCGGGCTCATGGCGCTTGAGATAAATGACCCCCAGTTTTTCATAGACATCGATCTTCCAGGGGATGTTCTCCCCCTGACTCTTGATCTCTTTGAGTTGACTGCGCACCGAATCGAACAGTTCCCCCGCCGCCTTGATCTCCCCCTCTTTGAGCAGGGCGTCACCCAGTTTCAAGGCCACATTGATCTGGGTATTGAGATCCATCTTGTGGGAACTGGCGTAGGCCTGTCTTAAGTATTCCTTCGCCTCGGCGGTGCGTCCCTCGGCGAGAGATCTTTCACCGAGTTCGATCAAGGCCTTGAGGGACTCCGTCCCCTGGCCACTCTGGGAGAGGTGAAAGAGGGCCTCCATGGCATGGGGAGCTTGCGTCTCGAAGGTCTTGGCGATCTTCTTGTGGACGCTGGCCTTCTCCTCGGGTTTTAGGCCCTCCACAATCGCCTTTCGAAGGAGGGGGTTTTTAAAGTCATAAGAGAGGGTCCTCTCCTCGCGCTCTAGGATCCCTTCTTGGATGAGGTGGGCCACGATCTCCGGCACCGCCTGCAGCTGAGTCAGGAGGGCGACTTCCTCCAGGGAGGTCTCCCGTCCGAGCAGGGCGAAGACCTTGAGGATCTTTTTTTCCGCCTCACTGCGGGCCTTGAACTGTCCCCATAAAAATTCCGAGAGCGTGGACGGGACCTCGATCTTGGAGAAATCCACCCCCAAGTCTTCGTAGCTCGTCGCCTTCCAGCGGCCGTGGCTGTCAAAGAGCAGGCCCTTTCGGATCAAGGCCTTCAAGATCTCCGAGACAAAGAGGGGATTTCCCTGGGTGCGCTGAGAGAGTTCATCGATGAGGTGGGTCGGCGGATGGTCGAGACCCGTCATGGAGGCCACGTAGTTCTTGAGCTCTTCCTTGTCGAAGGGGAGGAGGGGCCAGATCAAGGTGTCCGGCTTGTCCGAGGCCTCGTGATCGGTCGCGCCGATCAAGAGGAGCGGGGCCGGGTGGCTCGCCCAGAAGGTCTCCAACCTCTCCTGTTCCTCGAGATTTAAGTCATCGGCAAGGATCACATGAGGGCCCTGGATCTCGGGGGTCACGCCCTTCTTCCAGGCGTAGACCGGGGCGTTGTGGAGCTGGGCGTAGAAGCGGAATTCCTTGAGTAGGCGGGTCTTGCCGACGCCTTGGGCCCCGGTGATGAGGATCATCTTCTTAAACAATCCCTCCTGGAAGACCTGGGAGAACTCATCGAAGAGTTGTTGAAACTCCTCCAATTCCTTTTTGCGGCCGATGAGCTGCCCCTCCCCGGGGAGATAGGCGAGCAGCGTGTCCGGTGTCTCAATGGCGTAGGTCTTCCCCGAGAGCTGATTGATCTCGCGGATGACCGCGGCGGCGCTTAAAAAACGTTCCGAGGGGTTCTTGGCCAAGAGCTTTAAGACGATCGTGTCCAAATACTTCGGCGTCTCGCGTTTGAGCTTGGAAGGGGCCTCCGCCCGAAGGGTCTGCTGGCGACTTAAGGTCTCGGTGAGTTGTTCGCCGCGGAAGGGATTGCGGCCCGTCAGGCATTCATAGAAAACCACACCGAGCGAGTAGAGGTCGGCCCGTCCATCGGGGCGCTCCCCCAAGATAATCTCCGGGGCCATGTAAGAGGGCGTGCCCGCCATCTTTCCTTTCGGCTTATACCCCGCGAGACCGAAGTCGATGATCTTGACGACGGTCTCTCCCTTCGCGTTTTTTCCGACAAGGATATTTTGCGGCTTGAGATCGAAGTGGAAGATGGCGTGGGCATGGAGGTATTCCAAGGCCCGCAAGGCCTGGACAAAGAGCCCTTCGATCTCATCCATCGCCGCTGCGCGCGTCGCCTCGAGTAAATTGGCCCCTTCAATGAATTCCGTCGTGAAGTAATACTGGTCGTCATCGGCGATGTAGCCGAAGTCTTGGATGAGGGCGATATTGGGATGGGTCAGTTCCTTGAGCAGGGTAAATTCATTCTTGAAATTGGCGACCGCCTCCTCCTTGGAAAAACCGATCTGCCCACTCTTTAAGAATTTGAGGGCATGGACACCGGAGGCATCCTTGGCGAGGAGGACCTCTCCGGACAGGCCGCTGCCTAATTTTTTTACGACTTCGTATTTGCCGTCGATGATCATGCCTTCCCTCTGGTCTTTCTAGTTTGTGTCATTGCGAGGACATTGGATTTAAAGGTGTGGGACGAAGCAATCCCACGAGTGCAGATGGGAGATCGCCACGCGCAAAATTGAAATCAGGCTTGGCTCGCGATGACATACTATTTTCAACTATATTCTAAATATATACAATTTAAAATAGTGGGGAATAAATTCTCCAGGGTGCATGTAA
>Ga0187892_10012094_pt1 | contig 10374 bp, 12 predicted proteins | sample MA1701073metaG_FD_139345 | JGI IMG/M metagenome (GOLD analysis project Ga0187892, IMG submission 139345) | Bio-ooze microbial communities from a basaltic lava cave in the Kipuka Kanohina Cave System on the Island of Hawaii, USA - MA170107-3 metaG ...
CTCCGCCGCCGCCACCACCGCCGCCGCCACCGCCGCCACCTTCGGGATCGAACAACGCGGTATATGTCCCGCAGCAATCGGTACCGACGAGTTTGACGGTCGGTCAGTCGGCGAGCGTTTCGGTCACCATGAGGAATAGCGGAAATACGACCTGGACGGCCGCAGCCGGCTACCGGTTGGGATCACAAAACCCTCAAGACAACCAAACCTGGGGTCTGGGGCGCGTGGACCTGTCAACCGTGGAGTCCATCGCCCCTGGTCAGGCAAAGACGTTCACTTTCGCCATCCGGGCTCCCTCGGCGCCCGGAATGATCAACTTCCAGTGGCGGATGCTGCGGGAAGGGGTTCAGTGGTTCGGTGACTACTCGCCGGTCGTAACCATCAAAGTGAACGCCGGCACACCTACGCCGCCACCAGCCGATCCGAGCACCTACTGGTACCCGAACGGGTGGTACTACGAAGGAAACGATGATAGTTGGGATCCTGGGTTCCTCTCTAGCTTCCTGTCAAGCTCCGGCTGCGACACGCAGACTGTCACCAAGACGGCCAAGAGTTTCCTGTTCGGCTCGGTCATCTTCCGGTTCAACCTGCGCCTTTACTGGTGCTGGCAAAAGCCGAAGATCACTCAGTTCGACGCCATCTGCTACGTGACCGACGTCGATTCGGCCACTATCAAAACAAGCAGTTGCACAACCTCTGGCTACTACTACACCTGGAAGAATTCTCCGCAAGGAGGGAGGTACCAGATCGCCCAGGCAAAGTTCAGCAACTGCGTCTTCAAGTACGGGTGCTGGCGAGAAGACGTGGTGTCCCTGCAGTTCTGGGCCAATGGCAACGGCGCCTGGGCGAGGAAGACATGATCAAGCTCATCCTCATCTGGCTCGTCGTCTTCGCTGTACTCCTGCTCTCTGCCGGAGCGTTTGGTTGGCTGGGTAGCGGCGAACTTGTAGTCGTCTTCCTAGTCAGCGCCTTGTTCGTTTGGTTGGGGCCCCTGCTCCTCCAGCGAATAAGAACCCGATAGACCTTCCTATCGGAGGCTTCAGCACGACAGATGGGGCTCCTTCGGGAGCCCCATTTAATTTATGAACGAGTGCTGGTGAACTTTTTGGCTGTGCTCAAAATAAGCATAACGTTTTGATACACTGTCGGTGTGACAGCTAGGGCACATGATTTGGCGGCCATTACGACACTGGGGATTGTCGTGCTATCTCAGCCAATCAGAACGTTAAGCTTATCTACTGCGCTGATAGCCGTTCTAGCGAACCAGCTTGGCGGAATCGCGCCGGATATCGACCAGCCCACCGCGCCGTTTTGGCGGAATCTGCCAGTGGGTGGTTTTTTTGGCAGAGTCATAAACAAAATGCTTGGCGGGCATAGGTTTTTAACTCATTCCCTGCTGGGGCTGGCTATTTTTGGCCTTCTAGCAAAGATGCTGCTTAATTTTCTGCACCCAATCATGCCCTCGGTAGATATAGGTTTGGTCTGGTGGGCCTTTATGATTGGCATGATATCGCACTTGGTGCTGGATACTTTTACCAAAGAGGGTGTGCCGTGGCTGCTGCCCCTGCCAATTAAGTTTGGTATCCCACCAATTAAATCTTTTAGGATTACTACTGGCAAGTGGGTCGAGAAAAGTATATTTACTTTGCTATTGATATTCACCGTTTGCTATTTTTGGGCTAATTATCAATATATTAAGGACATACTGCGCCATATCAAATAGGCGTTCCTTGGAACGTTTCCCCGGCTAACTGCTATGATTAGTTGATGGAGGGAGAGTCGTCTAAACCATTCAGCGACGAGTTAGAGGCTTGGCTAAAGGGCAAAAAACCCAAAACTTTACTAAGCCTAGACAAAGTCTTCGCCGAGAAGAGTTTCGCCGTGTTGTTTATTATTCTGCTGGCCTTACCAGCCTTGCCGGCTCCGACCGGAGGTATTAGCCATGTGTTCGAGGCCATAGCTATCATCATTGGCTTTCAGGTTATCATTGGCCGCCGCAGCTTATGGCTGCCTAAACGATGGCGGCGAATAGGCGTCGGTAAGACTGTGCAAAACAAAGTAATGCCAACTTTGGTAAGGCTAATCAGGTGGTTTGAGAAGTATTCGCGACCAAGGCTAACCCGCCTCATGCATTCCGGCTTACTGATGCGCTTTTTTGGGGTGGTGGTCATTGTTTTTTCGGCTGTCGCCGCTGTGGCAATTCCGTTTTCGGGCTTGGACACCTTACCGGCCATGGGGGTCGTTTTGATGTCGCTGGCCGTTATCTTGGAAGACTTTTTGCTTTTCATAGCCGGTCTAATCGTCGGTCTGGCGGGCGTTGCGCTGGTATTCATCTTGGGTAAAGCCACGCTCAGTTTGTTATTTCATTTCTTTTGAATCAAATGGCGAACCTTTTTTATACGACCAAAACTATCGAACCAGTGGCTGAATACCTAGCGGCTGTATTAAAAAAACAGTTATGGAACGGGGAGCAAGTTTTATGGCTGGTCTCCGGCGGCTCAAGCATGGCAATAGCGCTTGAAGCGGCCAACAAAATTGCCAACATGCCGCTTTATAACTTAACCGTTTCGCTGGCTGATGAGCGGTTTGGAGACCCTGGTCATCCCAATTCCAACTGGCAGCAGTTACAGGCTGGCGGCTTTAGCTTGCCGGGCGCTAATTTGTATCCAATCCTGGGTAGCGGGGATTTAGAAAAATCGACTGCTAAGTTCGCGGCTTTTTTAGAAGAAAATTTAAGCCAAGCTGGTTTTAAAATCGGGCTTTTCGGGATGGGGGCCGATGGGCATACGGCTGGAATTTTGTCCGGCAGCCCAGCCATAAATTCTGTAAGTATGGCCATCCATTACAAAGCTCCAGACTTTGAGCGCATAACCATGACGCCTTCGGCCATCAGACGGCTTGACGAAGCGGTGCTATACGCCATAGGTGAAAATAAAAAAACCGCTTTGGAGAATCTGGCCGAAGATTTACCGGTGGCCAAGCAGCCGGCCCAAGCTCTAAAACAGGCCGGTAATTTAATCGTTTATAATGATTATAAAGGAGAAAAGATTTGAAAATCGCTGTCGCCGGTCTGGGCCGAATGGGCGCCCAAATAGCTCGCAAACTCAGCGAAAACGGCCATGAGGTACTGGCTCACAACCGCAGTAAAGAGCCCATTGATGAAGCGGCTAAATATGGCGCGGTGGTGGCTTACGCAAAAACGGATATCATTAAAGCGTTCGAAAATCAAAAGCTAGTCCTTTGGCTGATGATTCCCGCCGATGTGGTAGACGCTGAACTGGACGCTTGGATAGAGCTTGTGCCCCAGGGCAGCATAATAGTCGATGGCGGCAATTCGGATTTTAGGCTGACCAAGCAGAGATCGGAGCGAGTTGGTCATAAAGGTTCGATTCTTATAGATGTCGGCACCAGTGGTGGTATATGGGGGTACGAAAACGGCTTCTCGATGATGGTCGGCGGTGATGAGAACGCCTTCAAAATCGTGGAACCGGTACTCGAAACCTTGGCCCGCCCTTCGGGCGCTTACCATTATTTTGGCCCCAGTGGCTCAGGCCATTTTGTCAAAATGGTACACAATGCCATTGAGTACGGCGTGATGGAATCGCTGGCTGAGGGCTACCGTCTGCTCAAAGAAGGTCCTTATGATAAATTGGATTTAGCAGCGGCGGGCGGAGTTTGGCAACATGGTAGTGTTGTTACGTCTTGGCTTAACGAACTATCCCGCCAAGCGCTCACTGAAAGCCCTGAGTTGGATGGTGTCGAAGGATATGTTGCCGAGTCAGGTGAAGCCCGTTGGGCGCTGGAAAGCGCTAAGGAGCAAGCCGTTGACATGCCGGCTATACAGGCTGCGCTTGACGTTAGGATAAAAAGCCAGCAAGGTCAGATTAGTTTCACTACCAAACTACTGGCCGCTATGCGTAACAAATTCGGCGGGCATTCTATTAATAAGAATCCTTAGACCAGCGGAACAAATTGGTAACCGGGGTGCCTCTCGGTTTCTACTTCTGAATCTGTTAGTCTATCAATCACCAAAATATCATTTTTAACTGGTATGACTAATCGGCCACCGACTTTTAGTTGGTCGACCAGCTCAGATGGCAGGCTATTGGCCGCGGCACTTACCAGGATTCGGCCGTAGGGAGCAAACTCCGGCAACCCGAGAGTTTTCCCAGCTTCGAAGAACCTGACATTTTTGATACCAAGTTTCTCGCAATTACTACGCCCAAAATCCAGAAGCTCGGGCACCTTCTCAACAGCGTAAACTCGGCCGTTTTTACTGACGATATGACCGAGCAAAGCACTGGTCCAACCGGAGCCAGAGCCGACATCCAGCACATTGTGCCCAGGTTGAGCATCTAACCATTCCAGCATTTGGTGCACTGTAGAAGGTTGGCTGTTGGTCTGCCCAAAGCCAATGGGCAGCGGGGCATCCAGCCAAACTTGAGCTCGGACTTCTTCTGGCAAAAAGTGCTCTCGTTTTATGGCTGCGAAGGCTTGGTCTACTTTACTCATCGCAATCTACGTACTACGCACCTATATGACGTATTCGTTTTCAGTGCTACGGCGCTGTTTTTTAATCACGCTAAGCCGAGCGATGAAGGATTGAGCCGCTCCCTCCAGACCCAAAACTCTCAAGGCGCCAATTAACACATAGAGCTGATCTAGTTCACGCTCGGCAAGCTCTGGGACTTTTTCGGCTTCCTTAAAAAACAGTTCTACTTTTTCGACCAACCATTTTCCCTCACTGACTTTAAGCTGCCGGACATTAATTTTCTCGCCAGGCAGTGCTTGGTTTGGTTTGGCGACCTCGAGCGAGCGAGCCGAATAGTCACGTTTATGCAGATGGCCGCGTTTAATCAGATTATTGACATGCAAAGCCACGGTGGCTACCGAACTGTAATTCAGTCCCTTCATAATCTCGCGATAGCTAGGACTGTAACCGTGACGAGCAATAAATTCTTCGATAAACCCCAGCAATTCTTTCTGTTTTTTCGTTGGCCTGATAGTTTGCTTTGATGCATCCATGTTCTTATATTGTACAGCTTATACCGCCAGTCAGGCATCAGCGCCGTATCACCGGTGTATTCGGCTACGCCGGATGGCAGGGTGCCTTGGCGCGGGCAATCTGACAGGGAAGACCCAGAAGCGGTACCAAAAATAATTCCAAACAGTAAAGAATCCGGCTGAAATGAATTGGCCTATGTAAGGGGTAATCCCAATTTGTTTCAAACTGTAAACGATGAAGTAATCCATAACAAAATCAATGAGCGTAATCACTATATAGCGACCTGTTACCTGCCCTAGATGGCCTTTCAGCTGGGGATTATGGAAGACCCAGTAGCGTTGAAGAGCAAAGTTAACGCTCCAGCCTACAACGTTAGCACTTTGCTTAGCCCACCAAAGGCTGAAGCCCAGGTAGGTGTCGCAGACAAAGAAGATTAAGTAGCCAGTCCAAAAATATGCCCCACCGCTGATCAGGTACTCGATAAATTGTATAAGGAGTTTACGTCGACGTCTGGTGAGTTTTACCATTTTGTTTTCGCCTGGCTGTAAGTATAGCAGGGGCACTGGCAATCCCGGCTAGCCCCCACCAGATATAGGCTAATGCGTCATCCGTCCAAGCATGCGACACCAGATTCACAAAAGTCAGACCGATTAAACTGGCCAGCAGGATTTTGGCCAGTTGCTCGCTCCGGCGACGCCACAACTCGCGACCAATCATAATGTTTATAGAGATGAACAATAACATTCCTGCCACACCCAGTTCTTGGCCAATCTGCAAATAGTAATTTTCGGCAATCCTCCCTGGCCCATTAGTATTTCGCAATGAAGCCGGTCCGGCACTTCCAACACCGGTACCTAGTGGATTCTTAATTACTTCGTTGGCCCCTCGGCCGATTGCAGCCAGCCGCTCAGAGTTAGAACTTTGACTAGAGCGTGAGCTCTCGCTGGAGTGGAGCACGACGTTTTCCACAAAATAATTATTCCTAGCCAGCATCAAAGCTCCTACCCCTGCAGTTATGGCGATAAAGGTTACGATAACCACCAGATGTTGGCGCATATGCCTTCCTCTATACATGAAGGTCAGGGTCAGCATAGATAAAATCAGTCCCACCTCTGCACTCCTGGAGTAGCTGCCCACCATGACCGCCAGAGCACCAGCAGTAAACAAACCCCACCATAGTCGCCGTCTTTTATCGGCAACTAACGCCACTATGGTCATGGTGATGATTATTATCAGGTAGGCACCCAGAGGATTAGCCCCGCGCAAGGTAGATTGAATCCGAACTAAATCAGGTTGGTTATCAATAGTTTGATACGGCTCTATAGTGTTCGGGCCATAGCCAACATGGGTCAAAATATCGTTGGGTAGTACTGTACTCTGCAAAAGTCCGAAGAAAACAACAGCTATGGCCGGTATCAGAACTATGCGTCGCCAAGGGAATCCGAGGATTTGACGCCGTACGCCAATTGCGAAAGTTAAAAAGGCAACTGAAAATATAGCAATTGGACGGAGATCAACTATCAACCCATATATAACTGCCTCATCGCCAACTCGGTTGGTCACTAGGTCATAAGCACCGGTCACCAATATTAAAAGTATATAAGCTAATATTGCTACCGCTAGCCGGGTTCTAATTACCTGGCGCACGAATTTATGGTGAGTTAGCAGAAAAGTCGCCAATATGACGCCGAGTACCGTTAAGGCAAATTCCTTCCAAATTTTGAAAAAATCGGCATGTTGTAGACGGCTAGCAGCCCACACACTTAAAGGTGCATAAAACGGCGCGATCACCATGATGGCCGCGATACCGGCACGCAAAGCTTTAACATACCAAAATGAGTATTTTTGTATTATTTGCTGTTTGGCCTTACCCCTGGCAGTAAAACTAATCACCTGTAAATGATATAGTTAATGTCAGTTCATGAAAAGTAATGGCTCCCTGCTCTACAGCTTAATTTTAGTAGTGGGCGATTTTTTGGCGTTGGTTGCAGCTTTTGTAGGCGCCTACTTACTGAGAGTAAGTTTTAACAGCAAGCCCATTTCTGAACCTATCTACGCTTCCACTTACCTGGGTATTTTTCTAACTCTACTACCTTTTTGGATTTTGCTTTTTGCCTTGCTGGGCCTGTATAACAGCTCGATATATGAAAAACGTTTTTCAGAGATTGGACGCCTGTTCATAGGTTCATTTATCGGTGTTTTATTCCTGATAGGCTACTCGTATTTCTTGAACAAACCAGTATTCCCGGCTCGCTTAGTGGCAATTTACGGTCTGGTTTTAGCGTTTATATTCTTGGTTTTATTTAGAAATATTGCGCGCTGGGGTCGAAGCTTGCTGTTTTCTTACAATTTTGGAATTACTAATGTCTTGATTGTCGGCGACACAAAAATCGCTAGGGAGTTGGTAGAATCCTTGGCTAACAGCCGTGATTCCGGCTACAAAATACTTGGTATAATTGGCGAAAAAGCCGCGGAGGCGAAGCACTTTAACGGCATCCCCACCTTTTCTGATCTGGAAAAAGCCATCAAAAAAATAAAACCCGGTGCAATACACGGGATTGTCCAGACCGAGCTTTATGCCAGCACAGCAAAAAATAACGAAGTGCTGGAGTTTGCCCAGGCGCACCACATTGCCTACCGTTTTATTCCTGGCAACACTGAGCTATTTGTTGGCAATATTCAGGTGGAGCTTTTCCGCTCATCTATACCGGTAATAGCCGTGCACCAAACCGCACTGCTAGGTTGGGGACGTATAGTAAAGCGAATTTTTGATTTGGCTGTTGGCTTGATTGCTCTAGTCATTGCTTTGCCTATCATGTTGGTGGTAACCATTCTTAACTTGATACTCAACCCAGGGCCTGTATTTTATGCTGACAAGCGACTGACCAGATTTAACACTACCATAAAAGTATATAAATTCCGAAGCATCAAAAGACAGTTCAGTGGCTTAAGCCCAGAGGAAGCGTTCCATAAAATAGGCCGACCGGAGCTCGTAGCACAATACCGGGACAATGGTGATTGGCTACCCGATGACCCACGTATCAATGACTTTGGCAGGTTTATTCGCCGCAATAGTCTAGACGAATTACCCCAGCTTTTTAACATCGTTAAAGGCGACATCAGCTTGGTGGGCCCAAGAGCCCTTGTCGACTATGAGCTTAGCACGTCCCCGGACAAAAATATGATATTGGCTGTTAAGTCCGGGCTCACTGGCCTGGCGCAGGTTTCGGGCCGCCGGAATTTAAGCTTCGACGAAAGACGTAAGCTTGATTTGTACTATGTGCAGAACTGGAGTTTTTGGCTTGACCTGACTATTATTCTAAAGACTATCCGCGTAGTGCTGGGTCGCCGCGGGGCTACTTAAAGCAAACCTTATGAAAGTTGCCATTGTTTGCGATTGGCTAAGTGGAATTGGGGGAGCCGAGCGAGTAGTATTGGAGCTGCACAAAATGTTCCCTGAAGCGCCGATCTATACTTCTCAGTATGACCCTAAACGCATTGACTGGTTTGGTGACGCTGACGTTCGGACTACCTGGCTACAAAAACTCCCCAAAGGACTTAAAAAATTCTTACCACCTTTGCGCGCTTGGACATTCAGTCGTCTAAATCTGGACGATTATGACGTGGTCATATCATCAAGCGGTGCCGAAGCGAAATTCGTCAAGACCAAACCCGGCACTATCCACATTTGTTACTGCCACGCTCCTACACATTACTATTGGGATCGCTATAACGAGTATCTGAAGCGTCCCGGCTTTGGCTGGCTTAATCCAATCGCTCGTCTGGGCCTACTGTTGCTGGTACGGCCAATGCGCCAATGGGACTGGCGGGCTGCCCAGCGTCCTAGTTATTTTGTTGCCAACTCGCACTACACCAAAGCCCAGATCAAAAAATACTACGGACGGGATTCAACCGTCATTCACCCGCCGGTTGACGTTGAGTATTTTAAGCCCCGGGAAAAACTAGAGCGGCAAGGGTTCGTTACAGCCGGTCGACAAACGCCCTATAAACGCTTTGACTTGGCGGTGGCGGCCTGCACAGAATTAAATATCCCCCTAAAAGTTATCGGCAACGGCCCGGAGCATCGCAAGCTTACTGCCATGGCCGGGCCCAGAGTGATGTTTCTGGAAAAAGTCTCTCGTGAAGAAATGCCTAGGCATTTTGGGCAAGCCGAGGCTTTTATTTTCCCTGGTATTGACGATTTTGGCATTGTAGCTGTTGAAGCTTTGGCCGCTGGCACGCCGGTTATAGCCTACGGTCAAGGAGGCACACTGGATTATATCAAGGACGGCCAGACAGGGCTGCTTTTCAATGAACAAACCCCGGACTCACTAATAGAAGCAGTTGAAAGATTTCAAAAACTCAAACGATTTAGCGGCGGCGCAGTCACTAAGAAAGCTCTGGCTTTTAGGGCGGAGAGCTTCCAGCGGAACTTCCGAAAGTTTATGGGCGAGAAATTACTTAAGTAACTTTTATTATAGCTTCTATAACTAACGCTGTTTCCTGCCAATGTGCGATTTCCATGCAATCTATACCCATGGCTTTGACTGGGTAATCGTTTCCACCTTCTTCCAGACGATCACCGATAAAGAGCACATCTTTTTTAGAAATACTTAACAAGTCAAGTATTTTTTGCATACCATAAGCTTTATCAATTCCGGGTTTAGTTACATCTACTGACGAGATACCGCCCACACGTACTTCAAACTGTGGAATTAATGGCGCAACAAAGTCGCGGAGCTTTTGCTTTTTCTCATCAGTTGGGTCCCATGCTTCCTTGAGCCTAAGACCTTTCTCACCCAGGGTTAACACTACATCCTGCCCCAATGCTGAAAACGTAATTTGGCTCCCTCGGTCCTCGATTACCTCGCCCCATGTTTTCTTCTCTTGAAAACCCAGAGCATGGGCCCCCTGGTTGAGAGCCTTGATTATTGTCTTTTTTTGAGCATCAGTAAAATCCTCGGCATACTGTTGTCTCCAAATCTTACTTTTAGCATCATAGTTATAGTAGCGAGTGCCACAAGTAGGCATAAGATGCAGTTTTATTAGTTGTTTGGGCGAGGCTTTTAAATCATTCAGGAGTTGAACCTCGAATTGCTCAAACCTACCACCACTCATAACGCACACATGGTATTTATCTAGTAGCCTGCCTAGCAGCTCGCTCATGCGGTCCGGCAACGGTGATTTACTGGTTGCTAAAGTGCCATCAAGGTCAAAGGCTATAGCTTTTCGTACCATTTGAGATCTTTCTTTTCGGCTTGCAGCCGCTTAGATATATCGCCTACTTTTTGGGCATGAGCTTTACTAGTGACCAAAATACCATTTTCGGTCGTAATAACAGCAATGTTTTCTAGGCCAATTATAGCCAC
>Ga0187892_10012096_pt1 | contig 10373 bp, 8 predicted proteins | sample MA1701073metaG_FD_139345 | JGI IMG/M metagenome (GOLD analysis project Ga0187892, IMG submission 139345) | Bio-ooze microbial communities from a basaltic lava cave in the Kipuka Kanohina Cave System on the Island of Hawaii, USA - MA170107-3 metaG ...
AGGTCTCGACGGCCGCCTCGCGGCTGTACCGGCGCAAGGTGAAGAAGGGCAAGCGCAAGAAGGTCGCGCTGTGCGCGGCCGCTCACAAGCTCGCGCGCATCGTCTACGTGATCCTGCGCCGCGGAGAGATCTTCCGCCCCGCGCCCCTGCGCCGGGCGGCGTAACCCTAGAGACGATCGACGTGCCTTCCTCGATGGCCAGGACGACTCGATGAATCGGGCCGCGAAGGTCGCGATCCCGCATCCGGGCTGGGTCGCCGTCGGGCGCGCATCGACGACGGACGAGGCCGTGCTTAATTCGGGGTAGGGGGGTGGCTACCGCTCGGGCCGGTTGACCCGCTCGGCCCCGAGTGGGACACTGGATTCTCTGCGTGATTGTCCCCACCCGGCACCGGCCCCTGGTGCGGGAAGGCCCAAGAAAGCGTGAGCTCGGCCTCTTGAAGAAAGGCAGGTCTCCATGAACGGAACGAATCCCAAGATCAGGCTCGCCGCGGTCGTCGCTGGGCTCGCGTTCTGCGCGGGAGTCTCGACGGCGCAGGTTCCCGTCGACAACGGGATCCGGATGTCCTTCGGGGTCCCGGGTGGCGCCGATCTCGTCGATCCGATGACGGGGCTCTCGACGCTGATCACGGGGCTGAGCATCAACGGCGCCCAGATCAACGCCGGAGCCATCGACCCCGTGAACGGGGACGTCCTCCTCGGCGGGATCAACTCGAGCGGGGGCGTCTCGAACGGCCAGGTCCGCCGCGTCACCCTGACCGGCAGCGCGGTGTTGACCGAGACCTTCATCGTCGACGTCAACGCGACCTCCACCTCCCTGAAGTCGATCGACTTCGATCGGAACGGGGACATCTACACGTGCGACGTGAATGCCGCCTATCGCATCAGCCGGGCGACGGGGATGTCGACGACCCTCTTCACGAACACGTTCTCCGGCACCCTGAACGCGCTCTGCATCGACATGGTGGCGCACAAGGCGTGGATCGGGACCTTCACCGGCGGGGTCCTCATCGAGCACGACATCGCGAGCGGGACGACGACGCAGCTCGGCGTCGCCTCCGTGGCCGGGTTCGACAACCAGATCAGCGGCCTCGACGACGACGGGAGCGGCGTCCTCTACGTGACGACGTTCAACGCCGCCGGGCAGTCGGTCTACAAGTTCGACACGAACACGAACCTGTTCTCGGCGCAGCCGGGCGCGCCGCTCGTCGGGCTCAACGACGCCTGGTACAACCGCAAGGACGGAATGGTCCACCTCGTCGGCGCGGGGGCGAACGACGACTACTACATCCTCGACCCCGTGGCGGGGACGAACGTCCAGGTCACCTTCGCCGCATCGACGGGGACCCCGGCGAACGTCGCCGTGAACGATTTCACGGGGCGCACGGAGTTCTTCCCGCAGAGGCCCACCGCCGGCGTGCCCTTCACCTTCGAGGCCGCCGCGCACGGCGGCGCGGGCGACATCGGGATCATCGCGATCGTCGCGGTCAACGCGATCCCGAACTTCATCCAGCTCGCCGCGGGCATCTGCGACTCGGGCGGCTTCTTCCCGACCACCCTCGCCGTTCCGGGAGTCGGGCCCGCAGGCACCACGATCACGATCCAGACGGCGACGATCAACCTCGCCGTCCCCTCCCTCCTGATCGGCAACCCCCTGAACATGGTCTTCCAGTAGGAAGACCCTCTCTTTCGGGATTCGAACGGGGCGTCCCCTCGTCGGGGGACGCCCCTTTCCACAAATGCGCCTTGACATCTCCAAGGTCCGCGGCACATCTTCGGTGGGTGGTGCCACGGAAACTCCGGGCCTCATCGAAAGGAAGTTGCCGATGTCTCGCCAGGCCGTCTCGCCGCTCCTCTCGCTCTGCCTCGTCGTCGCCGCGGCTCCCGCGCTCCCGGCCCAGATCGGGGGGACTTGCGGGGTTTCACCCCCCGTCCAGAGCTACATCGTTCGCACGCTCCCGCCGGGCTACCAGTCGATCGCGGGGCAGCCCGGAACACTCCAGGCCTTCCCCTCCTGCACCTTCGCGACGAACTTCTCCGTCGGACTCCCGTTCCCGATCACGTTCTTCGGGCAGGCGAAGACGACGCTCCAGATCCATCGCAACGGCTTCGTCCACTTCATCGCGGGAGCCCCCTTCGCGGGGGCGAACGTCGGCATTCCCAACCCCGCCGTTCCGAACGACTACGCGGCGCCCTTCTGGGAGAACCTCCAGCCGGCACCGGGGACGGGAGAGGTCCTCTATCGGGTGGCGGGGCAGGTCGGCCAGCGCATCTTCACGGCCGAGTGGAAGGACGCCATGGGCTACGGGGGCACGGGCTGCGTCGACAACGGAGCCCGCATCAACTTCCAGGTGAAGATCTTCGAGGGGGACGGGTCGATCGAGTTCCACTACGGCCCGTTCACGCCTCCCGGCACCGGGGCGCTCTCGGGGACCATCGGGCTCGAGAACGCGACCGGAACCCTCGGAGTCGTGATCGGTTCGTCCGCCGGGACGAACGCGACGTTTCCCTCGACGAATCTCCGCTTCTATCCGGGAGCCGTCTCCGAGGTGGTCTCCACCTACACGATCACGGCCCTCCCCCCCGCCTTCTCGAGCATCGCAGGGGTCCCGGGGGCGACCCAGGTGTTCTTCCCTCCGACCCCGGCCCTGTGCTACGACGATCAGGGAGTGAGTCTCGCCATTCCCTTCCCGTTCTCCTTCTGGAACGAGCCGAAGACCTCCGTCCAAATGAGCATGAATGGCATCGCGACCTTCGACTTCAGCCTGGGCGTGGGAGGCGCGGGCAACCCGAACGCCCTGCCTGCGATGCCGGGCGCCCCGCAGACGGCGATCCCCAACGACTACGCGGCGCCGTGGTGGGACGACCTCACCGCCGACGGGAGCACGAGCCCGAACGCGGGGGGATGGTGGCTGGTCACCGGCGCGCCCGGGAACCAGGCGCTCATCCTCGAGTGGAACGAGCTCGACCGTTTCCAGACGGCGACGTGCACGGACACGGGCGATCGGTTGACGTTCCAGGTCCAGCTCCACGAAGCTGGAAACGTCGTCTTCTCGTACGGAACCCAGCTCGTGGGAACGACGGGAACCGTGACCGCGACCGTCGGCCTCGAGAACACGGACGGAACCGACGGCCTCGACGTGACGGGCCAGGGGGCGACGAACGCCACGTTCCCGCTGAACGATTACCTCCTGACCCCCTGCGACCCGACCGGGGTCTTCCTCCCGTTCGGGAACGGTTGCTCGGGAGGACTCCCCGCGGCGCCTTCGATCGGGTCCGCGGGTGGAAACCCCGTCGCCGGCAACCTCGGGTTCTCCGTCACCCTGTCGGGCGGTCCGCCGAGCTCCCCGGCGAACACCTTCCTCCTCGGGGCGAGCGGGTCCCAGTGGCTCGTGTTCCCTCTCCCGCTCGGCCTCGGCCTGTTCGGGTTCCCGGGGTGCTCGCTCTTCGCGTCGGCCGACGTCCTGGTGAGCGGCGTCCCCACGACCGCCGGAGGAGGGGCGAGCCTCTCCACGCCGATCCCGAACCTCCCCGCGCTCGTCGGGGCCTCGATCTGGGTGCAGTGGTTCTCGATCACGGCCACCCCGGCGCTCGCCGTGTCGAACGGGGCGCAGATCGTGATCGGCTGACCCGGCGCGCCGGCCCGCTACTCGAGTCGCACCAGGACGGGTGCGTGATCGGAGGGCTTTCCCTCCCCGCCCGAGGGCTTGCGCTCCTCGCGGTCGACGAGAACGTCCGCGCAGCGCCTCGCGACGGGATCCGTGCCGAGGAGGAGGTCGATCCGCAGCCCCCATCCTCGGTGGAACGCTCCCATCCGGTAGTCCCACCAGGTGTAGATGCCCTCCTCGGGGTGGCGGAGGCGCAGCAGATCCGCCAGGCCCCACTCGAGCAGCGAACCGAGGCGGCGGTGTTCCTCCGGGTGGAAGAGGACCTTTCCGCGCCAGAGCGCCGGGTCGTGGACGTCGCGGTCCTCGGGCGCGACGTTGAAGTCGCCCGCGACCACGAGAGGCTGGTCGGGCCGGGCCTTCTCCCGCAGCCATGCGGCGAGCCGCTCCAACCAGTCGAGCTTGTAGGCGAACTTCGGGGAGTCGGGAGACTCCCCGTTCGGGACGTAGACGCTGGCGATCCGGATTCCCTCCACCGTGACCGCCAGGAAGCGCGCTTGTTCGTCCCCCTCCCCGCCCGCTAGCCCCCGCTCCGGATCCGCGGCCGGCGCCCGGGAGAGGATCGCCACCCCGTTGTAGGTCCGCTGGCCGTGGAGCGTAGCGCGGTAGCCGAGCGCTTCGAACGCCTCGACCGGAAACTCCCCGTCGGGGACCTTCGTCTCCTGGAGGCAGAGCACGTCCGGGCGGTGGCGCTCGAGGAAGGCGACGCAGCGGGGGAGCCGGGTTCGGATGGAGTTCACGTTCCAGGTGGAGACAATCACCGGCCCCCTCCGTCGTCGCTGAAGCGACTCCCGCGGCGCTCGAGGGTCGGGGCCCGATCCATGGAAGAATCGATCCTCCTCCAGTTCGCCGTCATCGTCCTCTTCGGGGTGGGGGCCCAGTGGATCGCGTGGCGGTTCCGTCTCCCTTCGATCCTGCTCCTCCTCATTCTCGGTTTCGCCGCGGGCCCCGTCACCGGCTTCCTCGACCCCGACGCCCTCTTCGGGGACCTCCTCCTCCCCGCGGTCTCCCTCTCCGTGGGGATCATCCTCTTCGAGGGAGGGCTGTCGCTGCGCTTCGACGAGATCGCCGCCTCGGGGAAGGTCGTGCGGAACCTCGTCACCGTCGGCGCCGCCGCGACCCTCGTTTTCGCGGCGGCGGCGGCCCACGTGATCCTCGGCTTCGACCTGCGCCTCGCCGTGCTCCTCGGCGCGATCCTCGTCGTGACCGGGCCGACCGTCGTCGGGCCGCTCCTCGGCCACATCCGGCCCGTGGGCGTGGTCGGCCCGATCCTGAAGTGGGAGGGGATCCTCATCGATCCGATCGGCGCGCTCCTCGCGGTGCTCGCCTTCGAGGCGATCGTGTCGGGAGATCCGGGAAAGGCGACCCTCGTCGTCGCGGGAGGGATCGTCCTCACCCTCCTCGTCGGATTCGCCGTCGGGCTCGCCGCCGCCTTCGTGCTGGGCCAGGTCCTCCGCCGCTACTGGGTCCCGGAGTTCCTCCACAATCCGGTCACCCTCACCCTCGTCGCGGGAGCGTTCGTCGCGGCGAACCACCTCCACGCCGAGTCGGGGCTCCTCGCGGTCACGCTGATGGGGATCGCGCTCGCGAACCAGAAGAAGGTCGACGTCCGCCACATCGTCGAGTTCAAGGAGAACCTGCGCGTCCTCTTCATCGGGTGCCTGTTCATCCTCCTCGCGGCGCGCCTCGACCCCGCCGAGATCGCGAGCCTCTCGGGCAAGACCCTCCTCTTCCTCGGGGTGCTCGTGCTCCTCGTGCGCCCCGTCGCCGTCGCGCTCTCGACCCTCGGATCGGGGCTCGCGGCGCGCGAGCGCGCCTTCCTCGCGTGGATGGCGCCGCGGGGGATCGTGGCGGCGGCGGTCGCCTCGGTCTTCGCGCTCCGGCTCGAGGAGACGGGCCACGCGGGAGCCGACCGGCTCGTGCCCGTCACGTTCGCGGTCATCGTGGCGACGGTGGCGCTCTACGGGCTCACCTCGCTTCCGGTCGCCCGCCGCCTGCGGCTCGCCGTCCCGAATCCCCGCGGGGCGCTGATCCTCGGGGCCCACTCCTGGGCGAGGGGGATCGGGCGGGCGCTCCGCGAGGCGGGCTTCCGGGTCCTCCTCGTCGACCGGAACTGGAAGAACGTCGCCATCGCCCGCATGGAGGGGTTCGAGACCTTCTACGGAAACGTGCTCTCGGAGGGGACGTGGGAGGAGATCGGCCTCGGGGGTCTCGGGCACTTCTTCGCGCTCACCGGGAACGACGAGGTGAACGCGCTCTCCGTGCAGCGGTTCACCCAGGAGTTCGGGCGGGGGAACGTGTACCAGCTCGCCCCGCAGAATCGACCGGAGGGGCGACAGGGCGGGCTCGCCCGGGACTTCCACGGCCGCATCCTCTTCGCGGAGGACGCGAGCTACGACCGCCTCTCCCTGCGGTTTCTCGAGGGCGCCGAGGTGAAGACGACGCGTCTCACGGAGGAGTTCGACGCCCAGGCGTTCGCCCGGCGTTGGGGGAAGGAGGCGCTCCCGCTCTTCCGCATCGACGAGACCGGAGACTTGGCGGTGTTCACGACGGACGCGCGCCCGGCGCTCAAGGCCGGGCAGAGACTCGTGAGCCTCGTCGCGCCGGCGGTCGAGTCCGAGGGAAAGCCGGCCGTTCCCTCGGGGAAGGAGACGGCATAGGCGTGCTCCCCGCCTACGGATCGCTCGCGCCCCTCGTCCCCTGGCAGACCTCGGCGCGCCCGATGGAGTGGGCGCGGTGCTTCGGCCGGGAGGCGCCTCTCGTTCTCGAGATCGGTTTCGGCAACGGGGAGTTCCTCGCGCGAGAGGCGGCCCGCCACCCGGAGCGCGACTTCCTGGGAATCGAGCGCCGGTGGGTGCGGGTGCGGTCCGCGCTGCGCAAGCTCGCGTTCGCCCGCGTGCCGAACGTGCGCCTCCTCCACGCGCCCGCCGAGGTCGCCCTCGACTGGCTCTTCGCTCCGCGGACGCTTGCCTCGGCGTACGCCCTCTTCCCTTGCCCCTGGCCCCGACGGCGGAACATTCACGAGCGCCTCTTCGGGCGGCGCTTCGTCCGGACCCTCAACAACCGGCTCGTCGACGGAGGGACCGTGGAGATCGTCACGGATCACCTCCCGTACATGGACTGGATTCGGGGCGAGGTGGCGGGGAGCGGATTCGAATCGAGGGTCGAGGCGGTCGCACCTCGCTACGAGACGAAGTACGAGCGACGGTGGACTGCCCGGGGCCAGGGGATCTTCCAGAGGATCGCGCTCCGGAAGGTCGCGCACGACGAGGTGAAACCCACGGAGGAATCGGACTTGAAGACCCATCGCGTGGAGCGGTTCGACCCCGATCGATTCGCCCCGGAAGGGGCCCGCGGCGAGTGCGCTCTCGAGTTCCGCGACTTCCTCTTCGACGCGCGACGGCGCCGCGGGATGGTCCGCGTCGTCGTCGCCGAGGACGACCTGACCCAGGACTTCTGGATCGAGATCGCCGCGCGGGAGGGGGACTGGCACATCCGGCCCGCTCGCGGCTCCTGGGTTCTCCCCACGAGAGGGGCGGCCCACGCCCTCGATCGGGTCCGGGCGGCGGCGGCGGCGACCGGCCGGAGCGCCCCTGCAAGAGAGGAGGGGGCCTCTCCGTGAGCGGCCCCCTCCGCGGCGAGAATCCCTCGCCCCTCCCCTCCTACTGGGGATCTTCGTGGGCGGCGAGGCTCGCGCTCCAGACCGTGATGGCATGCAGGGCCACGTAGTCGAAGGCCTCCTCGACTTCCGCGATCGGGGGTCGGACGAAGACGTCCCTCGCGCGGGTGTAGTGCGCCGTCACCCCGCCGCCGAAGGCCTGGAGGATCACCTCGACGCCGCCCAGCCGCGAGGAGAGGTCGTAACCGTCCATCTCGAGGAAGCCGCTCCCCCGGAGGACCAGGCCGAACCACCCGCTCACGTGCGGATCGATCCTCGTGACGAGCCAGGTCTCGCCGTTGTCGCGAATCGTGAAGGTCCCGTCCGCGTAGAGGGTCTCGAGGTGATCCGTCGTCCCCCCGAACCCGTCGAAGAGGTAGCGGGAGAAGACGACGGGCGCCGACGTCGGCGGGGCGGGGATGAAATAGAGGTCCGCCGAGGCGGGCGCGGGGGCGATCGCGGCGATTCCGAGCGTGAGGGCGATGAGGGTGCGCATGGCTTCTCCTTGTGGGTTCCTCTGGTCGTTTCGAGCCGGTACAGGGAGCAGCCGCGACCCGGCCCCCGACCGAACACAAACGGGGTCAACACAAACGGGGTCAGGCTACTTTTCCCAGGCTACTTTTCCCCCTCAGGCCCAGGAGCGGGGGGATCTCCCGAAACCGGCCTCCCGGCGCTCTTTGGGAGGAGGGACCGAAAAAGTAGCCTGACCCCGTTTGTGCGAGAGGCCCGGCGGAACCGTCAGTCGCCGGTCTCGAGCCAGGAGAGGGCGAGGCGGACGGCGTACTTCGGGTCGGGCTGGCCGAACCCGTGGCCCCCCTCGAAGGCGTCGAGGCGGACCTCGGCCCCGTGCCCCCGGAGGGACTCCGCTGCCCCCTTCGCCTCGAGGAGGGGGACGATCTCGTCCTTCGCTCCGTGCTGGATGTAGAAGCGCCGCCCGCGCGCCGCCTCGAGGCCGAGGTCCGCGGGGTCGAAGCGGGAGGAGAGGGTGTAGTAGCCGTCGTAGGGGGCCTCGCGGTCGGTCGCCGCCGCGTAGACGGCGGGGCCGCCCGAGGACCATCCGAAGACGAACACGCGGTCGATCGCGTAGGCCTTCGTCGACCGGAGGTCCTCCAGCACGGCGCGAAGGAACGCCTCCGTCGAGAAGCCGATCTCGCGGGACCGCGCCCGAGATCGATCCGTGGGCCACGGATCGCGACGCGCCTGCTCCTCGCTCCAGTGCGGCGGGGAGAGCACGGCGAACACGTACCGCCGACCGACGGCGGCGTGGAGATCCGTGAGGAACGGGAGGACGGGCCGGGCCGGTCCAGGGCCTCCCGGGATCATGAGGACGAGGTGCCGCGTGTCGTCGGGGTCCGTCCCGGGTGGAACGAGGAGGAAGTAGCGCTTGCGCGGGTCCCCGCCGGCCCGTCGGCCGACGGGCCTCCTCTCGCTCTCCAGGTCGGCCGCGTAGCGCGAGAGGTGAGACCGGTTCGCCTCGTCCCGCTCCGCCTTCTCCCGATAGATCGCGAGGACCCGTTCCCTCATCCCCTCGAATCGCTCGTAGTCGTCCGCCTCGCCGAGCCGTCGCTCCCAGTATGGAAAGTGGAAGTAGACGAAGCGGGGATCCTCCCGGAACCGGTCGAGGACGAACTCGACGGCCGCCTCGATGCCGCTCTCGTCCGCGATCCGACCGGCGAGCTCGTTCGCGACGTGCTGGAACGCGCTCTGCTCGTTCGGCTCGGGATAGTTCTCCGCGGGATATCCGTCGAGGGCGGCTCGGTACCGCTCGATTCCCTCCCGCCGCCGTCCGAGATCCCACGTGAGGAGGGCGAGGAGCTCGTCGCACCTCCAGCGGAACGAAGGCTCGGAGCCGTATCGGGCGTCGAGGGCTCGGACGGCCTCGGTCGCCTCCTCCAGATCGCGACTCGTCGGAGCCGCGTTCTTCTTCACCGCCTCGTAGTAGTAGAAGAACCTCGACTTGTCCCGGGAGGGAGCCTCCTCGACCGTCACCCCGGCGAGGTTTCCCCACAGGTCCTCGATCTCCCGGCGAAGGGTCTCCGCGAAGGAATCGCCCTGCGGGGCGACGGAACCGGCGGGCAAGAGGGCCAGGAACGCCGCGGAAAGCATGATCGGAGTCGATTCTAGCAGGTCTCCGTCGGGTCGCCCGCGACGCATCGCTAATCTGTTGCACAGCCGCAGGCGGGGGAGTAACTTCGACCTACGGTAGGCGGCTGGCCCGACCGTCCGGCCATGGGTGGCCGCCCTTTCAAGAAGAGCAGCATCTTTCTGGAGGTAATGCAATGCGTGGAAAGTCTGTGTGGATCTTGGTCGGCGCTCTCGCGCTGATCGGCGGGCCCGCGAGCGCCCAGCTCGGAACGCCCGTCGGCGTCGACGGTCTCGGAACCCCGCTCCTCGCGGGCACCGCGATCGGCACCGCTTACTCCGCCGCGTCCGGCGGGGGAATCGCCCTTACCGACCTCGGCGTCCTCGGCTGCGAGACGACCGGGTTCGACTCGACGACCGGTCTCCGCGTCTTCTGGTTCACGACGGCGGGAGTCGCCCTCGGCGCCGTCGGGAGCCACTACGTGACGCCGCTCGACGAGACGGGCGGCATTCCGACCGGCGGCATGGCGACGCTCCAGAGCGCCACGTGCACGGCGGTCGCTTGGGGCTGGCGAGACCTCGCCTACGACGGCGTGGGTCTCTGGGGCTCCTGCGGCGTGAGCCTCGAGGAGTTCGACCCCGTGACGCAGATGGCGACGGGAAGCACGATCTCGGGCGTGCCGGGGATCAGCCCGCAGCGCGCGGTCGCGTACCGTTCCGGTTCCGACACCTTCGTCGTGGGCAGCTTCGGTCAAGGGATCGGCGAGGTGAACCGCACCGGCGTCGTCCAGATCGGGCCGCTGATCGGCGCCTCGGGCGGCGTTTACGGCGCCGCCGTCACGACGAACGTCGACTCCCCGGCCAGCGTGATCGCGGGCGGAACCCTGACCAGCACCAGCGGGACCCAGCCCGACATCGCGAAGGGAGAGCGCCTCTGGCTCTTCCGTCAGGCCGGCGTCGGCATCAATG